>Ga0206117_101019_pt1 | contig 17764 bp, 15 predicted proteins | sample 3A5Ametagenome_FD_177997 | JGI IMG/M metagenome (GOLD analysis project Ga0206117, IMG submission 177997) | Enriched microbial communities from leaf-cutter ant dump, University of Wisconsin, Madison, United States - 3A5A | ecosystem: Environmental > Terrestrial > Nest > Insects nest > Nest dump... | reverse complement strand
GATCTCGACGCTCCCATCCTGGCCCTGGTCGACGAGGCGCTGGGCGAGGGCGAGGTCGCGGTCAAGGTGGAGCGCGCCGGCGACCGGCTGGAGATTCAGGAGGCGTCTCTCGCCGGCGTCTGGCGCGTGCGTGCCTTCGGCGACGGGCCGATACGAGAAAGCCTGCTGATCGGCAGCTTCCCACGGGTGGCGCTGAACCGCGCCTTCACCGCCGTGGCGCCGGCCGTGACCGCGCCGGCACCCGCCGGCCTGCTGCCAACCGGCCTGATGAACGGCCAGCCGATCCTCACCGAGCTTCTGGACCGCAGTGCCGCCTGGCGCCGCGGCGATGGCCCGCATGCGGTGAATTTCAGTCTGCTGCCCCACACGCCGGAGGATCTGGCCTTCGTCGAGCGGCGTTTGGGCGTCGGCGCCACCACCATCCTGTCGCGCGGGTATGGCAACTGCCGCGTCACCGCCACGGCGACATCGAATGTCTGGTGGGTGCGCTATTACAATTCGGCCGACACGCTGATCCTCGACACGGTCGAGATCGTCGATGTGCCGGCGGTGGTCTGTGCCGCGGCCGAGGACATCGCCGACAGTGCGGAACGGCTGGCGGAGATCCTCGACGCGCTGACAACCGATCTGGAGCGGGTGAGATGAGCGCCGCCGCTTCCCGCTTCGAAGGGTCCTATCTCGGCGACGCAACCCGCATCGGTGCGGCGACGCGTATGGAATGCAAGATCTGCTGGCATGTCTACGACCCGGCGGAGGGGTGCGAGCAGTGGCAGGTGCCCCCCGGTACGGCGTTCGCCGCCCTGCCCGACCATTGGCGCTGCCCGGTCTGCGACGGCGCCCGCGACCAGTTCATGGCGCTGGACGGCGAGCCGATTGCCGCGGAAACCGCCGCCCCGCCGGCTGCCGTTGTTCCGGTGACCGGCCCGGCCCTGCCGACCGAGGCTATCGCGCGGCTGGAAGCGGTCTTCCGCGAGATCCACACGGCGCAGATGCGCGGCATGCCCATCGTCAACGACGCGCTGGCGGTGAAGGCCGTCGGCTTCCGCCGCCATGGCGAACGCTGGCTCGGCGCCTTGGTGACCCCTTGGTTCCTCAACCTCGTCCTGCTGCCGGGCGAGGACGACGACTGGACGGGGCTGGTGCCGGGGGCGAAGGAATTGATCGAGTTTCCATCCGGCTGGTACGAGTTCGTCCATGCCAACCGCAAGGGCGTCGGCGCCTACAAGGCCTGTTCGCTCTTCTCGCCGATGTTCGAGTTCGCCTCGATGCTCCAGGCGACGGAAACGGCCTCGGCGGCTCTGGTCTCCCTCTTCGATCCCTCCATCCGCGAAGACGGCGCCCAGACCGCCGAGATTCGTCGTCGACGGGAGGAGGAACTTGCGCCGCCCCCGGACGACGCACCGGCTCCGGCCGAGCCGGTGCGTCCGTCGCGCCGCGCGCTGCTGGGCATGGGGACCGGAGACACTGCCGATGCATGAGATGGCGCTCTGCGAAAGCCTCCTCCAGGCGATGGAGGAGGCCGGACGGGCGAACGGGTTCATCCGCGTGACCAAGGTCCGGCTGGAGATCGGCCGCTTCGCCGGGGTGGAGGTGGAGGCGCTGCGCTTCGGCTTCGACGTGGTGACGCGGGGATCGCTGGCGGACGGGGCGGAACTGGTGGTGCTGGAGGTTCCGGGCCGCGGCTGGTGTTTCGACTGCAACGACACGGTGGATCTGGACGACCGGCTGTCGTCCTGCCCACACTGCGGCGGCAGCCGGCTGCATCCCAACGGCGGTACCGAAATGACGATCAAGGATCTTGAGGTTGAGTGAGGCGAGGCCGAATGAGGCAGGGCCGATGAAGAAGGACAGCGCGCAATGACTGATTCCGCCCGCCCCGGCATCCTGGTGGTGGATGACGAGCCGCGCTCCGTCGAGGTCATCGCCCGCCTGCTGGACGAGGAGTTCGAAGTCTTCACCGCCCTGTCGGCGGAGGAGGGTCTGCGCCTGCTGGAAACGGAATGGATCCAGGTCGTCTTCTCCGACCAGCGGATGCCGGAGGTCAGCGGGGTGGAATTCCTGACCCAGGTCCGCGAACGCTGGCCCGACGTGGTGCGCATCGTCTTCACCGGCTACATCGATCCCGAGGACATCATCGGCGCCATCAACACCGCCGGCATCCATCAGTTCATCACCAAACCCTGGCACCCCGACCATCTGCTGCTGACCGCCCGTAACGCCGCGAAGCTGTACCAGCTTCAGCGCGAGCACGACCGGCTGACCAGCGAGCTGAAGCTGCTGCCGCCACTGGCCGAGACCCGCGTGGCGACCAAACGGGAGCGGGTGCGGCAGTCCTACCGCTTCGACGGGCTGATCCGTGCCGAGGGCAGTCCGGTGGACGAGGTCTGCCGTCAGGCGGAGCGGGTCGCTGCCTTCAACGTCCCGGTTCTGGTGCTGGGAGAGACAGGCACCGGCAAGGAACTGCTGGCCCGCGCCATCCATTACGGCAGCCCGCGCTCCGACCAGCCGTTCTATTGCGAGAATTGCGGCGCCATCCCGGACGAGCTGCTGGAAAGCGAACTGTTCGGCCACAAGAAGGGCGCCTTCACCGGCGCCCACAGCAACCGCATAGGCCTGCTGGAACAAGCCGACGGCGGCACCATCTTTCTGGATGAGATCGGCGACATCAGCCCGGCCTTCCAGGTCCGGCTTCTGCGCTTCCTGCAGGAGGGCGAGATCCGGCCGGTGGGCTCCAACGAGACGCGCCGTGTCGATGTCCGTGTTGTCGCCGCCACCCACCGCGACCTGACCGCGGAAGTCAAAGCCGGCCGCTTCCGCGAGGACCTCTATTACCGGCTCAGCACCATGACGCTGACCATGCCGCCCCTGCGCGACCGGCCGGACGACATCCCGGTTCTGGCCCGCCACATCCTCGACCGTCTCTCGGCCGCCCATGGCAAGCCGGTGGCCGGCTTTGCACCCGACACGCTGGCCTGCCTGGAGGGCTATGGCTGGCCCGGCAACGTGCGCGAGTTGCAGAACGAGATCATGCGCATGCTCGTGCTGTGCGAAGGCGACACGCTGGGTGCCGACCTGCTGTCCGATCCCGTGCTGCGCGGTGCGGCGCTGAACGCCCGCCCCGCCTCGCCGGAGGACGGGCCGCTGCCGCCGCACGACCTGATCGGTCAGGGCGGGCCGCTGAAATCGCGAATCGAGCGGGTGGAGGCCGGCATCCTGATGGAAACGCTGGTCCGCTGCCGGTGGAACAAGAGCAAGGCCGCCGACGAGTTGGGCCTGTCGCGCATGGGACTGCGCGCAAAGCTGGAACGCTACGGCATCGAGCGCGGATCGGCGCAGCGGCACTGAGCGTTTTTATCTCCCTCTCCTAGGGGCAGGAGAGGGAATTCCCCGATCGTCAAACCACAAGAACCCCGAGGAGCCGTTCGATATGTCGAAGTTCACCCGCCTTGCCACGGTCTCCGCGGCCATAGCACTTGCCGCCACCCCGGCACTGGCCCATCCCGGCCATCTCGCCGGGGCCGGCTTCCTCGACGGTGCCGCACACCCGCTGGGCGGGCTCGATCACCTGATCGCGATGGTCACGGTCGGCGTCTATGGCGCCACCATCGGCGGCCGTGCCGTTCTGGCAGTGCCGGGGGCGTTCCTGGCCGCGATGCTGGCCGGCGGCCTGTTCGCGCTGGTTGGCGGCGGGCTGCCGCTGGTCGAGCCGGCCATCTACGCCTCCACTGTCGTACTGGCGCTGCTGTGCATCATGCCGATGTCGCGCAACAGCCTGACCGGCATCGTCTTCGCCGCCGGCTTCGGCCTGTTCCACGGCTTCGCCCATGGGGCGGAGATGCCGGCCGACGCCGCGGCCCTCGGCTATGCCGCCGGTTTCCTCGCCAGCACCGCCGGGCTGCATGCGGCCGGCGTTGCCATCGGCTGGGCCCTCCACCGCCTGATCGGCCTGCCGGAAGAGGACGGCCGCACAGCCTGACGATCACCGGCAACGGACTTTCCACCCCGGCCGTCGTTTCGGCCGGGGAGTTGCCAGCGGCAACGGTTCTTACACCTCCGTGACCGTTGGATTGCCAAATGTTCGTACTACGGCACGAATGTTGCCTATGCCCCGCGGAGAAGCGCACCGGCCCCTCGCACGCCGGTGCCGCCCGACGGGAGAAAACAAACCGATGGCAACGCTGGAAACCTTCTACGAGGTGATGCGGCGGCAGGGGATCACACGCCGTTCGTTCCTGAAATACTGCTCGCTGACCGCCGCGGCCCTGGGGCTGGGGCCGGAACTGGTGCCGCAGATCGTCCACGCCATGGAGACCAAGCCGCGCACCCCGGTGCTGTGGCTGCACGGGCTGGAATGCACCTGCTGTTCCGAATCCTTCATCCGCTCGGCGCACCCGCTGGTGAAGGACGTGGTGCTGTCCATGATATCGCTGGACTATGACGACACGCTGATGGCGTCGGCCGGCCACCATGCCGAGGCGATCCTCGACGAGGTGATGGAGAAGTACAAGGGCAACTACATCCTCGCGGTGGAAGGCAATCCGCCGCTGAACCAGGACGGCATGTCCTGCATCGTCGGCGGCAAGCCCTTCACCGACCAGCTGCGCAAGGTCGCCAAGGACGCCAAGGCGATCATCTCCTGGGGCTCCTGCGCCTCCTTCGGCTGCGTCCAGGCGGCGCGCCCGAACCCGACCCGCGCCACCCCGGTGCATGAGGTCATCACCGACAAGCCGATCATCAAGGTTCCCGGCTGCCCGCCAATCGCCGAGGTGATGACCGGCGTCATCACCTACATGCTTACCTTCGACCGCATCCCGGAGCTGGACCGCCAGGGCCGGCCGAAGATGTTCTACAGCCAGCGCATCCACGACAAATGCTACCGACGGCCGCACTTCGACGCCGGCCAGTTCGTCGAATCCTTCGACGACGAGGGCGCGCGCAAGGGCTATTGCCTCTACAAGGTCGGCTGCAAGGGCCCGACCACCTACAACGCCTGCTCCACGGTCCGCTGGAACGAGGGCACCAGCTTCCCCATCCAGTCCGGTCATGGCTGCATCGGCTGTTCGGAGGACGGCTTCTGGGACAAGGGCTCCTGGTACGCCCGCCAGTCCGACATCCTCCAGTTCGGGATCGAGGCCAACGCCGACCAGATCGGCACCACCGCCGCCATCGGCGTCGGCAGCATCATCGCCGCCCACGCGGCGGTCAGCGCCCTGAAGCGCGCACAGCACAAGGGAGACGTCTGACCATGGGCATCGTCCAGACCCCGAACGGGTTCTCGCTCGACAATGGCGGCAAGCGAATCGTCGTCGATCCGGTCACCCGCATCGAAGGGCACATGCGCTGCGAGGTGAATGTCGACAGCGACAACATCATCCGCAACGCGGTGTCGACCGGCACGATGTGGCGCGGCCTCGAGGTGATCCTGAAGGGCCGCGACCCGCGCGACGCCTGGGCCTTCGTCGAGCGCATCTGCGGCGTCTGCACCGGCTGCCACGCGCTGACCTCGGTCCGCGCCGTGGAGGATGCGCTGCAGATCCGCATCCCGAAGAACGCACATCTAATCCGCGAGATCATGGCGAAGACGCTGCAGGTCCATGACCACATCGTCCATTTCTATCACCTGCACGCGCTGGACTGGGTCAACCCGGTCAACGCGCTGAAGGCCGACCCGCAGGCGACCTCGGCATTGCAGCAGGCGGTGTCGCCGCGCCATGCAAAGTCCAGCCCCGGCTATTTCCGCGACGTCCAGACCCGCCTGAAGAAGTTCGTGGAGAGCGGCCAGCTCGGCATCTTCAAGAACGGCTATTGGGACAATCCGGCCTACAAGCTGTCGCCGGAAGCCGACCTGATGGCGGTGACCCATTATCTGGAGGCGCTCGATCTCCAGAAGGACATCGTCAAGATCCACACCATCCTCGGCGGCAAGAACCCGCACCCGAACTACATGGTCGGCGGCGTTCCCTGCGCCATCAACATGGACGGAACCGGGTCTTCCGGCGCGCCGCTGAACATGGAGCGGCTGAACTTCATCCGCGCCCGCATCCAGGAAGCCACCGCCTTCGTCGAGAACGTCTATCTGCCGGACGTGCTCGCCATCGCCAGCTTCTACAAGGACTGGCTCTATGGCGGCGGGCTGGCGGCGACCAACGTCATGGACTACGGCGATTACGAGAAGGTGCCGTACGACCATTCGACCTGCCAGCTGCCGGGCGGCGTCATCCTGAACGGCAATTGGAACGAGGTCCACCCCATCGACCCGCGCGACCCGGCGCAGGTGCAGGAGTTCGTCGCCCACAGCTGGTATCATTACGAGGACGAGAGCAAGGGCCTGCACCCGTGGGACGGCGTGACCCAGGCCAAGTTCGAGCTGGGCGCCAACACCAAGGGCACCCGCACCGACATCAAGGAGCTTGACGAGGCCGCCAAGTATTCCTGGATCAAGGCCCCGCGCTGGCGCGGCCACGCGGTGGAGGTCGGTCCCCTGCCGCGCTACATCCTGGCCTATGCCCAGGGTGTCGGCTATGTGAAGGACCAGATCACCGAATCGCTGGGCGCCTTCAACGCGCTGGCCGGCACGAACTTCACGCCGCAGCAGGCGCTGCCGACCACCATCGGCCGCACGCTGGCCCGCGCGCTGGAATGCCAGTATTGCTGCACCATGATGATGGACGACTGGAACGCCCTGATCGCCAACATCAAGGCCGGCGACACCGCCACCGCCAATGTCGAGAAGTGGGATCCGAAGACCTGGCCGAAGGAAGCCAAGGGTGTGGGCACCGTCGCGGCGCCGCGCGGCGGCCTGGGGCACTGGATCAAGATCAAGGACGGCAAGATCGACAATTACCAGTGCGTCGTGCCGACGACTTGGAACGGCAGCCCGCGCGATCCCAAGGGCAACATCGGGGCGTTCGAGGCGTCGCTGCTGAACACGCCGATGGCCCGCCCGGACGAGCCGGTGGAGATCCTGCGCACGCTGCACAGCTTCGACCCGTGCCTTGCCTGCTCCACCCACGTCATGGCGCCGGATGGCGCCGAACTGGCCCGCGTCACCGTGCGCTGACCGGCAACCGAGGAGGATTACGTCATGGCTCCTCTCGACGATGCGAAGCCGGTCGCGCCACCGGACGAGGAAGGGACGGCCGCTCCGGCGGCCGGCCGCTTCCTGAAGGCGATCTATGTGTATGAAGTGCCGGTCCGGGTCTGGCATTGGGTCAACGCGCTGGCGATCGTGGTTCTGTCGGTCACCGGCTACCTGATCGCCAATCCGCTGCCGACCATGCCGGGCGAGGCCAGCGCCAATTTCCTGATGGGCTATATCCGCTTCGTCCATTTCGCGGCGGCCTACATCTTCGCCATCGGCTTCATCGGCCGGCTGTACTGGGCCTTCGTTGGCAACCACCATGCCAAACAACTGTTCCGCTTTCCCTTCTGGGACCGCCACTGGTGGGGGGAGCTGTTCCTGGAGGCCCGCTGGTACCTGTTCCTGGAACGCAAGCCGAAGCTGTATGTCGGCCACAACCCGCTGGCGCAATTCTCCATGTTCTGGGCCATCGCGGTCGGCAGCGTCTTCATGATCGTCACCGGCTTCGCGCTGTACAGCGAGGGTGCGGGCCAGGGCAGCTGGCAGGACAAGCTGTTCGGCTGGGTCATCCCGCTGTTCGGCCAGAGCATGGATGTCCACACCTGGCACCATCTCGGCATGTGGGCGATCATTCTGTTCGTGATCGTCCACATCTATGCCGCGGTGCGCGAGGACATCATGTCCCGCCAGTCGATCATCTCCACCATGATCAGCGGCGTGCGCACCTTCAAGGACGCCGAAGCCCCGGCGGACGAAGGGCATGAACGTCCGGTGAAGAAGGCGGCGCGGGCGGGGTAAGATCGCCTTCATCGACCCGCCACACCCCTTGAAAATCTTGAATTGTTCCGCATACGTTCCTACATCTGGGAGGTTCCGAAACCACGGAGTCTCCCAGAGCGGCGCCACCCCAAGCGGGTGCGTCAGGAGGACGTCATGCCCTATTTTCCGACCATCGACCTGACCCCGCAGGTGAAGATGCTGCTGGCCCGCGGGGCGCTGACGCTGAACCCCGGCCAGTGGGTGCGGAGCGAGAAGGGACGCGGCCGGTTCCTGCGGACCGACCCGCGTACCGGCACCACCTATGTCAGCTGGCTGCGGCCGGGCGACGATTGGGAAACCGCGTCGCAGCGTTTCCACCGCGCCTGCCGCAAGGGCTATATCGGCAAGTATCGCCGCCTTTACGAGTTCGACAAGGCCAACCGCACCGCCGAAATCCCGCCCCTGCGCAAGACGGTGCGGACGCCGGTCCAGATACCGCTTTTCAGTTACAGGGCGAAGGACGCCGCCCACGCCTGACCGAGGCTGAGCCCGCCGTCGTTGGCGGGGGCCAGCCTCGGCAGCAGCGCCTCCGCCCCGGCGGCACGGAAGCCCGTCACCAGTTCCTCCGCCAGAACCGCGTTCATCAGGCAGCCGCCGGACAGCACCACCCGGCCCAGACCGTGGGCACGCAGCACCGGCAGTGTCCAGTCCACCAGCGCCGCCGCCAGCGTGCCGTGGAACAGCTCCGCCCCCTCGACCGCATCCTCGACCGTCAGCAGCCGTTCCAGCAGGGGCGTCAGGTCGAGTTCGCCGCCATCGATCCGCCACGCGCCGTCCGCCACACGGGTTTGACGCACGAGGGATTCCAGCGCCATCGGCGCCTCGCCCTCGAATCCAGACACCGCGCGCACACCCAGCAAGCCGCAGGCGGCATCGAACCACCGTCCGCAGGAACTGGTGAGCGGCGCGTTGATGCCGCGCTCGATCATCCGGCGCACGCCCTCGGCCGGGCCGTGTGCGGCAAAGCGGGTTGCGATCTCGTCGGCACGCCCCATCCGCGCCAGGGCCGCGGCAGCCATACGCCAGGGCTGGCGCGCCGCCACGTCGCCGCCGGGCTGGGCGAGCGGCGCAAGGCTGCCGAGACGCTCGGACCGCATCCCATCGACCAGCAGCATCTCGCCGCCCCAGGACGAGCCATCCTCCCCCAAGCCGAACCCGTCGAGCGCCAGCCCCATCGCCGGCCCCTCGATCCGGTGTTCGGCCATCACGGCGGCGACATGGGCGTGGTGATGCTGGACCGGAACCGCCGGCAGGCCGCTCATTTCAGCGAAGCGGGTGGATTGGAAATCGGGATGCCTGTCATGGGCGACCGCAACCGGCTCGACCCCCAGGATATGCAGCAGATGGGCGACGGTTTCCTCCAGGAAGCCCAGCGTCGCGGCGTTGTCGAGGTCGCCGATGTGCTGGGACAGGAAAGCCTCATCGCCGCGGGTGACGCAGACCGTCGTTTTCAGATGACCGCCCACCGCCAGGACCGGCGGCACCGGATGGGCCAGCCGGATAGGCTCCGGCACATGGCCGCGGCCACGGCGCAGGAAGGCGGGAGCCCCCGCCAGCCTGCGCACGACGCTGTCGTCGGCGCGGATAACGATGTCGCGATCATGGTCGACAATCAGGTCGGCGATGCCGGCCAGCCTGTCCCGCGCCTCCGCGTTGCCGATTGCCAGCGGTTCGCCGCCGGGATTGGCGGAGGTCATAACAAGGGTCAAATCCTGTGGCGAGCCCAGCCAACCGGTGCCGTCCGGCCGCCGGGCCGCCTCGTGGAACAGCAGATAATGCAATGGCGTGTAGGGCAACATGACGCCCAGCCAAGCCAGACCGGGCGCGATCTCCGGCGGCAGATCGGGGGCGTCCACCCGCCGCCGCAGCAAGACGATGGGCCGCGCCACCCCCTCCAGCAGCGCACGCTCCCCGGCATCCATCCGGACATGCCGGGCGGCGGACTCCGCGTTGGCGACCATCAAGGCGAAGGGCTTGCCGTTGCGCTGCTTGACCCGCCGCAACCGCTCCACCGCGTCCGCCCGCGTGGCGTCACAGGCGAGGTGGAACCCGCCCAGCCCCTTGATAGCAACGATCCTTCCGGCACGGAGCGCGGCGACGATGTCTTCCGGCAGATGCGACAGGCGGGGGCCGCAGGTCGGACAGGCCGTCGGCTGGGCATGAAAGCGGCGGTTCGCCGGGTCCTTGTACTCTGCCAGACAATCCGGGCAGAGCGGGAAGCCGGCCATTGCCGTCTGCGGCCGGTCATAGGGGAGTTGCCGCGTGATGGTGTAGCGCGGGCCGCAATGGGTGCAGTTCAGGAAGGCGTAGCGGTAGCGACGGTCGGCCGGGTCGAACAATTCGGCCAGGCAGGCCGGGCAGACCGCAGCGTCAGGTCCGATGCCGGTCGCGACGCCGCCCGCGGAGGTGCTGTGGCGGATTGCGAAGGAGGTCTCATCGGAAACAAAGGAAATGGTGTCGCACTCGACGGCATCGATGCGGGCCAGCGGCGGGGCCTCAGCCGACAGGGCCGCCTGGAAAGCGTCGATGCCGTTGCCCTGCACCTCGATCAGAACTCCCTGCGGATCGTTCAGCACCCAGCCGGTCAGGCCGAACCGTCCGGCCAGCGCATGGACATGGGGACGGAATCCCACCCCCTGCACCCGGCCGCGCACGCGGATCCGCCGCCGTTGGTCATTGTGTGACATGAGAGCCCGTCAAATGATGTTCTGCCGCATCGAATTCCCACATCCTAACCAACTCCCGAATGGGAAGAAGGGATTTCGCAACCATCCGGCGGGCCGCCGGTTGGCAGGGGGACATTGACAGGGGGACATGCGGAACCGCATTGGAGACGCAACCCCGTCAGGCCTGACCGGACGAAATCATCCAATGATCGAGGGGCCTCCCAACGGGGCGCCGCCTTTTTCGACCCGCGCAGTTCCAGCGCCGTCATGCTGGCGACGGTCGCCGGTGTGGTCTCCACCCACAACCTCGCCGTCGGCGTGCTGATCGGCGTTCTGCTGTCCGGCATATTCTTCGCCGACAAGGTCGCCCGGATGTTCCGCGTCACCTCGACACCGTCGGAGGATGGCCACGACCCGCACCTATCGGGTCGAAGGCCAGCTTTTCCTCGCCTCCGCCGACGATTTTTCGTCAGCCTTCGATACGCAGGAGAGTTTGGATATGGCGGTTGTCGATGTTTCCGGCGCCCATGTCTGGGACATCTCCAGCGTTGCGGCTCTCGATGGCGTCGTGCTGAAATTCCGCCGCGCCGGGACGGAGGTGCAACTGGCGGGCTTGAACGCGGCCAGCGAGACCATCGTCGACCGGCTGGCGATCCATGACAAGCAGGAGGCCCGGGAGCGCGCCACCGCGCACTGACGACGCCGTCCTCCTCCTACCTGACGGTGCGGGATTGTGGTGGCGGCATCCGGGTGAAAGCCAGTCCCTAGAGGGCGAGACAGAAGTCGCGACGGAACCGCAAGCGGTGCCGGGGGTTGGACAGGAAGGAGCAGCCGGCGCACCCCGTCGGCGGTCTGAAGCCCGGATTCCGGCCCGATCCCTGAGACAGGACCTTCGCCATGCAACCGACCAACGGTGTTCAGAAGTCCCCCGTCATCTGCATCACCGGCGCATCCGCCGGGGTCGGCCGCGCTACGGCGCTGGCCTTTGCCGCCTACCGCAAAGCCTCCATCGGCCTGATGGCACGTTCGTCCGATGCGCTGGAAGAGGTGAAGGCGGAGGTGGAAAGGCTGGGCGGCCGGGCACTGGTCCTGCCGCTGGACGTCGCCGATCCTGATGCGCTGGAGGCTGCCGCCGACCAAGTCGAAGATGCCTTCGGCCCAATCGATGTCTGGATCAACGTTGCGATGGTCACTGTCTTCGGCCCTGTCCATGCCGTGACGCCGGAAGAGTTGAAGCGGGTGACCGAGGTGACCTATCTCGGCTCCGCCTACGGCATCCAGACGGCCCTGCGGCGGATGCGGTTGCGGGACAGCGGCACGATCCTGCAGGTGGGCTCTGCACTGGCCTACCGGTCGATCCCGCTGCAATCCGCATATTGCGCGGCGAAGCATGCGGTCACGGGCTTCATCGACAGCCTGCATTCCGAGATGATCCATGACAACAGCCGGATCGGGCTGACCACCGTGCATCTTCCGGCAGTCAACACCCCGCAATTCGACTGGGCACGCAGCCACATGCCGCGCCGGGCACGGCCGATGGGGACCATCTTCCAACCGGAGGACATCGCCCGTGCGATCCTGCACGCCGCCGAGAATCCCCGCCGCGAATATTGGCTGGGCGGATCGGCGATGCAGGCGATCCTCGGCAATTTCCTGGCGCCGGGCTTTGCCGACCGCTACCTCGCCAACACCGCGGTCGAAGGCCAGATGACGGAGGAGCGGGAAATCCCCGGCCGGCCCGACAATCTCTATCACCCCGTCGACGGTCTTCACCGCACCCGCGGGCGCTTTGGACTGCCGCACAACAGCCTTCGCCTGACGGCACCCAGCGGCACCGCCAGAGGTCTGGCGATGGCCGCCGGCCTGATCCTCGCGGGCGGACTGGGCTTTATGATAAGCCGGTCGGCACACCGGTAAATGTCACAGCGGAGCAGTCAGAGTCAGGACTTGCGGCCTCCGCCGAGCCGCCTATATAGGGTGTCGTACGTCAACAACTGAAAGGAGGTGATCTCGTGTCTCATTGTCCGTCTCACTCGTCGTCGAGCGCCATGGCCGAGGTCTCTTTCTTCGCGGAAGGGATTTCGGTCCGCTAAGGACTGCGCCGTGGTGTCGACGACACACGGATTGACAATGGAAGGGCTGCCGGAAACGGCGGCCCTTCTTTGTTTTTCAGAGTTTTTTATAAGCTCTCCTGTCAGCCCCTTTCCCCTTGCGGTTGAGAGGCTTCCAGTAGCCAACCAGCAGCCTCAGTGCTTCATCTCGCCCAGCTGCTTGCGGCTGTCGCCGGTCTTGTCATGGATGATGCTGTCGTCGGCCTTGCCCTCGACCTCCAGAATGCCGATCAGTCCTTTGGTTGCGCGGCTCAGCGCATGATCGACCAGCGCATATTTGCCAGGGTAATCGACCTTGAATTCCACCATGGTGGCGCCGCCGGGGGCAACGGTGACGGTCTGGATGCCCTTCGCCGGCTCGCTTTCCAGTCCGCCCAGATTGTAAACCTTGTCGAAGATCTCGCCGATGACGTGGAAGGACGAGGTCAGGTTCGGACCGCCGACGCCGAAGAACAGGCGGACCGTATCGCCGACCTTGGCCTTCAGCGGCTTGTCCTTGGTCAGGGCGCCGACGGTGCCGTTGAACACCAGATAGCTCGGACGCTCGTTGACGAGACCGTCATAGTCGTCCTCGGCATTTGCCAGGTTCTTGGCCTTGGTGGCGTAGATTTCCTGCTGCATCACATAGAATTCGTGATCGACCGGGGCAAGGCCGGCTTCCGGCTCCACCACGATCAGGCCGTACATGCCCTTGGAGATGTGATGGGCGACCATCGGCGTGGCGCAGTGATAGACATAGACGCCGGGGGTCAGGGCCTTGAAGCTGAAGGCCTTGGTCTGGCCGGGCTCCACCTGGGTGATCTGGCCGCCGCCGAGGAAGCCGGTCGCGGCGTGGAAGTCGACGGAGTGGTTCATCGTCGATTCCGGCGCGTTGGAAATCGAAACATCCACCGTATCGCCGACCCGCACCCGCACCATCGGACCCGGCACCGTGTTGTTGAAGGTCCAGTAGGTGTAGGTGGTGCCATCGTCCAGCTTGGATTCGACCTCGGTCGTCATCAGCGAGACCTTATGGGTCTTCGGCGCCCGCTTGCCGGCCTTTTCCGGAGCCGGCACCGCAGCGGGGTCCTGGACGACGCTGACCGTCGGCTGCTTGACCTTCGGGTCGGCATAGAGCGTGTCGGCGGCCGAGGCGGCGCCGATGCCGGACAGGATCATCAGGGCGGCGGCGCTGACGGTGACGAGGGAGAGCTTGGTCTTCATGGCGTCGTCTCGGTTGAATGTTTCTTGTGAGTGAATATTCCTCCCACCCCTGCTATCGACGCTTGACCGCCGTCAAGTGGAACTAACGAACGCTATTTTGTCGCATCCTCCTTATTATTTCCATACTAAGTATAATGACTTTTGATTTCAGGCTTTAGGGCGGAAGGAAACGCAGAATTCAGGATCGGTTTCAATCCGTCCGGCACCGATCAGATCAAGGCAATAAGGGATCGCGGGAAACACCGCCTCCAGACAATCATGGATGGCGGACGGCTTGCCCGGCAGATTGACGATCAGGCTGGGTCCCCGAATACCGGCGGTCTGGCGCGACAGGATCGCGGTGGGCACCACCCGAAGGCTGACCGACCGCATCAGTTCGCCGAAGCCCGGCATCATCTTTTCGCAGACCCGTTCCGTCGCCTCCGGCGTCACGTCGCGCGGCGCCGGTCCGGTGCCACCGGTGGTCACCACCAGACCGCAGCCGGCTACATCGCACAGTTCGACCAGTGTGGAGGCGATCAGGTCCAACTCGTCCGGGATCACCCGCGCCTCCGCCACCCAGGGGGAGGAAATGATGCGCGACAACTCCTCATTGATCGCGGGGCCGCCCTTGTCCTCATAGACGCCGCGGCTGGCGCGGTCGGAGATGGTGACGATTCCGATCTTCACGGGCTCGATCTTCGCCGGTGCGGTCATGTCTCAAGATCCTTTTCGGTCAGGCGGCGCAGGCGACCTGTCGATAGAGCGCCGGCAACGCCTTGGTCAGGTGGGAAACCTGCGGGAATATGGCATAGGCGCCGCGCCCGAACAGATACGGGATATAGTCGCGGGCCTGTGCATCGACGGTGATCGCAAAGACCGCCAGCCCGTCGCGCCGCGCTTCGCGGATCGCCTGCCGTGTATCCTCGATGCCGTAACGGCCCTCATAATGATCTACGTCGTTCGGCTTTCCGTCGGTCAGCAGAACGAGCAGCCGGTGGCGGTTCGGCCGCTCGGAAAGCTGCGTGGTCACGTAGCGGATCGCCGCCCCCATGCGGGTGTAATAGCCTGGCTTCAACGCACCGATCCGGCGGGTGACGGTAGGGCCCAAGGGTTCCTCGAAATTCTTGAGCGTCTGAACCCGCACCCAGTCGCGCCGGCGCGACGTGAAGGAGTAGAGCGCGTGGTCGTCACCACAGGCGGTCAGCCCATGGGTCAGCGCCAGCAAAGCCTCCTTCTCGACGTCCAGGACACGCCGTCCCTCGATCCAGCCATCGGTGGACAGCGAGCCGTCGACCAGCACAGCCACCGCCAGATCGCGGGCGGCGCTGCGCACCTGCTGGTGAACGCAGTCGCTGCCGCAGCCGCCAGCCTGGAGATCGGCCCGGCTGCGCACCAGTGCGGCGAGATCCAATTCATCGCCATCGGTCTGACCGGTGAACATCATGCGGCGCAGGCGGAGCGCCTCGAACTGGCGGCGCACCTGACTGATGCGTCTCAGGGCGGCGGCATCGGGCTGCCAGGGCTCGCCGTCAGCCGGTGCGGTCTCGGCGATCACCCGGCAGTGGTTGGGAAGATGGGCCCGCCGGCCATGGTCCCATTCCGGATAGGTCAGGGTCGCCGCTAGCGGCGTGTCGTCGACCGCCGGCGCCCCAAGGTCGAGGTCGAGCTTCAGCGTGGTCGATGCTTTGCGCCGGTGTGCGCCGACCGCGATTTCGTCCAGATCGTCGGCGGCCTTGCGGGCATTTTCCGCATCGTCGTCATCGACCGCGCGCGGGATGTTCAGCGCCTCGGCAAGGCTCAGCATCTTCTCGAAGCGGTTGAGGATCAGCGGGTCATTGCGCTGCATCTGGTCGGTCTGCCGGCGGGTCGCGGCCCGGCGGCGCTGGTCGTCCTCGGCCGCCTGTCCACCCTCGCCAGGACTTTCGACGGCGGTGGAAGCCTCACTGGCGACGCTTGGCGACACCAGCCCCCACAGCGGCACCGGCAGCATCCGGGCATAGCCGTAAGGGGCAGTGAAGTCCGACAGCGGAATTGTGGGGGCGAGCATGCGTGCAACGTCGCCAACTGCCCGACCGGAGCCGAGAAGCGCCACGACGGCGCGCTCAACATTCGCCTCCACCGGCGGCAGGCGGCGGGCGGGACGGATGGCGGCGACGGCGCGGGCGAGTTCCTCGTGCACGAGGGACAGGCCGGGCCAGCGCGTCAGAACCCGTACGGTGGCGGCGGCGGCGCTGCGGAGCGCCTGCACATCGGCCTGCAAAGGGTCGGCGGGGGCCGGTTCGCTCTCGGCATGGGCGAAGAAGGCGGCCAGCCATTCATACAGCCGCTCGTTCAGGGTGCTGTCGGGGAACAGGTCGATGCTGGACGGCAACTGGAGCACATTGCCGTCCAGCATCGCCCGCTCCACCCGCTCCTCCCCCATACCGATGCGGCCGAGCAGCGACAGCCGGTGCCCCGACACCGACGCGCTTCCGGCGGCAAGCCGAACGCCGCGATCACCGCCCAGCGCCCGGAAAAACACCGCCAGCCGCGGACGCATCGTTTCCAGCGTGACGGCTGCGTCGGGATGGTGCGGATAGCTCGACCGCCCGCCGATCAGGCGGTGCCACAGACGGCCGACGGTCTCTTCCGGTTCGAAGAACTCCAGCATGGCGATTGCCCTCCGCCCTTTCCGATCAGCCCAGCGTGACCTCGGCGACGCGCAGCAGGGCGGCGCGGATGTCCGGGTCGTCGGTCAGCGGCTCGATCAGGGCGGCACGGATGGCGCGCTCAGGCTTCATGCCGGAGCGGATCAGCGTGGCGCAGTAGATCAGCAGGCGGGTCGAAACGCCTTCCTCCAAATCCTGGCCCTTCAGGGCACGCAGGGCGTTGGCGAGGCGGACCAGCGGGGCGACGCGGTTTTCGGGCAGGCCGCTTTCTGCCGCGACGATGGGGATCTCGCGCTCCGGCGGCGGGAAGTCGAACTCAACGGCCAGGAAGCGCTGGCGGGTGCTGGGCTTCAGCGCCTTCAGCACATTCTGGTAGCCGGGGTTGTAGGACACCACCAGCATGAAGCCCGGCGGCGCTTCCAGCGTTTCGCCGGTGCGGTCCAGCGGCAGGATGCGGCGGTCGTCGGTCAGCGGGTGCAGCACGACGGTGACGTCCTTGCGCGCTTCCACCACCTCGTCGAGATAGCAGATGGCGCCCTCGCGCACGGCGCGGGTCAGCGGCCCATCCGCCCAGACGGTGTCGCCACCCTTCAGCAGATAGCGGCCGGTCAGGTCGGCGGCGGTCAAATCGTCGTGGCAGGACACGGTGTAGAGCGGCCTGCCGAGCTTTGCCGCCATGTGGGCGACGAAGCGGGTCTTGCCGCAGCCGGTCGGCCCCTTCAGCAGAAGCGGCAGGCGATGAGTGTAGGCATGCTCGAACAGCGCGCACTCGTCGGCGGTCGGCTGGTAGAACGGCAGGGACGGCAGGATGGGGACGGCGCTGTCTGGCATCGAGAGGGAACTCCGTAAAAGAGACGGCCCCTGCGCCAACCGGACATCCGGTGGGTCGCAAGGGCCGGAGGGGACGTCACTCGGCCGGCTGGTAGCTGGCCGGGATCGAGGCGGGCCGCTCCTCGCGGGCCGGGCCGAAGACGGCGTAAAGGTAGAGCGCGACGCCCACCGCCACCGCGAAACCGGCACCGAGCCGCATCCAGTAGAACAGCGCGATCTGCTCCTGGACCTCCATGTAGCTCATGCCCATGACCCGCTGCAGATGGGTCTGCACCACGCCGGCCACGGTCAGGGCGAAGGTCATGAAGGCCATGCCGCCGCTCATCAGCCAGAAGCTCCACATGTTGAGGATCTGGTTGTAGGGCTGCTTGCCGCGCAGGTAGGGCATGGCGTAGGTGATGATGGCGAGGTTGATCATCGCAT
>Ga0206117_101017_pt1 | contig 17836 bp, 14 predicted proteins | sample 3A5Ametagenome_FD_177997 | JGI IMG/M metagenome (GOLD analysis project Ga0206117, IMG submission 177997) | Enriched microbial communities from leaf-cutter ant dump, University of Wisconsin, Madison, United States - 3A5A | ecosystem: Environmental > Terrestrial > Nest > Insects nest > Nest dump... | reverse complement strand
CGACGGGGACACCCTGATTCAGCAGGCTGCGGATCGCGCTGGAGTCGTCGGCCGCGGCGGCGGACCGCAACAGGCCTTCGGTGACGCTGTCGGCGATGCCCTCGACCGGACCGGCAAGGATTGCCAGGGCGACGGCCGCCGCGGCTGCCAGGATCTTCCACATTGCCGTATTCTTCCGTTCGCTCATCGCGCGATCCTGCACCATACCCAAAGGCGGTCAGCGGGCTCCGGCGGCTGTCAGCACCGCGACCAGGTCGGCATAGCCGCGCTCGCGCGCCAGTTGCAGCGGCGTGGCGCCGTTATGGTCGGCCTGGTTCACGTCGGCATTGCCCTTGATCAGCATTTCCACGACCTGGCGATAGCGCGGTCCGCCGTTGCCGCGGACGATGGCCTCGATCAGCGCGGTCCAGCCTACCTTGTTGACGTAATCGGGCGGGACCCGGGCGTCGAGCAGCATGTGGACGGCCTCGACATGGCCATGCTCGGCGGCGGGGATCAGGGCGGTGCTGCCGAAACGGTTGGTGGACAGCACGTCGGCGCCGTTCTCCAGCGCCATCTGCAGGATGTCGAGATATCCGTGGGCGGCGGCATAAAGAAACGGGCTGTCGTCGATGCGATCCTTCAGGTTGACGTCGGCCCCGGCCTGGATCAGCGCCCGTGCGGCCGAGACGGCGTTACGGTGGGTCGCGATCAGCAGCGCGGTATGGCCGTAACGGTCGCGCGCATTGACGTCGGCGCCCTGGGCCAGCAGGGTCCGGATCGCGCCGGTGTCGTTGGCGGCCGCGGCGGAATGCAGCAGGCTTTCGGTAACGGATTCGGTCCGGTTCCGGGTTTGCGCGCCGGCCGTGTCGGGGACCAGGGCGATGGCAAATGCCAGGGCAAAGCCGGCGAACAGAGGCTTCCACATTACAATAGTCTTTCGTCTGGTCGGCCAAAGGATCTGACTGTTCGTCCGCCAATCTTGCATAACGGCTGCGAATTGTGATGGCCTATTTCGACACAACCGGTTGAACGCCATCCGTCCTGCACCCGGCACCGCGTTCATTCGCGTTGCAATCGGCCGCGCGCCGGTGATAGTCTCCCCGCCCATGTCGACCATGACCAAAACCACCCGCACTACCAAGACGACCGCGAAGGCGGGCGTTCTCTGCGGCGTGAGTTGATCACGACATAAAAACGCAGAGGCCCCCGCCGGAAACGGACGGGGCCCGCGGAACAGAACCGCACCGTCCTTCCCGGTCTCGAAACGGAAGGAAAATGACCGAGATGTCCGCTCAACCCGCCCCGCTCGCCGCCGCGCGCAGCCCCCGCATCGCCGTGGTCGGCGCCACCGGTGCCGTCGGCATCGAAATCCTGCGCTGCCTGGAAGACCGCAACTTTCCCGTCGGCGGCCTGCGCCTGCTGGCCTCGGCCCGCTCGGCCGGCCGCGTCCTGCCGTTCGCCGGCCGCGAGGTCGCGATCGAGGCACTGACCGAGGACAGCTTCAGGGACATCGACGTCGCGCTGTTCTCGGCCGGAGCGACGATTTCGCGCAAGTTCGCGCCGATCGCGGTGCAGGCCGGCGCCGTGGTCATCGACAATTCCTCGGCCTTCCGCATGGAAGACCAGGTGCCGCTGGTGGTGCCCGAGGTCAACGGCGACGCGACCGCGGCCCATCGGGGCATCATCGCCAACCCGAACTGTGTCGCCGCGATCATGGTGATGGCGCTGGCCCCGCTGCATCGCGCCCAACCCATCCGCCGCATTCATGCCGCGACCTATCAGTCGGCCTCGGGCGCTGGTGCCGCGGCGATGGAAGAACTGCGCCAGGCGACCGCCGCCCACCTGGCGGACCAGCCGTTCCAGCACAGCGTGCTGCCCCACCCCTATGCCTTCAACCTGTTCAGCCATAATGCCGCGATCGACGAGGACAGCGGGTATAACGGCGAGGAGTTGAAGGCGATGGCCGAGACGCGCCGCATTCTGGGCACGCCCGACCTGCCGATCAGCATCACCTGCGTGCGGGTCCCGGTGCTGCGCGCCCATTCGATCGCGCTGACCATCGAATTCGACGCGCCCATGGCGCCCGAGGAAGCCCGCCGCCTGCTGTCGGCCGCGCCGGGGGTCAAGGTCGTCGACGACCGCGCCGGAAACCATTTCCCGATGCCGTCGGAGGCCAGCGGCCAGGACGACGTGCTGGTCGGCCGCATCCGCCGCGACATCGGCGATCCCACGGGCCGGTCGATCGCGCTGTTCGTGTCGGGCGACCAGTTGCTGAAGGGTGCCGCGCTGAACGCGGTGCAGATCGCCGAACAGCTGTATCGCTGAGCCGGCCGCTGGTGCCGGTCCCGGGCGGGCCGGCACCTCAGCCCGCGACATCGTGCGCAATAGGGTCGGCCCCGCCGGGGCCTATGATCGAACATCGTTCTATCGAGGTGACAACAACCGGAGGAAGCCATGGCCAGGATGATGAAGGCAGCGGTCGTGCGCCAGCTGGGCGCGCCGTTGACGATCGAACAGGTGCCGGTGCCCGAACCCGGCCCGGGTCAGGTGCTGGTACGGATCATAGCGACCGGTGTCTGCCATACCGACCTGCATGCCGCCCACGGCGACTGGCCGGTCAAGCCCCAGCCGCCGTTCATCCCCGGCCATGAAGGTGTTGGCACCGTCGCCGCCCTGGGACAGGGCGTCACCCGCCTGCGCGAAGGCGACCGGGTCGGCATCCCCTGGCTGCATACCGCCTGCGGCCATTGCCCGCATTGCCGTACCGGCTGGGAAACGCTGTGCGGGTCCCAGCAGAACACCGGCTATTCGGTGAACGGCAGCTTTGCCGAATACGCGCTGGCCGATCCCGATTATGTCGGCATCCTGCCGGCCGGCCTGGACTGGGGCCCGGCCGCGCCCGTGCTGTGCGCCGGCGTCACCGTCTACAAGGGCCTGAAGGAGACCGAGGTGCGCCCCGGCGAATGGGTCACCATCTCGGGCATCGGCGGGCTGGGGCATATGGCCGTGCAATATGCGGTGGCGATGGGCATGCGGGTCGCGGCCATCGACATCCATGCCGACAAGCTGGAGCTGGCCCGGCGCCTGGGGGCCGAGATCGTGGTCAACGGTCGCGACCAGGATCCCGTCGCCGTGCTGCAACGCGATATCGGCGGCACCCATGGCGTGCTGGTGACCGCGGTTTCGCCCAAGGCGTTCGAACAGGCCTTCGGCGTGCTGCGCCCGCATGGCACGATGGCGCTGGTCGGTCTGCCGCCGGGCAGTTTCCCGCTGCCGATCTTCGATACGGTGCTGAAGCGCATCACCGTGCGCGGCTCGATCGTCGGCACCCGCCAGGATCTCGAGGAATCGCTGGCCTTCGCCGCCGCGGGCAAGGTATCGGCCCATTTCACCTGGGACCGGCTGGACAACATCAACGCGATCTTCGCCCGGATGGAGCAGGGCGGCATCGACGGCCGCATCGTGCTCGACATGACCTGACGGTCAGGGCCGGCGGGTCAGCGTTTCCAGCGCCTGCTTGAAGAAGTCGCGCCGTGATTCCTTGTTGAAGATCAGCAGCGGCGCGACGTTGACCGACAACAGGATGCGGGCCCGCACCTCGGCCTCGGCCGCGGGAAAGCCCAGATCGCGAAAAGCTTCGGCCAGGAAGGGCAGGACCAGGCCTTCGGACGTGCTGACCGTTGCCGCCGCGCGGGTGTCCATCGTCGCCCAGATGCGCATGGCATGGTCGAGTTCGAAGGTGTGGTCCTGCAGGCTGAGCTTGGCCAGGCGCTGGATGCGGGTGATCGGGTCGGGGTTGCCGACCATCGTCTGTTCCAGCACCCGCCGCACCCGGTCGGCCGAGAAATGCTTGGCGACCGCGCCCAGGTAATCCTCGAAATCGCTGAAGTGGTGATAGAAGCTGCCGGTCGACACGCCCAGCCGGGCGGTCAGGGCCGACAGTTTCAACCCTGAAATGCCCTTTTCGCGCAGGATGTCCTGGCCCGCCTCGATCCAGTCGATACCGGTCAGCCGGCGGTCCGAGGGGCGTTCGGCGGGCGCGCGCTCGGCCGTGGCCTTGGTCTTGCCGGCGGCGGTGCGCGCCGACTGGCGCCTGACTGTGCTTCGCAACGACATCCCCGTGATCCGCGCTCCTGTTTTGCAGGGTGGAACGATCTATAGCACCGCGCCCCGGCCCGCCAAAACTTTCTGGCGACGGCCTCATGAGAGGCGATGGACAGCCTGATCATAACATAATATATGTTATTGAAACTATGATTTGCCGGTCAGCAATAAGGACCGGACGAGACGCCGACCACGGTGCCGAAGAATCAAGTAGGGAGAGAAACAATGAACGATAATGCGAACCGCCCGGCGGGCGGTCTTTCTCGCCGTCGCCTGCTGCGCCATGCCGCTGCCGGATCGTTGCTGCTGCCCATGCCCTTCATCGCCCGCGGGGCCCTGGCCGAGGAGACCTTCCGTGTCGGCTGGATCCGGCCGACCACGGGTCGCCTGGCCTCGTCGTTTGCGCCGCTTTATGCCGGCGGGCTGATCGCCATCGACGAGATCAACGCCGCGGGCGGCATTCTCGGCCGCAAGGTGGTGACGGTCGAGGAGGACGACGAAGCCTCGCCCGCCAAGCAGCCCGCGGTGATCAAGCGGCTGAAGGATGCCGGCGTCAGCTATGTCGTGGGGCCGACGGGGTCGCCCCAGGTGCTGTCGTCGCTGGCCTTCACCACACCGGCGCAGATGATCCAGTGCGGCATCGCCAATGCCGCCGACCAGGGCGACGCGGCCAAGTACCCCTACAACTACATGTGCGTCTGGTCGACCGAGCAGGAGGGCGAGGCGGCCGCCGCCTACATGGCCAACCAGCTGAAGATCAGGAAGATCGGCCTGCTGCAGGAATCGACGCCGTTCGGCGAACAGGCGGGCAATGCGACCAAACGCAAGTTCAAGGAATTGACCGGCCAGGATCCGGCATCGGTGCAGGTCTATCCCGCCACCGCCACCGACCTGGCCCCCTATGTCAAGAACCTGCAGGCCGCGGGGTGCGAAGGCGTCATCGTATGGATGGCCAATACAGTTCATATCGGCATGGCGTTCAACGCGATGGCCCAGCAAAAATGGCTGCCGCCGGTCATCGGCCACGTCAACCTGTTCAATGACGCGCTGTTCGACCTGGTCCCGCTCGAGGCGCTGCAGAACGTCTACGGCATCTACTACAAGAACTGGACCTATACCGGCAGCGAGCAGGTGCCGCCCCGCAACATGGAACTGGCCAGGAAGCTGGCGACGGTCGAAACCGCCAAGGGCATCCAGGCCTTCGTCGCCGGCTGCCCGCATTACGATTTCCTGTACCTGCTGAAGACCGCGGTCGAGCAGGCCAAGTCGACCGACGTCGCCGCCGTCAAGAAGGCGCTGGACGGCATCCGCGGCTACAAGGCGGTCCTGGGCACCATCAATTTCAGCGAGACCAGCCATGCCGGCATCGGCATGGAGGACGTGACCCTGGCAAGCGTCGCGTCGGCCAAGGATCCCCGGTCGTTCGGCGCCATCCGGGAGCGCGCGCCCGGGGCCTGACCGACCGTCCGACTACCGCCTGCCCGCATCGTCAGTCTGGTGGAAGGGGTGTCTCGTCTTGGTTCTCGATATGCTGGTTCAGGCCCTGACCGCGGGCAGCATCTATGCCCTGGTCGGGATCAGCGTGAACGTGATCTACCGGCCGACCAACACGTTCAACCTGGCCCAGGGCAACCTGGTCATGCTGGGCGCGATCCTGTGCGCGACGATACTGGGGCAGCTGAAACTGCCCTGGTATGCCGCGGCCGGCATCACCATCGTCGTCATCTCTGCCATCGCCTGGGTGACGCATCTGGTGGCGGTGGCCCCGATCCTGTCGCGGCCGGGCGGGGGCGGGCATGGCTGGCTGGTCTCGACCCTGGCCATCGGCATCCTGATCGAGGATGTCGTGGGCAAGATCGTCGGCCCCGACCCCCAGCGCCTGCCGCCGCCCCCGCCGCTGTCGACCGAACTGATCGCGCTGGGACCGGTCAGCGTGTCGTCCTACCAGATCGCGCTGATCGTCGGCGTCATCGCCATCGTCGCGGGGCTGGAGGCGTTCTACCGCTCGCGTACCGGCCGCGCGATCTTGGCCATCGCCGAGGATCGCGACGCCAGCCTGTTATGGGGCATCGATCCCACGCGGCTGGCCCGTATGTCGTTCATCCTGTCGGGCGTGGTCGCGGCCATGGCCGGCATCCTGGCCGGGCCGGTGTTCTATGCCTCGGTCGGCCTGGGCGGCTCGCTGCTGATCAAGGGGTTCGAGGCCGCGGCGGCAGGCGGCATCGGCAGCAATCGCGGCGTCGTACTGGCCGGGTTCTTCATCGCCCTGCTGGAGGTGATGGCGGCCCATGCCCTGGCGCCGGGTTACCAGGATGCGGTCACGTTCGTTGCCGTGCTGCTGCTGCTGCTGGTGCGGCCGCAGGGGCTGATGGGCCGCACCGGCCTGAGGACGGTCTGAGATGGGGCGCCTGGCAACACTGGTCGTCCTGGGCATCGCCGTCCTGCTGCCCTTCGCCCTGCGCGGCGAATACGCGCTGCTGGTCGCGACGCAACTGCTGGTGTTCTACCTGGTCGTGCTGGGGCTGAACCTGCTGACGGGGTACGGCGGCCAGACCTCGATCGGCCATGGCGCGCTGGTCGCGGTGGGGGCCTATGTCGCGGCCCTGGGCATGGTCGATCACGGCCTGTCGTTCTGGGTGGCATTGCCGCTGGCCATGGTGGGGACGGGGCTGGCCGGCGCGCTCATGGCGCTGCCGACCTTCCGGCTGTCGACCTGGTATTTCGCGCTGATCACGCTGGGTTTCGCGCGGGTGATTTCGGGCCTGCTGGTCGAGCTGGAACCGATCACCCACGGTTTCAGCGGGGTGATCGGCGTGCCGATGCCCAGGGTCGGTGCCTATGAATTCTCGGGCCGTGCCTTCTACTGGCTGGTGCTGGCCCTGGCCTTTGCCGCCTATCTGGTCACCGGCAACCTGATCGCGTCGCGGTACGGCCGCGCGCTGATGGCGCTGCGCGACAACCCGCTGGCCGGCATCGGGGCTGGCATCTCGCTCGGCCGGCTCAAGATCATGGCCTTCGTCTATTCGGCCATGCTGGCCGGGGCGGGCGGGGCGATGTTTGCGGTGCAGAAGACCGTGATCACGCCTGAGGATTTCACCACCGACCTGTCGATCTTCTTTCTGCTGGTCGTGGTGCTGGGCGGGCTCGGGCGCAAACATGGCCCGCTGATCGGCGCGCTGGCCTTCTTCCTGCTGCCCGAACTGCTGACCGACCTGCAGAAATGGCGGATGCTGATCTATGGCGCCGGGTTGCTGCTGCTGACCGTCTATGCGCCTGACGGCATCGCCGGCGCGCTGGAAGCTGTCCGCGACCGCTTCGCGCGCAAACGCCGCCCGGCCCCGGTCCCTGCCATGACCACCGCGGCGCCCTTGCCGCGGCTGGCGGGCGCCGACCTTGTGGTCGAGGGCGTGTCGAAATCCTTCGGCGGCGTGACCGCGGTCGCCGATCTCAGCCTGGCCGTGCCGGCCGGCAGCGTTCATGCGGTGGTCGGGCCCAACGGGTCGGGCAAGACCACGCTGTTGAACCTGATCACCGGGTTCTACCCGGTCGACCAGGGGCGGATCCTGGTGGCCGGCGACAACGTCGTCGGCCGGGGCGCCACCGCCATCGCCCGCAACGGCGTGCGCCGCACCTTCCAGACGCCCAAGCTGATCGCGGGCCTGTCGGTGATCGAAAACGTGATGCTGGGTGCCTACACCGCCGAGGCGGCGACGATGGCGGAAATCGCGCTGGCCCTGCCGCGCGCCCGGCGCGAAGCGATCGAACGGCGGGCCGAGGCGATGTCCTATCTGCGTTTCGTCGGGCTGGACGTGCGGGCGGACGACCCCGCCGGCGAAATCCCCCATGGCCAGCAGCGGTTGATCGAGATCGCGCGCGCGCTGGTCGGCCGGCCCAGCCTGTTGTTGCTGGACGAGCCGGCCGCCGGGCTGTCGCTGGCGGAACTTGACGGGCTGTGCGACCTGATCAAGGCGATCGCCGGGCTGGGTACGACGGTGGTGATCGTCGAACATCACCTGGACCTGGTGGCCAACCTGGCCCAGTCGGTCACCGTGCTGGATCGCGGCCGGCTGTTGGCGGCCGGCACGCCCGACACGGTGTTCAACCATCCCGACGTGGTCGCGGCCTATATGGGCGGCCGGGCACTGAACGGACAGGGGGCCAGCCATGCAGCTGCTTGAGGTTCAGGGGCTGGTGTCGGGTTATGGCAAGGTCGCGATCCTCGACCAGGTTTCGCTGAGTGTCGGGGCCGGCGAACTGGTCGCGATCGTCGGCGGCAACGGCGCGGGGAAAAGCACGCTGCTGCGCACCCTGTCGGGCCTGCTGCCGGCCATGGCCGGCACAATCAGCTGGGAAGGGCGCGATGTCACGCGCCACAGCCCGCGCGCGATGCTGGACCTGGGCCTGCTGCATATCGCCGAAGGGCGCCGGCTGTTCCGCCAGCAATCGGTGCAAAGCAATCTGGACCTGGCCTTCTACGGTGCCGGCCTGCCCCGCGACGAGGAGCGGCGGCGGCTGGACGATGCCTATGCCAGGTTCCCGATCCTGCATGAAAAACGCGACGACCCGGCCGGCGCGCTGTCGGGCGGGCAGCAACAGTTGCTGACCGTGGCCCAGGCCCTGTTGCGCCAGCCGCGTCTGCTGATGCTGGACGAACCCTCGCTGGGCCTGGCGCCGGTCATCGTCGACCAGGTGCTGGACCTGGTGCTGCGCTTGAGGGATCAGGGCTGTGCGGTCATCCTGGTCGAACAGCTGGTGGAACGCGCGATGGAGATCGCCGACACCGCCTATGTGATGCAGAACGGCCGGGTCTTGGGTTCGGGGCCGGCGCGCGACCTGATGGGCAGCGATCTGCTGCGCCACGCCTATCTCGCCTGAGGCGGAGGAAACGGATGTCACGAGATTTCAGCCTGGCCCAGGTCATCGGCCGCGCCGCCCTGATGCGGGGCGGCGATCCCGCCGTCATCGACGGCGATCGCCGCCTGTCCTGGACCGATTTCGCCGACCGCATCGCCCGGGCCGCCGGGCTGCTGCGCATGATCGGCATGGCCGAGGGCGATCGCGTTGCCATGCTGGCGCTGAACAGCCACCAGTATCTCGAATTCTTCTTTGCCGCGCCCTGGGGCGGCGGCATCTTCACGCCCTTGAACTTCCGCCTGGCACCGGCCGAACTGGGCGCGATCCTGCGCAACGCCGGGGCCGAGATCCTGATCGTCGACGCGGCCCATGCCCATCTGGTGGCCGAACTGCGCGACCTGGCGCCATTGCGCGAAGTGCTGGTGATCGACCAGTCCTACGAGGCATTGCTGGCCACGATCGCCCCGATCCCGGCGGCCGACCGGGCCGGCGACGACATTGCCGCGCTGTTCTACACCTCGGGGTCGACCGGCGTGCCCAAGGGGGTGATGCACAGCCACACCAATATCGTGATGGCCGGCTTCACCTGCATCCCGATGTTCGGGCTGAACGAAGAATCCGTCGTGCTGATTTCGGGGCCGCTGTTCCATGTCGGGGCGACGGGGATGTGCATTCCCGCCCTGATCGCCGGGGCCACCGTGGTGCTGCTGTCGAAATTCGATCCCGGCCAGGTGATCGAAGCGATCGAAACCCATCGCGTCACCACGATGACGATGGTGCCGACCATGCTGCGCATGGTGCTGGACCATCCCGATGCCCGCCACCGCAACCTGACCAGCGTGCGCACCGTGACCTTCGGCGGCGCGCCGATGCCCGCGAGTTTGCTGGCCGAGGCGCTGACGGTCGTCGGTTCGGCCCGTTTCATCCATTGCTATGGCATGACCGAGACGACGGCGAGCTGTTCGTCGCTGCCGGGCCATTACCTGCTGCCCGATTACGCCGGGCAGGGGCGGGCCAATTCGATCGGCCGGGCGCTGACCGGGCTGGACATGATGATCGTGGACGCCGAGGACCGCCCCGTCCCGCCAGGTGTGTCCGGCGAAATCCTGGTGCGCGGCCCGGTGGTGATGAAAGGCTACTGGAACCAGCCCGAGGTGACGGCCAGGACGCTGCGCGGCGGCTGGCTGCATACCGGCGATGTCGGCACCATGGACGAACGCGGGTTCTTCTTCATCGTCGACCGGCTGAAGGACATGATCATCACCGGCGGCGAAAACGTCTATTCGCGCGAGGTCGAGGAAGCGATCTACAGCTATCCCGGCGTCGCCCAGGTCGCCGTCATCGGCATCCCCGACGAACGCTGGGGCGAGGCGGTGCATGCGATCGTCTCGGCCTCGAACGGCGCGCCCCTCGATCCGGAGGCGCTGCTGGCCCATTGCCGCGGGCTGATCGCCGGCTACAAATGCCCGCGCAGCATCGACGTGCGCCGCGAACCGCTGCCGTTGAACGGCGCCAACAAGATCAACAAGCCGGCCCTGCGCCAGCCGTTCTGGCAGAACCGCGACAGCCGCATCGTCTGACGGCTGAGACGCGTTGCCGATCAGGATAACATAGATTATGTTATGTTCAGTCATACGCCGGAGGAAACCATGGCCCTGAAAACGCCCCAGGAATACATTGACAGCCTGCGCGACGGCCGCGTCACCTATTGGGATGGCGAACGCATCGACGACATCACCACCCACCCGCGGTTCCAGGTGCCCATCGCCCTGACCGCCCGGGATTACGAATACGATTCGGCCGAATATGGCGCCCTGCGCCGCTACGAGGCCGAGGACGGCGGCCTGGCCCATCGGATCTATCAGATCCCGCGCAACGAGAAGGACCTGGCCAAGCGGGTCGAGATGATGGCCCATACCTCGATCGGCACGCTGGTCGCGGGCGTCTACATGGCGCTGATGAGCGTCAAGGACCAGGTGGCACAGGTCAATCCGAAATACGCCGAGAACATCGAACGGATGTATCGCTATTGCCGCGACAACGACCTGCGCGCGGCCGAGGTGATCACCGACCCCAAGGGCGACCGCAAGCGCCGCGCGCATGAACAGGACGACCCCGACCTGTATGTCCGCATCGTCGAGCGCAACGACCAGGGCATCGTCGTGCGCGGGGCCAAGCTGCACATCACCGCCGCCTCGCTGGTGCATGAGCTGGTGGTCATGCCGACCAAGGGCATGCGTCAGGACGAGACCGACTATGCCGTGTCGTTCTCGATCCCGGTGAACACCAAGGGCGTCACCATCATCAACCGCAGCTTTGCCCCGGCCGAGCTGAACGCCTTCGACTATCCCGCGTCGTCGCATCATTCGATGCCCGAGGGTTTCGTCGTGTTCGACGACGTCTTCGTGCCGTGGGATCGTGTGTTCCTGGCCGGCGAAGTCCAGCTGGCCTCGAAACTGGCCCAGTCGCTGGGCCTGTGGGAACGCACCGGCGGCGTGGTCGAGGCGGTGCGGATGTCCGAGCTGTTCGTCGGGCTGGGCCAATTGGTGTCGGAGATGCAGGGCAAGGACCAGGACCCGATGGTCCAGGCCTCGATCGCCGAGCTGATCACCTATGCCGAAACGCTGCGCATGGGCCTCGACTATGCCTGCCGGCATTACGAACAGACGCCGTCGGGCATGGTGTTTCCCAACATGCTGGCGATCAACGTCGCCAAGTACTACTACGCCGCCAATTATCACCAGACGGTGCGCTACCTGCACGACCTGGGTGGCGGGCTGGTGCTGACCCTGCCGCTGGAAAGCGACCTGCGCAACCCGGAATCGGGCAAGTACATCCGCAAGTACCTGCACACCAAGAAGGATGTCGACGTCGAGCAGCGGATGCGCGTCTACAACCTGATCCGCGATCTGACCGCCGATGCCTATGGCGGCTGGCAATTCGTGGTGGCGCTGCAGGCCGGCGGCGGCCTGCCGGCCCAGCGCATCATGATGAACCGCACCTATGACCTGGGCCGCGCGCGTAAGCGGGCGCTGGCCGCGGCGGGTGCCAAGGTCGACTGAGGACCCCAGGGGAAACACGGTGAGTGCGATGACGGACGACGAATTCCGCGCAGAAGTTCGCGCCTTTCTGAAGCAGCATCTGCCGGCGGACATGGCCGCCCGCAACCGCACCGCCGTGCATCCGACGCGCGAGGATACGCTGGGCTGGCAGGCCATCCTGGCCCGCCGCGGCTGGTCGGTGCCGTCATGGCCGGCCGAACACGGCGGGCCGGGCTGGACCCCGATGCAGCGTTATATCTTCGAGGAGGAACAGGCCCTGGCCGGCGCCCCGGCCAACAATATCCAGGGCGTGTCGCTGGTCGGCCCCGTCATCTACACCTACGGCACCGCGGCCCAGCGGGCGCGGCATCTGCCCGGGATCCGCGAGGGGCATGTGTTCTGGTCGCAGGGGTTTTCGGAACCCAATGCGGGTTCCGACCTGGCCTCGCTGCGCACGCGCGCGGTCAGGGACGGCGATCACTACGTCGTCACCGGCCAGAAGATCTGGACGTCGCAATCGATGATGGCCGACTGGATCTTCTGCCTGGTGCGCACCGACTCGGCGGCCAAGCCCCAGCGCGGCATTTCCTTCCTGCTGGTCCCGGCCGACGCGCCCGGCATCACCATCCGCCCGATCCGCTCGATCGACGAGGGCGAAAGCCTGTGCGAAGTGTTCTTCGATGCGGTGCGCGTCCCGGTCGAAAACCTGATCGGCGAGGAGGGGCGGGGCTGGGATTACGCCAAGTTCCTGCTGGGGCATGAACGCGCGACGACGGCCGAGGTGCCGCGCAACAAACGTTACCTGGCGACGCTGAAGGACATTTTGGCGGCCGAGGGCCGCGTCGACGATGCCTGGCGCCGGCGGGTGGCGCGGATCGAAATCGACCTGCGCACGCTGGAGGCCGGCGCCCTGCGCGCCATCGGGCCGGACGAGGGCAATGCCCTGCTGCCCTCGGTGCTGAAGCTGCATGGCTGCGACCTGATGCAGACGACGCTGAAGGCGCAATTGGAAGCGCTGGGCCCGCACGGAATCGCCTATTGGCCGCAGGGCCATGACGATGCGGCGGTGCCGCCGGCGGCCGATCGCGGCCGTGACGTCGCCGCGGAATTCCTGTTCCGCCGTGCCGCCACCATCTATGGCGGGTCGAGCGAGGTGCAGAAGAACATCATCGCCAAGGTCTTCGTCGACGGCGACAACGCGCCTGCCGCCGGGCTGGCGGGCGAGGACCAGCAGATGCTGGCCGACAGCGTCGCCCGGTTCGTCGCGCGCGATTATACGTTCGACATGCGCCGGGCGATGACCCCGGCGGGTGCCCGCGCGATGTGGCGACGCTTCGCCGAACTCGGCTGGCTGGGCGCCGCCCTGGCCGAGGATGTCGGGGGGCTGGGCGGCACGATCGCCGATGCCGCCGTCATCGCCGAGGGGCTGGGCCGCGGCCTGGTGCTGGAACCCTATGTCGGTTGCGCCGTGATGGCAGGGCGCGCCATCGCCGCCGCTGCCACCCCGGCCCAGCAGGCCGAATTGCTGCCGGCGCTGGCCGCGGGCGAAACCATCTTCGCCTTTGCCCATGACGATGCGGCGGGCCGGGAAACCCGGGCCGATCGCGACCTGGTGTTGACCGGGGCCAAGCTTGTGGTGCTGGGCGGCGGCATCGCCGACCGGTTCGTCGTTTCCGCCATGACGGGGCAGGGGCCGACGTTGTTCCTGGTCGACCGTGGCGCGCCCGGCCTGACGGTGCGATCCTATCGCACGCTGGATGCCCGGGATGTCGCCGATCTGGTGCTGGACGGCGTGCGGCCGGCGGCGGTCATCGGCGCGGTGGGGCAGGCCGGCCCGGCGATCGAGCGGGCCTTGACCGACGGCATCCTGGCACTGTGCGCCGAATCCTATGGCGCGATGGACCAGGCGCTGCGCGTAACCCGCGATTACCTGCGGCTGCGCCAGCAGTTCGGGGCGCCCTTGTCGACCTTCCAGGCCCTGCGCCACCGCCTGGCCGACATGTATGTCGCCGTCGAACTGTCGGGGGCCTTCCTGCGGCAGGCGCTGCAGGATGCCGATCCCGCCCTGGCCGGCGCGGTCAAGGCCCGGTTCGGCCAGTCCGGCTTCTTTGTCGGCGCCCAGGCGGTGCAATTGCACGGCGGCATCGGCATGACCGAGGAATGCCAGGCCGGGCATTTCTTCAAGCGCCTGTGCGTCGCCGACATGTTGTTGGGCACGGCCGAGCAGCATGTCGAGCAGCGCGGGCGCCAGCTGTTCGCCGAGGCCGCGGCATGACCTTCGTCGATATCGGCACGCGCATTGCGCGGCATGCGGCCGAGCGGCCGCAGGCCGAGGCGCTGGTGGTCGGCGATCAGCGCACATGCTGGGCCGAATTCGATCGTGCCATCAACCGCCGCGCCAATCTGCTGATCGGCCAGGGGGTGCGCCCCGGCGATCGGGTCGCCATCCTGGCGCCGACCTCGGCCGCCTATCTTGAGACCTTCCTGGGCACGCTGCGGGCCGGGGCCAGCGCGGTGCCGCTGTCGCCGATGGCTGCGCCCGACGCCCTGCGGGCGATGATATCGGACAGCGGCGCGGTGGTGCTGTGCGCCGCGTCGGCTACCCGCGACCTGGCCGAGGCCTGCGCCGGCCCCGATGTCGGCCGCATCGCCTTCGATTTCGCCGCACCGGGCTGGATCGACGGCGCCGCGCCTGTTGCCGACACCCCGCCCGGCGTGACGATCACGCCGGAAATGGGTTTCAACCTGATCTATTCGTCGGGCACGACCGGCACGCCCAAGGGTATCGTGCACAACCACGACACCCGCACCGTCACGCTGGACCGGCTGGTGGGCCTGGGGTTCGGGCCTGATTGCCGCACGCTGGTGGCGACGCCGCTTTATTCCAACACCACGCTGGCCGCCTGGCTGCCGACGGTGGGGTTGGGCGGCACCGTCGTGCTGATGACCAAGTTCGATGCGCATCGTTTCCTCGAACTGGCGCAGGGCGAACGCATCACCCACACCGTCCTGGTGCCGGTGCAGTATCAGCGCATCCTGGCCGAACCCGATTTCGACCGCTTCGACCTGACGTCGTTCCGCTTCAAGATGGTGACCTCGGCCCCGATCCGGGCCCAGGCCAAGCGCGAGATCGTCGATCGCTGGCCCGGCCCGCTGCTGGAAATGTATGGCCTGACCGAGGGCGGGGGCTTGTGCACGCTGGATGTCGGCGCCAATCCCGGCAAGCTCGATACCGTGGGCAAGCCGGCCTGGGGCTGCGACATGCGTATCCTTGACGATCGCGGCGTCGAACTGCCGCCGGGGCAGGTCGGCGAAATCGTCGGCCGCGGCCCCGTCATGATGTCGGGCTACCATAACCAGCCCGATCGCACCGCCGAGATGATCTGGCGCAGCCCCGAGGGCGAGGTGTTCTTCCGCTCGGGCGACCTGGGCTGGTTCGACGCAGACGGCTTCCTGCATCTGTCCGACCGCAAGAAGGACATGATCATCTCAGGCGGTTTCAACATCTTCGCCACCGACCTGGAAGTCGTCCTGGCGGCGCATCCGGACGTGCGCGATGTCGCCGTGATCGGCATCCCCTCGGCCGAATGGGGCGAAACCCCGCTGGTCCTGGTGGTCACGCGGCCCGGCACGACGGTGACGGCTGACGACCTGCGCGGCTGGGCCAATGCCCAACTCGGCAAGGCCCAGCGCATTTCGGCCGTCGAATTCCGCGACAGCCTGCCGCGCAACGCCCTGGGCAAGATCCTGAAGCGGGAACTGCGGGCGCCGTACTGGCCGGCATAGATGCCGGAGCCGGCGCCACAAGCGCCTAGAAATCCTCGGCCACGATCCCGTGCCGTTCGCCCAGGTCGTGGCAGTAACCCGCGTCTGCCAGGTCGCCATCGTCGCCCAGGATGTCGCACCAGGCGATGGACTGCCGGGGCAATAACCCCGCGGCGATCTCGGGCAGCGTGTCGCCGGCCGGGCGGCGGATCAGCAATGGCATGATATGGCCCGGCATCACCACCGCGCCGGCACCCGCGGCCGGGTCAGCGGCGGTACGGATGGTCAGCGCCCGGTCGGCGGCGGAAATGCCGCTGCCCGGGCAGTCGGCCACTTCGATCGAGGCCAGATAGACCGGCGCGCCGTCGTCGGGCAGGCGCGATCCGGCCATCGGCTGGATGCCCAGGCGGAAGGCCGTGGCCAGGTCCAGGGTGATCGACAACAGGCCGCGTCCCAGACCCGCCATCAGATTGGCCTGGACCTCGGTCAGGGTGGCGGCGCGGGCGGCCAGGATGCCGCGGCCGCGGGATGTGAGGATCGCCAGGTCACCGGCGGCCAGGGCCGTGCGGGCCGGCTGGCGGGGCAGGGCGGCATGTTTGGCGGCGTGGGGCATGGCGATCCTCGTTTCCCTCGAACGCGTTTACTGGGCGGCGGCCATGGCGCAACTGGCCTGGGTCATCGGGCGGAAGGCCTTTTCGGGCTCGACTGTCTCGACCGCCTGTACGTAGTCCCATTCGCCGGTCGACTGGCCGGGCTGCTTGACCTGGAACAGGTACATCTTGTTCATCAGCCGGCCGTTGGCGCGGATGACGGCGGGGCCGTACAGCGGGTCGGTGACCTGCATTTCCTTCATCTTGGCGACGACGGCCGCGCCGTTGGTCTTGGCGGTTTCCTGGCCCACCGCGGCGGCGGCTTTCAGATAATGCAGGGTCGCCGAATAGGTGCCGGCAACGTTCTGGCAGGGGCGGATGCCGTTGGTCAGCGGCAGCATCCGTTCGGTGAATTTGCGCGCGCCGTCGTTCATCGCCCAATAGAAGGCGTTGGAATAGAACATGCCCTGCGAATCCTTCAGGCCGATGGCATGCACGGTAGGCACATCCATCAGCATGGCGGTCAGCACCGCGCCCCCGCTGGTGACGCGGAATTCGGCCGCCTGCTTGATGCAGGTCGCCAGGTCGTCGCCGGCATTGGCAAAACAGATCACCTTGGCGCCCGACCCCTGGGCCTGCAGCAGCAGGCTGGAGAAATCGCCGGTCGACGGGAACGGATGGCGGACCGAACCCAGCACCTTGCCGCCGGCGGCGGTGATGATGCCGGTGGCGTCGCGCACGACCGATGCGCCCATCGCATAATCGGCGGCGATGAAGAACCAGGTGTCCAGCTTGCGGCGCAACAGCGCCTCGGCCACCGTGGTCGCCATGGCATAGCTGTCATAGGTCCAGTGGACGTGGTTGGGGCCGCAATATTTGGACGTCAGGTCCTCGGTCGCGGTGCCGGAAAACAGCCCGACCTTGTTCTTTTCCTTGACCATCGTGGTCAGGCCCAGCGCCAGGGCCGACATCGGGATGTCGGCGACCGCGTCGACACCCTCGGTATCGAACCACTTGCGCGAGATCGCCAGGCCGACATCGGGTTTCAGCTGGAAATCGGCGTAGACCACCTCGGCCGGCAGGGTCGGGTTCATCGCCTTGAAATCTTCGACGGCCAGCTTGGCCGCGCTGACCGCGCTGATGCCCGACAGCGTCGCGTAGGGGCCGTTCATGTCGGCCAGCACGGCAACCCGCACCGGCGTATTGGCCAGGGCCGGGCGGATGAACGGTTTGGCAAAGCTGCCCAGGGCGGCGGCACCGGCCGTGGCGGCCAGGATCTTGCGGCGGGACGGACGCATCATGGTGGTTTCCTCTCCTTCGGGCGGCGTTTTGCTGGCAGCCCCGGCCTCCTGCCGCCTGGAGGCGAGGCTTTTGGTAACATAAGTTATGTTACTGAATACCTTGAGCATTCAGCCGCCAGCCGGCGAACGACACCACCTGTTCGGCGACGATGCGCAGCTGGTTCATCACGGCTGGGCTGGAGGCGCCGCCGGCGCCGTC
>Ga0206117_101014_pt1 | contig 17861 bp, 15 predicted proteins | sample 3A5Ametagenome_FD_177997 | JGI IMG/M metagenome (GOLD analysis project Ga0206117, IMG submission 177997) | Enriched microbial communities from leaf-cutter ant dump, University of Wisconsin, Madison, United States - 3A5A | ecosystem: Environmental > Terrestrial > Nest > Insects nest > Nest dump... | reverse complement strand
CTGTCATGTCAGCCTCAGCCGAGCTTGGCCATGGCGACGGCGGTGTCGCTCATGCGGTTGGAGAAGCCCCACTCGTTGTCGTACCAGGACAGAACACGCACGAAGGTGCCGCCGATGACCTGGGTCTGCTTCAGGTCGAAGGTCGACGAGGCCGGGTTGTGGTTGAAGTCGGTCGAGACCAGCGGCGCCGAATTGACGGCCAGCACGCCCTTCAGCGGGCCGTTGGCGGCCGCGGTGATGGCGGCGTTGATTTCCTCGACCGTGGTGGCGCGGCTGGCGACGAAGGTCAGGTCGATCACCGACACGTTCGGGGTCGGCACGCGGATCGAGGTGCCGTCCAGCTTGCCCTTCAGTTCCGGCAGCACCAGGCCGACGGCCTTGGCCGCGCCCGTGGTGGTCGGGATCATCGACAGCGCCGCGGCACGGGCGCGGTAGAGATCCTTGTGCATGGTGTCCAGCACCGGCTGGTCGCCGGTGTAGGAATGGATCGTGGTCATGAAGCCGTGCTCGATGCCGATCGCCTTGTGCAGGACGGCGGCGACCGGGGCCAGGCAGTTGGTGGTGCAGGACGCGTTCGACACGACCTTGTGGTCGGCGGCCAGCTTGTCGTGGTTGACGCCGTAGACGACGGTCAGGTCGGCATTGTTGGCCGGGGCCGAGACCAGCACGCGCTTGGCGCCGGCATCGAGATGCAGGGCGGCCTTGTCGCGGTCGGTGAAGATGCCGGTGCATTCCATGGCGATGTCGACGCCGAGTTCCTTCCACGGCAGCTTGGCCGGGTCACGCTCGGCCGACACCTTGATCCAGCCGGAGCCGACATTGATCTTGTCGCCGTCGACCTCGACGGTGCCGGGGAAGGTGCCGTGCACCGAATCGTAGCGGAACAGATGGGCGTTGGTCTCGACCGGGCCCAGGTCGTTGATGCCGACGACTTCGACGTCGGTACGCTTGGCTTCGATGATGGCACGCAGGACATTGCGGCCGATGCGGCCGAAACCGTTGATGGCGACGCGAACTGCCATGAAACTTCCTCCGAGGCGTGCGCCCGGCCGTCTGATGCGCCGGAGCGTCTTGACATTAAGGGATCGGCCTGGGTTCTAAAGGCTCGGCCGCGGGAACGCAAGCGGCGGCAATGTGGCCAATTCGCGGCCAAGCCCTGGCAAAACCACAGGGAACGCTACCCGGAAGCCTCGGTTCCCCCGGGTAGCGGTATCAAGGGTTACTTCTTGGTCCAGGTCTCCTCGCCCAGGCCGGCACCGCCGCGGCGATACCACGGGCCCTTCAGGTTGCCCTGGGCATCCTTGGTCATCTTGGTGATGCCCGACTTGCCGTCATCGACGTAACCGACCCACAGCGCATCGCCGTCGACCATGGCCGCGCCGAAATTGGTCGTGCCCTCGATCGTCCATTTGACCTGGTAACCCGCGCCGCTCTTCAGCACCTCGACCGTGCCGGCATAGGTCGACTTGTCGGCGTCCATGCCGGTCAGGGCATAGGCGCCTTCGAAGGCCTGGGCCAGGCCCGGCAGGAACAGGGCGGCGGCGGCGACGATCGGCAGCATCTTCTTGAGCATGTCGGCTTTCCGTTTTCCGATTCGGCCGGGACAGGGAAACAAGGCTGCGGCCACCGCCCGGCCTTCGGCGGTCGCAAAGGGATGACGGGCGCCGTCAGGCGGCGGCGGTGGCGGCCTTGCGCCGACGCCGCCAGCCGACGATGCCCGCGGCGATCAGGGCGGCGGCGGCGAAGAGGCAGATGGCCAGGACCGGGCGATGGAACAGCCAGGCGAAACCGATCACCGCCAGCGACAGCGGCAGGGCGATGACCAAGGCGACCAGGGCGACCCCGGCATCGAACAGGTCGCCGACCAGCGGGATGCCGCCCAACAGCGCCGAGAACGGTTTGAACACCAGGACGATGCCGATGAACATCACGATCACCCCGATCAGCCGCAGGGCCCAGGTCAGCAGGGTTTCCTGATCGCGCGCGATCTTGAACATCTCGGGCGCGCCCAGGAACCCGGTCTGGACCAGCGCGATCGACGGACCATCCGGCGTCGGATAGGGCAGCAGGCGGCCATTGCGCTGGGCGGCGACGACCGACAGGTCGCCGGCCTGGACCACGCGATAGGTGACGCGCAGGTCGCCCACCCGGGGGGTGGCGGGATCCTGCCCCTGGTACAGCATATCGGCGGCCAGCTTGAAACCGCCGGTCGGCCTGGTGCCGCCCAGATCGAGATCGGTCAGCGGCTCGGCCTCGGCCGTCACCTTCTGGTCGACCGCAAAGGCACCCAGCGTGACGTTCGGATTGACCAGCGAGGCATCCCGCAGCGGCATGCGGGGATTTTCATGCCCCTGGCGATTGCGGAACGAATCGGAGTTCTGCTGGGTCGACGACCATTCCCGGCGGTATTCGATCTGCTTGTCGTTCTTGTGTTCGTGCCACTGGTACATCTCGACCCGGCGTTCGAGTCGCAGCAGCCCGACGCCGCCGATTCCGGTCGCCGTATCGATCAGCGGCCCGCCGGCTTTCGCCTGGCCCGTCAGGTGAACGAGCTTGCCTTCGTTGGCGGGGTCGACCCGGTCGGCCGCGACATCGACGACGATGCGGGCCCCGCGGTCCAGCGCGGCGAACGCGTCGACCGCGCGGCCCTCGTTCCAGAACAGCAGCACGATGGCGCCGACGAAGAACAGGATGCCGACCAGCGGTGCCATCAGGCTGTCGCGGATACGCTCGCCCCAGCCCAGCTGCACGATATCGCCGCTGTCGCTGCCTTGATCCTGCGTCATCTGCTTTCCCCGCCCCCCTGAACCCGACCCCGATACAACCGCCTAAAGGCGTAGGTGTCAACACCCGCACATCAGTGCAATAGGAGTAGCTTCCCGTCAGGGGAAATCCTGACGTGACGCCCTTCCGGCGCGACGGTATCATTGTGCAACATCGGTGGGATCTCGATGTGGGAATGTTCACAGGCTCGGTTCAACGACCCCATGGAGACAGGCAGCCGTCCATGGCGCCCAAACCGCAGGCAGTCGCGTTGTCGTCAGACAGTTTTCCCGGCCCGGTGGCACACCAGGCCGACTTGACCGGATTCTTCGACCTGTTCGGCGATCTGGTCTGCGTGGTACGGGGCGGCCGCGTGGTGTTCGTCAACCAGGGCGGCGCCCGGCTGCTGGGTGCCGGCCAGGGCCAGATCGTGGACCGGCCGATCGTCGACTTCCTGGCGATCGCCTATGCCGACCTGGCCGCCGACGATTTTGCCGCCGTCCTGGATGAACGCGAGGCCGTGCCGGTCTGCATGCGCGGCATCGAGGGCCAGTCGATCGAAGTCCAGCTGAGCGCCCGGCCCTTCGTCTTCGACGGCGCGGACTGCGTGATGCTGACGGCGCGCGACGTAACCGCGCGGCTGCGCGCGGCCGAGGCGATGGTCAAGAGCGAGGCGCGCTTCCGCCGCGTCATCGACCTGGCGCTGGATTTCACCTGCATCTGCCGCGGCGACACCATCACCTATATCAATGCCGCGGGCCTCAAACTATTGGCCGCGCTGCATCCCAACGAACTGGTCGGGCGGCGGGTCGAAACCCTGCTGCATGGCGAATACGCCGCGCTCGCCGCCGAAGGGCTGGCCCCGCTGGCCGCCGAACGCGAACCGATCCCGGTCAAGTTCCGCAGCCTGGACGGCCGGTCGATCGACGTCGAGGTCGCGGTGGTGGCCCTGGGCGACGAAGAAGACTTCATGATCGAGGCCCGCGACATGAGCGAGCGCAAGCGCGCCGCCCAGTCGGTGGTCGAACGCGAACAGCGGCTGAGCGGCGTGATGAACGCCGTGGCCGACGGCATCCTGACGGTCAGCGAAAACGGCGCGATCCTGACCGCCAACCCGGCGGCCGAAGCGCTGCTGGGCTGGCCGTCGGGCGGCCTGACCGGCCACGACGTGACCAAGTGGATGGCACCCCGCCAGGGCGAAAGCCGGCGCGACACCATCCGCCGCTATCGCGACCTGGGCCTGTCGCGGCTGGACGCCAATGCCCGGGTGGTCGATGCCTGCCGCAAGAACGGCGAGATCTTTCCCGCCGAACTGACCGTGTCGGAAGTGCGCTTCGGCGAAGAGCGCGTTTTCATCATCGTCATGCGCGACGTGACCGAACGGCAGGAACACGAAAAGGCGATCATCCGCGCCCGCGACCAGCTGGAAGTGCGGGTCGAGGAACGCACGCGCGAACTGGCCGACCTGACGCGCCAGACCCTGCAGATCCTGAACGCGACGTCGGAAGCGATCCTGGGCGTCGACCGCGAGGGGCGGATCTCGTTCATCAATCCTGCGGTCGATTCGATCCTGGGCTGGAACACCGATCACCTGCTGGGCAAATCCTGGTCGACGCTGGCCTTCGATTTCCACCCGCTGGACGGGGCCGAAGGGGCCGATGTCCGCGACCTGTTCGGCGCGGCCCGCAACGCCCTGACCCCGGTCCGCCGCGAACTGGCCTTCGCCCGCCACGATGCCGAACGCATCATCGTCGAATCGACCGTCGCCCCGATCGTCGAGAACGGCGACTGGCAGGGCGCGGTGATCGTGATTTCCGACATCACCAAGCGCAAGCTGGACGAGCGCGAGCTGAAGCTGCTGGCCACGACCGATTCGCTGACCGGCGCGTCGAACCGGCGCCATTTCATGGAACTGTCGCATAGCGAGGTCGGCCGCGCCCGGCGCCACGGCCGGCCGCTGAGCGTCGTGATGTTCGACGTCGACCATTTCAAGCGGGTCAACGACAGCCACGGCCACGATGCCGGCGACGAGGTGCTGCGTGCCATCGCCCAGGTCTGCCAGCGCGAGAAGCGGGTGTTCGACATCCTGGGCCGGCTGGGCGGCGAGGAATTCGCCTTCACCCTGCCCGATACCGATCGCGCCGTCGCCGCCGGGTTCTGCGAACGGCTGCGCCAGCGCATCGCCGAGATGACGATCCCGGCCAAGGACGGCACCGTGCTGACCGTCAGCGTCTCGCTGGGTGCCGCATCCCTGGGCGAGATCGAGGAGGATGGGATCGACGCGGCGCTGGATACGCTGATCAAGCTGGCCGACAACCGCCTTTACAAGGCCAAGGCGGGCGGCCGCAACCGGGCGGTGTTCGACTGAGCGCCGGCCCGCCGCCGATCGTCATCGACCGGCGCGACGGCAGCCGGATGACCTTGCAGGCCTGGCCCGCCGCCGCGACCGGGGCCGAAAGCGCACCGATCCTGATCATGCCCGCGATGGGCGTGCCGGGTGGCTATTATCGCCCGCTGGCCGAGGCGCTGGCCGGCCACGGCCATCCCGTCGTGGTCGGCGAACAGCGCGGCCACGGCCGCAGCGGGGTCCGGCCCGGAAGGCGGGTCGATTTCGGCTATCACGACCTGCTGGCCGAGGACTGGCCGGCAATGGTCGATGCGACGGGCGCGGCCTTTCCCGGGCGGCGCCCGATATTGCTGGGCCATTCGCTGGGCGGGCAGTTGGGCCTGATTTACGCCGGGCGGCATCCCCTGGCCTTCTCGGCCATCGTGCTGGCCGCCGCCTGTTCGGTCCATTACCCGTCCTATCGCGGGGCCACCGGCATCGCCATCCGCGGCTATGCGCTGTTCGGGCCGGGGCTGGCGGGGCTGATCGGCCATTTTCCCGGCTATTGGCTGGGTTTTGCCGGGCGCGAGGCGCGCGGCATGATCCGCGACTGGGGTCACGAGGTGATGACCGGGCGCTATCGCCTGGCCGGCAGCCCGCATGACGACGAGGCGGCGCTGGCCCGCATCGACCTGCCCGTGCTGGCGATATCGCTGGATACCGACCGGCTGGCGCCGCGCCCCGCGGTCGATCGCCTGGCGGCCAAGCTGGTTTCAGCCCGCGTCGACCGCCGGCACTGGCGGGCCGCCGAACTGGGCGACCCCGCCTTCAACCATTTCACCTGGGTGCGTCGCCCCGCCGTCGTGGCCGAGCGGATCGCCGCCTGGCTGGCTCACATGTAGTTCAGCAGCGACAGACTGGTCACTTTGGACAGTGCCGAATAGGACGCCTGCAACTGGGTCTGCTGGGCATTCAGCTTGGCCGCGGTCTCGGCGGTGTCGACCTGCAGGATGTCGGCGATGGCATTGGTCGAATAGGTCACGAACTGCTGGTGTGAGACCTTGGCGTAGCCGGCCGTCTGCGTCGCGATCGAGATCGTCGTGGTCAGCGACTGCAGGCTGGGGAAACCGGTCGCGCTGATCGCCGCGGGCGGCGCGGCATTGCCGCTGATGGCATCCGACATCGCGGTGCGGGCGGTATTCATCGCCGCGGTGATGTTGGCGAAGCCCGCCGCGACCGACGCCGGCGTCGCGGTGATGCCGGGCAACAGCGTGGTGCCGAGATCGGCGACTTCGACCAGCCCGTCCAGCAGGCGCTTCAACGGCGTGTTGGCGATCGCCCCCCCATTGTCGAACGGCGGCTGGGTGCCGGTCGTCCAGGGGGTGCGGTTCGGGTTGGTCGACAGCTGGATCTGCGGGTTCGCGTAGGTATTGGTGTCGATCTGGACTTCGGTCTGGTTCGGATTCCCGGTCGCGTTGATCTGGAAATGATACCCCGCATTGCTGTTGGCGGCCGCCGCGGTGGTCGACCCGAACGTGTAGGCGGCATTGAGCGCCGCATTGTCGACCGGCGGGTTGGTGCCGGGGTTCAGGATCGTGACCGCGGGCGAGGTGACGTTGGACCCCGACATCAGATAGCGGCTGGAATCCTGGCTGTTCATCAGGTCGCTGATCGACGACAGCAGCGCCACCGCCTGCTGCGACATCTGGGTCGCGTATTCGTTCAGGCGCCGCGCATCCTCGGCGTCCAGGCCGGTCAGCCCTGGTACCGGGGTCGCCGCCATGCGCTGGAAGCTGGTCGCCTGGCTGATGATCGCCGACATCGCCGTCGACCCCAGCGCTGCGCGGGTTTCGACCGTCTTGATGTTTTCCAGATACAGGTTGGCGTTCTGCGACTGCTCGGCCAGGCTGGTCAGTCGCGGGATCTGCTGGGCATACCCCGACCAGACCTGGCTTTTCAGCCCGGTGGTCAACTGGGTCGCCGTGTTGTCGAACTGCTTCTGGTTCTGCAGCATCATGTAGACCAGATTGTTGGTCTGGGCGTAGGTGCCGATGCGGGAAAACGTGATGGCCATGACGCGCTACCTTCTGGTTCCGCCGACTGTCTTTATTGCTTCAGATTGAGGACGACGTCGAGCATTTCGTTGGCTGTCTGGATGGTCTTCGCCGAAGCCTGGTAGGACTTCTGATAGACGATCAGGTTCGACAGCTCTTCGTCGAGGTTGACGCCGACGACATCGCCCAGCCGCGTGTTCAGGTTGGTCAGGAGGTCGCTGTTGTACTGCAGCCCCACCTTGGACTCCAACCGCAGGTCGGCGACGTTGTTCAGGATCGCCGACGAATAGCCGATGAACGAGGTCTGGATCGCGCCCAGCGATCCGGCGGCCGCGAACGAGATGTTCGTGGTGTTCAGCGCGGTATCGAGGTTGCGGGCGATCGAGATGTCGATGCCGCCCGTCGTGGTGTTCAGCAGCGATGCGTTGGCGACGATGTCGGGATGCACGACGATCGTCGCCGCATTGTCGATATTGCCCGGATTGGCCGGCGGGTTGGGATAGACCCCGGCGAAGAAATGGTTGGCCTGGTTGACGGCGTTAGTCGGGTCGTAGACCGGATCGGCCGCCACGTCGGTCGTGGCCAGGTTCGTCGCCTGCATGGTGTTGTAGAGTTGCAGCGCGAACTGGTTGAGTTCGGCGGTGCGCTGCTGCAGTTCGCCCTGCGGCAGGGTCGCGGTGGCGGAATACTGGCCGCGCTGGTTCAGCAGGGCACCGAGCTTGCCGCCGCCGCTGATCAGTTCGTTGGTCAGGTCGGGCAGGCCCGAATTGCCCATCGTGCCCAGGCCGATGCGCTGGGTCGGCGTCACCGCGGTCATCGCGGTGACCGAGACATAGGTATCGAGCGTATTGGTCGGTGCCGCGCCGATCTGGCCGAATTTCTGCAGCTTGGTGCCGTCGACCATCACCCGGCCGGTGGTGGTCGAGACCACCATGTTGCCGTCGGGCCGCAGATAGGTCTGCACACCCATCAGCGAGCCGAGCTGCTGCACCGCCTGGGCGCGCTGGTCCTGCAGGTCGCCGGTATCGATGCCGATCGCCTGTCCGGTCGAGATCTTGTTGTTCAGGTCGCCCAGCTGGTCGATCAGCGTGTTGGCTTCCTGCAGGCCGTCGGCGATCGCCTGGTCGGCCTGCATGCGCAACGCCTGGATCTGGCTCGACATCGAGTTGAGCTGCTTGGTCAGGACCTGGGCGCCGACGACGACGGTCGATGGCGGGATGTTGTCGACGGCGACGGTGAAGCCGTCGAGGTCCTTCTTGAAGGCGAGCATCGCGTCCGACAGCGAATTGCCCGAACCCGGCTTGCCATAGAGCTGTTCGACCGAGGCGCGGTACTGGTCCCTGATGTCGTAATTGCCGACCACAGTGGTCGAAGCCAACTGCTGGGCTTCCAGCGCCGCATTGGCCGACCGGATCACGTTACCCGTGACCGATCCCTGGCCGATGCCGCCGACCGACTGCGAATACTGCGTCAGCGATCGCTTGTGATAACCCGGGGTGTTGACGTTGGCGATATTGTGCGAGGTGATGTCGAGCTGCCGCTGGCTGGTGCGCAAGCCCGCCAGTGCCGCATCGAGGATGACGCTGACCATGGCCTGTCCCTTACAGCCGGCGGTCGGAGAACATCGCCAGGCTCGGCGTGCCGCCGGCCAGCGTCTCGGTCGCCCGCCCGCTGCGCCCGTAACCCGTCATGGTCTGCTGCTTCTTGACCGCCTGGCTGATCACGTCGACCACCATCTTGGTGCCTTCGATCGCGGCCTTCAGCGCCACCGCGTTTTCCTGGGCGGCTTCGCGCAGCCGGTCGTTCAGATGGGTCAGCCCCTCGCGCAGATCGTCGGACATGTCGATCTTGCGGTCGTTCAGCCGGTTCTTCAGCGCCTCGGACTTCAGCGCATACAGGTCGGCGAGCTGGCGCTTGCGCACGATCTTGGGCTCGGCCTCGGCCAGCTTGAATTCCTGCAGGGCCGCGGTCTCGTCGGCCAGCGCGTCGATCAGGTCGAGGGCGACTTCGGCCAGTTCGTTCAGCGCCCCCAGCTCGGGATCGTCCGCCGCTTCGGCCGGCGCGGGCGCCATGCCCTCGGCGACCTGGTCGTCCTGGATCAGGTGGTTCATCGGGTCGTTCATTGGGCGCCCTCCTGCATCCGCAGCATCTGCTTGTATACCATGTCGGCCACGCCGATACCGCCGCGGGACACGATGCCCTTGGCGTATTGTTCGTTCAGGAACGACTTGAAGCTGTCCTCGCCGTGGCCGCCGCCGGTCAGCGGGTCGGACTTCACGCCCTCGGACATGTGGCGGATCATCTCGGACAGGAAACTGGTCTCGAACTTCTGGGCGGTGGCGCGCAGCTGCGCCTCGCTCGCCTTGGCCTTCGGCCCCGTCGGCAGGCCGCCCAGCGGCCGGGTCAGGACGGGATCGGGAACGTTGAAGGTGCTCATGCCGGCCTCGGTCACATCATCTGCAGGTCGGCACGCAGGGCGCCGGCCGCCTTGATCGTCTGCAGGATCGAGATCATGTCGCGCGGGCCGACGCCCAGCGCGTTCAGCCCGTCGACCAGTTCCTGGAGCGACACGCCGCCGCGCAGCACCGACAGCCGCCGGTCGCCCTGGTCGTCGACCTGGATGTCGGTCCGCGGCACCACCACCGTCTGGGCCCCACCCACATTGTCGTAGAGGATATTGCCCTGGGCATCGCGTGCCACCGTGCCGTCGGCGTTCAACCGGGGCACGCGCTGGCCGCCCGACGAGAACGGCGCCGGCTGGGACACCTGCGGGGTCTCGGTGATGCGCACGGTCAGGTTGCCCTGGGCGATCGCGACGGTATCGACGCGGACATTGGCCCCCATCACGATCACGCCCGTCTTCTCGTCGATCACCACCCGCGCGGTCTGGTCGGTCTGGACCACCAGCTGTTCGATCTGGGTCATCAGGCCGATGACGTCGTTCTTCAGCCCGTCGGGGATGTCGACCTGCACGGTCGAGGGGTCCAGCGCGCGGGCGGCGGGCTGGCCCAGGAAGGTCGAGATCGCCTGCGCCATGCGGCGCGACGTGGTCAGGTCGGGGTTGCGCAGCGACAGGCGCAACAGCGGCATCGCCGCCAGCTCGAAGCCGACCTCGCGCTCGACGATGGCGCCGTTCGAGATCCTGCCCGAGGTGACGACGCCGCGCTGGACCAGGGCCGCCTGGCCCTGGAACTTGAAGCCGCCTGCGGCGATCGCGCCCTGCGCCACGGCATAGACCTCGCCATCGGCGCCATAAAGGGGGGTGACCAGCAACTGGCCGCCGACCAGGCTTTTGGCGTCGCCCATGGTGCCGACCGAGACGTCGATGCGCTGGCCGTGGCGGGCGAAGGGCGGCAGGGTCGCGGTGACCATGACGGCGGCCAGGTTCTTGGTATTGTAATTGCCGGCGGCGCGGATGTTGACGCCCAGCCGTTCCAGCATCGCCTCCAGGCTCTGCTTGGTGAAGGGGGCGTTGTTCAGCGAATCGCCCGTGCCGTCCAGGCCGACGATCAGGCCGTAGCCGATCAGCATGTTTTCGCGCACGCCCTCGAAGTCGGCGATGTCCTTGATGCGCGACTGGGCAGCCGCCCCCTGGACCAGGACCATCAGCATCAGCCCGGCGGTCAGCGCGGCCGCGGCAAAACGGGTAATCATCGAACGGTCCTTCACGTCGGATGGCATCGGCCACACCTCGGGGAGTTGGTCGCGAACGCCTTGCCCTTGAACGCCCTGGTCGTCTGACGGTGCCACCATCGTGGTAAACTCCGGGTTTACAGGGGGCCGGGCAAAACGGCCTCGCAGCCTGTCTTGCACTACCCGTGCCAGACGCCTTGTCGGCGGAAGTGCTTGAAATTGCTGGACCGCGCCCGACATCAGCAGCATCGCGCCCGGCAGGTCGGTCCGCCCCCCGGCAGGATTTGCCGGGGCAAGATCGACCGGCCGGGGGTCGCGGGGCTAAGCGGTTGTTAATCCGGGCGGACTAGCGTATTGCTCGGACCCCGCGACATCGGCCCCAGATGCGAGGACAGGCTAGCCAGGCGATGACGAGAGTCGCGCAATGAAAATCGAGGGCACAGGCCAGCTACGCGGCAACCGACCGGCGCAACGCACCCGGACGGGTGGGGGCGGCGACCGCTTCTCGACCCATCTGGACAGCGGCGCACCCGAATCGGCCCCGACGGCCGCGGCCGCGCCGATGACCAGCGTGGCCGCCCTGCTGGCCGTCCAGGACGAAGGCGATGCGACCTCCGGCCGCCGCCGCCGGGCCGTCGCGCGCGGCAACGACCTTCTGGACCGGCTGGACGAGCTGCGCCATGCCCTGCTGACCGGCAATATCTCGACGGGCCGGCTGCAGTCGCTGGCCGATGCCCTGACCCGCGACCGCCAGACGGTCGACGACCCGGCGCTGGGCGAGGTCCTTGCCGATATCGAGTTGCGCTGCGCGGTCGAACTGGCCAAGCGAGGCATCGCCGCCCTGCCGACCTGAGGCCGTCGGCCTGAAGTCTGGCCCTTCATTTCCCTGATTCTGCGCAAGTTTTCGGCAGTCCTGCCGATCGTCACGATTCGTGACATGTCGCCCCGCGTCATGCGCTTGCAGGGTTAGGTTCCGATTCATATACTCCGCGCCGCCCGGTATCGGGGCTGTCCAGGGGCAAGCGCGTTTGCCTCGGGTTGGTGGAGTAAACGGATGGGCATACAGTTGAAACCCAACTACCGGCCGTCAGAAGACGAGCCGTTTATGAATCCCCGTATGAAGGAGTATTTCCGCCGCAAGCTGCTGGAATGGCGGGATGAAATTCTACGGGAGTCCAATCAAACTTTGCAGCATCTTCAAGAGGATACGGTACAGGAGCCGGATATTGCCGACCGCGCTTCCACCGAATCCGAACGGTCGCTGGAATTGCGCACCCGCGACCGGCAGCGCAAGCTGATTTCCAAGATCGACGCCGCCATCAAGCGGATCGACGACAACAGCTACGGCTACTGCGAAGAGACCGGCGAACCGATCTCGATCAAGCGGCTGGAGGCACGGCCGATCGCCACCCTGTCGATCGAGGCGCAGGAACGCCACGAGCGGCGCGAAAAGGCGTATCGCGACGCGTAAAAGTGCTGCCGCCTGGTGCCACGCCGGCGCCGGGCAAGAAAGTTGACCCTGACTGAGGCCGGCCCTTGCCGGCCTCGTGTTTTTTTGTCTGCCCGGCGATCGCGACCGCTCAGCCCCCGTCGATCAGGCAGGCCCCGTCGGATCAGGCCCCCTCGGATCCCGGCGGCGGGGCGGGGGCGCCTTCGGGGCTGACCGTCAGGCGGTTACGGCCGGCGGCCTTCGACTGGTAAAGCGCCTCGTCGGCGCGGGCCAGCACCGTGTCCAGCTTGTCATTCCTGGTCTGCCACGTCGCCAGGCCCATGGAAACGGTTACCGACGGCAGGTCGAAACCGTTGCTGGCGATCCTGAGTTCGGCGATGCCGGCCCTGAGATCGTCGGCACGTCTGGCCGCATCGCCGAAATCGACTTCGCGCAGCAACAGGGCGAACTCCTCGCCGCCCAGCCGGAACAGCCAGTCGGCTTCCCGGATATGCTGGTGCAGGTAGTCGCAAACCGCCACCAGCACCGCGTCGCCGGCCGCATGGCCATGCACGTCGTTATACCGCTTGAAATGATCGATATCGAGCATCACCAGGGCAAAGCCCCGACCGACCCGCACGCATTGCGCAAGCTCCTTGGCGCCGACGATATCGAAATGGCGACGGTTGAAGGCGCCGGTCAGCGGATCGCGGATTGATTGTTCCTTCAGCGTGTCGCGCAGCTGCAGATTGGCCACCGCCAGCGCCAGATGCCGCGCCACCGCATCGGCCAGCCGGCGCACGCCGTCGTCTGACTCCTCGTCGCCCGCGGCCGCGCCGGCAACGCCCGGTCCGGCCAGGGTCAGCAGACCGATCGTCTCGCCATGGGCGATCAGCGGCAGGCACAGCGACGGGGCGTCATCCGCACCCGCATGATGGATGCAGGCTGGTACGCCGGCCGCATGATGCCAGGCATGCGTCTCGCCGCGCCGCAATCCCCAGCATTGTTCCGGCGACAGCCGCGCCACCGCCGTGCCGGTGCCGAACGCGGCCTCGAGCTGCAGATCGTTGCGCGAGGGGGAAAACACATAAAGACAGCCGGCCAGGGCAGGAAACGAGCGTTCGAGAAAGGCACCCACCGTCGCCCCGAGTTCCGCGGTCGAGTTGCTGCTTTGCAGGAAACTCGCCATCTCGTTGATATCGGCGATCTCGTTCCGCTCGCGCCGTAGCTGCGCCACCTTGCGCCCGATCTCGGCGATATAACCGGCATGGTCCTCGATCGCCTGGATGCGTTGCCGGTCGGCACGCCGGATCATCACGATGACCACGACGACCAGGGCAAGGCTGGTCCCGACGAAGACGCCCAGCGACAACATCGTGATCTGACGTGTCGCCTGATAGGTTCCCTCGAGGTCGTTCAGCCGGCGCACCTTGTCGGCCGACATCGACTGCAGTATCGCGCGGATCTCGTCCATGTCGGCAATGCCGGTATTACGGGCGACGAACGCACGCGCGGCCTCGGCCCCCTTGTCCAGCCGGACCGCGATCGATTCCGCCAGTTCGCCAAGCTTGCGTCGGACCACGGGTTGCAGCCGGGCAAGGCGCTCGGCCTGCGCGTCGTCATCGTCGAGCTCCTCGCTCAACTGCGCGAGCTGGGCATCGAGCAGGCCCGCGGCGCGATAATAAGGGCGCAGATATTGCGCATCGCCGGTAAGCAGATAGCCGCGCTGTCCGGTCTCGGCATCCAGCAGGGTTTCGAGGAACAGGCTGATCCGGCGTTCGGTCAGCTGCGTGGCCCGCACCGCATTGCCCGCATCGAGCAGCGAATTGAGATGCCGGTAGAAGACGACGGCATTGGCCAGCACGCCGAACATGCCCAGGATCAGCAGCGCATAGGCGGCGGTATCGTGCCATTTCCGGGTCTGCCGATCGCCCCCGGCCGAGGGCGGGCCAGTTTCGGAAGACGGGGATCCCGTACCGGCAGAAACCGACTCGACAACCATTGCCACGCCCTCCAGAGACTTGGACAATCGTCGAACCCCGTCTCGGGTTCCAGAGAAATCTCCCTTACCGAACAATAGTTAAGATCAGAAACGGCACCATCGTCATGCGTCGCCGCGCGACATCGCCCGGCACGGCTGCCGGCGAGGCGGAAAAACAGCGAAGGCGGCAGGATCGGGCCGGCGCGGCCGGATCAGGGACCGGAATCGATGGCGACGATCCGCGGCGGCATGCGTTCGGCCAGGTGGCGGATCACATAGGCCGTGAAATGATCGGCCGGCAGCGGTCGGGAATAATGATAGCCCTGGCCGATGTCGCAGCCTGCGGCGCGCAGCAGCGCTTCCTGGCCCGAGGTCTCGATGCCCTCGGCGACGATGCCTAGCCCCAGGCCGCGCGCCATGCCGATCAGGCCACGGCTGATGGTCAGGGCGTTGGCATTCCACGGCAGGTCGCTGACGAAGCTGCGGTCGATCTTGAGATAGTCGACCGGCAGGCGGTTGAGCCAGGCCAGCGACGCGTGCCCGGTACCGAAATCGTCCAGCGCCACGGTGACGCCGGTCGCCTTGACCCGCGCCAGCAGCTCGACAGACCCTTCGATATCCGACATCGCCGCGCTTTCGGTGATCTCGATCGACAGCCAGTCGGGGGCAACGCCGCTTTCCGACAGGGCCAGCGCCACGCGTTCGGGAAAATCTGGCTGGCGCAGCTGCAGCGGCGAAACGTTGACCGCCACCCGCAGCGACGGCAACCCCTCGTTGGCCCAGCGCCGTGCCTGGGCGCAGGCTTCCTCGATCACCCATTGGCCGATCGACTGGATCAGCCCGGCTTCCTCGGCCAGCGGGATGAATTCGGCCGGCGGGATCATCGTGCCGTCGGTATCGCGCCAGCGCAGCAGCGCCTCGGCCCCGACCAGGGCGCCGTCGCGCAGGCGATGCTGGGGCTGGTAGTGCAGTTCGAACCCGCCCAGTTCGACCGCGCGGTTCAGCGCCTCGACGGTCTGGGCCCGGCGGCGGGCGGCATTGTCCAGCCGGGCCGAGAAGAACCCGACGGCACGATGGCCGCGGCGTGCCTCGTCCAGCGCGATGCGGGCCTGGGCGACCAGCGCCGCCCCGTCCCGGCCGTCGGCCGGATAACGGGCGACGCCGCAGGTGGCGGTGACGGCGACGGTCTTGCCGGCCAGGGCGAACGGATCGGCCAGCAGGCTGCGCACCGCGCCCACGAACGATCCGCTGCCCGCCCCTTCCGACGAGCGTTCGGCCAGGGCGAATTCGTCGCCGCCGATCCGCGCGGCGAATTCGGCCCCGGGCAGGCGCTGCCGCATCCGGCGGGCCAGCGCGATCAGCAGGTCGTCGGCCATCGCCGGCCCCAGTCGCCCCGACAGCGCGCCGAAGCGGTCCAGGTTCACGACGACCAGATCAAAGGCGTGGTCCGGCCGGGCGGCGATCTCGGCGTCGATATCGGCGACCAGCGCCTCGCGGTTCAACAACTCGGTCAGCGGGTCATGCCGGACCAGATAGCGCGCGCGTTCGCGATCCTCGGCCGCCCGCGCCGCCTCGACCTGCGCGCGGGCGGCGGCGGTCGCATAATGGGTGCGGCGGAAATAGTCGTTGGTGCCGGCCACGAACAGCGCGACCACCACGGCGGTGGCCAGGAACAGTTCCTGCTGGACCAGGGTGGCCAGCGGTTCGTCGGCCATCATCCCGCCGATGCCGTAGATGCCCAGCACCAGCACGCCGCAGCGCAGGATCAGCCCCGATGTCGGCGCGATCATCGCCGAGGCGACGATGAACAGCGCCACGCCCGGGGCGATCATGCCGTAGGGCTGGTCGGGTGCGGCCGCGCCGCCGATGCCGGCCAGGGTGATGCCGCCGACGATGGCGGTGGCGATCGCGGCCGCCGGGACCAGCCGGGGATCGCGCCACAAGGTACAGCCGATCAGGCACAGCCCGGCCCAGGACAGCCCGACCAGGCGGAACGGCAGCGATCGCAGCAGGAAATCGGTGGCGGCCACCATGTCCCAGGCGATCGATAGGGCCAGCGCCAGCAGCGCCAGGATCGACAGGCCGGCCAGCAAGGGCAGCGCTTCACGCAGGCGCCTGGCGCGATAGCGGACCTCCAGCTCATGCGGGAGTGGGGCCGAGATTTGCGGCAGGATTCGCATGCGGATCAAATGATGCTCGCTGGACGAGCGTCATGCAATCGCCATTATGTCGCGAAGCCCTTTGATTTCAGACCGTTCTAAGGCCTTACAACCTGGACGCATAATTGTAACACGACATATCGACCACTAATTGGTGTATCGCACGGTGTCCCGGAATTTGCCCAAGACTAGGGTGCGGGCCGCAGAAAAGAAGATGGGGGCGCCGCGGCGCCCCCCATGTCGAGTTGATCGACGCAAAGATCAGAACGGGAAGATGATGTCGAACAGCTGGGTGCCGTAGCGCGGCTGCTGGACGTCGGTAAGCTGGCCGCGCCCGCCGTAGGAGATGCGCGCCTCGGCGATCTTGGTGTGTTCGACGGTGTTGGTCGCGGTGATGTCTTCGGGACGGACCACGCCCGAGATCAGCAATTCGCGCACCTCGTAATTCACGCGAACTTCCTGTCGACCCTGCACCACCAGGTTGCCGTTCGGCAGGACCTGGGTGACGATGGCCGCGATCTGGCTGGTCACGGTCTCGTCGCGCTGGATCTTGCCGGCGCCGGCATAGGACGACGTCGAGGTGCCGTTGACCAGCGCGCCCGGGGTCGCGCCGCGGAAGATGTTTTCGATCATCGAGCCGCTGGACGTGCCGTTGCCCGACACTTCCGCGCCGAGCAGGTTGGTCAGGCCCGCGGTTTCGGTCGTCGCCCGGGTGCGGTTCGACGCGTTGTTGGCGGTCGCCTTGTCGGCGATGTTGACGACGACGGTGACGATGTCGCCGACGCGGGCAGCGCGCTGGTCCTTGAAGAAGGCGCGCGCCCCCGGCCGCCACAACGAATTGGCCAGCTTGGCCGAGGGTTCGGGCGTGGGCATCGGCAGGGCGACGGGCTGGTAACCCTTCTGCGCCTGCGGGTTCTCGATCGGCGACAGCTTGGGCGCCTCGCCCATGTCGGCCAGGCGCTGGGTGATGTTGCAGGCCGGCAGCGCGACGCAGAGCGCCACGGCGAGGCCGACGCGGATCAGGCGGGTCACGGCGGTCATCGGGGCGGTCTCCTCAGTTGACGGCGGCGGCGGTGCGGCCCGACAGGCCCTGTGCGACCGGCGTGCCGCCGGCGGCCAGGACCTCGACCTCGCCCGGGCCGATCACGACGGCCTGGACGATCTTGTTCGACGACAGGTTCATCACCCGCACGGTCTCGCCCATCGCGCCGGGTTCGGTGGCGCGGCCCTGCAGCGACAGCAGGATGCCGGGCCGGCGGAAGGTCAGGGTGACGACCGAGTTGCGGGCGACCATCTCGGGCTTCTTGACGTCGCCCAGGCGCAGCGGCTGGCCGCCGGTCAGCGACCGGGCGGCGGCCAGGCCGACAATGTCCTGCGGGTTGGTGATGTTGTAGCGGTTCAGCTGTTCGGGCCGGACCTCGACATAGTCGATGTCGTTCCAGGTGATGACGGCGCCCATCGCGACCGGGCCGCGCAGCACCGGGATCTCGGCGATCTCGGCCGCCCGGCCGGTCAG
>Ga0206117_101013_pt1 | contig 17934 bp, 21 predicted proteins | sample 3A5Ametagenome_FD_177997 | JGI IMG/M metagenome (GOLD analysis project Ga0206117, IMG submission 177997) | Enriched microbial communities from leaf-cutter ant dump, University of Wisconsin, Madison, United States - 3A5A | ecosystem: Environmental > Terrestrial > Nest > Insects nest > Nest dump... | reverse complement strand
CCGCCTTTTCCCGCCCGCGCCGCCCGCGGCCCGGCCAGCGTCTGCGCATCGGCTACCTCTCGCCGGATTTCCGGCACCATTCCTGCGCCTATTTCCTGGAACCGCTATTTACCGGCCATGACCGGGGTGCCGTCGAAGTCTTCGCCTATGCCGACGTGCCGGCCCCCGACGCGACGACCGCGCGGCTGAAGGCATCCGTCGAACATTGGCGTGACCTTGCCGGCCTCGGCGACCAGGCCGTGCATCAGTTGATCACCGCCGACGACCTCGACGTCCTGGTCGATCTGGCCGGCCATACCGGCGACAACCGCCTGCGGGTTTTCGCCGCCAGGGCGGCGCCGGTCCAGGTCGGCTGGCTCGGCTACAACGCCACGACCGGCCTGCGCCAGATCGACTGGAAGCTGGTCGACCGCTGGGTGCGGCCCGATCCGGCCGACGAATGGTTCGCCGAGGGGCTGTGGCCGCTGGACCGGCTGGCGCATTGCTGGCGGCCACCGGCCGACAGCCCCGACCTGGCGCCGCGGACGGCCGGGGCCGGGCGCGACGGCGTCGTCTTCGGCTCGTTCAACGCCCTGCACAAGGTGGGGCCGGCCACACTTGCCACCTGGGCCCGTGTGCTGCAGGCCGTTCCGGGATCGCAGTTGCGGCTGAAGGGCGGCGCCGGTGGCGATCCCACGGCCCGGGGCCGCATCGTCGATGCGATCACCGCCAAGGGCGTGGCCGCCGACCGCATCGTCATCGACGACTGGGCCAGGGAGACCACTTCCCACCTCGCCGCCTACAACCGGATCGACATCGCCCTGGACCCCTTCCCCTATAACGGCACCACCACCACCTGCGAGGCGCTGTGGATGGGGGTGCCGGTCGTCACCCTGGCCGGCCGGCGCATGCTGTCGCGCATCGGGGTCAGCCTGCTGGCGGCCGTGGGGCTGGAAGACCTGATCGCCCGGGACGAGGACGAATACGTCGCGATCGCCGCGGCACTGGCGGCCGATCACGATCGCCGGCGCGACCTGCACGGCACGTTGCGCGACCGGATGGCGGCGTCACCCCTGCGCGACGAGGCCGGGTTCGCGCGGGCGATGGAGGACGCGTTCCTGCGGATGGCGCGCGGCGAACAACCGCCGGCGGTCTAAGCCCGCGGTCTTGCAAGGCCGCTTGCGACGCCCTACCCTACCCCCCGGTAACTTACAGGGGGAAGACGTCCGATGGACCTGGAGTACAGCGCCGCCGAGCGTGCCTTCCGCGAGGAAGTGCGGGCGTTCATCAAGTCGGCCCTGCCCGAGGACTTGCGCCGCCGCGCCGGCCAGACCCAGCATCTCGACCGCGAGGATTACCTGGCCTGGCAGCGCATCCTGCACGCCAAGGGCTGGGGCGCGCCGTCCTGGCCGGTCGAACTGGGCGGCACCGGCTGGACCCCGGCCCAGCGTCACATCTTCGACGAGGAATGCGCCGACGCTGGCGCCCCGCCGCAATTGCCCTTCGGCCTGGCCATGGTCGGGCCGGTCATCGCCACCTTCGGCACCGCGGCGCAGAAGGCGAAATACCTGCCGCGCATCGTCGCCGGCCTGGACTGGTGGTGCCAGGGGTACTCCGAGCCGGGCTCAGGCTCCGACCTCGCCTCGCTCAAGACCCGGGCCGAGGTCGATGGCGACGATTACGTCGTCAACGGCCACAAGATCTGGACCACCCAGGCCCAATTCGCCGACCTGATGTTCTGCCTGGTGCGGACCGACGGGTCGGGCAAGCCGCAGGACGGCATCACCTTCCTGCTGATCGACATGAAGACGCCCGGTATCACCGTGCGGCCGATCATCTCGATCGACGGCGCCCACAGCTTGAACGAAGTCTTCTTCGACAATGTCCGTATCCCGCGCGAGAACCGCATCGGCGAGGAAGGCCGCGGCTGGACCTATGCCAAGTTCCTGCTGGGCAACGAACGCACCTCGATCGCCGGCGTCGCCGCCTCCAAGAAACGCCTGCAGCGGCTGAAGGACATCGCGCGCGCCGAATTCTCGGGCGGCCGCCCGCTGCTCGAGAACCAGTCGTTCCGCGACCGCATTGCCCAGGCCGAAATCGACCTGATGGCCCTGGAATTCACCAATCTGCGCGTGCTGGCCGACGAAGGATCGGGCAAGGGGCCGGGGCCGGAGGCCAGCCTGCTGAAGATCCTCGGCACCAACCTGCAGCAGGCGATCAACGAACTGGCGGTCGAGGCGCTGGGCTATTACGCCAACCCGTATGAAGCGGTGCATGCGGGCGACAACCGCGCAGCCGTCGGCCCCGCCCATGCCGAGGGGCTGATGGAAGCCCATCTCTATTTCCGCGCCGCCTCGATCTATGGCGGCTCGAACGAAATCCAGCGCAACGTCATCGCGAAAATGGTTCTCGGCCTCTAAGGCCGCCGGGGAGGGATTGGTCATGGACTTCGCCTACAGCGAAGAGCAGCGGATGCTGGCCGACAGCGTCGGCCGCTTCGCCCGCGAGATCTACACGTTCGAAAACTGGCGCAAGCTGTCGGAGACCGAGGACGGTTTCGACCGCGCCAACTGGGCCCGCATGGCCGAGTTGGGCTGGCTTGGCGCCTGCCTGCCCGAGGAATACGGCGGGCTGGGCGGCGGCGGGGTCGAGGCGATGGTGATCGCCGAAGCCTTCGGCCGCGGCCTGATCCAGGAACCCTATATGTGGACCGCGATCGTCGGGGCCGGGCTGGTCCTGGCCGGCGGGTCGGCCGCCCAGCGCGACGAGGTGCTGCCCGCCGTTGCCGAAGGGCGGATGCTGCTGTCGGTCGCCTTCGCCGAACCGCAAAGCCGGTTCGACCTGAACGACGTCGCCTGCACCGCCAAGGCCGAGGGCGGCGGTTATGTCCTGTCCGGGCACAAGAGCGTGGTGTTCCACGCCCAAAGCGCCGACCGCATCATCGTTGCCGCCCGCACCGGCGGGGGCCAGCGCGACCGCGACGGCATCTCGCTGTTCCTGGTTCCGGCCGATGCGGCGGGGTTGAGCCGGCGCGACTATCGCACCACCGACCGCCGGCGCGCGTCCGACCTGACCTTCTATGGCGTCAAACTGCCGGCCGAAGCGCTGATCGGCCCGGCCGGCGGCGGCCTGGCCCTGCTGGAACAGGCAGTCGATCGCGGCGCGGCCTTCGCCTGCGCCGAGGCGGTGGGGGCGATGACGGTGCTGAACGAAACCACCCTGGCCTACGTCAAGACCCGCAAGCAGTTCGGCCGCGCCATCGGCGATTTCCAGGTCATCCAGCATCGCCTGGTCGACATGATGGCGGCGCTGGAGGAAGCGCGCTCGCTGGCCCTGGTCGCCGCGGTCAAGCTGACGGCGCCGGCCCCCGAACGCGCCCGCACCATCGCCGCGGCCAAGGCCAAGTCGGGGCAATCAGGCCGCTTGGTCGGCCAGCAGGCGATCCAGCTGCATGGCGGCATGGGCATGACCGACGAATTGAACGTCGGCCACTACTACAAACGGCTGATGATGCTGGACGTGCTGTTCGGCAATGCCGACCACCAGCGCCAGCGTTTTGCCGCCTACGGCTGAATCACAACAATAAATTATTGTAAGACAGAAATTTTTGTCTAGATTGGGGGCATGTTCCCTGGGCCTGAAAGGTCATGGCCATGCCCCCGATCATTGCCCCCTCGCCGTCCGGCGCGGATGCCGCCAAAGTCGCCAGGATGTCGTTGATCCTGTCCTGGGCCTGCCTGAGCGTGGCCCTGCTGGTACCGCTGGCGGTGGTTCTGAGCTGGATACTGGCCACCCCCGAAACGCTTGATGCCGCGCTGCGCACTGCAGGTGCCGGCCCGCGTGGCGGTCTGGCCTGGTGGCAGCGGCCGGCCGGGCTGGCGCTGTCGCTGATCCCTGCCCTGCTGATGTCGCGCGGGCTGTGGCGGGCCCAGCATTGCTTCCGCCGTTTTGCCGGCGGGGTGTTCTTCGACCATGGCAATGTCGCCGATCTCAGGGCCTTTGCCGGCAATGCCTTCGTCGCCACGATCGCGGGGTTGGTACTGAAACCCGCCATCGGCATGCTGGTCACGCTGGGCCGGCCGGCAGGGCAGCTGACCCTGTCGATCGGTCTGGAATCGGCCGAGGTCTTCGGCCTGCTGATCAGCGGCACGGTCTGGGTGATGGCCCATGTGATGGCACGCGCCATCGCGCTGGCCGACGAGAATGCGTCCTTCGTCTGATGGCGATCGTCGTCACCCTCGATGTCGCCCTGGCCATGCGCAAGGTCCGGTCCAAGGACCTGGCCCGCCAGATCGGCATCACCGAAGCCAATCTGTCGCTGCTGAAACAGGGCAAGGTGCGCGGCGTGCGGTTCGAGACGCTGGACGCCATCTGCCGGGCGCTGGGCTGCCAGCCCGGCGACATCCTGCGCCACGAACCCGATGGGGAACCGTCATGATGGCGCGCCGCATCGCCGCCGCCCTCATCCTGGCCGCGAGCCTGGCCCTGGGCGGATGCGCCGACTGGAACTGGCGGGGAACGATGGAAGGCTGGCTGCGCCACACCTGCTGCAACAGCGACCGCTGCTCGGGGCCGCCTTCCTGTCCGGGCCGCGGCTGAGGCGGTGACCCGGACAGGGATGGATCAGGCTGGGATAGATCAGGCGGCCTTGTTCTTGTCGGCCTTCTCGCCGGCGTCGGACCAGCCGGAATAAGCCATCGCGCAATGCTTCTCGCAATACGGCTTGCCCTCGATCGACGGCGAGCCGCAGAAGTGGAAATCGGGCGACTTGGGATCGCCGATCGGCCAGCGGCAGGCCGGCCCGTTGGCCACCCGCGTGGCGCGGAAGGCCGGCGCCGGGCGCGGCCGCGCCGGCTGGGGAATGGCCGGCATCGCCGGCTTGGGCGGCAGCGGGGCTTCGGCGACCGCCGCGGGGGCGGCAGTGGCCGCCACCCCGGCGGCAGCCATCCCCCCGGCAGCCATGACCGGCGCGGCGGGCGCGGCAACGGCCGGGCGCGGCTGCGCGACCACGGCAGGCGTTGGCTGGGCGGCAGCCGGCCGCGGGCCCGGGGCCCGTGCGATCGGCGAGGGCCGCTTGGCGAGGCCCAGGCGATGCGCCTTGCCGACGACGGCGTTGCGCGTCATCCCGAGAATCTTGCCGATCTCGGTGATCGACATGCCTTCCGACCACAGCTTGTTAAGCTGTTCGATCTTCTCGGCTGTCCATCCCATATCTCGTACCTCCAAAGCCGAAGCCTACGACATGCAGTATTGAGGCGGCGCCACGAGTCGGTCAATGCGGTGCCGCCAGTTATCCCCAGGTTTTTGGCCGGAACATCAGTCCAACGGATAAGGCCACAAGCGGGGACCAGGCCCGGGGCGCGGCAATAAGCCCAACCTGCCCCGGCAAATCAAGTGGCCGTTCGATGTCAGCGCGATGAAATATTCGACATATGGCTAATCGCCATTAAATCAACGCCGACCATGATAGACCCCGACAATCTGGTGCAGGCCGTGAATGGCCTCGCGCCCGATCGTGAACTGCAGCGGCGGATTGAGCTGCTCGAGCAGCACGCCCTCGTCCTTCCAGCCGATGAACAGCTTGACCAGCGCATCGTGGCTGGAGACGTCGCCCTTCTTGATCACCAGCACCCCGTCGCGGCGGCTGGGCGGCCGGGTCGGATGGACCAGCAGCAGGTCGCCGTGTTCGTATTTCGGGCTCATCGAATCGCCGACCAGGTAGAAGCCGAAGGCGCCGCGCACACTCATCAACGGTTCCGGCCGCTTGACGTATTCGATGGGGTCGTAGGAAATCGTCATGCCCTCGACCCCGCCCTGGGCCGAGGCATAGACAGGCAGATCCTTGTCGCCCACCAGTTCGTGCGCCGGGCGAATCCGGCCCATCTCGGTCACCGGGGCGCGCGGTTCGCTCAGCCGGGTCAGATCGGGGCCGACGCCCCGGCCATACAGCAGCCATTCGGTGGCCACCCCCAGCACCGGCGCCATCAGGTCGACCTTTTCCGGCGATGGCCTGGCCTTGCCCCGCTCCCAATGGGCAAGCGTCGACTGGTGCTGGCCGATCGCGTCGGCCAGTTGCGTCTGGGTCAGCCCCTTGGCGTCGCGCGCGGCCTTGAGCCGCTCGCCCAGGTTGGTCATTGCCGGCGTCGCCATGACACCTCCATCTTCCGTGTCCCATCACCATAACAAACACCATACGCCATTGACAGGCCATAATTCATAAACCAATATGTTCGCCATATGTTCCTGTTTGCGGTGGAGGAAACCGGAAAGGCCATGTCCAGCTTGCGTCACAATGTCCCGCGCCCCTTGCCCCCTGCCAGCCCGCTGTCGCGTGTCGTGCGCTCGGGCCCTGCCGCGCCCGAAGATGTCGATCGCCTGGCGCGCGCCGCCTGGCGTGCCCGCGGCGTCGCGCTGATCGATCCCGCCCGCCTGGCCGACCCGTGGGAGGCCCAGGTGGTCCGCAATGTCGCGACCCGGCTGTTCGGCCGGCGGGAGGATGGCCAATGACCATGATCCTGGCCCTGCCCGCCCCCGCCGCGCCGGCCGCCCCGCCCGACGCTGCCCGCCGCCGCCCCGCCGCCCGGCTGCCGCTGGACCGTTACGTCCGGCGCGGCGAAATCTCGGCCGACCAGCATCGGGCCGGGTTGCGGCTGTGGCGGGACTATCTGGCGGCCCGGGAACGGCCGGTCGGGTCGGGCGATCCGGCCCGCCTCAAGGTCGCGGGCACCCGCCGCATGGCCGACATTTCGGCCCGGCTGGATGCCCGCACGCGCTGCCGGGCGGCATTGGCCGCCGCGGGGCCGGTGCTGGCGCCGGTGCTGCTGCATGTCGTCTGCCTCGAGGAATCGGCCGGGCACTGGGCGGAAACCACCGGTCGCCCGCCGCGCCGGGCCCAGACCGAGGGGCTGGTGACGCTGCGCCTGGCACTGGACGCGCTGGCCATCCATTACGGCATGGGATCGCGCAACGGTTCCGGCGCAGCGGCGTTGTCAACCTGGTCCCTTCCCAGCGCCGCCGCCACTGCCTAAGGTGTTGTCCCGTCAACTGCGTCGTGATTGACCGGCATGATCGTCGAATCCCCAGCATGGGCCGCCCTGGCGGCCCATGCGGACCAGCCCCGCCCGTCGCTGCGCGCCCTGTTCGCCGGCGATCCCGACCGGTTCCGGCGTTTTTCCGGCACGCTGGACGGCGTGCTGGTCGATTATTCCAAGCAGCGCATAACCCCCGAAACCGTGGCGCTGTTGCTGGATCTGGCCCGCGCCGCCGATCTCGACGGCCGGCGGGCCAGCCTGTTTGCCGGCGAACGGATCAACACGACCGAGGACCGCGCCGTCTTCCACATGGCGCTGCGCCATGCCGGCCCCGAGGCGATGACGGTCGACGGCCGCGACGTCATGCCCGAGGTGCGGGGGGTGCGCGACCAGATGCGGCGCTTTGCCGCCGCCGTGCATGACGGCACCTGGCGCGGCCATCGCGGCGACCGCATCCGGCATGTGATCAGCATCGGCATCGGCGGGTCCGACCTGGGGCCGCGCATGGTGGTGGCCGCCCTCGATGCCTGCCGCCGGCCCGATATCGACATCCATTTCGTCAGCAATGTCGACGGCGCCGACCTGTCGCGGGCGCTGGCCGCCTGCGATCCCGCGGCCACGCTGGTCGTGGTGTCGTCCAAGACCTTCACCACCCAGGAAACCATGGCCAACGCGGCCAGCGCCCGGGCCTGGTTGGTGGCGGCGCTGGGCGACGATGCGGCCGTTGCCCGGCATTTCGTCGCGGTGTCGACGAACCAGGCCGCGGTGACCGCCTTCGGCATCGCGCCCGAGAACATGTTCCGGTTCTGGGACTGGGTCGGCGGCCGGCTGTCGCTATGGTCGGCGATCGGCCTGCCGATCGCGCTGGCCCTGGGCTATGACCGGTTTGCGGAATTGCTGGCGGGTGCCGCGGCGATGGACCGCCATTTCCGCGACTCGAGCCTCGAGGCCAACCTGCCGGTGCTGCTGGCGCTGATCGGCATCTGGAACAACAATTTCCTCGATGCCGACGCCCTGGCCGTGCTGCCCTACAGCCAGTCGCTGCGCCTGCTGCCCTCGTTCCTGCAGCAGCTGGACATGGAATCGAACGGCAAGTCGGTCGGGCGCGACGGCCGGCCGATCACCTGGGCGTCGGGGCCGATCCTGTTCGGCGAACCCGGCACCAACGGCCAGCACGCCTTCTACCAGCTGATCCACCAGGGCACCCGGCTGATCCCTTGCGATTTCATTGCCGCGGCCAATCCCGATTCGCCGCTGGATGGCCATCACGACCTGCTGCTGGCCAATTTCCTGGCCCAGCCCGAGGCACTGATGCGTGGCAAGACGCCTGACGAGGTGCGGGCCGAATTGACGGCATCGGGCCTGGCGGGCCAGGCGCTGGAAGACCTGCTGCCGCACAAGGTGTTTCCCGGCGACCGCCCGTCGACCGCCATCCTGCTGGAACGGCTGGATCCCTATCGGCTGGGCCTGCTGATCGCCCTCTACGAACACAAGGTGTTCGTGCAGGGCGCGATCTGGGGCATCCATTCCTTCGACCAGTGGGGGGTCGAGCTGGGCAAGCAGCTGGCCGGCAAGCTGCTGCCCGAACTGCGCGGCCCCGCCCGGCCCGAGGCGCATGACGCCTCGACCAACGGCCTGTTGCAGACGATCAAGGACTGGCGTCGGGAATGATGCCGGCCAGGATCATGGCCAAGGCCGAGGCACTGGCCGCCAGCACGATCTGATTGTCGAGCAGCGCCCGCCGCACCTGGTCGCGGTCCAGCAGCAGGATTTCCATCTCCTCCAGGTCGCCCGAATCGGGTTCGGCGACCTGGACGGCATTGCGGGCATAAAATATATGCGCCTCGCAGCCGCGATGGTTGCCCTGCAGCACCATCCGATGCAGCAACCGCCAGTCCTGGGCCTCGTAGCCGGTTTCTTCCAGCAATTCCCGTTTGGCGGCGGCAAGCGGTTCTTCGCCCGGATCGATCATGCCGCCGGGCAGGATCAGCGACACCGCGCCGACCCCGACCTTCCATTGCCGCGTCAGGATGAAACGCCCGTCCGCCGTCTCGACCGCCATCGCGGCGAAGTCCGGCCAGGTGACGCGGTGGTACCCGGAAACCTCGCGCCCGTCAGGCAGGCTGTAATCATCGACGGCTACGTTCAGCCAGGGATCCAGGCGATAGACCTCGCGGCTGGCGATGCGGGTCCAGGGCTTGTGATCGGCCATGCAGGCTCCTGTTTCCGAGGGTAGGGCTTTCATGATAGCAACCGGCGCTTGGGTTATCCGGAGGATCTACGATGCGTAAGGCCGAACACGCCCTGGAGCGGGTCATTTTCGGCAGTCGCTGGCTGCTGGCGCCGTTCTATCTGGGCCTGATCGTCTGTCTGGCGGTGCTGCTGGTCAAGTTCGTCCAGGAATTGGTGCATATCGTGCCGGGCGTGCTGACCATGCGCGAGACCGACGTGATCCTGGCCGTGCTGACCATGGTCGACCTGTCGCTGGCCGGCAACCTGCTGCTGATGGTGATCTTCGCCGGCTACGAGAATTTTGTCTCGCGCATCGACGTCGCCGACGAGAAGGACCGGCCCGAATGGATGGGCAAGGTCGATTATTCCGGGCTGAAGCTGAAGCTGGTCGCCTCGATCGTGGCGATCTCGGCGATCCATCTGCTGAAAAGCTTCATGGACGTCAACGAAAAGTCGGACCGCGAACTGGCCTGGCTGGTCGGCATCCACATGGCCTTCGTCGTCTCGGGCGTGCTGCTGGCCTGGATGGACAAGCTGACCGCCAGCAGCCATCACTGACGCCGCCGTCAGCCTTACGTTTTGCGAATGATTTGCATGTCTTCGGGCGCTCGACTACCATCGGGGGCATCGTTTCACGGGAGGTTCGGATGCGTCGGTTCTTGATGGTCGGCATGTTGGCGGCGCTGGTCGCGGGCTGTGCCTCGCCCACCCCCTACCAGCCGATGACCGACGGCTTCGGTTATTCCGACCAGCTGCTCGAATCGAACCGCTTCCGCGTGACCTTCTCGGGCAATTCCGACACCTCGCGCTCGACGGTCGAGAATTACCTGCTTTATCGCGCCGCCGAGGTGACGGTCAAAAGCGGCTTCAGCTATTTCATCATCGCCGACCGCGAGACCGAACCGTCGCGCACCTACATCTCGTCGTTCGACGGCTATCCCGGCTTCGGCTATTACCGCTACAGCCCGGGCTGGTACGGCTACGGCTATGGCGGCATGGGGATGGGCATGGCGACGACCACCGCCATCACCAGCTACCAGGCCTATGCCGATATCGTGATGTTCTCGGGCGACAAGCCCGCCACCAATGTCCACGCGTTCAATGCGCGCGACGTGATGAATACGCTGGGGCCCAGCATCATGCGGCCGCAACCGGGCAAATAAGCCTGCCCCGAATTCCAGACAGGCAAGGCGGCCGGCCCATGGGACCGGCCGCAGCGCTTTTCAGAACCGGCCCGACTGGAAATCGGCAATCGCCTGCATGATCTCCTCCTTCGTGTTCATCACGAAGGGACCATAGCGCGCCACCGGCTCGTTCAGCCGCTGGCCCGCGATCAGCAGGAAACGCGCGCCCTCGGGGCCTGCCGTCACCGCCGCCTCGTCGCCATCGCCCAGCAGGGCCAGTTCGCCGCGCGCGATCGGCTGGCTGCCCACCCGCGCCGAACCCTGGAACACCTGGACCAGGGCGGTATGGCCCTCCGGCACGCCATGGCGGAATGTCAGCCCGGCCGGCAACGCCACGTCCAGATAGACCGGCGCCACCGCGATCTCGGTCACCGCGCCGGCCACGCCATCGACGGTGCCGGCAATGACGCGGACCTTGGTGCCGTCGGGCCGGGTCACCTCGGGGATGTCCTCGGGCTCGATATTCTGGTAGCGCGGCGCCCGCATCTTGTCGCGGGCCGGCAGGTTGACCCACAGCTGGAAGCCGCGCATCTCGCCTTCTTCCTGCTCGGGCATTTCCTCATGCACGATGCCGCGCCCGGCGGTCATCCACTGCACGCCGCCCGGCCCCAGCACGCCTTCGTTGCCGGCATTGTCGCGATGGCGCATGCGGCCGGCCAGCATGTAGGTCACGGTCTCGAACCCGCGATGGGGATGCGAGGGGAACCCGGCGATATAGTCGGTCGCCGATTCCGACCCGAAGGCGTCCAGCATCAGGAAGGGATCCAGGGCGACGATGCCCGGCACCGGAAAATACCGGTCCAGCTTGACGCCCGCCCCGTCGCTGGACGGCTGGGGCGGCAGGATATGCAGGATTGCGCGTTCGGCCATGATCAGAACTCCCGTCCCAGTTTGGCGTCGAGCGACAGCGGCCCGCCGCCGCGGATGACGAAGCCCAGCACCACCAGCGCCCACAGCAGCGCGTATTCATAACCGCCGGCCGTGTTGAAGAAACCGGCCGCCCAATGGACCTTGAACGTCGCGACCAGCAGCAGCACGAAGGCCGCCGCGGCCGCCGGCCGGGTGAACAGGCCCAGCGCCAGCAGGATGCCACCGACGAATTCGACCAGCCCCGCGGCCAGGGCGAACAGCCAGCCAGGCTCCATGCCCAGCTTGGTGGCAAAGAACTGTCCGGTGCCGGCGATGCCGTAACCGCCGAACATGCCGAACAGCTTCTGCGCGCCGTGCGGCACCAGGAACAGGCCGACGACCGCGCGGGTCAGCAGGTCGGCATAGGGCGCAAGGCCGTCATAGAGAGGCCCGAGGGCCGGGATGAGGCGGCGGGTGGTCATGGCACAGCTCCCTGCGCTGATCGGTGAAGGCCGGTCTGGCCGACACCCTCACGCAAAAGTAGCAGCGAAACAATCCGCGTGACAGGCGACAGCTTGTTTCCGATTGCAGCACAATAGCTGCACTATGTTAGGCGGCAGGACAGTGTGGAAAGGATCAGCACCATGGGCCTGTTGGTCGACGGCGTCTGGCATGACCAGTGGTACGACACGAAAAAGAGCGGCGGGCGGTTCGAACGCCAGGCCAGCCGTTTCCGCGACGCGGTTTCGGCCGACGGCTCGACCCCCTACCCCGCCGCGGCCGGCCGCTATCACCTGTATGTGGCGATGGCCTGCCCTTGGGCCCACCGGACGCTGATCTTCCGCCACCTCAAGGGGCTGACCGACGCCATCTCGGTTTCGGCGGTGGCGCCGCTGATGCTGTCGCAGGGCTGGGAACTGCCGCCCGGGGCCGATGCCGTGAACGGCGCCACGGCGCTGTGGCAGGTCTATGTCAAGGCGGCCCCCGACTACAGCGGGCGCGTCACCGTGCCCGTCCTGTGGGACAAGGAAACCGGCCGGATCGTCAACAACGAATCATCCGAGATCATCCGGATGCTGAACGACGGTTTCGGCGACCTCGCCTCGGGCCCGGACTTCTACCCCCAGGCCCTGCGGCCCGAGATCGACCGCTGGAACGACCTGATCTATCCCAACGTCAACAACGGGGTCTATCGCGCCGGTTTCGCCACCACCCAGGCCGCCTACGAAGAAGCCTTCGAGGACGTCTTCACCACGCTGGACAAGCTGGAGGCGCATCTGGCAGGCAGCCGCTGGCTGTGCGGCGACACCCAGACCGAGGCCGACTGGCGCCTGTTCACCACGCTGGTGCGCTTCGACGCCGTCTATGTCGGACATTTCAAGTGCAACCGCCGGCGCATCGTCGACTATCCCGCACTGTGGGATTACCTGCGCGCCCTCTACCAGGCGCCGGGCGTCGCCGCGACCGTCGACCTGCCGCAGATCAAGACCCACTATTACGGCAGCCACGCGACCATCAACCCGACCGGAATCATTCCGAAGGGCCCGGACCTGGATTTCAGCCAACCCAGCAGCCGGGCGGGATGACCTGTTGAGGCTCCACACCTAGCGCAGCCCGTGGCGCGCGGCCATGGCGTCGTAACTGCCGTCGCCGCGCATCCGGGCCAGGCCCGCGTTGAAATCGGCCACCACCGCGTCGATGTCGGGGCGGCTTTTGCGGCTGAAGGCGATGAACAGCGCATTGTCCTGCAAGGCGCCCGCCGTCAGGACGATCCGCCCCTGCAGGGCCGGCAGTTCGCGGCGCAGCAGATAGGTCATGACCGCGGCATCGTCGAGGGTCAGGTCGATGCGCCCCAGCGCCAGCTTGCCCAGGTTCTGAGCGGTCGATCCGATCGGTTCGCGCCGGAAGCGGTCGTCGGACAGAAAGGCGTCGGTGTAGCCGTATCCCGTTACCGTCCCGATGGTCTTGCCGCCCAGGTCGCCCAGGTCGTGATACTCGAACGGGTCGCCGATCCGCTTGGCGAAGACGATGCGGCTGGTGGCGATCGGATCGGAAAACAGCAGGACCTTGTCGCGCTCGGGCGTGCGCCATACCGCGCCCAGGGCGTCGATCCGACCATCGATGACGTCGCGCAGCACCCTGGCCCAGGGTTCGGTGGCGGTGACCAGGACCTGGCGCCCCGACCGGCCCAGCGCGGAAATCAGCAGATCATAGGCAAAGCCGCCGTTCTGCAGCCCCACCCCGGAATAGGGTTCGTAGTCGGGATGGATGGCCGTGCGGACGGCGAGGGTTTCCTGTGCCGAGGCGGAGACCGGTTGTCCCCATGCCAGCAGCGACGCGATTACGACAGCCAGAAACCGTTGGGCCCCCATCTATCGAGTATGCCGCCTGCGCCGACGCCCGGCTACCGGAACCGTGGGCCGGGATGGCCCACCCGGGCGCGGCAACCGGTTTTTCCGGCACAACCGCCGATCGAACACGAATACCCCGCGCTGACGGCAGGGAGGAATGTGCCCGTATCGGGCATCTATGATCGGCGGGGGAAAATGGTGCTGCCGGACAGGATTGAACTGTCGACCTCTCCCTTACCAAGGGAGTGCTCTACCACTGAGCTACGGCAGCGCCGGGATGCGGCGTTTCGGGTGGTGCCCGAAGCGCGGCGGACTGATACAAGAGGCAGAACGGCATTGCAAGCGAAACCGTCGAGAAAAAATGACCGAGCCCGCTCCACCGTCCCGTGCGCCGGCCCGACCGGCCGCCGAAACCGACCGCGAACTGCGGCTGGCCGAGGCATTGCGCGCCAATCTGCACCGGCGCAAGGCCCAGGCCCGCGCCCGGCGCGACCAGCCCGCCGCCGGCCCCGAATCAGCAGCCGAATCAGCAGCCGAATCACCGGCCGCCCCCCGGCCCGCGCAGGGCAGCCAGGACGGTTAGAGAGTTTGCTTGCCGCCGGCTTTGCGTTAAAAGCCTGCGCTTGATCAGTCGGGTAGCATCATGGATCGAATTCGCATTCGCGGCGGCCGGCCCCTCGTCGGCCAGGTAAGGATCAGCGGCGCCAAGAACGCGGCGCTGCCGCTGATGGCGGCCGCGCTGCTGACGCCGGGCACCCTGACCCTGACCAACCTGCCGCGCCTGGCCGACATCGATTCGATGGCCAACCTGCTGGACCAGCACGGCATCGGCGTCAGCTTTTCCGGTGAAGGGCCCGACAGCGCCGTCGCCCTGAACGGCAAGACCATCACCTCGACCCTGGCCCCCTACGACATCGTGCGCAAGATGCGCGCCAGCGTCCTGGTGCTGGGCCCGCTGGTCGCGCGCGAGGGCCATGCCGAAGTGTCGCTGCCCGGCGGCTGCGCCATCGGCACCCGGCCGGTGAACCTGCATATCCAGGCCTTGGAGGCGCTGGGCGCCGAGATCAGCATCGAGCGCGGCTACATCCACGCCAAGGCGCCGAACGGGCTGAAGGGCGGCGTCGTGCGCTTCCCCATGGTGTCGGTCGGCGCCACCGAAAACACGCTGATGGCCGCGACCCTGGCCCAGGGCACCACCGTCATCGAGAACGCGGCGCGCGAGCCCGAGATCACCGACCTGGCCAACTGCCTGATCGCCATGGGCGCCCGCATCGACGGCGTCGGCACCGACAAGCTGATCGTCCACGGCGTCACCAGCCTGCACGGCGCCACGCACCGGATCATGCCCGACCGGATCGAGACCGGGACCTTTGCCTGCGCCGTCGCCGCCACCGGTGGCGAGGTCGAACTGATCGACGGTCGCTTCGAGCTGATCGAATCGCTGGTCGAGGTGCTGATCGCGGCCGGCTGCCGCATCGACCAGACGCCGTCAGGGCTGAAGATCGCGCGCAACGGCCATCGCATCCAGGGCGTGGACGTGATGACCCAGCCCTTCCCCGGCTTCCCGACCGACATGCAGGCCCAGGTCATGGCCCTGATGACCACGGCCGAGGGCGCCTCGATGATCACCGAGACGATCTTCGAGAACCGCTTCATGCATGTGCCCGAACTGGTGCGCATGGGTGCCAACATCACCGTCCACGGCGCCTCGGCGCTGGTGCGCGGCGTCGGCGAGCTCACTGCCGCCCCGGTCATGGCCACCGACCTGCGCGCATCCGTCAGCCTGGTGCTGGCAGGCCTGGTCGCCGACGGCGAGACCATCGTCAACCGCATCTATCACCTGGATCGCGGCTACGAGCGGGTCGAGGCCAAGCTGGCCGGCGTCGGCGCCCAGGTCGAACGGCTGAGCGGCTGACGATGACGGACGCCCTCGGCCAGACCCCGTCCGAACTGCGCCTCAAGGCCGAGGATGCCGACGACATCGCCGTGATCTCGGCCTGCCTGCAGGACGCGATCGTGCGCGACGAGGACCTGGCCTATGACCGGCGCGGCCATCGCTTCGCGCTGATCGCCGGCCGTTATTGCCGGGAATCGGCCGATGGGCGCCGGGCCCTGTGCCTGCTGCGCTTCGATTCGGTGCTGTCGGTGCAGTGCCGCGACTGGACCGCCCGGCCGCCCGGTGCCGCCGCCCGGCCGCTGCTGGCGCTGGACGTGGCCCCCGGCGCGGACGGCGCGGCCGACATCACGTTGATCTTCGGCGGGGGCGGCATGATCCGCCTGGGCGTCGAATGCATCGATGCCATCCTGAAGGACATGGGCCAGTCCTGGACATCGGGGACCCGCCCGGACCATGGCGTCTGACGCCATGGCGTTGAAGAAGAGAAGGATTACGGCCGATGGCCGCCAATGAACCGCTGACCCTGGCCCTGCCGAAGGGCCGCATCCTGGAAGAGGTGCTGCCGCTGTTGAAGCAGGCCGGCATCGAACCCGAACCCGAATTCGACGATCCGAAGTCGCGCAAGCTGCGTTTCCGCACCAATCACGACAATCTCGAGATCATCCGCGTCCGGTCGTTCGACGTCGCGACCTTCGTCGCCTTCGGCGCCGCCCAGATCGGGGTGGCCGGCAACGACGTGCTGATGGAATTCGACTACCCCGAGATCCATGCGCCGCTGGACCTGAAGATCGGCTATTGCCGCCTGTCGGTGGCCGAACCGGTAGAACTGGTGGCCAAGGACGATCCGACGCGGTGGAGCCACGTACGCGTCGCCACCAAATACCCCCATGTCGCCCAGACCCATTTCGCCCGGCGCGGCGTGCAGGCCGAATGCATCAAGCTGAACGGCGCGATCGAGCTGGCGCCGCTGCTGGGGCTGTGCCGCCGCATCGTCGATCTGGTCTCGACCGGCGCGACGCTGAAGGCCAACGGCCTGGTCGAGGTCGAGGTCATCGCCGAGGTGTCCTCGCGCCTGGTCGTCAACCGCGCCGCGCTGAAGACGCGGCCGCGCGAGGTCGGCGGGTTCATCGAACGTTGCCAGGCGGTGCTCGATGCCGCGTAAGCTCGACGCCCGGCAGGCCGGTTTCGCCGCCGAATTCGATGCGCTGATCGCCGCCCAGCGCGACAGCGCCGCCGACGTGTCGGCGGCCACCGCCGCCATCGTCGCCGACGTGCGCACCCGTGGTGACGCCGCCGTCCTCGACTATACCGCCCGCTTCGACCGGCTGGAGCTGACCGCCGCCACCATGCGCGTGACGCCGGACGAGATCGCGGCCGCGGTCAAGGCGATCGACGCCGAAACCGCCGGCGCGCTGGCGCTGGCCGCCGACCGCATCCGCAGCTTCCACGCCCGCCACCGCCCGGCCGACGACGATTACGTCGATGCCCAGGGCGTCGGGCTGGGTGCCCGCTGGACCGCGATCGGCGCGGTCGGGCTGTACGTGCCCGGCGGCAAGGCGGCCTATCCGTCGTCGGTCTTGATGAATGCCATTCCCGCCAAGGTCGCCGGCGTCGGCCGGCTGGTCATGGTGGTGCCGGCGCCCAACGGCGTCTTGAACCCGCTGGTGCTGGCCGCGGCCGACCTGGCCGGCGTCGACGAGATCTACAAGATCGGCGGCGCGCAGGCCGTGGCGGCCCTGGCCCACGGCACCGCCACCATCAAGGCGGTCGACAAGATCACCGGCCCGGGCAATGCGTATGTGGCCGAGGCCAAGCGCCAGGTGTTCGGCATCGTCGGCATCGACACCATCGCCGGCCCGTCGGAAATCCTGGTCGTGGCCGACGGCCGCAACGATCCCGCCTGGATCGCCGCCGACCTGCTCAGCCAGGCCGAGCATGACGAGGCCGCGCAGTCGATCCTGATCACCGACGACGAAGCATTCGCGGCGGCGGTCGAGGCCGCGGTCGAAAGCCATCTGGCCACCCTGCCGCGGGCCGAGATCGCCCGGGCCAGCTGGCGCGACCATGGCGCGGTGATCCTGGTGGCCGAGTTGGACGATGCCGCGCCGCTGGTCGATGCGCTGGCGCCGGAACATCTGGAACTGGCCGTGGACGATCCCGACGCGCTGGCCGCCAGGATCAGCAACGCCGGCGCGATCTTCCTGGGCCGCTATACCCCGGAAGCCATCGGCGACTACGTCGCGGGGCCCAATCACGTCCTGCCGACCAGCCGCGCCGCCCGCTTTTCGTCGGGCCTGTCGGTGCTGGACTTCATGAAGCGTACGACGCTGGTCCGCTGCGACGCAGACAGCCTGTCGGCCATCGGGCCGGCGGCGGTGGCCCTGGCCCGGACCGAGGGACTGCCCGCCCAC
>Ga0206117_101011_pt1 | contig 17967 bp, 18 predicted proteins | sample 3A5Ametagenome_FD_177997 | JGI IMG/M metagenome (GOLD analysis project Ga0206117, IMG submission 177997) | Enriched microbial communities from leaf-cutter ant dump, University of Wisconsin, Madison, United States - 3A5A | ecosystem: Environmental > Terrestrial > Nest > Insects nest > Nest dump... | reverse complement strand
ACATGAAATATGTCGAACAGGCCGGTCTGGTGAAGTTCGACTTCCTCGGCCTCAAGACGCTGACCGTGCTGAAGACGGCGGTCGACCTGATCCCCGAGAAGCCGGACCTGACCACCGTCCCGCTGGACGACGAGAAGAGTTACCAGCTGCTCAGCCGCGCCGAGGCGACCGGCGTGTTCCAGCTGGAAAGCTCGGGCATGCGCGACGTGCTGCGCCGGCTGAAGCCGAACCGGCTGGAGGACATCATCGCGCTGGTGTCGCTCTACCGGCCCGGCCCGATGGACAACATCCCGAAATACATCCGGGTGAAGAACGGCGAGGAAAAAGCCGACTACATGCATGACAGCCTGGAAGGCATCCTGAAGGAAACCTTCGGGATCATGATCTACCAGGAACAGGTCATGCAGATCGCCCAGGTGTTGTCCGGCTATTCGCTCGGCGGCGCCGATCTTCTGCGCCGCGCCATGGGCAAGAAGATCAAGGAGGAGATGGACAACCAGCGCAAGATCTTCTGCGACGGTGCCGAGTCCCGCGGCGTCAAGGCCGATCTCGCCAGCATGATCTTCGATCAGGTCATGAAGTTCGCCGGCTACGGCTTCAACAAGAGCCACGCCGCCGCCTATGCCCTGGTCGCCTACCACACCGCCTATCTCAAGGCGAACCACCCGGTGGAGTTCATGGCGGCGTCGATGACGCTCGACCTCGGCAACACCGACAAGCTGAACGTCTTCCGCCAGGAACTCGCCCGCCTGCGCATCAGGCTGCTGACCCCGGACATCAACAAGTCCGACTCCATCTTCGGGGTGGAGCAGCTGGCCGATGGGACCAAGGCGGTGCGCTATGCGCTGGCCGCCGTCAAGGGCGTCGGCCAGCCCGCCATGCGCGCGGTGGTGGAGGAGCGGCGGAAGAACGGCCCGTTCAAGAGCCTGTTCGACTTCGCCCGCCGGCTGGATCTGAAGACCATCAACAAGCGCCAGCTCGAGAATCTGGCCTGCGCTGGTGCCTTCGACGGACTGAACCCCAACCGCGCCCAGGTCCATGCCGCGCTGGAGACCATCATCCGCTACGCCCAGGCCGAGGCGGCGGAGCGCGACAGCGGCATCGGCAACCTCTTTGGCGGCGGAGGCGGCGGCCTGCCCGAACCGGAGCTGCCCAAGGTCAAGGACTGGGAACCGCTGGAGAAGCTGAAGCACGAGTTCGGCGCCATCGGCTTCTACCTGTCGGCCCACCCGTTGGACGCCTATTCCGGCCCGCTCGGCCGCATGAAGGTGGTGCGCTCGGCCGATCTGGCGAACGTCGTCAAGGCCGGCGGCATGACCCGCCGCGCCATGGCCGGCATCATCGTGTCGAAGAAGGAGAAGACCTCCAAGTCCGGCAACCGCTTCGCCTTCGTCGAGCTGTCGGACGCCGCCGGCGGCTACGAGGTCACCCTGTTCTCGGAAATCCTGGCGGCCAACCGCGCCCTGCTTGAGCCGGGCAACGCGGTTCTGCTGACCGTCGACGTCCAGTTGAACGGCGAAGAGATCCGCCTGACCTGCCAAGAGATCAAGCCGCTGGAGGAGGCCGTCGCCTCGGTCAGCGCCGGTTTGCGCGTCGTCCTGCGCGATCCCGGCCCGATCGAGCATCTGCGTGCCACGCTGGACCGGCTGTCGCGCGGCAAGAGCCGCATCAACGTGCTGGTGGAGGTCGACCCGCTGAAGGAGATCGAGATCGAACTGCCCGGGGCCTACACGATCACCGCGCAGAGCCGCTCGGCCCTGAAGGCGGTGCCGGGGGTGGTTGAGGTGGCCGAACTGTGATCGAAAGTGCAGCGCCCACCTTCGGGCGCTTCATCGCCATCGACTGGTCCGGTGCTCGCGGCAAGCGCTACGCCGGCATCGCGGTGGCCGAGTGCGCGGCGGGCGATGCCGCCCCCCGGCTGGTCGAGGGCCCCGGCGGCTGGTGGTCGCGGACGGCCGTGTTCGACTGGCTGCGCGCAGAACTTTCAAAAGAGCCGGTGCTGGTCGGCCCAGCATTGATCGGCATCGACTGCGCCTTCGCCCTGCCCTTCGCGGTGGCGGCGCACGGCTTTCCCGGGCGCGAGGCCACCGTCTTCGACCTGTGGGACGCCGTTGAGGAGGTCTGCGCCGCGGAGCCCGACTTCGGCGGCGGTCCCTTCGCCAGCCATCCGCTGCACGGGGTAGGCTTCTGGCATGGCGGGCCGCAGCCGGACTGGTACGAGGACCCGCACCGCGCCACCGAATGGGCCTGCCGCGCCGACGGGCTGGGCCATCCGCAGAGCCCCTACAAGCTGATCGGCTCGCGCCAAGTCGGCAAGGGGGCGCTGGCCGGCATGCGGGTGCTGCGTGCGCTGCGCAGCACCCTGCCCGGCCGGCTGGCGGTCTGGCCCTTCGACGCCCCGGCGCCGGGCCGCAGCGTGATGGTGGAGATCTACCCGCGCCTGTTCCTGAAGCACACCGGCTTCGGTCAGCGCAAGATTCGCGACGCTGCGGACCTGGACGAGGCGTTGCGCCGGCTGGGCTCGCATCCGCTGGAACGGACCGGAGCGGTCAGCGACCATGACAGCGACGCGCTGGTGTCGGCCGCCGGCCTGCGCTGGCTCGCCGGCAGCCCGCGCGCCTGGGCGCCGCCGGGGTTGGACGACACCGCAAGGCGGCAGGAGGGGTGGATTTTCGGGGTGGGGATGAGCGGATCATGAGCGTAATCGGCATCATGCCGGCACAGGGGCTCGCAAGACGGCCTTCGCGCCGCCCGGCAATCGACGTGGCGCGCGGGCTGGCGCTGGTGGCGATGGCCGCCTATCACGGCAGCTGGGACGCCACCTATTTCGGCCTTGCCGGCTTCGATCTGCTGGGCGATCCGCTGTGGCTGGCCGCCCGCACCGCGATCCTGTCGAGCTTCCTGCTGCTGGCCGGCATCGGTCTGGTGCTGGCGACCGGCGGCGGGGTCGATGCCGGGCGTTTCCTACGCCGGCTGGGGCGAGTGGCAGCCGGGGCCGCGGCGGTGTCGGCGGCATCCTATGCCCTGTTCCCCGACAGCCCGATCTTCTTCGGCGTGCTGCACCACATCACGGTGGCGAGCGTCATCGGCCTCGCCTTCGTCCGCCTGCCTGCCGTTGTGACGCTGGCGGTGGCGGCTGCCGCGGTGCTGGTCGGGACGACCCAGGGCTTTCCGCTGTTCGACAACCCCTGGCTGCGCTGGATCGGGCTGACCAGCGTGGCGCCGGACTCCAACGATTTCGTGCCGCTGCTGCCCTGGATCGGTGGCGTACTGGCTGGGATCGGGCTTGGCCGGCTGTGGCCTGGGCTGGGCGAAGGAATAGGGGTAACCGGCCGCGCCGCACGGCTGCTCGCCTTCGGCGGCCGGCACAGCCTTGCCGTCTATCTGCTGCACCAGCCGCTGCTGTTCGGGATCGCCTGGGCGGCGGCGCAACTGATGCCGGCGGAGACACCCACCATGCGCGGTTTCCAAGCGTCCTGCGTGGCGAGCTGCGAGCGCGCCGGCGTGGCGAAAGCCACCTGCACCGCCAACTGCGGCTGCGTGCAATCCGAACTGGCGCGCAACGGATTGTGGGAAGGCATCGTCGCCAACCGCACCGGCGAACGCGAACAGCGCGGGCTGGAGGCGGCGGTCATGGCTTGCCGCAAGCCTTGACGGCAACGGCCCGGCTCAGTCGCCGAAACTTTCACTATCCGGACCCAGGTTGCCCTGCCCTTGATGGGCGCAGCCGCGCTGGCAGTCAGGGATCTGCAAGTCAAGGATTTGCGGTCAGACGGACTGGCGCTTTTCCAACAGCCCGCGCAGCAGGCTGGTCAGCGTCTCGGCCAGCTTGTACTGATCGTCGCCCGGCAGCGCGGCGATGATGCCGGCGAAGTCGTTCAGCGGGTCATGGCGCAGCAGTTCCAGCGCCTTGGGCGTCGGATGCAGCTGGGTGACGCGGCGATCCTCCGGAACCGGCACGCGGACCAGCAGTTCCTTGCCCACCAGCACCTCGACCATCTGCGAAGCGGCCCCGCGGGTCGTGGCGTGGAAATCGGCGAAGGCCGACACGGTCCGCTGGCTGCTGTTGGCGCCGGCGAAATAGCGGAGCGCCGTCCACTGCGACGGCTTCAGACCATGGGTGTAGCCAAGACTGTCGGCGATGTGGGAGATCTGCAGCATCACGTCGGCGATGGCCTGCGGCGAAGCGGCCCCCGCACGATCCGGTTCGGCGAAGTCCATGGTGGCTCCGATCGCTCCGGCTCTGATCGGCGTCCGGTCCAGCGTCCCGTTGTTCCGAACCGACATCCGGCCCGCAGCAACACCGCGCACTTTTGCGAAGTCCATTTTTTCCACTCTATAAGGTTTAGTGGCTATACGATGGGCGCATCACAAGGCTGGCGGCTATCGCTGTTAAGGCGGCAGCCACATCGATCATAAGATCGTCATACATACTAGCGTGGTTGAACACAAAACGGAACATCGAACACTTCATCCTTTTGTTGCAAATTGTCGCATTGGCTTGAGCCCGACGAAGGAGGCTCGAAGGGATGGACAAGGTACCGAAAGACCTCGAAGACCAGGCGACTCCAGGCAAAACGGGCATGGCGGCCATGCCTGCGCGCTTTGTCGCCATGTTTCACTGGCGTAATCTTTGATTCGCCTGTATACGCGCGCGATGACCACATTCCCCGTTCCGAAGTCCGCATCGCCGGCCGCCGCTCAGACCATGGGCGCCCCGAAGGTCGGCATCGTCAGCCTCGGCTGCCCGAAGGCGCTCGTCGATTCAGAGCGTATCCTCACCCGCCTGCGCGCGGAGGGGTACGAGATCTCCCCCAGCTACGACGGCGCGGACGTCGTGCTGGTCAACACCTGCGGGTTCCTCGACAGCGCCAAGAAGGAATCGCTGGACGCCATCGGCGAGGCGATCAAGGAAAACGGGCGGGTGATCGTCACCGGCTGCATGGGCGTGGAATCGGACATGATCCGGCAAATCCACCCGGACGTGCTCGCCGTCACCGGTCCTCACCAGTACGAGCAGGTGGTCAGCGCCGTGCACGAGGCGGTGCCGCCGACGCACAATCCCTTCACCGATCTGGTGCCGCCGGAAGGGCTGCGGCTGACCCCGCGCCACTATGCCTATCTGAAGATTTCCGAGGGCTGCAACAACCGCTGCAGCTTCTGCATCATCCCCAGCCTTCGCGGCGATCTGGTCAGCCGGCCGATCCATTCGGTCCTGCGCGAGGCGGAGAAGCTGGCGGTCGCCGGCGTCAAGGAACTGCTGGTCATCTCGCAGGACACCAGCGCCTACGGCGTCGACGTGAAGTACAAGACGGAGAAATGGTACGACCGCGAGGTCCGCACCCGCTTCTTCGACCTGTGCAACGAGCTGGCGAACTTCGACCTGTGGGTCCGCCTGCATTACGTCTACCCCTACCCGCATGTGGACGAAGTCATCCCGCTGATGGCGGAGGGCAGGATCCTCCCCTATCTCGACATCCCGTTCCAGCATGCCTCGCCCACCGTGCTGAAGGCGATGCGCCGCCCGGCCGCCCAGGAGAAGCAGCTGGACCGCATCCGCAAGTGGCGCGACGAGTGCCCGCATCTGGTCCTGCGCTCCACCTTCATCACCGGCTTCCCCGGCGAGACGGAGGAGGACTTCCAGTTCATGCTGGACTGGCTGAAGGAGGCCCAGCTCGACCGCGTCGGCTGCTTCAAGTACGAGCCGGTGGAGGGTGCGACCGCCAACGACCTGCCCGGCGCCGTCCCGGAAGAGGTCAAGCAGGAGCGCTGGGAGCGCTTCATGGAGACGCAGAAGGCGATCAGCGCCGAGCGGCTCCAGCAGAAGGTCGGCTATACCCTGGGCGTTCTGATCGACGAGGTCGACGAGGACGGCGCCATCGGCCGCTCCTATGCCGACGCGCCGGAAATCGACGGCAACGTCTTCCTGAACGGCGAAACCAGCCTGAAGCCGGGTGACATGGTCGATGTCACCATCGAGCATGCCGACGAGTACGACCTGTGGGGCAGCGTCGAGCGCGACCTGTAATCCTACCGATTGGAGAGCGCCATGCCCGTCACGCCGGACGATGCCAGACTGATGGACGTCCAGCAGGGCGGGCGCTGCTTCTTCTGCGACGGGCCGGTGGGAGCGAAGTCCACCTTCGATCATCTGATCCCCCAGGCCTATGGCGGAATCGACGAGCCGGCCAACGTCGTGCTGGCGCACCGCCGCTGCAACCAGCGCAAGGACGACCGCCTGCCGACCGACGGGGAACTCGACCGTTTCTTCGCGCTGCGCCGCTCCAGCCGGCTCGGCGTCTGGCCGCCCCTGCGCGTGCTGCGCGACGAGGGGGAGGGAGCGGACGAGGAGGAGCGCTGGATCGCGGTGGCGCAGGCCATCGCACGGCAACGGTGAGGGCGCCCGAAACCAAAGCGGCCCGCTCCGGTTAACGGAAGACACCTTATATATAGAAGGAGCGTCGCCGATGACCGGCCAGCAGAACAAGCAGCCCCACACCGAAGAGACCGTCCGCCATACCAGGGGCGAGCAGAACACCGGCAACCACAAGAAGCCGGACGCCCCCGACGCCAAGGGCGCCGACCGCTTCGGCGGCACCCGCGCCGGCGCCGAGAATGTCGAGCCGAAGAAGTAGGCTGCCGGAACACAGGCTTTTCAGGCTGGCATCCCACCGCCGGCCTGTGCGAGATCCGGGGGACGGCATCCGCAGGCTTCACGCCAGGGGACCGCCCCCACTTCGCACCCATGACCCGGCTTCCGTGACCAGAATGGCCCCCTCGATCTTCAAGCGATACAAACTGCACTTCACCCGCCCGCTGCCGGGCCTGCGTCCGGGACGGCCGGAACGCGACGCGATGGTGGAGCGGGTGCGGCGGCTGGCCAGCGAGAACGGCATGGCCGGCGACCTTCACACCATCGCCCCCAACGCAGGCTTCGGCATTCTGGAGGTGCGCTGCACCGAACGTCTGGCCCGCCGCCTGTCGGACCTGTCGGAAATCGAGACCGTCCAGGAAGCCTGACGCCCGTCTCCCGGCATGGAGGCGAATGGCGCGGAGGTGGTATATGGGCTGGCAGCAGCGCTCCCCTGCCCTAGGTCAGGCCCGACCGGTCCCGCAATGGCGGCCAGCCCGATCACTGCCGGCCGGACCAACCACGATCTTCAAAGGGAGACACCAGCATGGCGATGCGGCAATCGGATGCCGAATGGCGTGGCGACCTCAAATCGGGCAGCGGAAAGATGCGGCTGGGCAGCGGCGCCTTCGAAGGCAGCTATTCCTTCCCGTCGCGCTTCGAGAACGGCCAGGGCACCAATCCCGAGGAACTGATCGCGGCGGCGCATGCCGGCTGCTTCTCCATGGCGCTGTCGGCCGGGCTCTCCCAGGCCGGCCACACGCCGACCCGCGTCCACACCACCGCCAAGGTGCATCTGGAGAAGGCCGGCGCCGGCTTCGCCATCAGCCGGATCGAGCTGGAGTGCGAGGCGGAGATCCCGGGCATCGACGAGGCCACCTTCCAGGAACAGGCGAACGGTGCCAAGGCCAACTGTCCGGTGTCCAAGGCGCTGGCCGGCACCCAGATCAGCCTGACCGCCAAGCTTCTCTGACTTGTTCGACGGGGAGGGGCGCCGTCCAACACCGGACGGCGCCCCTCCCCGGCAGCGTCGCGCAGCAGCAAGCGTACCGCTGCAGATAATGCAGCGGGTCACCGGCGGCAAAGCCGGTGCGATGCATCATGTCTTCCGAACCTTCCGCTCTGCCGAAGGGCAGATTGACCCCGCCGCTTCCGCCCACCCATAGTGCGGCCTTGCGTGTGCGGGAGCCCATCTTCCGTCCGCCGATCCCATCGAACGACGGTCAATGTTCATCGCAGTCCTTCGCCTTTGCCGGCCGATGTTTCTTCTGTTCGCGCTGCCGCTCGCGGCGCTGGCGTCGGCTGCGGCCGCCCAGACGGCGGGGGAGTTGGGCCGGGAGTTGGGCCGCGAGCCGGTGGTCCTGGCGCTGGACGGTGAATTCGGGCTGACCAACAGCACCTCGGCCGAGGCCATCGAACGCGGCATCCTGACCGCCATCGACGACATCAACCGCCAGGGCGGCGTGCTGGGCGGCCGGCCGCTGGAACTGATCAAGCGCGAACACCGGTCGATTTCGGCCCGCGGCATCAAGAACATCCGGGAACTGGCCACCATTCCCGATCTGATCGCCGTGTTCGGCGGCCGGTTCAGCCCGGTGGTGATCGAGGAGCTGCCTGTCCTGGAACAGACCCGCACGCTGTTCCTGGCGCCCTGGTCGTCGGCCGACGCCATCGTCGACAACGACATGGAGCCCAACTACATCTTCCGCCTGTCGCTGCGCGACAGCCTGGCGATGCCCTTCCTGCTGAAGCGCGCCGCCGACCGCGGCCTGACCCGTGTCGGGCTCCTGCTGACCAACACCGCCTGGGGCCGCTCCAACCTGGAAGCCGCCAAACGCTATCTCGCCGGCCACAAGGTCCCGGATCTGGCCGGCACCGCCTGGTACAACTGGCGCGACCGGTCGCTGCTCGACAAGTATCAGGCGCTGGCCGAGGATGGCGCCCAGGCGATCCTGCTGGTCGCCAACGACGACGAGGCCGCAGTGCTGGTGCGCGAGGTGGCCGCCCTTCCGGCGCAGCAGCGGCTGCCGATCCTCAGCCATTGGGGCGTCACCGGCGGCGACTTCGTCGGGCAGGCCGGACCGGCGCTCGGCGAGGTCGATTTCACCGTGATCCAGACGGTCAGCCCCTTCCGCATCCCCCCGGACCGGTTGGCCCCGGTGCTGGAGACCGCCGGACGGCTGTTCGGCATCCGCCGGCCGGAGGACATCGTATCGCCGGTTGGTTTCCTGCACGCCTACGATCTGACCCGCATCCTGGCGCTGGCCATCGACCGCGCCGGCACCACCGACCGCGCCGCCATCCGCGACGCGCTGGAGCAGGTCGGCCCCTACCGCGGCGTGATCCGCGACTTCGACCGTCCGTTCGCCCCCGGCCGGCACGAGGCGCTTGGGCCTGAGGACCTGCTGATGGCACAGTTCCGCACCGATGGCGTGCTGGTCCCGGTGGATTGAGAACACGGATGACCGATCCCACTCCCCTCGATCCGCCATCCTACGGCAGCGTCCCGCGCACCGCGCAGCGCATGCTGTCCTCCGGCCGGCTGGCACGCCGCTTCGCGCTGGTGTCGCTGATGCTGGGCGTGCTGATCGCAATCCTGATTGGCGCCAGCCTGTATGTGGTGTCCAGCCGCCATCTGGCCCGCCAGCACCATGCCAATGTGGAGGCCAACGCCAGTCTTGCCGCCCGCCAGACCGAAGGGCTGCTGAACACGCTGGTGACCACGGTGCGCGAGTTGGCGAACAACAGCATGCTCGCCACCGCCCTGGTCGATTCCGCAGGCAAGGAAACCTACCTGATCCCCTTCCTGGGCAGCTTCAACCACATCGCCAGCGTTCCGGTGGCCCTGGTCTTCACCGATTTCGAAGGGGAGCCGGTCGCCGACAACGGCCGCCATGCCGACCCGCTGGCCATCGCACCCGCCGACATGGCCTGGCTGCGTGGCGCCATTGCCGCCGGCAAGCCGGCCGCCCGGGTGGTCAAGCAGGGAGATACGGAGTTCCTGCTGGCGGCGGAGATGCTGATCTATTCACGCACCATGTCGCCGGAAGGCGCCTTGCTCTACAAGGTGCCGCTCGACTTCCTGGTCCTGCATCCGGAGGCGGAGCTTCTTTACGCCGGCGAACCGCCGAAGCCGCCGCCTCCCGACATGATGGCGGTGACGGTGCCGCTGACCGTGCCGGAACGGCTGGCGTCGCTGGGGCTGACGCTGCGGCTGGAGGCGCCGGAAACGCCGACCTCGGCGCTGCTGTCCTGGATGCTGCCCGCCTACGGGATGGTGGGGCTGGCCGCCCTGCTGGCGATCTATATCGGCAGCCGCGCCGTCGGCAACCACATGACCGGCTCCCTGCGCGAACTGGAGCGGCTGGCCGGCGCCATCGCCACCGACGGCTTCACCGGCCAGCGCGCCGAAGTGCGCGGCAACGACGAGGTGTCCGCCCTGGCGCGCGGCTTCAACGCCATGTTGGACCACATCGCCGGCATCCAGCGCGACCGCGAGATGCGCGCGGCGGAAGAAATCACCATCCAGCGCACGCTGGCCGAGCGCGCCGAACAGGCCCGCGCCGAGGCGGAAAGCGCACGCAACGAGACGGAGCGCTCGCGCCAGGAAGCGGTGATGGCTCTGATGGTGGCGGAACGCGCCAACGCCGCCAAGACGCATTTCCTGGCCGCGGCCAGCCACGACCTGCGCCAGCCGGTACAGTCGCTGGTCCTGCTGACGTCCGCACTGGCGATCCGGTTGGGCGACCATCCCGCCGCCTCCCTGGTCGGCAGCATCGAGGCGTCGATGGACGCGCTGTGCCGCCTGCTCGACGCCATCCTCGACATCTCCAAGCTGGATGCCGGCACGGTGTCCCCCAATGTGCAGGCCGTTTCGCTCGGCACCATCTTCGCGCGGCTGGAGGACGAGTACCGCCTGCGCGCCGCGGAGAAGGGGGTCGCCTTCCGCAGCGTTCCCACCGGCGTGACGCTGAACGCCGACGCAGCACTGCTGGAGCGGATCATCCGCAATCTGGTCGAGAACGCGCTGCGCTACACCGACCACGGCCGCATCCTGCTGGGCTGCCGCCATGCCCGCGGGGTTTTGCGCATCCAGGTCTACGACACCGGCATCGGCATTCCGCCCGAGCATCTGGAGCGGATCTTCCACGAGTTCTATCAGGTCTCCAACCCCACCCGCGACCGCGGCAAGGGGCTGGGGCTGGGGCTGGCCATCGTCGACCGGCTGGCGAGGCTGCTGGGATACCGCGTGCATGTCGCCTCCCGGCCGAACAAGGGGTCCTGCTTCACGCTGGAGATCCCCACCCCAGCCCTGGTGGCCATTGAGGCGCCGTCCACCCCCGCACCGGCCGAACAGACGCCGGAACCGGGACGCGGCACCGCCCTGGTCATCGACGACGACCCGCTGGTCCGCGAAGGCTTGGCCCTGCTGATCGAGGATTTCGGCTGGAGGGTGACCGCGGCCGACAGTGCCGGCCATGCGCTGCGCCTGCTGAGCGGCCAGGACCGTCCGCCCGATCTGGTGATCGCCGATTACCGGCTGGAGGCAGGGGCGACCGGCCTGCAGGCCATCCAGGCGGTCGAGGTTGCCTTGCGCGGCCGGGGCTTCACGGTTCCGACCAGCGTGGTCCTGACCGGCGACACCGCGCCGCAGCGCATCGCCGACGCGGAGGCCAGCGGCTACCGCATCCTGCACAAGCCCATCGCCGCCAAGGAAGTCGCACAACTGCTGAGCGATGCCGTTCTTGAGCGGACCGGAACCGGGGGTGGGCGGAAGACCGGCAGCCGGCGCAATCCGGTCATCCTGCCAGGCTGAACGCGCCGGAACCACTCGAACCGGTTGACATCGATTGAACCGGTTCGAGTGGGCCGACGTGCCGCTTCAGGTCATCTTCGGCCGGATTGCCCCGCCGCGTCCACCTGCAGGACCAGCCGTTCTATCGCCCGCACCGCGCTTTCCTGATACCCGTCCGCCAATCCGGCAGTCTCCTGCCGCAGATGAGCCGCCGCCGCATCCTCGAGCACGCCCCGGGCCTCCTCCACCGTAAGAAGGCCCTTTTCAACCATGGCGATCACCAACGATTCACAAATCGAGAGAGCGGCCATCCCCGCCGCCCCGTCCTCCGCCGTCATCATGCCCCCCGTATGATTGGATGGTGCTTACCGTCCGGCCATGCTGCCGGTAGGTCCAATTGCATAGGGAACAACACCATGGTCGGCCGCGCGTCACAGACCGTTCGAGAAAAATATTTGGCTGATTAACCTATGTTGTGGCCGCCTTTGCCGAAAACCCTAAACGTTCGAGTTCACGCGGAACCGGGTTAACTGCGCGTCCGTTTATCAAAGCGCCAATATTAGGACAAAGAAGGCAAAGACGACCATGACTCGCGCACCGGCGAGCCGCGCCCTAGAGCCCACTCCATTGTGGCTTAAATTGAGCAGCTACCTCATCCTGTCGGACGAGGAGAAGTTGTACCTTACCGATTTGGAAAGGACAATTGCCCGCGTATCGCCGCGAACCGATCTACTCCAACAGGGTGAAAGATATCGGGACGTGCGGATCATGCGGGACGGCTGGGCGATCCGCCACAAGGCCTTGCCCGACGGCCGGCGTCAGGTCGTAAACTTCGTTCTGCCGGGCGACATCATCGGCATGTATTGCACGTTGTTCGAATCCGCCGACCATAGCGTCACCACGCTGACGCCGGTCGAGGTGGCGAGCTTCCCGCCGGAACGGCTCGGCGAGCTTTTTCGCTCCTTCCCGCGCCTCGCCGCGGCGCTCGCCTGGTCCGGCGCCCGGGAGGAGGCGATCCTGGCGGAACGGCTGCTCAGCCTGGGGCGACGGACCGCGCTGGAGCGCACCGCCCATCTGCTGGTCGAGCTTCTGCGCCGGCTCAGCATCGTCAACATGGTGACCGACGGCCATTTCGTCCTGCCGGTGACGCAGGAGATCCTGGCCGACGCACTGGGTCTGAGCATCGTCCACATCAACCGGACCCTGCGCCGGCTGCGCGACAGCGGACTGATCGAAGTGAACGGCCAGCGCATCACCGTCAACGACGTGCGCCAGCTTGCCTCCGTCGGTCAGTTCGACGAGTTGTACCTCCACATGATCCGCGCGCCCCGTCGCCTGGAGCGCACCTTTTCCGGCGCCGGCGCGTAAGGCGCTGGCTTCGGCCTTTCAAATCCCCCCGAAGACGCGCCTCAGTTCCCCGATCCGCTAGCGTCGCAGTTCCCCGTCACCAGCCCTCCCCCGCCCGGCGGAGCGGCTCCTGGCGGGATGCCTGCGCCCGAGCGATGCGCGCCGCTGCACCCAATCCACAGCGCCGGGGTCGGCCATTGGCCCGGTAGCCGTCCTCGCTCTCCGCCTAGCTTTTCCCGCGCCGCACAAAATCCGCAAAACCACAGCTTCGGTGTATCGGTGGTGGGAGTCATGCGTCCATTCCTCCTCCGGACCACCCCGGCATGCACTCGGGATTTTCAAATCAAGGCATTGTTATAAAACGCATTTATGTGACCGCGCCACCCCACCCCTAAAGCGACACACAATTCCTCTTTACAGTCGTTGATCTGTATCATATTTTTTCCTCAGAAATTGTTCGCTGGACGCGCAATCCATCTCGGGGGTGCCGATGTACACGCAAGGTTTGGATGCCAAGACCGAGCAGGGCGCTCAACCGTCTCCCCGGCTGGTAACGGAACAGGAAGCCGCTCTTCAGGGCCGTTTCCAGGAGCGCGTCGACGCCGAGGAGAAGATCGAGCCGCGCGACTGGATGCCCGAGGGCTACCGCCGCACGCTGGTCCGCCAGATCTCGCAGCACGCCCATTCGGAAATCGTCGGCATGCTTCCGGAGGGGAACTGGGTCACCCGCGCGCCGACCCTGCGCCGCAAGGTGGCCCTGCTGGCCAAGGTGCAGGACGAGGGCGGGCACGGCCTCTACCTCTACAGCGCCGCCGAGACGCTGGGCGTGTCGCGCGACGAGCTGATCGGCCAGCTGCTGTCGGGCAAGGCCAAATATTCCAGCATCTTCAACTACCCGACCCCGACCTGGGCCGACATCGGCGCGATCGGCTGGCTGGTCGACGGCGCGGCGATCATGAACCAGGTGCCGCTCTGCCGCTGCTCATACGGGCCCTATGCCCGCGCCATGGTCCGCATCTGCCGCGAGGAGAGCTTCCATCAGCGCCAGGGCTACGAGCTGATGCTGGCGCTGGCCCAGGGCACGGCGGAGCAGAAGCGGATGGCGCAGGACTCGCTGAACCGCTGGTGGTGGCCGTCGCTGATGATGTTCGGCCCGTCGGACGAGCAGTCGGCCCACTCGTCGCAGAACATGGCCTGGAAGATCAAGCGCTTCTCCAACGACGAGCTGCGCCAGCGCTTCGTCGACGCCACGGTGCCGCAGGCGGAGTTCCTGGGCCTGACCATCCCGGACCCGGAGCTGCGCTTCAACGCCGAGACCGGCCATTACGAATTCGGCGCCATCGACTGGACCGAGTTCAACGAGATCCTGAAGGGCAACGGCCCCTGCAACCGCGAGCGCATCGAGGCCCGCCGCAAGGCGTGGGACGACGGCGCCTGGGTGCGGGAAGCCGCCACCGCCCACGCCGACAAACGCAGGCAGCGCGCCCTGAAGAAGGCCGGCTGACCGAAGAACTCCGAGGGGACGAGACGATGGATCGTAAGGACTGGCCGCTGTTCGAGATCTTCATCCGGCCGAAGAACGGGTTGTCGCACAAGCATGTCGGCAGCCTGCACGCCGCCGACGCCCGCATGGCGCTGGACAACGCCCGCGACGTCTACACCCGCCGCGGCGAAGGCGTCAGCATCTGGGCGGTTCCGGCATCCAGCATCGCGGCGTCCGATCCGACCGACAAGGCCAGCCTGTTCGACCCGGCCGACGACAAAATCTATCGCCACCCGACCTTCTACGACATCCCCGCAGACGTCAAAAACATCTAGCCGGAAGACCATCTGATGAGCACGGATCTCAAGGAGGCCCTGTTCGGCTACACGCTGCGGCTGGGTGACACGTCGCTGGTGCTTGGGCACCGGTTGTCGGAATGGTGCGGCCATGCGCCGGAACTGGAAGAGGACATCGCGCTGACCAACGTCGCGCTCGACCTCGTCGGCCATGCCCGCATGCTGCTGACCTATGCCGGCGAGCTGGAGGGCAAGGGCCGTGACGAGGATCGTCTGGCCTACCGCCGCGACGTCTTCGACTACCGCAACCATCTGCTGGTCGAGCAGCCCAACCGCGACTTCGGCCACACCATCGTCCGTCAGTTCCTGCACGATGCCTGTGCGGTGGAGATGTACGAGCGGCTCTGCGCCTCCAAGGACGAGACGCTGGCCGGCATCGCCGCCAAGGCGGTGAAGGAGGTGCGCTATCACGTCCGCCACAGCGGCGACTGGCTGGTGCGGCTGGGCGACGGCACCGAGGTCAGCCACGCCAAGGTCGCCGACGCGCTGAACCGCCTCTGGCCCTACACCGGCGAGATGTTCGAGCGCGACGAGGCCGAACAGGCGCTGGTCGTCGCCGGCATCGTCCCTGACCCGGCCGAACTGAAGGCTGCCTGGACCGCCCGCGTCGAGGCGGTGCTGGAGGAGGCGACGCTCGGCCGCCCGGCCGACGGCTGGATGCAGAAGGGCGGCCGCCGCGGCGAGCACAGCGAGCATCTGGGCTATCTGCTGGCCGAGATGCAGTTCCTGCCGCGCGCCTATCCCGACGCGACCTGGTGAGGATGCCATGCCGGATGCAGCGGGCTGCTGGGGACCGGAACCGGGCGCCGATGCGGTCGTGAGGGCCGCCTGGGACGCGCTGGCCGGGGTGATGGATCCGGAGATTCCGGTGCTGAGCATCGTCGATCTCGGCATCGTCCGCGCCGTCTCGGCCGACGCGGAGGGCCGTCTGTCAGTGGCCCTGACCCCGACCTATTCCGGCTGCCCCGCCACCAACGTCATCGTTCTGGAAGCGGAAACCGCGCTGGCCCGCGCTCGCCTCGACGCCCGCGTCTCGGTGGTGATCGCCCCGCCCTGGACGACCGACTGGATCAGCGACGCCGGCCGGGAAAAGCTGGCCGAGGTCGGCATCGTCCCGCCGCCGCACTCCGGCAAGCGGGCGCTGACCGCGCCGGACGAGGTGATCGCCTGCCCGCGCTGCGGATCGCAGGACACCCGCCAGATCAGCCGCTTCGGCTCCACCGCCTGCAAGGCGCTGCACGCCTGCAACGCCTGCCTCGAACCGTTCGACGTGTTCAAATGCCATTGAGCCAAATGCCATTGAGCGGCTTCGGCGGAGGCCTCCTCCGCGCCGCAAGGACGGACCCCATGACCAGCCCCAGCTTCCACCCGCTGACCATCCGCGAGTGCCGGCGGGAGACCGCGGACACCGTGTCGATCGCCTTCGACGTGCCGGCCGATCTCGCCGACCGCTTCCGCTTCGTCCAGGGCCAGTACCTCACTCTCAAGACCCGCATCGGCGACGAGGAGGTTCGGCGCTCCTACTCCATCTGCTCCGGCGCCGGCGACGGCGAGCTGCGGGTGGCGGTGAAGCGGGTGGACGGCGGTCTGTTCTCCACCCACGCCAACCAGTCGCTGGCGCCCGGCGCCGTGCTGGAGGTGATGACGCCGATGGGGCGCTTCCACACCCCCATCGACCCGGCAGCATCCCGCACCTATGTCGCCTTCGCTGCCGGCAGCGGCATCACCCCGGTGATGTCGATCCTCAAGACTGTGCTGGCGCAGGAACCGAAGAGCCGTTTCGTGCTGGTCTACGGCAACCGCACCGTCTCCTCGATCATCTTCCGGGAAGAGCTTGAGGATCTGAAGAACCGCTACATCGGCCGGCTGGTCATCCACCATGTGCTGAGCCGCGAGCCGGAGGAGGCCGGCCTGCTGGGCGGCCGCATCGGCGCCGGTCTGGTGCGCGAACTCTGCGCCGGCCCTTTGAAAGCGGAAGACATCGACGCCGCCTTCCTCTGCGGCCCCCAGCCGATGGTGGAGGAGGTGCGCGACGCGTTGGCCGCCTGCGGCACGCCGCCCGCCAACATCCATGTCGAGCTGTTCGGTACCACGACTGCCGCACGACCCGCGGCGAAAAAGGCGCCGACCGACAGCCCCACCGATGCCGCTACCATCGCCGTTCTTCAGGACGGCAAACGCAAGGAATTCACGCTGCCCTACGACGGCGAGAGCATCCTCGAGGCCGCCCACCGGCATGGCGCCGACCTGCCCTATTCCTGCAAGTCCGGCGTCTGCTGCACCTGCCGCGCCAAGGTGCGCGAAGGCAAGGTCGAGATGGCCGAGAATTACTCGCTGGAACCGTGGGAAATCGAGGCCGGCTATGTCCTGACCTGCCAGTCGCGCCCGCTGACCGAACGGGTCGTCATCGACTTCGATGCCGCCTGATCCAACGACAATAAGGAAACGCCCCGCCATGACCACCACCCCGCAGAGCTTGTTCGAGACGCACGAGGCGACGTTGCAGAAGGCCGTCGAGGCCTGCCGCAGCCGCGCCTACTGGTCGGCCTTCCCCGAAATGCCGAGCCCGCGCGCCTATGGCGAGACGGCGGCGGCGGATGGCGAGGCGGCCTTCGCGGCCTACCGTGACAAGCCCTTCGAGCTGGACCAGCCGGGCGTGACCGCAACGGCGGGGGGCGAGCGCTCGCCCTTCGGATTCGACCTCGGCGTCACCTACCCGGTGTCGGACGTCGAGGCGCTGGTGAGCGCCGCCAGGGCGGCGATGCCGGGCTGGCGCAAGGCGGGTCCGAACGGCCGGGCCGGCGTCTGCCTGGAAATCCTGAAAAGGCTGAACGCCCGCAGCTTCGAGATCGCCAACGCGGTGATGCACACCACCGGTCAGGCCTTCATGATGGCCTTCCAGGCCGGCGCTCCCCATGCCCAGGACCGCGGGCTCGAAGCCGTCGCCTATGGCTGGAAGGCGATGACCGACCAGACCCCGGCGGCCCGCTGGGAGAAGCCGCAGGGCAAGAATCCGCCGCTGGTGATGGACAAGCGCTTCGAGGTGGTCGGCCGCGGCGTCGGGCTGGTCATCGGCTGCGCCACCTTCCCGACCTGGAACGGCTATCCCGGCCTGTTTGCCAGCCTCGTCACCGGCAACGCGGTGATCGTGAAGCCCGGCCCGACCGCCATCCTGCCGCTCGCCATCACCGTGAAGATCGCGCGCGAGGTGCTGGCGGAGTGCGGGCTTGATCCCAACCTCGTCACGCTGGCCATCGGCGACACGATCGCCAAGGATCTGGCGCTGCGGCCGGAGGTGGCGGTGATCGACTACACCGGCTCCACCGGCTTCGGCGACTGGCTGGAGCAGAATGCC
>Ga0206117_101007_pt1 | contig 18035 bp, 14 predicted proteins | sample 3A5Ametagenome_FD_177997 | JGI IMG/M metagenome (GOLD analysis project Ga0206117, IMG submission 177997) | Enriched microbial communities from leaf-cutter ant dump, University of Wisconsin, Madison, United States - 3A5A | ecosystem: Environmental > Terrestrial > Nest > Insects nest > Nest dump... | reverse complement strand
GTGCGCTCGCCGCACCCACACCGGCCGCAGGACCTAGGTCCTATGGCTGAGGCCAGCTTCACCGCGGGCTTTCCGGCTATGGAGCCTGAGTGCCTGGAAAGCTCCAGGTGGAGCATTACATTCAAAAATGACTCGTTCGGGGGTCGCCGCGTCGCGAGACGGACCTCTCCCGGCCTTCACAGGACCGTTCCTTACACCAGACCGCTGGCTTCTATCGCTGAGCGGGGAGGCTGCGGACCCTGCGCGGTCCGCGTCTTCCCTGGAGTGCCCCTTGGATCGCGGCATGCGCCGCGCCCTGCCGCCGCAGCCACCGGCGGCTCCCCGGCGCATCGGACCAGATAAGACGGAGCGACGAATGTTCCCGGCCGACGAACTGTTCACGCGCTACACGCAGAATTACGAGACCCGCCGCGAGACCGAGATGTCCCTGATGGACTATCTCCAGCTGTGCCGCGACGATCCCATGGCCTACGCCTCGGCCTCCGAACGCATCCTGGCCGCCATCGGCGAACCGGAGGTGGTCGACACGGCCCGCGACCCGCGGTTGGGCCGCATCTTCATGAACCGGACCATCAAGGTCTATCCCGCCTTCTCCGAGTTCTACGGCATGGAAGAGACGATCGAACGCATCGTCGGCTTCTTCCGGCACGCAGCGCAAGGGCTGGAGGAGCGCAAGCAGATCCTCTACCTGCTGGGCCCGGTCGGCGGCGGCAAGTCGTCGCTGGCGGAGCGGCTGAAGTCGCTGGTGGAGAAATGCCCGATCTATGTCCTGAAGGCCGGCAAGGAGATCAGCCCGATCTTCGAAAGCCCGCTCGGCCTGTTCAACCCGGACGAGATCGGCGACGAGCTTGAGGAGCGCTTCGGCATTCCCAAGCGCCGCCTGACCGGGCTGATGAGCCCCTGGGCGGTCAAGCGCCTAGACGAATTCGGCGGCGACATCAACCGCTTCAAGGTGGTGAAGCTGCACCCCAGCAAGCTGCGACAGATCGGCGTCACCAAGACCGAGCCGGGCGACGAGAACAACCAGGACATCTCCTCGCTGGTCGGCAAGGTCGACATCCGCAAGCTGGAGATCTACAGCCAGAACGATCCCGACGCCTACAGCTTCTCCGGCGGCCTGAACCGGGCGACCCAGGGCATGCTCGAATTCGTCGAGATGTTCAAGGCGCCGATCAAGATGCTGCACCCCCTGCTGACCGCGACGCAGGAAGGCAACTATGTCGGGTCGGAGAACATCGGCGCCATCCCGTTCCAGGGCGTGATCCTGGCCCACTCCAACGAGGCGGAGTGGCAGACCTTCAAGAACAACAAGAACAACGAAGCCTTCATCGACCGCATCTGCGTGATCAAGGTCCCCTACTGCCTGCGGGTGGCGGAGGAACAGAAGATCTACGAGAAGCTGGTCAACGGCTCCGACTTGGCGACGGCACCCTGCGCGCCGGCGACGCTGGAGATGCTGGCCCGCTTCTCGGTGCTGTCGCGCCTGCGCGAGCATCCCAACAGCAGCTTCTACAGCAAGATGCGGGTCTATGACGGCGAGAGCGTCAAGGAGACCGATCCCAAGGCCAAGTCGATGCAGGAGTACAAGGACCAGGCCGGCGTCGACGAGGGCATGGGCGGCATTTCCACCCGCTTCGCCTTCAAGGTGCTCGCCTCGACCTTCAACTACGATTCGACCGAGATCTCGGCCGATCCGGTGCATCTGATGTATGTGCTGGAACAGGCGATCCGCCGCGAGCAGTTCCCGGAAGAAACTGAGAAGAAGTACGTCGAGTTCATCAAGGCCGAGCTCGCCCCGCGCTATGCCGAGTTCATCGGCAACGAGATCCAGAAAGCCTATCTGGAATCCTACTCCGATTACGGCCAGAACCTGTTCGACCGCTATGTCGATTATGCCGATGCCTGGATCGAGGATCAGGACTTCAAGGATCCCGACACCGGCCAGCTGATGAACCGCGAGCTGCTGAACCAGGAGCTGACCAAGATCGAGAAGCCGGCGGGCATCGCCAACCCGAAGGACTTCCGCAACGAGGTGGTGAAGTTCGCGCTCCGCGCCCGGGCGGCGAATGCCGGCCGCAACCCGTCCTGGACCTCCTACGAGAAGATCCGCGAGGTGATCGAGAAGCGGATGTTCAGCCAGGTGGAGGATCTGCTGCCGGTGATCAGCTTCGGCTCGAAGAAGGATGGCGAGACCGAGAAGAAGCACACGGAGTTCGTCTCGCGCATGATGACGCGCGGCTACACCGAGCGGCAGGTCCGCCGGCTGGTCGAATGGTACATGCGGGTGAAGCAGGCGGGCTGAGGCCGGCGGTTAGAGGCCGGTAGACTGAGGGGACGCGGAATTGCCGCGGGGTGGGGCGTTGCAACGCCCCGCGGCAACCCCACTGTCATAGAATGCTGTCAAAGTCTGAAGGCCGCGTGACGAAACGGGTGGGAGGGCCAGCCCCTTGATGAACATCATCGACCGTCGCCTGAACCCGCAGGGCAAGAGCCTGGCCAATCGCCAGCGTTTCCTGCGCCGTGCCAAGGAACAGGTGGTCAAGGCGGTCCGCGACGCCTCGGGAAAACGGGGCATCCAGGATATCGAGAACGGCGAGAAGGTGACGATCGCCGCCGGCGGGGTGCGGGAGCCGTCCTTCCATCGCGCGTCCCAGGGCGGCGTGCGCGATTACGTGGTTCCCGGCAACAAGGAATATGTCGAAGGCGACACCATCCAGCGCCCGGACGGCGGCGGTGGCGGCCGCGGCAGCGAAGGCAGCGCCGACGGCGAGGGCGAGGACGAGTTCCGCTTCGTCCTGTCGCGCGACGAGTTCCTCGACATCTTCCTCGAGGATCTGGAGCTTCCCGATCTGGTGAAGCAAAAGGTCAAGCAATCGGAATCGCACACGCTGACGCGGGCCGGCTATTCGGTGTCGGGGTCGCCCGCCAACCTGAACCTCGTCCGCACCATGCGGAACAGCCTGTCGCGCCGCATCGCGCTGAAGCGCCCGAAGCGGGACGAGATCCGCGAACTGGAGGAGATGCTGCGCGAGGCCGAGGAGGCCGGCGAGGATGCGACACAGATCCAGGCGCTGCGCGAACAGCTGGAACACATCGTCCTGCGTTCCCGCCGGATTCCCTTCATCGACCCGATCGACGTCCGCTACAACCGGTTCGAATCGGTGCCGAAGCCGATCGCCCAGGCGGTGATGTTCTGCCTGATGGACGTGTCCGGCTCGATGACCGAGCACATGAAGGATCTGGCCAAGCGCTTCTTCATGCTGCTGTACCTGTTCCTGAGGCGGCGCTACCGGTCGGTCGACATCGTCTTCATCCGCCACACCCACGAGGCCAAGGAGGTGGACGAGGAAACCTTCTTCTACTCCACCGAAACCGGCGGCACCGTGGTGTCGACCGCGCTGGAGGAGATGCAGAAGGTGGTGCAGGAGCGCTATCCCGACAGCGAATGGAACATCTACGCCGCCCAGGCGTCGGACGGCGACAACATGTCCTCGGACAACGCCAAGTCGGCGACCCTGCTGCGCGATGTCATCCTGCCGATGTGCCAGTATTTCGCCTACATCGAGGTGGCGGCGGAACACAATATGGGCCTGTCGGCGCTGGGCCGCGAAACCGAGCTGTGGCGCACCTACAAGCAGGTTCAGAGCCCGGAACGCCCGCTGGCGATGCGCCGCGTCCGCTCCCGCCGGGAAATCTTCCCGGTCTTCCGCGAGCTGTTCGCCCGCGAGAAGGCGGGAGCGTAAGGGGCGTCCGAGGGGATAAGGGGAAATCACCGTCCTCATCCCCTGCAGGGGGCAGAAGGGCGGCAGGGGGAGATCGAGAATGACCGCTGTGATCACCAGACCCGAGGCGCTGCTGTATGACGGCGTCGAGTGGGATTACGACAAGATCAAGCGCGTCTATGACGCCATCGAGCACATCGCGCTGAAGGAGATGGGCCTCGACGTCTATCCCAACCAGATCGAGGTCATCACCGCCGAGCAGATGCTCGACGCCTATTCGTCCATCGGCATGCCGCTGATGTACAAGCACTGGTCCTTCGGCAAGCATTTCGCCCGCGACGAGATGATGTACCGCAAGGGCTACCGTGGCCTGGCCTACGAGATCGTCATCAACTCCAGCCCCTGCATCAGCTACATCATGGAAGAGAACACCATGACGATGCAGACTCTGGTGATTGCCCACGCCGCCTTCGGCCACAATCATTTCTTCAAGAACAACCAGCTGTTCCAGCAATGGACCGATGCCGAAGGCATCCTGGACTATCTGGAGTTCGCCAAGACCTACATCACCCATTGCGAGGAACGCTACGGCCATGCCGCGGTCGAGCGGGTTCTGGATGCCGCCCATGCGTTGATGAGCCAGGGCGTGCACAAATATCCGAAGAAGCGCTCCGACCTGCGGACCGAGCAGCGGCGCGAGCGCGAGCGGCAGGAATATCAGGACCAGACCTTCAACGACCTGTGGCGCACGGTGCCGAAGCCGGCCGCCGGCCAGCGCCCCGCCAAATCGGTGTCGGAGCGCAAGAAGCTGCTGGGCCTGCCGGAAGAGAACATTCTCTATTTCCTGGAGAAGAAGGCGCCGCGGCTGGAGCATTGGCAGCGCGAAATCCTGCGCATTGTCCGCCACATTTCCCAGTATTTCTATCCGCAGAAGCAGACCAAGGTGATGAACGAGGGCTGCGCCACCTACGTCCATTACCAGATCATGAGCCGTCTGCACGAGACCGGCCAGATCAGCGAAGGCGCCTTCCTGGAGTTCCTCCACTCGCACACGTCCGTCGTGTTCCAACCGGAGTTCGACGACAAGCGCTTCTCCGGCCTGAACCCCTATGCGGTCGGCTTCGCGATGATGCAGGACATCGCCCGCATCGCCGAAAAGCCGACCGACGAGGATCGCCAGTGGTTCCCCGACCTCGCCGGGCGCGGCGACGGCATGGCGGCGGTGCGCGAGGCCTGGGCCAATTTCCGCGACGAGAGCTTCGTGCTGCAATATCTCAGCCCGCATCTGATGCGGAAGTTGAAGCTGTTCAGCGTGCGCGACGACGCAGAAGACCCCTATCTGCTGGTCGATCACATCCACAACGAGCGCGGATACCGCGACATCCGCAAGAAGCTGGCCCGCCAGTACGACCTGGGCTACCTGGAGCCGGACATCCAGATCGTCGACGTCGATCTCGCCGGCGACCGCAAGCTGATCCTGCAGCACCGCGTCACCAACGGCGTGCTGCTGGACGAAAGCGACGCCAAGGCGGTGCTGCGCCACATCGCCAATTTGTGGGGCTACGAGGTGCAGCTGATCGAGGTGTCGGCGATTTCCGAGGCGATCCTGAAGGAGCATGCCGTCACCGCGCCCAGCGGGATCGGCGTGGGGTGATGCCTTGCCCTTTCCCCGGCCGCCTCATTTTCCGGCCGCCGTATCGACGGGCTGGGGAGAGGGCGTCACCCTGCCATGGCGGACGCGACCCTTGCGTCCGGCTTTGCAAAACGTCCGGCTGATTTCGCGGTCGACGGTGCGGTTGAAGACATCCGCGATCAGCGCTCCGGTTCGGGCTTGATGCCGGCCTCCTTCATCGCGTGGATCAGGTCCAGCATCACGGTGCTGATGTCGGGGAAGGACAGGGCCACCGCGCGGCGGTCCAGATCGAGGCGCACCACGTGGGCAATCTGCCGGCCGCCGACGCGCTGGCCGGCCTTTTCCGGACGGCTTGCTTGCGGACCGGCGGCCTCCGGAATTTCCGGGCAATGCAGCTCCAGCCGCAGCTTGCCGCCGACGGCATGGGCGAACTCCTCCGGCGGCAGATCGACCAGCAGGCCGCGGGTCGACCAGTTGATCGTGGCACAGCGCCGGCCCTCCGCCTCCACCGCCAGGACCGGATCCATATATCGGATGGCGCGGCGGCGTTCGATCCCGTTGGGCGGCTTGGCGCCGACATCATGCTGGTCGAGCTTGTGCTTGGCCGCCTGCTTCGTGCGGTCGTCCACCCCATCCTTGCTGGTCATCAGCGTCGCCTGCACGCGCCGCTCGACCCCGTGCCGGAACTCGTCGTCGGCACCGAAACGCAGGGCCTTGGCGAAATGGTCCTTCGCTCGGGTCAGCAGCGCGTTGCGCCCCTTTTCGTCGCCGCGGTGGCCGCAGCGCTCGGCCTGTATCAGCAGTGAATCGACGCTTCGCTGATAGGCCCCGCGCTGGATGACGCGGGTCAGCTCGCGGAATTCGGCGGCGCGCAGGCTGGGAAATTCACGGGTCTTCAGCAGCCCGGCCAACCCTTCCGCCAGCGCGTCGACATTTGCGGGCTCGCCGGTTTCCGCCTCCCGGCGCAGGGTCCGTATCGTTTCTTCCGCCTTGCGAAGCAGCTGGTCTTCCAGCTTGCGACGCTGGTCGGCGTCCATCACAGGCATGGCGCGGCCCTCCACGGAGGTATCGCCAGGATAACGCATATCGCGGCCATACGTCAGCCGCCGGTTGTGGTTAACGGCCGACCTGCGGGGCGTCCCACTAGGAGCGGACCCGATTTCCCTTTGCCTTGTGGATGGCTTCTTATCTGTAGTGACAAACAGGGCGGGTAGCGGGGGTGGGTGGTCGATGGTGAAGGAAAAGAACAACAGGATGACGGACGCGGAAGATGGGCTGGACCTGTTGAAATCCGTACTGGGCGGCCTGCTGGAGGAGGAAAGCGCAAGCCCGTCGCCGGCCAGGACCGCCATCGTCGCCTTCACCCGCGGCCGGGGTGCCGATGCGGAGCCGGTCCGCACGCTGGTGCTGCGGCGGAAGGGGACGCGCAACATGGGACCGGCCGATGCGGCCGGACAGCGGGCCCTGGTCTACAGCCTGACCAAGACGATCCTTGCCGCCGCGGTTCTGCGGCTGGTCGCCCGGGGTGCGATCGAGCTGGATGGACCGGCGGAGCGCTGGCTGCCGGAGTTGGCCGGCCGGCCGGGATCGGTCACCGTGGCGCAGATCCTGACACACCGCGCCGGGCTGCCCGACTATGGCGGGCAGTCCGACTATCATGCCGCCGTCGCTGCGGGAGCGGCACCCTGGAGCGGAGACGAGTTCCTGGCCCGCATCGGCCTGGAAGGGCCGCCGGTCGGCAGCTTCGCCTATTCCAACATCGGCTATCTGCTGATCGGCCGGCTGCTGGAGCGGGCAGGCGGCGCCCCGCTGGCGGAGGTTCTGGGGCGCGAGGTCTTTACTCCGCTCGGCTTGACCGATGCGTCGCTGCTGCGTGACCGCGCCGACCTCGATGGGCTGTTCTTCGGGCCGAGCCCGAGCTTCGGCGGGGCTGCGGTGGCTGAGGCCTATCATCCCGGCTGGGTGTCGCACGGGGTGGTGGCGATGACGGCGGCGGACGCCTGCCGCTTCATCCATGGATTGACCGAGGAGTATCTTCCGGGCCTGATGCTGCGGCGGATGCGGGACGGGCTGCCGGTCGACGGGCCGATGGGCGGGCGGCCCTGGGTCGAGCCGTCCTATGGGCTGGGGATGATGGTGGAGCTGGACCCGGCGGCCGGTCCCTATTGGGGCCACACCGGCGGCGGTCCGGGGGTGACGCCGGCCGCCTATCACGCGCCGGGGCCGGTCCCGGTCTCCGTCGGCGTCTTTCTGGATGGCGAGGACGGGAACCTTGCCGAATGGATGGCGGTGGAGGTGCTGCACCGGCTGCGCCGCAGCCGATAAAGGAGTACGGCGCCACATCCCTTGCGTGTTCGTGTCCTGCTTGTTCATGGTTGCCGCGATCCCATCTCCTCTTCAGGGGACAATTCCCTGCTTCCCGGCGTAGGCTTGGGAGGAGACGGTGCCGGGCGAAACCGGCAACCGGGAACAAGAACCGAAGGGGGAGGAACCGCGCGATGGGAGATGCCGCCCGCAAGCTGCCCGATTACCCATGGCTTGCCTCGTACCCGCCGACGGTGGATTGGGCGATGCCGATCCCGGTCCGGCCGCTGACCGAACTGCTGGAGGGGGCGGTCGCCCGCCATGGCGACAAGCCCTGCCTGAATTTCCTCGGCAAGCGCACCAGCTATCGCGAGTTGGGCCGGCTGGTCGACCGCGCCGCCCGCGGCTTCCAGGCCATCGGGGTGGGCAAGGGGACTCGGGTCGGGCTGTTCCTGCCCAACACGCCCTATTACGTCATCGCCTTCTTCGCCATCCTGAAGGCCGGCGGCACGGTGGTGAACTTCAACCCGCTCTATGCCGAGCGCGAGCTGGTCCACCAGATCAGCGACAGCGACATCGACCTGATGGTCACGCTGGACCTGAAGCTGCTCTACGGCAAGATGGCGCGGATGCTGGCCGAGACCGGGCTGAAGCGGCTGGTGATCTGCCGCATGGCCGACATCCTGCCCTTCCCGAAGAACTGGCTGTTTCCCATCGCCAAGAAGGCGGAGATCGCGGCGATCCCGCGCGACGACCGCCACATTCCCTTTGCCCGGCTGATCGCCAACGACGGCCGGCCGGCCCCGGTCGCCATCGATGCGCGCGAGGACGTGGCGGTGCTGCAATACACCGGCGGCACCACCGGCGTTCCGAAGGGCGCGATGCTGACCCATGCCAACCTCTACGCCAACACCATCCAGTGCGCGACCTGGTACGCGGCGAAGGAACGCAAGCCGGGGGACGGCGGAACCGGCGATGCCTCGGGTGACGGGCAGGAGCGCATGCTGGGCGTGCTGCCGCTGTTCCATGTCTTCGCCATGACCGCGGTGATGAATTTCGGCCTGCATCTGGGGGCGGAGATCATCCTGCTGCCGCGCTTCGAACTGGAGCAGGTGATGCGCACCCTGCAGAAGGAGCGGATCACCCTGTTCCCGGCCGTGCCGACCATCTACACGGCGATCAACCATCACAAGCACCTGAAGGACTACGACCTGTCCTCCATCCGCTTCTGCATGTCGGGCGGGGCGCCGCTGCCGCTGGAGGTGAAGGAGGCGTTCGAGCGCACCACCGGCTGCACGCTGGTGGAGGGCTACGGACTGTCGGAATGCTCGCCCGTCGCAACGGTGAACCCGGCGGTGCTGCACAGCGATAAGAAGGGCTCCATCGGCCTGCCGCTGCCCGGCACGATCATCGAGATCGTCAGCCTGGAGGAACCGCGCCGCGTCCTGCCCCCCGGCGAGAAGGGCGAGGTCTGCATCCGCGGGCCGCAGGTGATGAAGGGCTACTGGCGCCGCCCGGCCGAAACGGCACAGACGCTGATCGACGGGCGGCTGCACACCGGCGATGTCGGGATCATGGACGAGGACGGCTATACCACCATCGTCGACCGCATCAAGGACATGATCCTGTGCAGCGGCTTCAACGTCTATCCCCGCAATGTCGAGGAGGCGATCTACCTGCACCCCGCCGTCGCCGAATGCGTGGTGGCCGGCGTGCCGGACGAGTATCGCGGCCAGACGGTCAAGGCCTATGTCCGGCTGGACGACGGCCAGAGCCTGACCGCCGGGGAACTGACCGCCTTCCTGAAGGACAAGCTGTCGCCCATCGAGATGCCGAAAGTCGTGGAATTCCGCCAGGAGCTGCCCAAGACAATGATTGGAAAACTGTCGCGCAAAGCCCTGCTGGACGAGGAGCAGGGCAAACGTAACGCGGCAAAGGGTGGCGCCGCATGAGCGCTGTGGACCGGAAGGCTGTGCGTGTCCGCATCCGGGGCAAGGTGCAGGGGGTGTGGTATCGCGGCTGGACCGTCGACCGGGCGGGCTCGCTCGGCCTGACCGGCTGGGTGCGCAACCGCAGCGACGGCACGGTGGAGGCCCTGTTCGCCGGTCCCGCCGACGCCGTCGACCGCATGCTGGAGGCGTGCCGCCGCGGCCCGCCCTCGGCAATCGTCCGCGAGGTGGTGTCGGAGCCGGAGCAGGATCCGGGCATGGCGGGGTTCGAGCAGCGGCCGACGGCGTGAGCGACGGTGTAGAGCCCTGCGTTAGCCTTCCGCTAACCATGGTGGCGGCATGCTGGCGGTGGACGCTTTGGGCCTTGCGGTTGAGGGGCGACGGCCGGGATGACCGCCAGCAAATCGGATGTGGCCGGGATGAAGGCCATGCTCACCGGTATCTTCGCCAAGGCGGCGAAGGCGAAGGACAAGGCTGGCCGCAAGCCGGGGGCCGCTCCCTTGCCGAAATCTTCCACTGTGCCGGGTGATGACCCCGCCGTCCGTCTCAGCCTGGGGCCGGAAGCGGCGGAGGGTGCGCCGGCACGCCCGTTCCAAGCTCCGGTGGACGATGATGGCCTTGCCGACCGGCTGGAACCCGCCATCCGGGCGCTGGGGCGCGATCTGGGGCGGCTGCTGACCGCCTTCGGGATGGATGGGAGCGAGACCGCGGCGGCGGAGACGGCGCTGGCCGCCCGCTTCGGCGATGCCGAGCGCCGGGCCGCCGTCGCGGCGCTGGATGGTCCGGCGGGCGCGTTGCGGCCCCTTGCGGGCGGTGTCCGGCAGGATGTGGCGGTCGAACTGAGCGGGATCGGCCTTGTCCTGTCCGATGGGGCGACGGGCTTGCGTCTGGACGGTGCGGCCCTTGCGCTGGCGCGGGTGCCGGCGGAGGAAAAGGGGGAGGGGTTGGTGGCCATGCTCGGTGCCCTCCGCTCCGCCATCCGGCCGGGCAAGGGGCTGACGGTCGAGACCGACCGGGTCGCCATCGACGATCTGGGCCGGGCGATGCAGAGGCTGACCGCGGCGATGGCGGCAGCGCCGCAAGGGCTGGAAGGCACGGTGACGTTGTCTTTCGCGGCTGCGCCTGCCGATGACGGAGCCATGGATCTGTCGCTGACGCTTTCCGGCCAGCTGGGAGAGGCGGCGACCGCCCCACCGCCCGAACGTGGACCGGCAAAGGGGAAGGCGGTGGGCGAGGTGACGGAGCGTGGGTTCGATGTCCGGATTTGATGTGCGGCCCCTGGCGGTCCTCAGCCTGTGCGGGCTGGTGCTATCTGGGGCTGTCCCGGCGCTGGCCGGTGCGCTGGAGCGGACGGAGCCCGGCCATCAGCCGCCGCCGCAGCCGGGGGGCAACCTGCCCATCGCACCGCCCATCGTGCAGTATGCGCTGCCGTCGCAATGGATGACGATCCGCTCCAAGGAGGACTGGCGCAAGGCCGGCACCTTCGAGAAGGAGCTGAGCAAGGACTGCGCCGCCCTGCGCTTCAACGAGATCGAGCCGATGCGTTTCCGCGCCTATTACAAGGGCGAGGTGCTGGGCGTCGCCTTCGGCCATGGGCTGAACCTGCGCGACCCCGGCAAGAAGGCCGACCGGAAGAAGATTTACCTGTTCCGCAACGGCGATTCGACCAACTGCACCGTGCAGTCGATGGACAACAAGGATCCGCGCGTGAATTCCGCCGGCAGCCAAGCCGCCACCCCGGCCGCCGGCGGGTTCAAGAAGTATTGAATTCCAAACTTACGATAAATCGTTGAGGTGTCCAGGCACGCGCGTCGATGACGTTCCGGTTCTGGCTCATCGGTTTCAGGAACTGCCAAATCACAGCGGATCGCACGGAAATTTTCGTAAAACTGTGCAGGAGTGCGTTTCTTTATTTAAGAGCCTGCAGAAGCATTTCTTTCGGCAGAGGAGTCGTATTGGGCACGGCTTCCTTCGATCCTATCGAGGTTTTCTCGTGCCCAATCGCCCAACGCCCGGATCGGAACAGCAAGCGAAAGCCCGAGGTCGGTTAGCGCATACACGACCTGCGGAGGAACGGTCGGGTGAACAGTCCGGCTGACGATTCCGTCGCGTTCGAGAGCTTTCAGTGTCCGGGTCAGCATCTGCTGGCTGATGCCGCCAACAATCCGTCGAAGCTCATTGAATCGCCGCGGCTGTTCAACCAATGCGGCAATAATCATCACCGTCCATTTGTCTCCGATCAAGCCCAGTACGGAACTGAGTCGTCGACAATCGGAGTTGGATGTTGGTTTGATAGTCACATCCATATGACTTGGTCCTAGAAATGTGCGTTCTTTACGATATTTAGCAGCTTTGATAGCTGTTGAAAATCGAATTCCTAGAATGGAACTGGATCATGAAAGTTTTGCATCTCGATACCAGCATCAATCACGACAGTTCGGCCAGCCGGGTAATTTCAGCCGCCATTGTTGAACACTTGTGGACGAACAATCCAGGCATGGAGGTCGTCTACCGCGATTTGGTCGCCGATCCTGTTGCCCATCTCGATCTTGCCGGGCTCGCGAGCCTTGATGCCGGCCATGAGGTTCAACAATTCCTGGACTCCGATGTCGTCGTCATCGGTGTCGCCTTTTATAACTTCACCATATCGAGCCAATTGAAGGCGTGGATCGACCATATCGTTGTCGCCGGCCGAACATTCAAATACACGGAGAACGGACCGGTCGGTCTGCTGACGAATACTCGAATCATCATCGCCGTTGCGCGTGGAGGCATTTACGGAGAGGGTTCCCCGATGTCGTCCTTGGAGCACGCAGAAACGCTGCTTCGAGGCGTTTTCACCGGGCTTGCGGGGGCGCCACCGGAATTCATAATCGCCGAAGGGCTGATGATGGGGGCCGACGTCCGGCAAGCGGCTCTCGACAATGCCCTGGCTCAGGTTCGACAACTCCCTGCCATTTCTCCGCGACACGTCCCCGTTGCTCGGCTTTGACGCCTGAAGCGTGATCACACGGAAAATCAGAAGCTTAAGGTCTGTCCGATGCTTCGATAGGCACCGGACAGACTCCAGAGGGCCGGAGCCGACCGTCGCTCTTTACAGCTTTCCTTTGCAGGGCGCTGAATCGCAACGGTCTCTCCAGACAAGCCCTGTCATACCATCGAGCGTAAAGCCTGACACATCAGGCTTTACGCTTGCCCTCAATCGGCGGGCGCGGCCATCCGGCCGCTTGCCTTCGCGGGCATGGGCCTGCGGGGCCGCAGTCGCGGCCCTTACCGTCGGGCGTAAGTCAGAACTTACGCCCGACGGTATCAGGCGTCGGAAGCCTGGGCTTCGGCGCCATCATCCTCTCCGCTCGGCATCTCCCCGCCGAACACCTCCGGCCAAGCCGCGATCAGGGCCGAGTCCACATCCTCCATCGTCACCAGCTGGCCCAGCGCGACGATGGAGGTGACGCCATGCTCGGCGATGCCGCAGGGGACGATGCCGCCGAAATGGGACAGGTCCGGCTCGACGTTCAGGGCGATGCCGTGGAAGCTGACCCAGCGGCGCACCCGCACGCCGATGGCGGCGATCTTGTCCTCCTGCCCCTTCAGCCCGCCATAGGGCTGCTTGTCGACCCAGATGCCGACGCGCCCCTCGCGCCGCTCGCCCTTGATGTTGAAGGAGGCGAGCGTGCGGATGATCCACTCCTCCAGGTCGCGGACGAAGCCGCGGATGTCGGCGCCGCGCGCCTTCAGGTCCAGCATGACGTAGGCAACGCGCTGCCCCGGCCCATGATAGGTGTACTGGCCGCCGCGGCCGCTGCGGTAGACGGGGAAGCGGTCGGCCTCCAGCAGATCCTCGTCCCTGGCACTGGTGCCGGCGGTGTAGAGCGGCGGATGTTCCAGCAGCCAGACCAGTTCGGGCGCCGTGCCGGCGCGGATCGCCTCGACGCGCGCCTCCATCTCGGCGATGGCGTCGGGGTAGGGCACCGGCCCGTCGGAAATGCGCCACTCGATCGGCTGCCGGGCGGCGGAGGTGTCGGACTGACTGGCGGACAGGCTGGCAGGCTGGCTTGTCAGGGAGGTCATTCGATGGGTTCTCTGATGGCATCGGCGGACCGGCCGGAGGGCCGTTCCGAATTTTTCTTCGCAGATGATGATTGTAGCGCTTGATCGACCGTCGGGAAGCTGATATCTACCCGCTCCACCCGATGAGGCGCGCAAGCGAGCGTCGGGGACTACCAGCCTGATGCGGTCGTGGCGGAATTGGTAGACGCGCAGCGTTGAGGTCGCTGTGGGGCAACCCGTGGAAGTTCGAGTCTTCTCGACCGCACCACTCTCCCATGCAGATGGGACCATCCCGGGGATACGGGAAAGACGAAAGGCCCGCAGGTCGCAAGACCGAGCGGGCTTTTTCGTGCCCGGGCCCCGGCTTTGCCGGATTTAGCCGGCCAGCGCGGCGTGCAGCAGCTTCGATGCTCCGCCGGCGGCGCGGCGGACATCCTCGAACAGCACCATCATCTCGTAGATCGCCAGGAAGGCGCCGCTGTAGAACCAGGGGCGCCAGCGGTCCTCCATCCAGGCGACCAGCCGGTGGACATTCTCCATCGGCAGCAGCCGGGCAACCGCCACGGCGCTGAGGATGCCCAGCAGCGCACCGCCGGTGACGTCGCCGGGGTAATGCAGGCCGAGATAGACCCGCGGCAGGGAGATCACCAGCGCCGCCCACAGGCAAGCCAGCAGTCCCCACGGGCGGGAGGCGCGGACGAAGGTGGCGGCCAGTGCGAAGCCCAGGGCGGCATTGTCGCTGGGGAAGGAACTCCAGTTCTTCAGCGCCTCGCGGCTCTGGCCGATGGGCGGGACGAAAGGCAGGCCGGCGTCATGCAACGGCCGGGGCCGGGCCGGCATCACCGCCTGGATCAGGATGGACGCCGCCACCGCCAGCACCACGGCGGCGATGGCGTCCACCACCAGCCGGCGGCCTGCCTGCGTGTCCTCCCGGCGGAACCACAGCCACCACAGTGCAGCGCTGAACAGGCCGAGCTTAACCAGATAGATGTTGGCGATCCCGCGCACCGCCATGTCCAAGGCCGCGCTGTGCCCGGCAAACTGGTTCAGCCAAAGCAGCAGCGTCTGGTCGAGGCGATGCAGCGATTCCACACGGCGTCTCCTCTGGTGGACGGGAGGCGGACGCCAAGTGTTACGGTTTTATGACAGCTATGGTCAACGGAGCATCGGAAAGTGCCATCCGGGTCAGGGGCGGCGGCTTTGGGGTGCCTCTCCCGCCGAAGCTTGCCACTGTCGCCGGGGTGACCATAGCGTTAGCGAGCAAAGGGTGACTCTATGAGATTCTGCAGTATTTAGTATCGCATTTGATAACATAGAGAAAAATTTATCTCTGGAATGATGCCAGTAGAGAATAATAATCTATGAATTAATCTATCCTACTCTTGCTGCCTATCGAAAGTGGTAATATCCTGCGCTGCGAAAGCCGGGATGGATGGTGCCACACCAAACCATTTCAGATACGGATTGCAAGGGGGATTTGATGGCGACTGTCGTGATGATGAAGCACCCGCAGACGGGGCTTACCAAGAAGGGTCTGGTCGGGTTCAGCTGGACCACGTTGTTCTTCGGTGGCTTTCCCGCCCTGTTCCGCGGCGACTGGGGAATGGGGCTTCTCCTGACGCTGCTCGCCTTCTTCACCGGTAACATTTCCAGCATCATTGCCGCGTTTCTCTACAACAAGAGCTACACGTCGAAGCTGATCGAGAAGGGCTATGTCTTTGCCGATACCGAGGCGCTGAACAGCCTGGCCCGCGCCAAGCTCGGCGTCGATACGGCCGCTGCGGTGCCGAACCCGACCTGATCGGCCCTCACCGATCGGCCTTGGGGACTGGAAAGACGAAGGGCGGTGCACGGTGCGGCACCGCCCTTCGTCTTTCCAGTCCCTTGTCCTTTTCAGCGGAACTCGATGTAGCGGTCCAGCGTGGCGCGGCGCAGCGCGCGGACGATATGAGGGGGCGTGCCGCTGGCGACGATGTGGCCGCCGGCCTCCCGGCAGCGGTTGGCCAGGATGAACATCATCCCGATGGCGGCGGAATCGATGAAGGTGACGAAACGCAGGTCGAGCCGGACCACCGGGTTGGCTGCGAAATCCCAGTCGCGCAGCATGTCATGGAAGCGGTTGCCATCCTCATAGGTGCAGCGGCCGGACATAAGGATGCCATCGCAACCGTCGACAGTGGTGAAGGCATACTCCATCGGCCCGTCCAGTCCCTCTCCCCGTGATGCGGCGCCTGCGATGCGCCGCAGCCCCATGGGAACATGAAGGGTTGCGGCGGTGCAAGGACATGGTGGCAAAAGCGGCCGAACCGGCCGGCCGGTGCCGAAGCGGGCTGGACAAACCGGGGCGGCACCTCTATGTCGGGGTCGCTTCCGTCGACACCGGTCCCGCTCCCGTGCAGCGGACCTCCGGAACCGGCCGGAAAGCTTCCACAACCCGCAAACCCCGAACGCCGCCGGCCACCGTCCGATGTCGCGGAGGTGTCAGCCTTTCCCTTGCCGCCGTTCCCTCGCCGCGGGAATCCCGGCATTCGGGTCCGGCATTCCGGCTCGGCATTTGGGGACTGCATCGTCGAAGGGAGGGTGCCGGCATGCACACCAACCCCCATGCACCGGTTCCGCGGGCGGACAGTGCCGCCAGCGCCCATGGTCATGCGCACGGCCAGGAGCTTGAGGACGAACGCCGCTACGGCGTCGAGCCGGAGTTCGTGGAGGAGATCGCCGGCCTGTTGCGCGCCCGCGAGCGCGATGCCGTTCTGGCGCGGCTGGATGGGCTGCATGCCGCCGACATCGCCGACCTGATCGAACAGGCCGAACCGGCCGAGCGCGCCGACCTGATCGACCTGCTGCCGGCGGAGCTGGACGGCGAGGTGCTGTCCTACCTGAACCCGGACCTGCGCGAATCGCTGATCGGGCGGTTCGAACCGCAGGAACTGGCCGACGCCGTCGCCGATCTCGACACCGACGACGCCGTGGAGCTGATCGAGGATCTGGACGCGGAGACGCGGGCGCAGATCCTGGCGAAGCTGCCCGACGCCGAACGCGCCCTGGTTCAGGAGAACCTGACCTACGACGAGGACAGCGCCGGCCGCATGATGCAGCGCGAGCTGGTCGCGGTGCCGGAATTCTGGACGGTCGGCAAGACCATCGACTTCGTCCGGGCGGCGACCGACACGCTGCCGGAGGATTTCTACGACATCTTCATCGTCGATCCGATGCACCGGGTGGTCGGGGCCGTGCCGCTGTCGCGCCTGCTGCGCCAGCGCCGGGCCGTCCGCATCGCCGATCTGGTGACCGGCGAGGTCGACGCCATCCCCGCCACCATGGAGCGGGAGGAGGTGGCGAACCTGTTCCGGCAATACGCCCTCGTGTCGGCCCCGGTGGTCGATGCCGCCGGCCGGCTGATCGGCGTCATCACCGTCGACGACGTCGTCCGTATCATCGACGAGGAGGCGGACGACGACCTGCGCAAGCTGAGCGGGTCGGGCGACAGCGGCGTGTTCAGCGGCATCGGCGACATCGCCCGCAGCCGGGTCGGCTGGCTGACCATCAACCTCGGCACCGCCTTCCTGGCGTCGGGCGTCATCTCGCTGTTCGAGGGCACCATCGAGCAGATCGTGGCGCTGGCGGTTCTGATGCCCATCGTCGCCTCGATGGGCGGCAATGCCGGTACCCAGACGCTGGCCGTCGTCGTCCGCGCTTTGGCGACGCACGACCTGTCGTCGGCCAACGCGATGCGCGTGGTGGGGAAGGAGCTGCTGGTCGGGTTGATCAACGGCGGCATCTTCGCCGTGCTGGTCGGGCTGATCGCGCTGGTCTGGTACGGCCCGCTGATCGGCGTCGTCATCGGACTCGCCATGATCATCAATCTGGTGGTGGCCGGCCTGAGCGGAGCGCTGATCCCGCTGGGGCTGGAAAGGCTGGGGGTCGACCCGGCGGTGTCGAGTGCGGTGTTCCTGACGACGGTGACGGACGTCGTCGGCTTCCTGGCGTTCCTCGGGCTGGCGTCGGTGTTTTTGCTGTAGGGGAGAAGCTTCCCCTCTCTCCCATGCGCGATTACGATACTCATTCGGCCGTCATTCCCGCGAAGGCGGGAATCCAGCCGTTTCAACCGCTCTATTGCGGAGTTCCCTGGATCCCCGCCTTCGCGGGGATGACGCAAAGTTGCTTTGGTTCCAGAGGCTTGATGTCGCTCAAGGGTGTTTCCATCCCGTAGGATGCTCGTAAGAGGTGTGGGCCGGGCCTCAGCCCAGGCCCTTCTGCCCCATCTCCAGGAACTTCTCGCGGCGCTTGGCGCGCAGGGTGACGCCGTCCAGCCCGTCCAGTTCGCCCAGCGACTCCTCGATGCAGTCGCCCAGCTTCCTGATCGTCTCGGCCGGG
>Ga0206117_101006_pt1 | contig 18046 bp, 16 predicted proteins | sample 3A5Ametagenome_FD_177997 | JGI IMG/M metagenome (GOLD analysis project Ga0206117, IMG submission 177997) | Enriched microbial communities from leaf-cutter ant dump, University of Wisconsin, Madison, United States - 3A5A | ecosystem: Environmental > Terrestrial > Nest > Insects nest > Nest dump... | reverse complement strand
AAGATCGCCGTCAGGCCGGCAAGGAGGATGGTGGTCTTCAGATAGCTGGTCATGATCGCCATATCGGTTCAGGATGGGCCGAAGCGGGGTAACCCGCTCCGATCCCGGACATGGCAAAGATATGGGGCCGGGCCGCGCCCGCGTTCAAGATACCCGCAGTATCGCGATGGACATGATGACCGAACCGACCAAGCCGCAGCAGGACGCCGCCAAGGCGGTGTCCGACCAGACAATTCCGGACGCCACGGAAACCAAGGTGCCCGAACAGAAGCCGGGCGAGATCGGCGGCCCGAAGGGGCCGGAGCCGACCCGCTACGGCGACTGGGAGTTCAAGGGACGCTGCTCGGACTTCTGAGCGGACGCGTCACTCCACCCGGCGGCCCGTCACCGCATCGAACAGGTGCAGGGCGCCGTCCTGCGGCGCGACGGTCAGCCGGTCGCGCTCGCGCACGGTGGGGATGCCGGCCATGCGGACCAGCAGGCTCTCGCCGTCCGGCAGGCGGCCATAAACCACAGTGTCGGCGCCCAGCGCCTCCACCAGTTCGACCTCGATGGAAAAGCCTTGCGCCGCGACGGCCAGATGCTCCGGCCGGATGCCGAGCTTCACCGGACGGCCCGCGTCGGTCGCGCGAGGGCGCGGCAGAGGGAGACGCTGGCCGCCGGGCAACAGCACCGCCTCGCCACGGTCGTCGATGCGGCCGTCCAGCACATTCATCGGCGGCGAGCCGATGAAGCCGGCGACGAACAGGCTGGCCGGGCGCTGGTAGACCTCCAGCGGCGTGCCGATCTGCTCTGCGACACCATGGTTCATCACCAGGATGCGGTCGGCCAGTGTCATCGCCTCCACCTGATCGTGGGTGACGTAGAGGCTGGTGATGCCGAGCCGGTCCTGCAGCCGCTTGATCTCCACCCGCATCTGGGTGCGCAGCTTGGCGTCCAGGTTCGACAGCGGCTCGTCGAACAGGAAGGCGGCGGGTTCGCGCACGATGGCGCGGCCCATGGCGACGCGCTGGCGCTGGCCGCCCGACAGTTGGCTCGGCCGGCGGTCGAGGAAGCGGCCGAGTTCGAGGATGGTCGCCGCCTTGTCGACGCGCGCCCGGATCTCCGCCTTCGGAATGCCGCGGATCTTCAGGCCGTAGGCCATGTTGTCGAAGACCGTCATGTGCGGATAGAGCGCGTAGTTCTGGAACACCATCGCGATGTCCCGGTCCTTGGGGTCCAGATGGTTGACCACGCGCCCGCCGATGGCGATCTCGCCGCCGGTGATGCCTTCCAGCCCGGCGACCATGCGCAGCAGGGTGGACTTGCCACAGCCCGACGGGCCGAGCAGGACGAGGAATTCCCCGTCCTGGATCGCGATGTCGATGCCCTTGATCGCCTCGACCGGGCCGTAGGACTTGCGGACGTTGCGGATTTCAACGGTTGCCATTGTTCTTCTTTCCCTTCGCCCGCGCTTACTTTTCGCTGTCCACAAGACCCTTGACGAACCAGCGCTGCATGAACACCACCACCGCCACCGGCGGAAGCATCGCCAGCACCGTGGTCGCCATGATGATGTGCCAGTCGTTGGCCGATTCGCCGGTGCCGATCATCTTGGTGATGCCGGTCACGATGGTTTCCATGTCGCCGCTGCTGGTGACCAGAAGCGGCCAGAGATACTGGTTCCAGCCATAGATGAAGAGGATGACAAACAGCGCCGCGATGTTGGTGCGCGACAGCGGCAGCACCACGTCGATGAAGAAGCGCACCGGCCCGGCGCCGTCGATCTTCGCCGCCTCCAGCAGTTCGTCCGGAATGGTCAGGAAGAACTGGCGGAACAGCAGGGTCGCGGTGGCCGACGCGATCAGCGGGATGGCGAGCCCGGCATAGGTGTTGATCAGGCCCAGGTCGGCGACGACCTTGTAGGTCGGGATGATCCGCACCTCCACCGGCAGCATCAGCGTGATGAAGATCAGCCAGAAGAAGGCCATGCGCAGCGGAAAGCGGAAGAAGGCCACCGCATAGGCCGACAGGATGGAGATGGCGATCTTGCCCAGCGCAATGGACAGCGCCATCACCAGGCTGTTCAGCATCATGGTGCGGACAGGCGTGTACATGGCGCGCTCGCCGGCCTCGCCCACCCAGGCCTGGGCATAGTTGGTCGCCCCCTGCCCGCCCGGCCAGAGCGGCAGGCCGCCGCGGCCGATGGTGCCGGAATCCCAGGTGGAGCCGATCAGCGTCACATAGATCGGATAGGCGAAGATCAGGACGCCGACGATCAGGACGATGTGCGGCACCAGATCGATGAAACGGGTCGGCTTCATGAGTAGTGGACCTTGCGCTCGACGAAGCGGAACTGCACCGCGGTCAGCGCGATGACGATCACCATCAGGATCACCGACTGCGCCGACGATCCGCCGAGGTCGTTGTTGACGACGCCGTCCTGATAGACGCGGAAGATCAGCGTCTCCGTCGCCTTGCCCGGCCCGCCCTGGGTCAGGGCGTGGATGGTGCCGAAGGTTTCGAAGAAGGCGTAGACCATGTCGACCACCAGCAGGAAGAAGGTGGTCGGCGACAGCAGCGGGAAGGTGATGGTCCAGAACCGCCGCACCGGCCCGGCGCCGTCGATGCTGGCCGCCTCCATCACCGAGCGCGGGATCGCCTGCAATCCGGCCAGGAAGAAGATGAAGTTGTAGGATACCTGCTTCCAGCTGGCGGCCATGATCACCATCGCCAGCGCCTGCCCGCCGTTCAGCCGGTAATCCCAGTCATAGCCCAGCGCCCGCAACGCCCGGCCGAAGGACCCGATGTCGGGGTTGAAGATGAACATCCACAGCACCGCCGCGACGGCCGGGGCCAGCGCGTAGGGCCAGATCAGCAGCGTCTTGTAGGCCCGCGTCCCCTTGATCTTCGAATCGGCCAGCACCGCCAGCAGCAGCGCCAGCCCCATCGCCAGCACGGTCACCGCCAGGCTGAAGACGACCGTGACCTTCAGCGTGTCGAGATAGTTCGGGTCGCCCAGCACATTGGTGAAGTTCTCGAACCAGACGAACTCGCTGCGGATGCCGAAGGCGTCCTGCAGGTGCACCGACTGCCAGATCGCGTTGGCTGCCGGCCAGATGAAGAACACCAGTGTCACGGCCACCTGCGGCGCCAGCAGCAGATAGGGCAACAGCCGGTTGTCGAAGGTGACGCGACGCTGCAAAGGATGGTCTTTCGTGAATGATAATCGACGCGCTCCCTCCCCCGCCGCTGGGCGGGAGGAGGGATGTTACGGGCGGTCTCAGCCCTTGTTGGCGCGCTCGAAGTTGCGCAGCACGGTGTTGCCGCGCTTGATCGAAGCGTCCAATGCCTGCTTGGCGTCCTGCTGGCCCTGGAAGGCCTTCTCAAGCTCTTCCTGGATGATGTTGCGGATTTCCGGCAGGTTGCCCAGCCGCAGGCCCATGCTGTTCTCGGTGGTCGGCGTGCGGGTCAGCTGGGCAGCCGGCACGTCGGCGCCGGGGTTCTTCTCGTAATAGCCCTGAGCCTTGGCGAGTTCGAAGCCCTTCATCGTCACCGGGACGTAGCCGGTGTCCATGTGCCACTTGGCGTCCACCTCGGGCCGGGCGAGGTAGCTGAAGAACTGGGAAACCGCCTTGTATTCGGCCGGCGTGCGCTTGGGGGAGGTCATCACCCAGAAGGCGGCGCCGCCGATGATGCTGTTCTTCGGGCCGTCCTTGGCGAATTCCGGCCAGTAGGGCAGCGGAGCGGCGCCCCAGGCAAAGGTCGCCTCCTTCAGGATGCGGCTGCGCAGGCCCGACGAGGCGTGGATCATCGCGCATTCGCCCGACGGGAACAGGGCGTCGGGCTTGTTGTCGCGGCCGCCATACTTGAACAGGCCGTCCTTCTGCATGTCGATCAGCGTCTGGACATGCTTGACGTAGAGCGGGGCGTCGATCTTCAGTTCGGCGTTCAGGCCGCCGAAGCCGTTGGCCTGGCTGGCGAAGGGCGTGTTGTGGATGGCGCCCAGCTGTTCGAACTGCGCCCACACCGGCCAGGAGGTGGTCAGCGGACAGGTGGAGCCCGAGGCCTTCAGCTTCTTCGTCGCCTCGATCATCTCCGGCCAGGTCGCCGGCGGCTTGTTGGGATCGAGGCCGGCTTTCTGGAAGGCGTCCTTGTTGTAGAACATGATGGTGCTGGAGCTGTTGAACGGCAGCGCCATCATCTTCCCGTCCTTGGACGAGTAGTAACCCTTCACCGCCGGGATGTAGGCGTCGGCGTCGAAGGCCGCCCCCGTCTCCTGCATCAGCTGGTAGACCGGCTTCACCGCCGGGCCGGCGGCCATCATGGTGGCCGTCCCGACCTCGAACATCTGGACGATGTGCGGCGCGTTGCCGGCGCGGAAGGCGGCGATGGCCGCCTGCATCGTCTCCGGGTAGCTGCCCTTGTAGGAGGCGTTGACCTGGACCGCCTGCTGGCTGTCGTTGAAGTCCTTGGCGATCTGCTCCAGCTGGCCGCCCAGCGGCTGCGGCAGGCCGTGCCAGAAATCGATCACGGTCTTCTGCTGCGCAAGGGCGGAGCCTGGCAGGGCGGCGGCGAACAGCAGGGCGGAGGTGGCGGCGGCACCCGACAGGAGGGCAAGCTTGCGGCGGGTCAACATGCGGTGGGTCTCCCTATCCCGGTATGGTTCGCGGTTGTCATGAGGGCAACGGGTTGCCGTCCCGCGACGCTTTCGTGAAGTTTTGGTGGCAATCGCGGACGCCGCTGCACATGCCAGTGTGCGCGACGTTGTGTGCGATTGCGAAAAAGACCGGCAGCGCGATGATCGCTTTCGAAACTGTTTGGTTGCTCTAACCGTCACACTGCGCACGCATACGCGGGTCTGTCAAGACGCCGCATTACAGTTTTATGACGTGAAAATCTCAGCGATGGAATGTTGCGGAGCGAAAACGCGCAAGTGCGGAAGGGCTAACGCTGGCAGACGGTATCCGGCCGGCGGACAGGTGGCAGGGAAACCGCCCGTCCGGCCATCAGGCTGCGGCTCAGCAGGCGGCGCAAGGCGGTCGGATCGCAGGGTTTGTGGACCAGGGGAATGCCGCTGCGGTCGACGCTGCGCAGCCGGTCGGGATCGGTGTCGCCGGTGACGATCACGCCCGGCACCCGCCGGCCGCAACGGGCACGGACCGCCTGGATGGCGTCGATGCCGGTCTCCGGCCCCGACAAGCGCAGATCGGACAGCACGAGGTCGGGCGCCGCCGCACCGTCCTCCAGCCCGGCACAGGCTTCGTCGATGCCGCGGGCCGGGATGACCGCATAGCCCCAGCCGCGCAGCAACAGCCCGATGCCCTCAAGCTGCACCGCGTCGTCCTCGATCACCAGCACCGTGCCGGTCACCGCGGGAGCGGCAGCGACGGACGACTGGCCAACCGCCGGCTCCGGCTCGCTATCGGCGGAGTCGTCGCCCGAGCGGTCTCCGTCATTGACGGCCAGCGGCACCTCCACCGCGAAAACGGAGCCCTTGCCAAGCCGGGAGCGCACCGTCACCGGATGCCCCAGCACCTGCCCCAGCCGCCGTACGATGGCGAGGCCGAGGCCGAGGCCCTGCTTGCGGTCGCGCCCCGGATTGCCGAGCTGGTGGAAATCCTCGAAGATCACGGCATGGTTGGACGGGTCGATGCCGACACCGGTGTCCCACACCTCGATCCGCAGGAACTCGCCACGCCGCCGCGCCGCCAGCAGGACACCGCCCTTCAGCGTGTAACGCAGGGCGTTGGCCATGATCGGCCGCAGCAGCCGTTCCATCAGCGCCGGGTCGCTGGTGATGTGGGCGTCAAACGGGTGTATGTTGAAGCGCAGGCCCTTCGCCTCCGCCTCCGGGCCGAACTCCTCCAGCATCTTGGCGAGCAGTTCGTCGACCGGGAAGGTCTGCGGCTTGGCTGTGACCAGCCCGGCCTCCAGGGCCGAGACCTCCAGCAGGGCGCGCAGCAGCGCTTCGCCGCCGAGAATCGCCTGCTCCAGCTTGTTCGCCAGTTCGATGGAGGCCGGATCGGTCAGCCGGCCGCTCAGCAGATGGTGGAACAGGTGCATCGCCTGGAAAGGCTGGCGCAGGTCGTGGCTGGCGGCCGACAGGAATTTGCCCTTGGCGGTGCGGGCACGCTCGGCATCGGCGCGCGCCTGCGCCGTCTCCGCCCTCGCTTCCGCCAGGGCGGCCGCCCCGGTATCGGCGACAAGAGCCACCGCACGGATACGACCATCGGCGTCCGTGACGGGCGTCAGCGCCAGCATGCCGGAAAGGCCGGGGAGCGGTCCCGTGGTGGAGGCCGGCGTGCCGGTCGCCATCACCCGCCGCCGCAGACAGTCGATCCCTTCGGCCGTTTCGGCCGGCAAACCGGCCTCCGCCAGCGACAGCCCCTCCACCCTGCCCGGCGCATGGCCGATCAGGGCGGCGAAAGCGGGGTTCGCCACCAGCATGCGCCCATCCTCGCCAAGCAGGGCCTGGGGAGAAGCGTTGGCCGACAGCAGGGCGTCCAGCCAATCCTCACGTGACGGAGTTTTTCCAGGGATGAGGGGCATGGCATGTACTCGGCAAGGCTAAAGGGAGCGACTGACCATAAGCGAACGAACATGTGAACCGGCTGCAAATGGGAGGTCTTCAGACCGCCGCATTACCTCTGCTTTATCTTGTGCCCCGATCGATCGTGTCAAATGTGACCTCAGTCGATCCCATAGGCCGGGATCGTTCGAAAGCCCTAATGCTTTAAGCCGAAACCGGGCTGCGGTGCCATTCCGACAAAGGGCGGAGGACGCTTTCGCATCCGGCGCCGGCCGCGCTATAAGACGGCATGGTGCAACGCCTCCCCGCCCTTCTGCGTCGCCGCAAGCGATCCGCCGCCCGGCCGCCCCAGCCGCCCCGCGCGCTGGAGATTTCCGGCCTGCCGATCCCGCTGGAGCTGCGGGAAAGCGCGCGTGCGACCCGCATGACCCTTCGGGTCGATGCCGGGCGCGGGCTGGTCCAGGTGGTGGTGCCGGTCGGGGTTTCGGAAACCGATGCCCGCCAGTTCGTCGGCCGGCATGACGGCTGGCTGCGGGCGCGGCTTGCGGCGATGCCGCCGTCCCTGCCCTTTGCCGACGGCGCCAGCGTGCCCTATCTCGGCATCGAGCATGTCATCCGGCACGACCCTGCCATGCGCGGCCCGACGCGGATTGAGGACGGTGCCCTGCTGGTCGGCGGTCAGCCGGAACATGTCTCCCGCCGTATCCGCGATTTCCTGACCGCCGAGGCCAAGCGCGAACTGGCGACCCGTGCCCGGTTGAAGGCCGCGACCATCGGCGCGCGCTTGGCGGCGGTCACGATCCGCGACACCAAAAGCCGCTGGGGCAGCTGTTCATCCACCGGCAGGCTGTCCTTCTCCTGGCGGCTGATCCTGACGCCGGAACCGGTGCTGGATTATGTGGTCGGGCACGAGGTGGCGCATCTGCGCGAGATGAACCACTCGCCGCGCTTCTGGGCGCTGTGCGCCAGCCTGACGGCCAGCAGCGGCGTGGACTGGCCGCGGGCATGGCTGAAGGCGAACGGTACGCGGCTGCTGCGGTACGGATGACATTTTCCACTCTACCCAGCGCCTTAACCCACCGTTTCCGCCAGCCGCGGCTCGGCTGCTACGGCATCGCGCCGGACGAATTCCAGGAAATCCTCGTAGGGCATCGGACGGCCCAGCAGATAGCCCTGGCACTGGTCGCAGCCCAGTTCGGCAAGACAGCCGTACTGCTCCTCCGTCTCCACCCCTTCGGCCAGCGTCTGCATGCGCAAGGACCGCGCCATGCCGATGATCGCCTCGGCGATGGCGCCGCTGTCCGGGTTGCCGGCGCGCAGGCCGCTGACGAAGCTGCGGTCGATCTTCAGCTTGTCGACGCGGAAACGCTTCAGATAGGCCAGCGAGGAATAGCCGGTGCCGAAATCGTCGATGGCCACCGGCACCCCCAGCTCGCGCAGCCGCGCGAAGGTTTCCGACACCACGTCGGAATCGTCCATCAGGACGCTTTCCGTCACCTCCAGCTCCAGCGCGGAGGGCGGGATGCCGTAGGCTGACAGCCAGCCGGCCACCCGCTCCGCCAATCCCGGACGGCGCACCTGCACCGCCGACAGGTTGATGGCGATCAGCAGGTCATGATGGCGCAGCAGTTCGGCCGCGCGGCGGCAAGCCTCGCCCAGCACCCAATCGCCCAGCGGCAGGATAAGGCCGGTATCCTCGGCCACCGGGATGAACTGGCCGGGCATGATCAGCGTGCCGTCCGGCTGGCGCCAGCGCACCAGCGCCTCCGCCCCGATCAGCCGGCGGCCGTCCATGGCGAACTGCGGCTGGAAATGCAGCTCCAACTCGTTGTTGGCGAGCGCCCGACGCAGGTTGCTTTCGGTCCACATCCGGTCGGAGGCACGGCGGTTGAGCTCCGGCGTGAAGAACTGATAGGTGGCGCGCCCGGCTTCCTTGGCGGCGTACATCGCCATGTCGGCGCTTTTCAGCAGCCCGTCGATGCCGGTGCCGTCGTCAGGGTAGATGGCGATGCCGATGGAGGGCGTGACCTGCAACTCGTGCCCGTCGATCAGGTAGGGCTCCGACAGGGTGTGCAGGACCTTGCGCGCGACGATGCCGGCGGCATCGGGGCTGTCCATGTCGCTGATCAGGATGATGAACTCGTCGCCGCCCTGGCGGCTGACGGTGTCGCTCGCCCGCACGGTGCCGGTCAGCCTCCCCGCCACCTCGCGCAGCAGGTCGTCGCCGACCTGATGGCCCAGGCTGTCGTTGATCGTCTTGAAGCGGTCGAGATCGACGAACAGCAGCCCGACCTTGGTACCGTGACGCCCGGCGGCCAGCATGGCGCGCTCCAGCCGGTCGCGCAGAAGGAACCGGTTCGGCAGGTCGGTCAGGAAATCGAACTGCGCCAGATGGCGGATGCGTTCCTCCTGCGCACGGATCGCGGTGATGTCGCTGAACGCCGCGATGTAGTTGGCGACGGCGCCATCCTCGTTGCGGACCAGCTTGACGCTCAGCCACTCCGGAAACGCCTCGCCGTTCTTGCGGGTGCTCCAGATCTCGCCGGCCCAATGGCCGTTTTCGAGCAGCTGCGTCCACAGCTCGTCGTAGAAGTTGGGCGGGTTGCGGTCGGAGCGCAGGAAATCGGGGCCGCGGCCCAGCACCTCGTCCCGATCATAGCCGGTGATGCGGGAGAAGGCGTCGTTGGCGGCGACGATGCGCCGGTCTTCGTTGGCGACGAACATGCCTTCCGCGGCGTTGTCGAACACCTTGGCCGACAGGCGCAGCTGCCATTCCGCACGCTTGCGCTCGCTGACGTCGCGGGCGATGGCGGAATAATAGACGTCGCCCTCATAGGTGATGCGGCTGGCGGTGACCTCCAATTCCAGCGTCCGGCCGTCGGCGGTGCGGTAGACGGTCTCGTAATGGCTGGCCGCAGCCTCCCCCTCGGCGGCGAAGCGCTTCAATAGGTCGGCCTGCCCCATCACGAGGTCTTCCAGCGTCCCGCCCAGGGCCTGGCACCCGAAAGGATTGATGTAGGCGATGCGCAGGCCGGCGTCGGCCAGCACGACGATCTCCGACACATGGTCGATGAAGAAGTTGGCGAGATACAGCTGACGCGCCCGTTCGCGCAGCATGCTGTCGCTGTGCCTGACCCGCAGCTGATAGCTGCCGACGATGCGCCGGATCCAGCCGGTGACCAGCCATGACACGCCGACCGACGCGGCCAGCGCGACTGCGAGCACCGCCACCGTGGTCCAGACCCGCTGGTTGACGCCGCGGCTGATCTCCGCCCGGCGGGCCTCCATCTCCTTGCCGACGTCGTCGATGTAGAAGCCGGCGACCAGGATCCACCCCCAGACACTGGGGGCCGAGACATAGGCCATCTTCGGCGTCGGCCGCGCTGTGACCGGGTGGATCCAGTCGTAGCGCAGCTCGCCGCCGCCCTGGCGTCCGAGGTCAAGCAGCCGGGTGACGAGGTCGCGCTCGGTCTTCCACGGCAGGTCGCGGGCGTTCATCCCCTCCGACGCCGGGGCGGTGGGCGACAGCAGCACCTGCCCGTCCTGGCGCAGCACGCCGACATAGCCGGTTTCCCCGAAGCGGAAGGCGCGCAGCCGCTCCAGCGATTCATGCTGCAGCCGCGCCTCCACCGCCCCCAGGGAGTCGCTGGCGCCGATCACCCAGTCATAGGGTTCGAAACGCCGCACGAAGGCCAGCTTGTCCACCGCCTGCACTGGATCGTCCGGCATGCGCCAGCGATAGCGGGCGAAGCCGCGCAGGCTGGGATCCTGGACGGCCCGCATCAGCTCGCGCATCACCGCGGCCCCCTGCGGATCGGGAGCGGAGAAGGGAGAGGTCCCCTCCCGCGCCGGCTCGACCGGCATCAGCACCGATTCGCCGTTCAGGTCGTTGATGAAGTAGTAGCCGCGCCCGCCGGAGAAGCGCAGCGGCCGCAGCGTCTGCTTGATCGATTCCTTCACCGATGCTTCGGGCAGGATGTCCTTTTCCCGGTCATGGACGCTGCGGGCAATCGAATAGGCCTCGTCCACCTGGGCGCGCAGCTGCTCCTTCAGAAGCGGTTCGACGCGGGAGCGCATGTAGGCGAGGTAGGACTGCGCGTTCTCCACCTCCTGCACCAGGGCCTGATGCTGCTCCTGGACGTAGCGCGCCTCGCTCTGCTGCAGGTCGTGCTCCAGGTCGGCCCAATGCTGCCAGACGAAATAGAAGCCGAGCCCGAGGACGAGCGCCGACACCAGCGCCATCGACGCCAGGAATTGCAGGCGGTAGAGCCGGGCCTCGTCGGACGAGCGCGACGGCGCACGGACCAGCTCGGCAACGGGGTCGGACAAGAAGGGCTCCCTTCGGATGGCCTGGCGGATGAAACGCGCAGGAGGCGGCTGGGGCCGGCCCCAATGCGCTGTGCAAGTGTTGCTTAATGCTCGCGTGGATTCAACTGCAAGCGAAGCAAATCCACCAAGGCGCGACTCTTTGACTGTTTTCCTCGCCCCAGGATGGACGCAGACGTGCAGGCCCGCATATTGACAGAGAATTGACGGAAAGTCCGCCCGCTCAACGTTAGGCGCGAATTCCCTTAGGCTGGCAAAGATTCGTGGGTGAAGATTAATGACACTGACAGCGGTGCGGGCGAACAGGACGGTTGGGCGGACGGGCCGGGCCATCGCGAGGCTTTAAAACGCCCCCCGGCACCGCTATGGTCGCGCGCGCGTGCCATCACGCCCGCAGCCGCTCCTTTTCCAGCGCCAGCATCCTCCGGAGAGTGCCGATGATCCCCCGCTATACCCGCCACGAAATGGCCCGCATCTGGGAGCCGGAAAACCGCTTCCGCATCTGGTTCGAGATCGAGGCGCACGCCTGCGACGCGCAGGCCGAGCTGGGCGTGATCCCGAAGGAGGCCGCCAAGGCGGTGTGGGAGCGCGGCAAGTGGGAGATCGACCGCATCGACGAGATCGAGCGCGAGACCCGCCACGACGTCATCGCCTTCCTGACCAACCTCGCCGAATATGTCGGTCCGGAAGCCCGCTTCGTCCATCAGGGCATGACCTCGTCGGACGTGCTGGACACCTGCCTCGCCGTCCAGCTGACCCAGGCCGCCGACCTGCTGCTGGCCGACATGGACGCCCTGCTGGCCGCGCTGAAGCGCCGGGCCTACGAGCACAAGGATACCGTCACCATCGGCCGCAGCCACGGCATCCATGCCGAGCCGACGACCTTCGGCCTGAAGCTTGCCGGCCATTACGCCGCCTTCGCCCGCGGGCGCGAGCGTCTGGTCCAGGCGCGCAAGGACATCGCCACCTGCGCCATCTCCGGCGCCGTCGGCACCTTCGCCAACATCGACCCGCGGGTGGAGGAGCATGTCGCCGCCAAGCTCGGCCTGTCGGTGGAGCCGGTGTCGACCCAGGTCATCCCGCGCGACCGCCACGCCTTCTTCTTCTCCGTGCTGGGCGTGATCGCGTCGAGCATCGAGAATCTGGCGACGGAAATCCGCCACCTGCAGCGCACCGAAGTGCGCGAGGCCGAGGAGTATTTCCACCCCGGCCAGAAGGGCTCGTCGGCGATGCCGCACAAGCGCAACCCGGTGCTGTCGGAGAACCTGACCGGCCTCGCCCGCATCGTGCGCGCCGCCGTGGTCCCGGCGTTGGAGAATGTGGCGCTGTGGCACGAGCGCGACATCTCGCACAGCTCGGTCGAGCGGATGATCGGTCCCGACGCCACCGTCACCCTGGACTTCGCCCTGGTGCGCCTGACCGGCATGATGGAAAAGCTGGTGGTCTATCCGGAGCGCATGCAGAAGAACCTGGACGACCTGGGCGGGCTGGTCTTCTCGCAGCGCGTCCTGCTGGCCCTGACCCAGGCCGGCATGAGCCGCGAGGACAGCTACAAGGCGGTGCAGCGCAACGCCATGCAGGTGTGGGAGAAGGGCGGCAACTATCTGGACCTGCTGTCGAGCGACGCCGACATCGCCAAGCACATCGGCCGCGACAAGCTGGAGCCGATGTTCGACATGTCCTACCACACCAAGCATGTCGACACGGTGTTCAAGCGCGTGTTCGGCGAATAACAGTTATCTCCTGTTGAATAAGGGGCATCCGGGCCGTTACGGCGTCTTCCGCAGGGCGGCAAAGACTTGCCGGTGGATGACAAACGGCCCGGCCGCACCTACTCTATCTCGATAAGCGTGTGCCCGGGCGGGGCAATCCTGAACAGAGCGAGGACCAGACACATGGCGATGGAAGCCGCCACGATCGAAAAGCTCATCAAGGAGGGCATCCCGGACGCGGTCGTCGAGATCGCGGACCTGCGCGGCGACGGCGACCACTATGCCGCGCTCGTCACCTCCGCCGCCTTCAAGGGCAAGAGCCGGGTGCAGCAGCACCAGATGGTCTACGCATCCCTCCAGGGAAAGATGGGCGGCGAACTGCACGCCCTGGCGCTGACCACCGCGGTGCCTGAGGGCGCCTGACGCAAGGTGCCTGAGGGCGCCTGATCAAAGTTGCAACGGACAAGACCCCGGCGCCGCCGGGCCTTAATCGGAAGGGTTATCAGGTCATGGTCGATCAGAACGTCGTCGAGCGCATCGAGCAGGACATCAAGAACAACGATGTCGTGCTGTACATGAAGGGGACCCCGGTGTTCCCGCAGTGCGGCTTCTCCGCCGCCGTCGTCCAGGTGCTGAGCCACACCGGCGTCAAGTTCAAGGGCGTCAACATCCTGGAGGATCCGGGCCTGCGCCAGGGCCTGAAGGAATACTCGAACTGGCCGACCTTCCCGCAGCTCTACGTCAAGGGCGAGCTGGTCGGCGGCTGCGACATCGTCCGCGAGATGTACGAGTCGGGCGAGCTGCAGACCCTGATGGCCGACAAGGGTGTCGCCACCGCCGCCTGACCGCATCGCCGGTCCGGTGCGATACGGAAAAGCCCCGCTCCGGCGGGGCTTTTTCTTGTCTGGAGCCAGAATAGCAGGCAGCGATGCCGGCCGCGCAGCCCGGCCATGCCCGGCGGCCCGCTGCCGGATTGCACAAACAATGTGCTAAACGGACGGTATGGTTCAGACTCCGCCGCCCGCCAAGGCCCCGACCTCCACAACCGCTGCGTTTGTCGCGGCGCTCTCCTCCTATCTGATCTGGGGGCTGGTCAACCCCGTCTTCTTCAAATCCCTGGGCAATGTCGGCGCGGTGGAGATCGTCGCCCACCGCGTGGTGTGGACCGTGGTGCTGGTCGGCATCGGCGTGCTGGCGACCCGTGGGCCGGCGGCCGTCGTCGCCGCGGTCGGCAACTGGCGCCGGCTTGGCATTCTGGTCGTCACCACCCTGCTGGTCACAATCAACTGGACGGTCTTCATCTGGGCAGTGGTGAACAGCCGGCTGGTCGAGGCCAGCCTGGGATACTTCATCAACCCGCTGGTCAATGTGCTGCTGGGCGTGCTGTTCCTGAACGAACGGCTCAGCCGCGGCCGGATGCTGGCGGTTGCTATCGCCGCCGCCGGCGTCGGCAGCCTCGTCGTCAGCTATGGCGCCGTGCCCTGGGTCGCGCTCTCGCTTGCGCTGTCCTTCGGCTTCTACGCCCTGGTGCGCAAGAAGGCGGCGATCGATCCGGTGATCGGTCTGCTGGTGGAAACCGCCCTGCTGTTGCCGGCGGCGCTGGGCTATCTGCTGTGGCTGGGCAGCGACGGCGCCTTCGGCCACGGTTGGGGGGAGAGCACCCTGCTGGTATTGGCCGGACCGATGACCGCGGTGCCGCTGGTGCTGTTCATGATCGGCGCGAGCCGGCTGACCATGACCACCCTCGGCTTGCTGCAATATGTCGGACCAACCGGGCAGCTTCTGCTGGGCGTGCTGGTCTATGGCGAGGCCTTCACCCGCAGCCACGCCATCACCTTCGCCTGCATCTGGGTGGCCCTGGCCGTCTTCACCGCCGATGCCGTGCACAGCCACCGCGCCACCACCCGCGCTGCCGCCGCCGCGCAATAGCCGTCAGCGCGGCGTCAGGCCGTGGGCGATGGTGTGGGCCAACGTGCCGACCATCGCACAAATGCCGGCGTCGTCGCGGCCGAACACCACCTGATCGAGGAAGCCCAGCCCGAAGCTGAGCGTCGCGATGCCGGCTGCCACATTGGCAAGGTCGGCGTCGGCGGCGATGGCGCCGCGGTCGCGATAGCCCTCCAGCCGCTTCAGCAGGCAGGGGATGCGGCTCTCCGACAGGGTGCGCGCCATCTCGTCCGCCACCGCCTGATCGACCAGGGCGCGGGCCAGCACGACGCGGGTGAAGTCGCGGCATTTCCAGCTGTGCTTCAGTTGCGCGTGCAGGAAGCGGCCAAGGTCGGTTTCCAGATCGTCGTCCGGCGGCGGCAGGTCGCAGCCACCGGATTCCTCGCGCCAATAGCGCTCGACCACCGCCAGCAGCAGCCCGCTCTTTCCTGAGAAATAGCGCTGGATCAGTTGTTCGTTGACCCCGGCCCGCCCGGCGATCTCCCGGGTCGTCGCCGCGTCGAAACCGCGTTCGGCGAACACCACCTTGGCGGCATCGAGCAGCGCGCTTTCCGTCGCGGCGCGGTCGCGCTTGCGCCCCCCGCCCTCGCAGGCGCCCTCGGTGCCATTTCCGGGGCAACAGCCGTCGGCTTCAGTGCTTGCGTCCAAGACCCGTCCCTCTCCAGTCCGCCACATCCGCTTCACGATAGGCAGCGTCATGTCAGGCGGCTTCATAATAAGTATGCAGATACATACTTGACAAGCGGCGGGCGTCGGTTCAAGTATGTACTCACATACATACAAGCCCTCACCCCAAAAGCCTATTGCCCAACAGGGGGTATTCCCGCCATGCCGCACAGCACCGCCACGCACAGCACCGCCACTCCGGATCTGTTCACCCCGCTGCGCCTCGGCGCGATCGAGCTGCCGAACCGCGTCGTCATGGCGCCGATGACCCGCAGCCGCGCCGGCGACGGCAACTGCCCGACCGCGCTGACCGCCGAATATTACGCGCAGCGCGCATCGGCCGGGCTGATCATCACCGAGGCGACGCAGGTCTGCGACACCGCCCAGGGCTATCCCAACACGCCGGGCATCCACACTGACGCCCAGACCCTGGCATGGCGCGCGGTCGCCGACGCCGTGCATACGGCCGGCGGGCGGATCGTCACCCAACTCTGGCATGTCGGCCGCATCTCCCACCCGCGTTTCCAGCCGAACGGCGCCGCTCCGGTCGCCCCATCGGCCATCGCGGCGAAGGGCCAGCTCTACACCGGGGCCGGCATGGAGCCCTTCCCGGTTCCGCGCGCTCTTGAAACCGCCGAGATCCCCGCTCTGGTCCGTCATTTCGCCGATGCCGCCAAGCGCGCCGTCTTCGATGCCGGCCTGGACGGCGTCGAGATCCACGCGGCCAACGGCTATCTGATCGACCAGTTCCTGCGCGACGGCACCAACACCCGCACCGACCAGTATGGCGGGACTGTGGAGAACCGTTGCCGCTTCCTGCTGGAGATCCTGGAGGCCACGGCCCATGCCGTCGGCGCCGACCGCATCGGCGTCCGCCTGTCGCCGACCGGTGTGTTCAACGACATGAAGGACAGCAACCCGCTGCCGCATTTCCTGGCGATCACCGAGGCGCTGAACCCCTTCAACCTCGCCTATCTGCATGTGATCGAGGGCAAGCCCGGCCATCACATGGCCCCGCCGGAGGGTGCGCCGCACGTGGCGTCCACCCTGCGCGCCGCCTACAAGGGCCCGTTCATCCTGAATGGCGGCTACAGCAGCGGTGATGCCGTCGCGGCACTCGCCAACGGCGAGGCCGATGCGGTCAGCTTCGGCGAGGCCTTCATCTCCAACCCGGACCTGCCTGTGCGCTTCCGTGCGGGTGCCTCCCTGGCCGAGCCGGACCGCACCACCTATTACGGCGGCGACGCCAAGGGCTACACCGATTACCCGGCGCTGGAATCAGTCGCCGCCTGACGGGTTTGCGGTCCCAAATTCCCCGAATGGGGCCGCAATTCCTCTCGACGTGAGAGAGCGCGTCGTGAGCGCGTCGTGAGACGCAAATCCCCCCTGCCCCCGGCCCGGTTCCCCCCTGGGCCGGGGGTCTTTTTTATGGGACGGTCTTATCTGGCCGAGCCGCTCACGCCGCCCCGCCCTCTCCGTCCAACCCGCGGGCAAGTGCCGCGATGGTGCCGTAGCCGACCTGATCGGCCGGATCGATCTCCGCCATCTTTGCGAGGATCGCCAGTGCCTTGCCGCGGTTGTGGCGGCGCAGTTCGATGAAGGCCAGCGCCTTCATGGTGAACAGGAAGAAGCGCGCCGCCCCGGCCGCCGTCCAGTCGGTGGAGCCAGCGGTCAGCTGCGACCAGTCGGCCGAAAAGCCGCCCTGGAGAGCCGCGGCATCCAGACCGATGCGGGCAACCCGCTCCGCCTCTGCCAGCTTCTTGCGGTTGAAGTAGAATTTGTACAGCGCATAGAAGACCGGCAGCACCCGCGGTCCCTTGCGGTGGGCCTCCCACAGCAGCGCCTCGCAGGCCTCAGGCACGTCGCGGGCCTTCACCGCCTCCTGCAAAAGTTCGTCGATCTGTTCGGGCACCTCGCCGAAAGCCATTCGGCCATTCGACATCCGGAGTTCGATCGGTTCGTCGCTCATCGCTTCCCTCGCCTGTCTTTTCCGCTGCAGCAATCAACCATCCGACGCACCGACGACACCCACATGGTACGCGCGGGAGCGCAGAGAAAGACCACATTATTTTTGTGCGGCGAAGTGTCGCGGCTGTCGCAAAAGCGACACGCGGCAAACCCGACAAAACCGTTGGCAGGCGAAACATTGTCAGACTTTCGCCACGCCGATTCCCGCATACAATCCTTTCAAATCAATGGTATGGACGTTTGGCACACCCCTTGCTTTATGTCTCGTCAGATTGGCCGGCACCCCCGGCAACGCGGCTTGAGGAGGCGGGACATGGTGACTCTGACGGATGCGGCGGTCTCCACACTGGAACAGGTTCTGGCGAAGTCCGGCGGTGCGGCGGCCGGCTTGCGGATCGCGGTGACCGATGGCGGCTGCGCCGGCCTGAAATACCAGATGGGCCTGGAGGCGGTGGCCGGCGACGACGACACGGTGCTCAGCTTCGGCCCCGTCACCATCTTCGTCGACGCCAACAGCCAGCCCTTCCTCAGCGGCGTGGTGGTCGATTTCGTCGAGGGCATCGAAGGTTCGGGCTTCAAGTTCGACAACCCGAACGCGACCAGCAGTTGCGGCTGCGGCAAGTCCTTCTCGGCCGGTGAGGGCAGCGGCGGTTCCTGCTCGACCTCCTCGTCCAGCTGCGGATCGTCGGCCCCCTACTCGACCCACTGATCCCACTTTCAGACAGCTTCTTCCCCTAGGCGCGCACCCACGGAAAGGCAGCAGCGACATGTGGAACTACACCGACAAGGTCAAGGAACACTTCTTCAACCCGAAGAACTCCGGTGTCCTGGACAGCGCCAACGCGGTCGGCGAGGTCGGCTCCATCACCTGCGGCGACGCGCTGCGTCTGATGCTGAAGGTCGATCCCGACACCCA
>Ga0206117_101005_pt1 | contig 18048 bp, 14 predicted proteins | sample 3A5Ametagenome_FD_177997 | JGI IMG/M metagenome (GOLD analysis project Ga0206117, IMG submission 177997) | Enriched microbial communities from leaf-cutter ant dump, University of Wisconsin, Madison, United States - 3A5A | ecosystem: Environmental > Terrestrial > Nest > Insects nest > Nest dump... | reverse complement strand
ACCGATGCGGCGCTTTATGCCGCGCGTATCCTGGTCGTCGATGACAACGAATCCAATGTCGAACTGGTCGTGGCCCTGCTCGAGGAGGAGGGTTACGAGAACATCGACGCCACGACGTCCAGCCGGGACGGCCTGAACCGCTATCTCGGCGCCACCGTGCCCTATGACCTGCTGTTGCTGGACCTGCGCATGCCGGAACTGGACGGCATCGGTTTCCTGCGCGCGATCAAGGACGCGCAACCCGACGTCGCCCACCCGGTCATCATCCTGTCGGCCCAGGCCGACCAGCGCAGCCGCGAGGAAGCGCTGGGCGCCGGGGTGCGCGACTACCTGACCAAGCCGATCGTGGTCTGGGAAGTGCTGCATCGCGTGCGCAACACCCTGGCGCTGCAACTGGCCTGGCGGCGGACCGAGGCGCTGAACCGCGACCTGGAGGAACGGGTCAGGGAGCGTACCGAGGAACTGGAGGCGACGCGGCGCGAAGTCATCCGCCGTCTGGCCACCGCCGGCGAATTCCGCGACAACGACACCGGCCAGCATGTCGAGCGGATGAGCCAGTATGCCTATGCCCTGGCACTGGCCGCGGGCATGCCGACCCAGGAGGCGCTGGCACTGCGCGATGCCGCGCCGCTGCACGATATCGGCAAGATCGCCATTCCCGACGCCATCCTGCTGAAGGCCGGCAAGCTGACCGACGACGAGTGGTCGACGATGCAGCGCCATGCCGAAATCGGCGGCACGATCCTGGAAGGGTCGGATTTCACCCTGCTGCAGCTGGCCCGCGAAATCGCCCTGACCCACCACGAACGCTGGGACGGATCGGGTTATCCGGCCGGGCTGGTCGGCACTGCCATCCCCCTGTCGGGCCGCATCGTCGCCATCGCCGACGTGTTCGACGCCCTGACCTCGGTGCGCCCCTACAAGCGGGCCTGGTCGGTCGAGGAAGCCGTGGCTTTCCTGCGGGACAATGCCGGCCGCCTGTTCGACCCCGAGCTGGTCGCCCGTTTCGTCGACATCCTGCCGGAAATGCTGACGATCAAGGCCCGCCTGGCCGACGCCTGACCGGCGCCCCTATCGGACGTCCATGGTACGGCAGCCCGGCGGCGCGCCGGCGGGCAGCTGGGCCGGCAGGCTGACGCCGCTGGCAGCGTAAAGCGGCGCGTTGTCGCCCCAGGACGCCGGCCACAGCGAACGGACCAGCGCCCAGGACGCCCCCCGCGCGATGCCGATGCGGTGTGGCGGTTCGATGACGCGGCCGTCGGCGGCGTAATGCGCGGCCACCCCCCACCAGCCCAGCACCGTGGCGCCCGGCGCCCCATAACGCGTATCCAGCAGCGAGACGCGCACCGATCCGTCCGCCTGGCGGTCGACGACCGGCCAGGTCTGCCCGCCCGAGAACCAGTCCAGCGTGCGCCCCGCCTCGCTGTCCTGCAGCCGGGCAATCGCCGGGTCGGCGGGCCGGGCAAAGCAGAACCAGTCGACCGGGCGGGGCGCGGCCGACGACAGGAAGCCGACGCGAATGCCCCAGGGTTCGTTGACGACGATCCGGCGCAGCCAGGGCTGGAAGATCGTGGTGTAGGCATGCAGATCGACGCCGACCGTGCCTTGCACAGCCAGCTGGCGCCGCGCCTCGGTCGCGGTGATCTGGTTCTGCCCCCAGCCATAGACCAGGTAGGACGTCGAACACAGCAGCGCGATCCACGAGATCGGCGTGCTCCATCGCCTGACGGTGCCGCCCAGGATCACCGCCAGCAGCAGGATGACGGTATAGAACGGGTCGATGATGCCGACGGCGGGAATGTCGTAGCGCACGTCGCTGAACGGCAGCAGGATCTGGGTGCCGTAGATCGTCGACATGTCCAGCAGCGGATGGACGATCATAGACGCCGTCCATACCGTGATCCACGCCTTCAGCGCCGCATCCGCGCCGCGCGGATCGCCCGATCGCCGACGAAACAGCCGCCAGCAGGCCCAGCCCAGGATCGGCCCGACCACGGCACCGAACCACAGCGAATGGCTGAGGCCGCGATGGTCGCGCCATTCGGCCAGGGCATCGCTGACGAAGGCCAGCGGGATCACGTCCAGGTCGGGCACGGTATTGGCCGCGGCCCCGGCAACCAGCGCGACCCAACCCAGCCGGCGCCGCCCCACCGCCTGGCCGATCGTGGCGCCCAGCAGCATATGTGTCAGGTTATCCATCAGCGCCTCAGCACGTCGCGGCAGCGGGAGTCGCGGGCCTGCCAGCCGGCCCGCGCCAGTTCGGGTTCGGCCTGGTCCGCCAGCGGATGGCCGATGCACAGATAGGCGACCAGCCGCCAGTCCGGCGGCACGGCCAGCACGGTGGCGACGGCCTGCGGATCCAGGATCGAGACCCAGCCGACACCGATGCCCTCGGCCCGGGCGACCAGCCACAGGGTGTGGACGGCGGTGACCACCGAATAGGCCAGCATTTCCGGCATGGTGCGGCGGCCCAGGCCATGGCCCTGCCCGGTCGCCTGGTCGCAGAACACGGCCAGGTGGACCGGTGCCTCGCGCAGGCCGGCAAGCTTCAGCCGCGCATAGAGGGCCGCGCGCTCGCCGCCGTAATCGGCCAGCGCCTCGGCATTGGCCTGCTCGAACGCGGCGATCACTCCGGCCCGCGCGGCCGCGCTTTCGACCGACACGAAGCGCCAGGGCTGGCTCAGACCGACCGACGGGGCCAGGCAGGCCAGGTCCAGCAGGCGATCGAGCTGGCCTTCGTCGAGCGGATCGGGGCGGAAGCGGCGCACGTCGCGCCGCCACGCCAGCAAGTCGGCCAGATGGCCGCGGAAATCGGCGTCGAAATCGGGGCTGGGGCCAGTCATGCGCGGCGCACCATACCCGACGCCCCGGCCGAAGTCATGCCGGCCGGCATGACACCGCCGTGATCACTCCCCTTCAGGCCGCCTTGGCATCCTCGATCATCATCGCCGCGCCCTTCTCGGCGATCATGATGGTCGGCGAATTGGTATTGCCCGAGGTGATGGTCGGCATGATCGAGGCATCGATCACGCGCAGGCCTTCGATGCCGCGGACCCGCAGCCGTTCGTCGACCACCGCCATCGCATCCTGGCCCATCTTGCAGGTGCCGACCGGGTGGAAGATCGTGGTGGCGATGTCGCCGGCGGCGCGCGCCAGATCCTCGTCGGACGAAATCTGCGGGCCGGGGCGGAATTCCTCGGGCGAGAAGCGCGCCAATGCCTGGCCGGCGGCGATGCGCCGGGTCAGGCGGATGGCGTCGGCCGCGACCTGACGGTCTTCCGGCGTCGACAGGTAGTTCGGCCGGATCGCGGGCGCTGCCAGGGGATCAGGCCCCTTGATGCGGATATGGCCGCGGCTGGTCGGCCGCAGGTTGCAGACCGACGCGGTGAAGCCGGGGAACGGGTGCAGCGGATCGCCGAACTTGTCGAGGGTCAGCGGCTGGACATGATATTCCAGGTTCGGCGTGGCATAGGCATCGTCGGACCGCGCAAACCCGCCCAGCTGGCTCGGCGCCATCGTCAGGGGCCCGCGCCGGAACAGGAAATAATCGATGCCCATCTTGGCCCGGCCCAGCAGCGACGAGGCCTGCTCGTTCATCGTCTGCACGCCGCGCACCTTGTAGGCACAGCGCACCTGCAGATGGTCCTGCAGGTTTTCGCCGACACCGGGCAGTTCATGCTGCACCGCGATGCCGTGTTCCTGCAGCAGCGCGCCGGGACCGATGCCCGACAGTTGCAGCAGCTGGGGCGAGCCGACCGCACCCGAGGCCAGCACGACGGCACCGCGGGCGCGCGCCTTGACCGGGCGGCCCTTCTGGCGAAAGGCGACGCCGGTGGCCCGGCCGCCTTCCAGCAGCACGCGTTCGGCCTGGGAATGGGTCAGCACCATCAGGTTCTGGCGGTCCATGACCGGCCGCAGGAACGCCTTGGCCGAGGTCCAGCGGATGCCGTTGCGCTGGTTGACCTGGAAATAACCGCAACCGGCATTGTCGCCGCGGTTGAAATCATTGACCGAGGGGATCCCCGCCTCGGCCGCGGCGGCCTGGAAGGCGTCCAGGATTTCCCAGGTCAGGCGCATCTCCTCGACCCGCCATTCGCCGCCGGCGCCATGGAAATCGTCGTTGCCGCGCACCTGGTCCTGCGAGCGCTTGAAGAACGGCAGCACGTCGTCCCAGGCCCAGCCGGCATTGCCCATCTGGCGCCACATGTCGTAATCGGCCGCCTGGCCGCGCATGTAGATCATGCCGTTGATCGCCGAACAGCCGCCCAGCACCTTGCCGCGCGGATAGTTCAGCGCCCGGCCGTTCAGCCCGGGCTCGGCCTCGGTCTTGAAGCACCAGTCGGTGCGCGGGTTGCCCATCGTGTACAGATAGCCGATGGGGACATGGATCCAGAAATAGTCGTCGTTGCCGCCCGCTTCCAGCAGCAGCACGGTCTTGCCCGGATCGGCCGACAGCCGGTTGGCCAGCGCGCAGCCGGCCGAACCGGCCCCGACGATCACGTAATCGAACTCGCCGATATCCTGGCGCGGCGCCTCGGTCGCCATCGTTTCACTCCCCTGATCCGAACGGGCGGGAGTGTGGCAAGCCCGGGGCGGTCAACGCAAGTCAGGATTGACCCTGGCGGATTTCGGCCAGGCCCCGGCGCTGGCGCCCGGCATCGTCGAAATTGGCGGGATCAAGCCAGGTTTCGAAGGCGGCCTTGACCGCGGGCCAGTCGCCGTCGGTCATGCCAAACCAGGTGGTGTCGCGGTTGCGGCCCTTGATCACCATGTGCTGGCGGAACAGCCCTTCGTAGGAAAAGCCGAAACGCAGCGCCGCCCGGCGCGATGGTTCGTTCAGCGCGTTGCATTTCCATTCCAGCCGGCGATAGCCCAGGTCGTCGAAGACGTGGCGGGCCAGAATGAAGATCGTCTCGGTCGCGGCCGGGGTCTTGGGCAGGCCGACGCCGAACCAGATATTGCCGATTTCGATGACGCCCTGGGCGGCCGCGATCCGCATGTAGCTGACCACGCCCATCGCCCGGCCGGTGGCCTGGTCGACCACGGCAAGGAACAGCGGGTCTTGCGACGCCACGCAGCCTTCGACCCATTTGTCGAAGCTGGCCTGGTCGGCGAAAGGACCGACCGACATGTAGTCCCACAGCCGCGGATCGGCGCCCGGCCCCTGGGCCGCGGCAAAAAGGTCGGGGGCATGCCGGGCGGCAATCGGCTCCAACCGCACATGGGCACCCTGCAGCACCTCGCGCTGGGGATCGCGGGCGGGCTGCCAGTCCAATACCGGGCCCAGGATCTGGTCGATCGAAGTCATCGTCGGTCCTCGAGAAAAAGAAAAGGCGTCAATGTCTGCCCGACCCTGCCGCCCGGCCCCGGCCCTGCACAGGTCCGGTTCAGGCAGATCGAGGGAACCACCCTAAGCCCCGCGCCGGCCGCGCAACCGCGGCCACGCCGCCATCGCCACCGCAGCCACGCCCAGCGCCAGCAGCCCCGCCGACAGGGGCGAGGTCAGGAAGACCAGCGCGTCGCCCCGCGACAGCAGCATCGCCCGGCGGAAATTCTCCTCGACCGCCGGCCCCAGCACCAGGCCCAGCAACAGCGGTGCGACCGGCAGCCGGAGCCGCGCCAGCACGCAGCCGAAAATGCAGGCCAGCGCCGCGACATGGATCTCGAAACTGTCGCGCTTCAGCGAATAGACCCCGATCACGCAGAACACGATGATCGCGGGAAACAGGAAACGATAGGGAATGGTCAGCAGCCGCACCCACAGCCCGACCAGCGGCAGGTTCAGCACGACCAGCATCAGGTTGCCGATCCACATCGATGCGATCAGGCCCCAGAACAGGTCGGGGTTGCGGGTCATGACCAGGGGGCCGGGCTGGATGTCGTGGATCATCATCGCGCCCACCATCAGCGCCATGACGGCGTTCGACGGCAGGCCCAATGTCAGCAGCGGGATGAACGACGTCTGCGCGCCGGCATTGTTGGCGGCCTCGGGCCCTGCCACGCCTTCGATGGCACCGCGGCCGAATGCCTGCGGCGTGCGCGACAGGCGCTTTTCCAGACCGTAGGCGGCAAAGGCCGAGATCGCCGCGCCGCCACCGGGCAAGGCGCCCAGGACCGTGCCCACACCCGTCCCGCGCAGGATCGCGGGCATCGCCCGGCGGAACTCGGCCGGGGTCGGGATCATGCCGCCGACGCGCGCACCCGTTACCGCACGATCGGCCGGCGCCCCCAGGTTGCGGACGATTTCGGCAAACCCGAAGATGCCGACCGACAGCGCGACGAAATCGATGCCGTCGTAAAGCTGGGGCAGGCCGAAGGTCAGACGCTGGACGCCGTCGATCGCATCGGTGCCCACGACTGCCAGCAGCATGCCGATCACGACCATGCCGATCCCTTCCAGCACCGGCCCGTCGGTCAGCGCCACGGCCAGCAGCAGGCCGAGCACCATCAGCGCGACATAGTCCCGCGGTGTGAAGACCAGCGCCAGCGCCGACAGCGGCACCGCCAGGGCGGCGATCGCGAAGGTGGCGACACAGCCAGCGAAGAACGAGGCGATCGCCGAAATCGCCAGCGCCACCCCGGCACGGCCCTGGCGCGCCATCTGGTAACCGTCGATCGTGGTCACGACCGACGACGCTTCGCCCGGCAGGTTGACAATGATCGCGGTGGTCGAACCGCCATACTGGGCACCGTAGTAGATGCCGGCCAGCATGATCAGCGCGCTGACCGGTTCGAGCGCATAGGTCGCCGGCAGCAGCATGGCGATGGTGGCCAGCGGCCCGATGCCCGGCAACACCCCGATCAGCGTCCCCAGTACGCAGCCGACCAGGGCATAGCCGAGATTGACCCCGGTCAGCGCCGTGCCGAACCCCAGGGCGAGATGACCGGCCAGATCCATGCCCGGCTAGTCCGGCCAGGCCGGCCACAGCGGCAGGCGCAGGTCGGCCACCCCGTCGAACACGACGATCGTGACCGCCGCCAGCACCGCGGCCATGACCAGCGTCCCGCGCCAGGTGAACCTGCCGCCGGCCCGGGCGGCGGCGAACACCATCGCCGTCAGCGCCACGACCAGGCCGGCCGGTGCCAGCAGCACGGCAAACAGCACCACCGATCCGACGACCCAGCCCAGCGCATGCCAGTTCCAGGGCGCCGGCGCCGCGGCCGGCGCCGGAACCGGGCGGCCCAGCGCGCCGGCCGTCACGCCCAGGCCGATGGCGCCCAGCACCAGGCTCAGCGCCGTAGGAAAATAACCCGGCCCCATCCGGGCCGCGCTGCCGCGGGCCAGGTCCGCCGACAGCAGGAAGAACAGCATCGCGATGCCGAGGAACAGAAGGCCGGCGGCAAAGGCGCGCCGGTTGCGGATCGCCGGGACGGTCATTCCGGCACGATCCCGGCCCGTTCGATCAGGACCTTCATTCTGGCCGATTCCGCCGCGACATAGGCAGCCGTCTCGGCCGGCCCCATGTCGGGCATCGTCGTCATGCCCAGCCGGCTGTGATAGGTGACGATACGCGGATCGCGCATCGTCTGGCCGAACGCAGCCGACAGGCGGTCGACGACGTCGGGCGGCGTGCCGGCCGGGGCCATCAGGACATTCCAGGCCGAGAAGACCACACCGGGATACCCCGCCTCGACGAAGGTCGGTACGTCGGGCAGGCCGGGCAGGCGCGTGGCGCCGCTGACGGCCAGGGCGCGCAGCCGGCCTGCCTCGATCTGCGGCCCCAGCACGCTGAAGACGTCGAATGTAAAGTCGATGGTGCCGCCCAGCAGGTCGGTGATGGTCGCGGCCGTCGTCCGGTAGGGGATATGGGTCATCGCGATGCCGGCATCGTGGGCCAGCAGCACGGCGCCGAGATGCTGGGCAGAACCGACACCGGCACTGCCGTAGTTCAGCCGATCCGGGTGGGCGCGTGCGAACGCCACCAGATCGGCCAGGGTGCGGAACGGTGAAGCCGCATTGACCGCCAGCGAAAGCGGCGCCGAGCCGATGCCGTGCACCGGCGTGAAGGCGGTGGCGGGATCGTAGCTCAGCTTCTTCAGATGCGGATAGGCCGCCAGCGGGCCCGATGATGCGAACAGAATGGTATAGCCGTCGGGCCGGGCGCCGGCGACCGCCTGGAACGAGATGATGCCACCAGCGCCGGCGCGGTTGTCGACGATGACGGGCTGGCCCAGCCGCTCGGCCAGGACCGGGGCCATGTTGCGCGCGCTGTTGTCGGATCCGGTACCGGCCGAGGGCACGACCCAGATCACCGGCCGCGACGGATAGTCGGCCGCCTGCGACGAACCTGCCTGCGACGAACACGCCAGCGCAGCCGCGAAGGCTGCGACCAGGACAGCTTCCTTCCGCATCGGCGCTTTTCCCTCCCCCGCGGCACGAACGTGCCGCCAAGGCAGATTTCGCCCCATGTCAGCCCAAGGTCAAGTACTCCCGTGCGATGGCGGAACCAGACACCGCGCGGAAAACCGCGACCGCTGGTGACACGCGCCTCGACGGCCATTGCACTATCGTTCCATAATTTCGATCGGAGCGGGCGGTCCAGAATAGGATTTTAAGGCTATCGACGCCGAAACCGCCCTACAGCACCCTGCGGTATTGAACGAAGCCGGATTTGTCGGCGATGCGATCGTAGAGTTGCATCGCCGTCGTGTTGGTCTCATGGGTCAGCCAGTAGACCCGGGCCGCCCCCATGTCGCGGGCCGCGGCGTAGACATGCTCGATCAGCTTGCGGCCGATGCCGCCGCCACGCGTGGTCTCGGCGACGAACAGGTCCTGCAGATAGACATAGTCGCCCGGCGTCCAGGTCGACCGGTGGCGGATCCAGTGAACCAGTCCGACGGCGCGGTCCCCGTCAAAGGCCAGCGCCGCCCACATCGGTTCGGCCGGGTCCAGCAAGCGCGCCCAGGTCGTGCGGTTGGCCTCGGGGGGCAGATCCACCTTGTAGAACGTCTGGTAGCCGCGCCACAGGGCCAGCCAGTCGTCATGGTCGGCGGCGGTCGGCGGGCGCAGCGTGATGGCGGGCATCGGAAACGTCTCGGGGCTGTTGCAAACGATGCCGCACAGTGCCGCGCGGCCGCCTCCCTGCACAGGTCCGGTTCGGCACCGGCCGGGGAACCAGTTGCCGCGCTACCCGCAGTTGCGGGCAAGGCATCTTCTTTACCATTTCCACTCTCCCTAGATTGGCGGTCTGGCAAGTGGGGTAATAAAATGCCGTCGTACCGCAGTCGCGTCGCTTCCAAGTTCCTGTGTATCGTCACAGTCCTGATTATGGCCTGTTCGATGCGGCCTTCCGCCCAGGCCGAGACATGGTTCCAGGTAACGCCCCGCTATAACGGACTGTCCAGGGCAGCCGACGGGTCGCTGTATGCCGCCGGCACCTTCCTCACGTCCAGCATCACGGTCGGCGGCACGACGTTCAGCAATTACGGCGGTACGGCCAGGACCGAAGACGCCGTGATCGCCCGCCACAACGAGATCGGCAACGTGCTGTGGGCCAGGCAACTGGGCGGCGCGGGCGCCGACCAGATGATCGACATCGCCACGGACGCCCAGGGCAACGCCTATGCGCTGGGGGCCGGATCCGGAACCTGGATCGCCCCGCAGTTGACCATGGAAGGCGTGACCGACGCGGTCCTGATCAAGGTCGATTCGTCCGGCGGCATCAGCTGGGCAAGGCGCTTCGGCGGGCCTGGCGCGACGATGACGCCCAAGGCTGTCGTCACCGATGCCGCCGGCAATATCTTCGTCTCCGGCATCTTCAACGGGGCCAACCTGACCGCCCCCGCCATCGAGCGGCGCGGCCTGCAGGATATCTTCGTGTTCAAGCTGGATGCGGCCGGCAACACGATATGGGCCCGGAATTTCGGCGGCGGCGGCACGACGATGGACACGTCGGGCCTGGCAGTCGACAGCGCGGGCCATGTCTATCTGACCGGCCGCTTCACCGGCAACAACCCCTCGTTTCCCGCCATTCCCGCAAATACAGGCAATTACTTCGCCCTGAAAGTCAGCGGAACGGGCGACATCGCCTGGGCCAGGACAACGTCGTCCACCGGCCAGTTCTTCGTCGCAAGCGCGGTCGGCGTGGACGGCGGCGGCAATGTCTACGTGGCCGGCGGGGGCGCGGGTCCCCTGGGCGGCTCGAACCTGTGGCTCTGGAAACTGACCGCTGGTGGCGACACGACATGGCTGAACAGCTACGGCGGCACCCAGGCCGCCAACGTCACGCCCGTCCGGATTGCGGCGGAGCAGGACGGAACGATCTATGTCGGCGCGACCTACAACGGGACGTTTGCCACCCCTTCCGGCGCCCTTGCGGCCTGGGGCGGCGCCGCGTTTTCCTATGACAGCATCGTGCTGAAATTCGATGCCGCCGGCACCCTGAACTTCGGCCTGAATTACGGCAGCCGATCGGAAGAGCAGGCACCGGCAAGCACCCGCCTTCTGGGACTGACGTCGGATTCCAGGGGTTCGTATTACTTCAGCGCCTACGCCACAGGCTGGGGGGAGCGGCCGAAGCTGCCGAACACCGGTGCGGATTACCTGGCGAAATACCCCACCACGGCCGCCGCCGATACGCCGTCGCCGGTGCCGCAAACGGGCTGGTGGTACAATCCCGCGCAAACCGGGCGCGGCCTGGCGATCGAATATTATCGCGCGTCCGGCAGGATATTCCTCGGGGTGTTCGGCTATGGTCCCGGCGGTGTCGCCACCTGGCAGGTCGGGGTCTGCACCTACGATGCCGCCACGCGCACATGCAGCGGCAGGCTCGATACCTACGAGAATGGCGCCACGCTGACCGAGCTGACCCACGCCACCGCAACGCCCACCGCCGGCGCCGGGCCGTTCACGCTGAACTTCGCCGACAGCCGCAACGGCACCGTGACCTGGGCCAACGAACAGTTCCCGATCTCGCGGTTCAAGCCGACGACGGCCGACGGCACCGACACCACGGGCAATGCGGTCGCCTATACCGGGTGGTACTGGGACCCCAACGTGGCGGGGCGCGGCTATTTCCTGGAAACCTGGCGCAATGCCGATGGCAGCGTGCCGCTCTATGGTGTCGGCTTCATGTATCGCCCCGACGGCACGCCCACCTGGTACGTGCTGCAGGGGCTGGCGACCTATCTCTCGGTCGAGACCCGCTGGGGCGATCTGCCCTTCACCGAATTCGCCGGCGGCACGCCGTCATTCGTCGGCGGCAACTGGACGGTGCCGACCCAGATGCAGCAGGTCGCCACCTTTCCTTTCTCGATGCGCTGGCGAGCAGGCGCGGCGATGCTGCTGACCGGCACGTCCTGGAGCTGGATGACCCATTTCGTGCAATGACGCCGGCCCCTCAGGGCCGGCGGATCCAGCCCAGGTTCAGCGTGGGTTCGTCGCCGTCCGGTTCAACCAGCGGCCCGACCACCAGTGACCAGTCGCGGCCCTTGGCATCGGTATGGGTCGCGACCTGGTCGACCCTGGTGCCGGCGGCATAATCGGCATAGGTGCCCGGCGACGGGATATCGTCGTCATCGTCGGCAGCAACGGCGGGGGCCGCGTCGGTCGGGTCGGGCAGCAATGCCGTCTTGGCCTTCAGCGTGATCCGCGCCGCCTGCGCCTTCGCCCCCGGCGGCAGGTCCAGCAGCACGCTGGCATGCACCACGCGCAGCGCGCCCTGGTAGAAGACATCGTTGACCGGCTGTGGCTGGCCCAGGCGCCGGATCAGGTAGAAATCGTCGAGCGAGGCGCAGCAGCCCTCGCGCACCATGGTCATGCGCGGGTTCTTCGCGGGTTCGACCCGCAGGGCCCGGCCCCAGAACGCGCTTGCCTTCGGCCGACCCGGACCATCGACATCACGCCAGACGACGGTCAACGACCCTTCGGCACAGATCATCAGGTCGGCATAGATCAGGTCGCGTTTGCCGGTGCCGAACAGATCGCCCTGGCGGATCGCGGCCACGACCCGCGGGTCGGTGCGCATGCGGAACCGCGACGAACAGGTGTCGCCGTCATTGTCGCGCGGTTCGCCGGGGAACGCGGCGGCGGCCAGCCGGTCGATCAGCGCGGCATTGCCGGCCAGCCCCTTGGCCGGGGCCAGCCCGTCGACGCGGGTCCAGCCGGCGGCCTCGGGGAACAACAGGTCGGCGCGGGCGAACCGCGTCTCGGGCTCGTCGGTCGCCGCCATCGCGGGGCCTGCCAGCAGCAGCGCCAGCACAATCATGAACTTCATGCCTGAACTCCGTCGGCCGCGGCCAGCGACGCGGCCAGGTCGCGGGCCAGCCGCAGCAGGGCCGGGGTCGGCCCGCTGGCGCCTTCGGCCGCCGTGTCGAACGCCAGGGCGGCGGCCCCGATGCCGGGTTCGCCGAACTGCCCGGCCGCCCCGGCCAGCTTGTGGGCGATGGCCTGGGCCTGGGCCAGGTGGTCATCGGCCAGGCCGCTGGCCAGCAGCGCATCCAGCCGGCCGCGATCCTCGGCCAGGCGCCGGCGGAAGGCCTGGGCCTGCGCGGCGATCGCCCGGCGGCCCAGCGCCTCGTCGTCGTCCGCCTGCGACTGCTCGACGATCGAATAACCGATGCCGCGCCGCGTCTCGATCTTCACCCGCGCCGCCGTCCGCGCCAGCATCTTGCGCAGGTGATGGACATGGACCTCGACCGCGTTCGAGGCGACTTCCTCGTCGAAGCCATAAAGGCTCTGTTCGATCGCGCTGCGCGGATGCAACTGCGCCGGCCGGCGCAGCAGCAGTTCCAGCAGCGCCAGTTCGCGCCGCGACAGGCGCAGGTCCTGGCCGTCGACGCTGGCCGCGCGCCGTTCGGCATCCAGCTGCAGGTTGCCGAGCGTCAGGACCCGTGATTCCAGCCGGGCCGGCCGCCGCGCCAGGGCATGCAGCCGCGCCTTCAGCTCGGGCATGGCGAAGGGTTTGATCAGGTAATCGTCGGCCCCGGCCTCGAGGCCGGCGACGCGGTCGTCGATCGAGCCGCGCGCGGTCAGCATCAGGATCGGCATCGCCCCGCCCCGGGTGCGGACCGTCCGCACCACCTGGATCCCGTCCTGGTCGGGCAGCGCCCGGTCGACGACCAGCAGGTCATAGGCGCACGACCGCAACGCTTCCAGCCCGTCGGCGCCGGTTTCCAGCACGTCGACCCGGTGACCGTCGCCACGCAATGCCGCCGCGATCAGCCCGCCGACCGACGGATCGTCTTCGATGACCAGCAGGCGCATTGCTGATGGTTGCCGTTTTCCCGTTGTTTCCGCTACCCTGAAGACCCGTCCAGTCTAGGGGGTTGGACGGGCGCCCGGCAAGAACCGCTTGCCCAAGGCGGCAGCTCGCGCCCATAACAGGGCAAAGCCACGCGCATGAGATGGCTGGGGGGAGGGAACAGAACGATGACCGCCTCGGTCCTGGTGGCCGACGACGATCCGAATATCCTGCTGTCGCTGGAATTCCTGCTGAAGCAGGCCGGCTATGCCGTGCGCGTGGCCGCCGACGGCGAAGCGGTCCTGTCGGCCGTGCGCGAAGCCGTGCCCGACCTGCTGCTGCTCGACGTGATGATGCCCAAGCGCAACGGCTATGACGTCTGCCAGACCATCCGGGCCGACCACGACCTGGACGGCCTGCGCATCCTGATGCTGACCGCCAAGGGCCGCGACGTCGAACGCGACAAGGGCATCGCCCTGGGGGCCGACGACTACATCACCAAGCCGTTCTCGACGCGCGACATGCTGGCCCGGGTGCGCGACATGCTGGCCCGGCCGCGCCTCTAGGCCAATATCGGCGATGTCCGAGGAGAACCGGCGCGAAGACAAACTCGTCGGGCTGTTCATCCTGGGCTGCGTCCTGCTGCTGCCGCCGCTGGTCGGGCTGGCCTCGGGCCGCTGGATGCAGGGTTGGCCAGCCCTGGTCGTCTATGTCTTCCTGGCCTGGATCGGGGTGATCGCCGGCATCGCCTATGTCGTCGAACGCCGGCTGGCCCGCGGCCGCCAGGACGATGCCGAGGGCGACGGCTGATGGATGCCGCGTAATGGATACCGGCACCGTCCTCTTCACCTCGATCGCCTATCTGGCGCTGTTGTTTGCCATCGCCTATGTCGTCGACCGCATCCGCCAGCGCGGCAACGGCTCGACGCTGGTCTATGTCCTGTCGATCGCGGTCTACTGCACGTCCTGGACCTTCTATGGCTCGGTCGGCCGGGCGACGACGGGGGGCTTGAGCTTCCTGCCGATCTACCTGGGGCCGACCTTGGCCTGCTGTCTGGGCTGGCTGGTACTGCGCCGCATCCTGATCGTGGCCAAGGCCAACCGCATCACCTCGATCGCCGACTTCATCGCCTCGCGCTATGGCAAGAACCCCGTCATCGCGGTGCTGGTCACGGTCATCGCCGTCATCGGCTCGGTGCCCTATATCGCGCTGCAGCTGAAGGCGGTGTCGACCAGCTTCTCGGTGCTGGTGGCCGCCCCCAACCAGCTCGATTCCTTCCTGCCGCTGCCGCCGGTTTTGCTGGATACCGCGCTGTGGTCGGCCTTGCTGCTGGCGGTGTTCACCATCCTGTTCGGCACCCGCCATCTCGACGCATCCGAACATCACCGCGGCATGGTCGCGGCCATCGCCTTCGAATCGGTGGTCAAGCTGGCGACCCTGACGGCCGTCGGGCTGTTCACCGTGTTCGTGCTGTTCGACGGTTTCGGCGACCTGTTCGAACGGGCGCTGGAAACCCCGGCGCTGGAAAAGCTGTTCCACCTCGACGGCGTCGAGCACGGCGCCAACTGGGCCGGCATGATCTTCCTGGCCCTGGCCGCCGCGATCTGCCTGCCGCGCCAGTTCCAGGTCTGGGTGGTCGAGAACCGCGACCTGCGCCATCTCGACCGCGCCCTGTGGGGCTTTCCGCTGTACCTGCTGGCGATCAACCTGTTCGTGCTGCCGATCGCGCTGGCCGGGCTGATGACCCTGCCGCGGGGTTCGGATCCCGACCTGTTCGTGCTGACCGTGCCGCTGGCCGGCGGTGCCTCGGGCCTGGCGCTGGCCGCCTTTATCGGCGGGCTGTCGGCCGCGACCGGCATGGTGATCGTCGAAACGGTCGCCCTGTCGACCATGGTCTCCAACGACCTGATCATGCCCGTCCTGTTGCGGCTGAAAGCCATGCGCATCGCCCAGCGCGCCGACGTGACCAGCCTGCTTTTGTCGATCCGCCGCATCGCGATCATCGTCATCGTCATGCTGGGCTATCTCTACATGCGCCAGGTCGGCAATGCCTATGCCCTGGTGGCGATCGGGCTGGTGTCGTTTGCCGCGGTGGCGCAGTTCTTCCCCGCCATCCTGCTGGGCCTGTTCTGGCCGCGCGCCAATGCCCGCGGCGCCATCGTCGGCATAACCGGCGGTTTCCTGGTCTGGCTCTACACGCTGCTGCTGCCGTCGTTCGCGCAGTCGGGCTGGCTGGCGCAATCCTTCATCGCCGACGGGCTGTTCGGCGAACGGCTGCTGAAACCCTATGCCTTCCTGGGGCTGGACGGGCTGGATCCGGTCACCCACAGCCTGTTCTGGTCGATGCTGATCAATATCGGCGGCATCGTCGGCGTGTCGCTGTCGACGCGGCAATCGGGGCTGGAGCGCGCCCAGGCCGCGCTGTTCACCGAAAGCGGCGCGCTGCAGGGCGGCGCGGTGCGGCTGTGGCAGGGCAAGGCACCGCTGAAGGAGCTGCGCGCCCTGGTCGGCCGCTTCATCGGCACGCGGCGGGCCGAAACCGCCTTTGCCGACCATCTGCGCAGCCGCCGGATGGACCCGGCCACCCAGACGGCGGACGCCGAACTGGTGCGCCATGCCGAACGGTTGCTGGCCGGCGCCATCGGCTCGGCCTCGGCCCGCGTCATCGTGGCGACCGTGGCCGAGGAACAGCCGCTGGGCCTGGACGACGTCATGCGCATCCTGGAGGAAACCTCGCAGGCGATCGAATACAGCCGGCGGCTCGAGGAAAAATCGCGCGAGCTGGAGGCCGCGACCAACGAACTGCGCGTCGCCAACGAACGGCTGAAGGAGCTGGACCGGCTGAAGGACGACTTCGTCTCGACCGTCAGCCATGAGTTGCGCACGCCGCTGACCTCGATCCGCTCGTTCTCGGAAATCCTGCACGACCATCCCGACCTGGACGATGCCCAGCGCCAGCAATTCCTGGGGATCGTCATCAAGGAAAGCGAGCGGCTGACCCGGCTGATCAACGAACTGCTGGACCTGGCCAAGATCGAATCCGGCCGGCTGGACTGGCAGATGGCGCGGGTCGATGCCGCCGAACTGGTGCGCGAGGCGGCGCAGTCGATCGGGCAATTGTTCCGCGACAAGAACGTCATGCTGGAACTGGACCTGCCCGACGGCCCGCTGCCGGTCGATGCCGACCGGGATCGGCTGATGCAGGTCTTGATGAACCTGTTGTCGAACGCGGTGAAATTCTCGCCCGCCGGCCGGGGCCGGGTGATCCTGGCGGCCGACCGGGTCGGCACCCAGGTCGAGATCGTCGTATCCGACAACGGCCCCGGCATCGCCGCCCGCGACCAGCATGTGATCTTCGAACGGTTCCGTCAGGTCGGCGACACCCTGACCGGCAAGCCGCAGGGCACGGGGCTGGGCCTGGCCATTTCGCGCATGATCGTCGAACATCACCGCGGCCGCATCCGCCTGGTGCCGGGCGGCCAGGGCGAGGGCGCGACCTTCCGCGTCACCTTGCCGCTGCGCCCCGACGTGGTCGCCGCCGCCTCATAATGTTGCGTTAAGGTCGACGACGCAGCCTCTGGCCCAACCGACCAGGGGAGGAAAGCGCCGATGAACGCGCAGAGCCATAACGACGTCTTCGCCGTGCCGCCGGCATCAGCCGAACGGGCCTGGATCAATGCCGACCAGTACGAAGAGATGTACCGGCGCTCGATTGCCGAGCCTGAGGCATTCTGGGGCGAGGAAGGCAAGCGGCTGGACTGGATCCGGCCCTATACCAAGGTCAAGAACGTCTCGTTCGCGCGCGAGAACCTGTCGATCCGCTGGTACGAGGACGGTGTCCTCAACGTCTCGGCCAACTGCATCGACCGCCATCTGGCGACACGGGCCGATCAGGTCGCCATCATCTGGGAAGGCGACGATCCGTCCCAGGATGCCCGCATCACCTATCGCGCGCTCTACCATGCGGTCTGCCGCATGGCCAACGTGCTCAAGGGCATGGGCGTCAGGAAGGGCGACCGCGTCACCATCTACCTGCCGATGATCCCCGAGGCCGCGGTGGCGATGCTCGCCTGCGCCCGCATCGGCGCCGTCCATTCCGTCGTCTTCGCCGGCTTCTCGCCCGACAGCCTGGCCAACCGCATCCTCGATGCCGACAGCCGCTTCGTCATCACCGCCGACGAAGGCCTGCGCGGCGGCCGGAAAGTGGGGCTGAAGGTCAATACCGACGCAGCCCTGGCCCAATGCCCCGACGTCGCCAAGGTGCTGGTCGTGCAGCACACCAAGGGCGACATCGCCTGGGTCGAGGGCCGCGACGTCTGGTATCACGAAGCCATCGCCAATGTGGCGGACGAATGCCCGCCCGAGCCGATGGGCGCCGAGGATCCCCTGTTCATCCTCTATACCTCGGGGTCGACCGGCAAGCCCAAGGGCGTCCTGCACACCTCGGGCGGTTATCTCGTCTATGCCGCGATGACCCATAAATACGTCTTCGACTATCACGACGGCGACATCTACTGGTGCACCGCCGATGTCGGCTGGGTGACCGGCCATTCCTATATCCTGTACGGGCCGCTGGCCAACGGCGCCACCACCCTGATGTTCGAGGGCGTGCCCAACTATCCCGATGCCGGCCGCTTCTGGCAGGTCATCGACAAGCATCACGTCAACATCTTCTATACCGCCCCCACCGCCATCCGCGCCCTGATGCGCGAGGGCGAGGCGCCGGTGAAGAAATCCTCCCGCGCCTCGCTGCGCCTGCTGGGCTCGGTGGGCGAGCCGATCAACCCCGAAGCCTGGCTGTGGTACCACCGCGTCGTCGGCGACGACCGCTGCCCGATCGTCGATACCTGGTGGCAGACCGAGACC
>Ga0206117_101004_pt1 | contig 18049 bp, 16 predicted proteins | sample 3A5Ametagenome_FD_177997 | JGI IMG/M metagenome (GOLD analysis project Ga0206117, IMG submission 177997) | Enriched microbial communities from leaf-cutter ant dump, University of Wisconsin, Madison, United States - 3A5A | ecosystem: Environmental > Terrestrial > Nest > Insects nest > Nest dump... | reverse complement strand
TTTAATATAATAGGTGCAATTATAGGAGCAGATGTAGCTATAAAGAAAAAAGAGGATATTTACAATATAATTGCGTCTATGAAAAAGGCTCCAAAGGATAAAAAGGCTAAGACCAAAGCTATATCTAAAGTTCTTGATACGTCAGTTATTATTGATGGTAGAATATTTGATATATGTGAAACTGGATTTGTAGAAGGGCCTTTAGTTATACCTAATTTCGTTTTGGATGAATTAAGACATATATCAGATTCATCAGATTCTCTAAAAAGAAATAGAGGTAGAAGAGGTTTAGACATACTGAATAAGATTCAAAAAGAGCTTGCTATAGAAGTTCAAATATGGGAAGGCGATTTCCCAGAAATCGCAGAAGTTGATTCAAAATTATTAAAATTAGCACAAAAATTAGGTGGTAAGGTTGTAACAAATGATTATAATCTTAATAAAGTAGCTGAATTTCAAGGTGTACCAGTACTAAATATAAATGAGCTTGCAAATGCTATAAAACCTGTAGTAATACCTGGTGAAGAGATGAGAATACCTATAATTAAAGATGGAAAAGAATCTGGCCAAGGTATAGGATATCTAGATGATGGTACTATGATAGTAGTTGAAGGCGGAAGAAGATTTATAGGAGAAGAGTTAGATGTTACAGTTACATCGGTTCTTCAGACTGCTGCTGGTAGGATGATATTTGCGAAACAAAAAGAGGCTTAATTTTAGAAAGGGATATTAAATGAATAAGGTAAGTGCCATTATATTAGCAGGTGGAAAAGGTAAAAGAATGGGGAATGAGATAAGTAAACAATTCTTAGACCTTAAAAAAAAGCCTATGCTTTATTACACTTTAAAGAAGTTTTTAAATAATGGTAATGTTCATGAAATTATTCTAGTTTTACCTGAAGATGAAATTGATTATTGCAAAGAGGAAATTCTAGATAAATATGAATTAAAGGTAGATAGAGTAGTAGTGGGAGGCAAAGAGCGAAGTGATTCTGTTTATAATGGATTAAAGGCGATTGAAGATTCTTCAATAGTTCTTATACATGATGGAGCAAGGCCTTTTGTAACTAATAGAATCATTGACGAAGGAATAGATTACGCCAAGAGATATGGAGCAACTGCATGTGGAGTTACTCCTAAAGATACTATAAAAATTGTTGATAATTCAGGCTTTTCTAAAGAAACGCCAGATAGAAGTACTTTAATAGCTATTCAGACGCCACAAACTTTCGATTATAAAATGATATTAGAAGCTCATGAATGGGTTAGGGAAAAAAAACTTGCTGTTACAGATGATACAATGGTAGCAGAGGCCTATGGAAAGAAAGTATTCATATATGAAGGAGACTATACTAACATAAAAATTACTACACCTGATGACTTGATACTTGCAGAAAGATTAGTATAGATAAACTTATTGACAGTACTTTTTTTAGAAGTTATAATATGAAAAGAAAAATATAATACGAAAAGCAGTGAAGAAGAATAGTAGAGACTATATTAAAGAGAGAGAATCCTAGGCTGAAAGATTTTCAACTGTTTCGAACCCGCTTTGGAGTTGTAGGGAAAAACTATCGGTTTAACACCGTTAACATTACTAGAGTACAAATTTAGGTGGTACCGCGACTATGAGTTCGCCCTAATATAGGGCGGACTCTTTTTATATTTAATAATTATAAACTAAAGGAGGATTTTTTATGGGAAAAAATAAAAAATTAGTTGAAGCAATAACCTCAATGGATGTAGATTTTGCTCAATGGTATACAGACATAGTAAAAAAGGCTGAGTTAGTTGACTATTCAAGTGTAAAGGGTTGTATGATAATAAGACCGTATGGTTATGCTATATGGGAAAATATACAACAAGATTTAGATAGAAGATTTAAAGAAACAGGCCATGAAAATGTATATATGCCAATGTTTATTCCTGAGTCTTTACTTCAAAAAGAAAAAGATCATGTTGAAGGATTTGCACCAGAGGTTGCTTGGGTAACACATTTTGGAGAAGAAAAGCTTACAGAAAAGTTATGTGTTCGTCCAACTTCTGAAACGTTATTTTGTGAACACTACTCTAAGATAGTGCAATCTTATAATGACCTTCCTAAATTATATAATCAATGGTGTTCAGTAGTTAGATGTGAAAAAACTACAAGACCATTCTTAAGAACTACAGAATTCCTATGGCAAGAAGGGCATACTGTACATGCTACTGCTGAAGAATCTATGGAAGAAACTAAGAGAATGCTTAATGTTTATGCAAGTTTTTGTGAAGAGTTTTTAGCTATCCCTGTAGTGAAGGGACAAAAAACTGAAAAAGAAAAATTTGCAGGAGCAGAAGCTACATTTACTATAGAAAGTTTAATGCATGATGGTAAAGCACTTCAAACAGGTACTTCACACAACTTTGGAGATAATTTTGCTAAAGCATTTAATATTCAATACACAGATAAAAATGGTAAGTTACAATATGTTCATGAAACTTCATGGGGAATGACAACAAGATTAATAGGTGCTGTTATAATGGTACATGGAGATGATAATGGATTAGTACTTCCACCAAAAGTAGCACCAACACAAGTAGTTATTGTTCCAGTAGCACAACACAAAGAAGGTGTTTTAGAAAAAGCAAACGAGCTTAAAGAGAAGATAGCTAAAATAGCTAGAGTTAGGCTTGATGATAAAGATAAAATGCCAGGCTGGAAGTTTGCAGAGTACGAAATGAAAGGTGTTCCAGTAAGACTAGAAATAGGACCAAAAGACATCGAAAATAATCAATGTGTATTAGTTAGAAGAGATACATTAGAAAAAACAGTTGTATCTTTAGATAATTTAGAAGAAAGCGTTAAAGAACTTCTTCTAAATATCCAAGTTAATATGTTAGAAAAAGCAAGGAAAAATAGAGATGAGCATACTTACGTAGCTAAAAATATAGAAGAACTTAAAGGAATAGTAGAAAACACTCCAGGATTCGTAAAAGCTATGTGGTGTGGAGATAGAGCTTGTGAAGATAAAATAAAAGAAGAAACAGGAGCTACATCAAGATGTATTCCATTTGAGCAAGAAAAACACTCAGAAGAATGTGTATGTTGTGGTAAGAAAGCAGAAAAAATGGTTTATTGGGGTAGAGCATATTAATAAGTAAGGCATATCATTATTATATGATAGGAGAAAGTTAATTTGCTTTCCATATATAATACAGTAAACAAAATTTCATACATGAAAATTAAAGAAGGAGGGAAAAAATGAAGGTTTATAATACCCTAACGAGAAAAAAAGAAGAGTTTATCCCAATTACACAAGGAGAAGTAAAGATGTATGTTTGCGGACCTACAGTTTATAACTTCTTTCATATTGGTAATGGAAGAACTTTTATAGTGTTTGATACAATAAGAAGATATTTTGAATACAGAGGATATAAAGTAAAATTTGTTCAAAACTTTACTGATGTTGATGACAAATTAATAAAAAAAGCTAATGAAGAAAACATTACACTAAGACAAATCGGAGATAAATATATATCAGAGTATTATAAAGATGCGGATGGATTAAACATAAAAAGAGCTACAGTAAATCCTAGAGCTACTGAATATATAGATGAAATAATAAAGTTTGTAGAGGAATTAATCCAAAAAGGGTTTGCATATGAAGTTGACGGCGATGTTTATTTCAGTACTAAAAACTTCACTAATTATGGGAAATTATCGGGACAGAATTTAGATGATTTACAAGCTGGAGCTAGAATATCTGTTGATGAAAGAAAAAAAGATTCTATGGATTTTGCTATTTGGAAAGCAAAAAAGGAAGGCGAACCAGGCTGGGAATGTCCATGGGGAGAAGGAAGACCAGGTTGGCATATAGAGTGCTCATGCATGGCTAAGAATATATTAGGAGATACCATTGATATACATGCAGGTGGTTCAGACTTAGTGTTTCCACACCATGAAAATGAGATAGCACAAAGTGAAGCGTTAACTGGCAAAACTTTTGCTAACTATTGGATGCATTCTGCTTTTGTTAATATTAATAATGAAAAGATGTCAAAGTCACTAAATAACTTCTTTACAGCAAGAGAAATTTTAGAAAGATATGATGCTGACGTAATTAGATTTTTAATGTTATCTGGACATTATAGAGTCCAATTAAATTTCTCGGAAGATCTTCTTGAATCGGCAAAAGCTTCTGTTGAAAGATTATACAATGCAGTATCTAATCTAGAAAATCTTCTTGAAGAAAGTTGTGTTGAAGAGATAAATGATAAAGAAGAAAAATATATTACTTCGTTAGATGTATACAGGAAGAGATATATAGACAAGATGGATGATGATTTCAATACTGCAGATGCTATATCTGTTCTATTTGATTTAGTAAAGGATATTAATACTAATATAAGTGTTGATTCATCTAGAAAAGCAATTCAAGGGGCATTAGATATTATAAGAGAACTTGGAGATCCTCTTGGAATACTTCAAAAATCAACTAAAGGAAGTATAGAAGAAGAAATAGAGAAGCTTATTGAAGATAGACAACAAGCAAGAAAAAATAGAGATTTTGCGTTAGCAGATAAAATAAGAGACGATCTAAAAGATAGAGGAATAGTATTAGAAGATACACCACAGGGTGTTAGATGGAAAAAGATTAATTAATCAATTAAAAAGAGGCTATATATCCTTCAAGATTATAGCTTCTTTTTGTTTATACAGATTTCAAACATAAAATTATTTTGTTGATTTTAGTTGGGTTTATAAAATATTATGTTTAATAACCATATAACCAGTTAACTGGTTAACCAGAAATCCAGATATCCAGAAATCCAGAAAACCAGCCGAAAAATTTAATAATTCATTGTTTTTAAAGACAAACTTAAATTATATTTAATATAATTTGAATACTTATGAGTTTATGGTATATTAAGTAGAGTAGGTAAATCATAAAGTTAAAGGAGAGTTAATCTTTGGAAAACTTATTATATAGAAAATTCACAAAAGAAGAGGCTAGAATGCTAAATCCACTTCAATTGGCTTTTGTAGGGGATGGAGTATACGAGGTATTTATAAGAAATTATATTTTAAATAATAATAAAGAACTATCTACACATAAATTGCATGTAGAGGCCATTAAGTATGTTAAAGCTCATGCTCAAAGTGAGATAATTAGGAGAATAGAGTCAGATTTAACTGAAGAAGAAATATATATCTATAAACGTGGAAGGAATACAAAATCAGCTACAGTACCTAAAAATGCAGATTTAGCTGAATATAGAGCTGCAACAGGATTTGAAGCTCTTGTTGGATATTTATACTTAATTAATGAGATAGATAGATTAAATACTATATTATTAAAATCAGTAGAGCAGGAATAAAATTAATTTGTTTTATTAATAATCAGATAGATATACAAGTTTAGTTAACTATAGAAAATGAGGAGAAAAAGATGTCAAATAAAGAGGAATATAAAAAAAATAAAGAAAATAAAGATAATAAAGAAAAAACAATTAGAGAAGATTTGATAGAAGGTAGAAACTCAGTGTCGGAGGCATTGAAATCTGATAGAACAATAGAATATTTATTAATAGCGAAAGGTAATGTTGAAGGATCTATAAAAAAAATAATACAAGTAGCTAAAGATAAAAAGATAGTTATAAAAGAAGTGGAAAAAAGAAAACTAGATTCTATGAGCGAAACGGGGTCACATCAAGGTGTTATGGCTGTAGTAACTCCTTTTAAATATTCAGAAATAGACGATATAATAGAGTATGCTAAGAAAAAAGAAGAAGATCCATTTATAGTTATTTTAGATGAATTAGAAGATCCTCATAATTTAGGATCTATAGTAAGAACTGCTGAGTTATGTGGTGTGCATGGAATAATAATACCTAAAAGAAGAAATGTAGGTGTAACTCCAACTGTATATAAATCTTCAGCTGGAGCTGTTGAACATATGAAAATAGCAAAGGTAACTAATATTAATGTAGCAATAGATAAATTAAAAGATCAAGGTTTATGGGTTTATGGTGCAGATATAAATGGAGAAGATTATAGTTATAATACTAATTTTTCTGGACCTTGTGCCATTATAATAGGCAGTGAAGGAAGAGGAATATCTACCTTAACTTTAAAGAAATGTGATAAACTTGTTAAAATTCCTATGGTGGGCAAAATAAACTCTTTAAACGCTTCTGTTGCAGGTGGTATAATGATGTATGAGGTTTTAAAATCTCGAATAACAAAAAGATAGATTTGAGAGTGATAGGGTTTTGAAAATTTTATTTGTTGACGGATATAATGTTATCAATAGTTGGCCAAATCTCAAAAAAATTAAAGAGTATAGTTACGAGTCAGCTAGACAACAGCTTATAGAAACTCTCCACAATTATGCTAATTATGAAGATTGTAATATAAATATAGTCTTTGATGCACATAAGGTTGAAGGAAATCTGGAGAATAAAGAGGAAGTGGATAAAAGACTGTCGGTTGTTTTTACAAAAGATGGCGAAACCGCGGATAATTACATAGAGAGACAAGTAAATGAGCTGGGAAGAAGGTTCGAGGTTTTAGTTGTGACATCTGATTGGTTGGAGCAACAAACCATATTTCAAAGGGGAGCCATACGAGTATCTTCATTAGAGTTTTATCATATTATAGTTAATATGGAAAAAGAAATAATAAGTGAAACTAAAAAAGTAACTAAGGGAAGTAAAAATCTTTTGGAAGACAGTATAGATAAAGAGGTATTGAAAAAGTTGGAAAAGATGAGAAGAAGTTAAATTCTAATATTTTATTAGCTCCTTTAATTCTTAAATAGTGGCATATGAGGGGGGAGTACTTTGGGTTATAGTGAAAGGTCTATGGAAAGAAATGTTGATTTTAAGAATAGATTAGATGAAGATGTTGCTGTTGAGGCTAAGGAAGGTAATATTGAGGCTCAAGAATACCTAATTAGCAAATATGAAATGTTTGTAAAAACAAAGGCTAAATCTTATTTCTTAATTGGTGCGGACAAAGAAGATATATATCAAGAAGGAATGATAGGTTTATATAAGGCTATAAGAGATTTTAACCCTCATAAATTAGCTTCATTTAGAGCTTTTGCGGAACTTTGTATAACAAGACAGATAATTACAGCTATCAAAACAGCTACTAGACAGAAGCATATACCATTAAATACTTATATATCTTTGAATAAACCTGTTTATGAAGAGGAGTCTGAGAGAACTTTATTAGATATTTTATCTGGAATTAAGATATCAGATCCTGAGGAGTTGATAATAAGTAAAGAAGAGATAGAGAGGATGGAAAAAGAGATTTCTAATGCCTTAACAGAATTAGAAATGGAAGTGTTAACATCCTACCTAGATGGTAAGTCATATCAAGAGATTGCTTGTGATTTAGATAGACATGCTAAATCAATAGATAATGCCCTTCAGAGGGTGAAAAGGAAACTTGAAAAATGTCTCAAATTATAGCAATTATTTTAATTCAAATATATTGACAAATACCAAATTGGATAGTAAACTTTATAATTGGTATATATATTATACATATATGTATTTAAGTTGCTCACGTAGCTCAGTAGGTAGAGCGTCGCCTTGGTAAGGCGGAGGTCGTCGGTTCAATCCCGATCGTGAGCTCCAATTTTTTCAAAATACAAAACGCTAGGCAAAGTTTATTTAATTAGTAAGGAGGAAAATAAAAATGGCTAAGTCAAAATTCGAAAGAAATAAACCACACGTAAATATTGGAACAATAGGACACGTAGACCACGGTAAGACAACATTAACAGCAGCAATAACAACAGTATTAGCAAAAAAAGGGTTTGCAGAAGCATTTAACTATGCAGATATAGATAAGGCACCAGAAGAAAAAGAGAGAGGTATAACAATAAATACCGCTCACGTAGAATATCAAACAGAAAACAGACACTACGCACACGTAGACTGTCCAGGACATGCTGACTATGTAAAGAACATGATAACAGGAGCAGCACAAATGGATGGAGCGATCTTAGTTGTATCAGCAGCAGACGGTCCAATGCCACAAACAAGAGAACATATACTACTAGCATCAAGAGTAGGAGTTGACTATATCGTAGTATTCTTAAACAAAGCAGATATGGTAGATGACGAAGAGTTATTAGAGTTAGTAGAAATGGAAGTAAGAGAATTACTAAGTGAATACAACTTCCCAGGAGATGATATTCCAGTAATAAAAGGATCAGCATTACAAGCATTAGAAAACCCAACAGATGAAGCTAAAATAGCACCAATCTTAGAGTTAATGGATGCAGTAGATAGCTATATCCCAACACCAGAAAGAGCAACAGATAAACCATTCTTAATGCCAGTAGAAGATGTATTCACAATTACTGGTAGAGGAACAGTTGCGACTGGAAGAGTAGAAAGAGGAATACTACACGTAGGAGACGAAGCAGAAATCGTTGGACTAAGTGAAGATAGAAGAAAAGTAGTAGTAACAGGAATAGAAATGTTCAGAAAGTTACTAGATGAAGCACAAGCAGGAGATAATATAGGAGCATTATTAAGAGGGGTACAAAGAACAGATATCGAAAGAGGTCAAGTACTTTCAAAAACTGGATCAGTAAACCCACATAGTGCATTCGTAGGTCAAGTTTACGTATTAAAGAAAGAAGAAGGCGGAAGACATACACCATTCTTTGATGGATATAGACCACAATTCTATTTCAGAACAACAGACGTAACAGGATCAATCAAATTACCAGATGGAATGGAAATGGTAATGCCAGGAGACCACATAGATATGAATGTTGAATTAATAACAACAGTAGCTATGGATGAAGGATTAAGATTTGCTATAAGAGAAGGCGGAAGAACTGTAGGTTCTGGAGTTGTTACTACTATAGTTAAATAATACAAGATGTTTAAGGGCTGGGTTCTCTAACCTAGTCCTTTACATAGTGATAAAATGTTGACTTTGTAATTTATTTGTGATAATGTTATGAAGTGAATGACATAGTAAGGTAAAAGCTTATACTAATACAAAGCTTATGCTGTATATAGAAAAAAACTGGAGGTGCAGACAATGAGAGTAAAGATAACTTTAGCTTGCACAGATTGCAAACAAAGAAATTACCACTCAATGAAGAACAAGAAAAATGACCCAGATAGATTAGAGGTTAAAAAGTACTGCAAATTTTGCAAAAAACATACTCTTCACAGAGAAACTAAGTAATAAAGTTCTCAGCTTTTTTTAAGGATGTGAATAATAATGGCTGTAAATGGCAAGGTTAAAAAAGAGTCTGCACCTAAAAGGGAAGCAGGCATTGTTAAGTTCTTTAGAGAGGTTAAAGGTGAAGTTAATAGAATAACTTGGCCTAATAAAAATGAAGCAAAAAAAGCCTTAATAGCTACAATTGCCTTTACACTAGCATATGTTGTGCTAGTTGGTGGCTTAGACCTTGTTTTTAAAAACCTCTTTGAAATTATTTTAAAATTAAAATAAGGGAGGTTTGGGTGAGCTATTCATCCTGATAATATGAGTGAAAGAGCTAGATGGTATGTGGTACACACATATTCTGGATATGAAAATAAGGTAAAAGCAAACATTGAAAAAACTATAGAGAATAGAGCTCTTGAGTCCTTAATTCAGGATATACAAGTTCCTATGGAAGAAGTTATCGAAGAAAAGGATGGAAAACAAAAAATATCTCTAAAGAAGAAGTTTCCAGGATATGTTTTAGTAAAAATGTTGATGAGTGACGAATCTTGGTATGTTGTTAGAAACACAAGAGGAGTTACAGGTTTTGTTGGACCTGGATCAAAACCTGTTCCTTTAACTGATGAAGAAGTTGATTCTATGGGTGTAGTTGATATGCCTGTTGAAATTAATTTAGAGGTTGGAGAGAGCGTAAGAATAGTATCAGGACCATTTAAGGATATGCTTGCTACTGTTGTTGAGATAAACACAGAAAAGCGTAAAGTGAAAGCTTTAGCAGAATTATTTGGTAGAGAGACTTCTATTGAAGCCGAATTAAATCAGGTTGAAAGATTAGTTTAATACTAATTTTTATCAATAAAGACTATGGTCTTAATTAAGTGGGAGGGCTAAAGTCCGTATTACCACAGTATAGGAGGAATAACACATGGCTAAGAAAGTAACAGGAATGATAAAACTTCAACTTCCTGCAGGTAAGGCAACACCAGCTCCACCAGTTGGTCCAGCATTAGGACAACATGGAGTTAATATAATGGGATTCTGTAAGGAGTTTAATGCTAAAACTGCTGATAAAGCTGGTTTAATAATACCAGTTGTTATAACAGTGTATCAAGATAGATCATTTAGCTTTATATTAAAAACTCCACCAGCTGCAGTTTTAATTAAAAAAGAATTAGGACTAGAAAGTGGTTCAGGAGTTCCAAACAGAACTAAAGTTGGAAAAATAACTAAAGAACAAGTAAGAAAAATTGCTGAGTTAAAAATGCCAGACTTAAATGCTGCATCAGTAGAAACTGCAATGAGTATGATTGAAGGTACTGCTAGAAGCATGGGAGTAACTGTAGTAGAGTAATTTCTAGAAATTGGTGGGAGGTAATAACCGTTAATACCACAAAGGAGGCTTAATAATGGGAAAGAAATATGTTGAAAGTGCAAAATTAGTAGATAAGAGTGCTTTATACACTCCAGTTGAAGCTTTAGATTTAGCAGTAAAAACTGCAAAAGCTAAGTTTGATGAAACAATAGAAATACACGTAAGATTAGGGGTAGACCCAAGACATGCTGATCAACAAGTTAGAGGAGCAGTTGTTCTTCCACACGGAACTGGTAGATCAGTTAAAGTATTAGTATTTGCTAAAGGTGATAAAGCTAAAGAAGCTGAAGCAGCTGGAGCAGAATTCGTTGGAGCTGAAGAATTAGTTTCTAAAATCCAAAACGAAAACTGGTTTGATTATGATGTAGTTGTAGCTACTCCAGATATGATGGGTGTAGTTGGTAGATTAGGTAGAGTATTAGGACCAAAGGGATTAATGCCGAACCCAAAATCAGGTACAGTTACATTTGATGTTGCTAAAGCAATCGCTGATATCAAAGCTGGTAAAGTTGAATATAGAGTAGATAAAACTGCTATAGTTCACTGCCCAATCGGAAAGAAATCTTTCGGAGTGGAAAAATTAGCTGACAACTTCCGTGCTTTAATGGAAGCTGTAGTAAAAGCTAAACCAGCAGCTGCTAAAGGACAATACGTTAAGTCAGTTTCTTTATCAGCAACAATGGGACCTGGAGTTAAAGTTAACCCAGTTAAAGTTTTAGAATAGTATTGACATATGTCGAGAAATGATATATAATCAATAACGTTGTAATAACTGAATAGGTAAAACCGTAGACAGTGGGTGCGATGTGCATAACGTAAACAACCTACCGAGGGTTCCATACAAATGCTTGTAATGGGTCTTTCCTTGTCTGCGGAAAGACCCTTTCTTAATTATAAAAAAGCAGTTAAAAACTGTGAGGAGGTGGACACACAGTGGTAAATAAGAATAGACAGTTAAAAGAAGCGAAAGTTGCTGAAATTAAAGAGAAGTTAGAAAAAGCTCAATCTGTAGTTCTTACAAGTTATCAAGGATTAACAGTTGAAGAAGATACTCAACTTAGAAAGACTCTTAGAGAAGCTGGTATAGAATATAAAGTATATAAAAATACTTTAGTTACATTAGCAGCTAAGGAATTAGGCCACGAAGGAATAGTTCCATTCTTAGAAGGACCTGTATCGATAGCATTCGGTTACGAAGATGTTACAGCTCCAGCAAGAATTTTAAGTGATTTTGCTAAAACTCATAAGAAATTAGAGTTAAAAGCAGGAATAGTATCTGGTGAAGTTTATGATGCAGAGAAAGTTAAACAACTTGCTGCAATACCACCAAAAGAAGTTCTTATTGCAAAACTTCTTGGAAGCTTCAAAGCTCCATTATCAAATCTTGCATATTTATTAAATGCAATAAAAGAGAAAAAAGAATCAGAATCTGCTGAATAATTAGTGATTATAGCAGAAAAAAATAATTAGTAAAAAATTTCGGAGGTGCCTTAAAATGACAAAGGAACAAATCATAGAAGCTGTAAAAGCTATGAGCGTTTTAGAATTAAATGAATTAGTAAAAGCTTGTGAAGAAGAATTCGGAGTAAGTGCTGCTGCACCAGTTGCTGCTGCAGGCGGAGCTGCTGTTGCTGCTGTTGAAGAAAAGACTGAATTCGACGTAGTTTTAACTAGCGCTGGAGCTAACAAAATAAAAGTTATAAAAGTAGTTAGAGAAGTAACTGGATTAGGATTAAAGGAAGCTAAAGAAATAGTTGACGGAGCTCCTAAAACAATTAAAGAAGCTATAGCTAAAGAAGCAGCTGAAGAAATAAAAGCTAAATTAGCTGAAGTTGGAGCAGAAGTTGAAGTAAAATAATTTCTGTTTAGCATAAAAGAGGTGCTAGTACTAGCGCCTCTTTAATTTCTCTATAAATAATTTAGAAATTACAATAAAAGTGATTATAAGGTAAAACAAGTATTGACAGCGCAAGATCAATATGATAATATCATTTAATGTACTATTCAATATGGAATAGTATATATAATTTTAGAATAGCCGTATATAAATTAATAATCTAGGTTATACTAAAATAATGACATTACCCGAAAGTAACCTTCCGTAGGGGGAAGTGCGTACTTTTGGTTATTTTAGTTTAAACGAGGGGTGAAAGTTGATGGTACATCCTGTCCAAGTGGGAAAAAGAACTAGAATGAGCTTTGGAAAGGTAAAAGAAGTTGCAGAAATGCCAAATCTGATTGAGGTTCAATTAGATTCATACAACTGGTTCCTAAAAGAAGGGCTTTATGAGGTTTTTGAAGATGTAAACCCTATAACTAACTTCACGGGAAATCTAGTTTTGGAGTTTACTGACTTCAAGCTTGACAAAGATAACATTAAGTACTTAGTAGAAGAGTGTAAAGAAAGAGATGCAACTTATGCTGCACCTTTAAAAGTATCTGTAAGACTTCAGAACAAGGAAACTGGAGAAATTAAAGAGCAAGAGGTTTTCATGGGAGATTTCCCATTAATGACTGAGCAAGGTACTTTTGTTATAAATGGAGCAGAAAGAGTTATAGTAAGCCAATTGGTTAGATCACCAGGTGTTTATTATAATGTGTCAAGAGATAAAAGTGGTAAGAAGCTATTTTCTTCAACAGTAATACCTAATAGAGGAGCATGGTTAGAGTATGAAACAGATTCTAATGATGTAATCTATGTAAGAATTGATAAGACAAGAAAGTTACCGATAACAATCTTAGCAAGAGCTATGGGTTTTGGAACTGATACTGAACTTATTGAGTATTTTGGTGAAGACGAAAGATTCAAGGCTACTATTGAAAAAGATAATACTAAGACTAAAGAAGAAGCACTATTAGAAATTTACAAGAGATTAAGACCAGGAGAACCACCAACTGTTGATAGTGCAGTATCTCTTATTGATTCATTATTTTTTGACGCAAAAAGATATGATTTATCTAGAGTTGGAAGATATAAATTCAATAAAAAGTTAGCTATAAACTTAAGAATTGCTAATCAAATAGCAGCAACAGATATAGTTAACCCAGAAACTGGAGAGATTCTGGTAGAGAAGAATCAAAAGATAGCAAGAACTGTAGCTAAAGAAATTCAAAATTTAGGGATAAACTCTGTAGATATATTAGTTGATGATAGAATCTTTAGAGTAATCGGAAATCACTTTGTTAAAATCCAAAATCATGTTGATTTTAATGTAGATGATTTGAATATTAAAGAAAATGTTCATTTCCCTACCCTAAAAGAAATTCTTGATACTTATTCTACTGAAAAAGAGATTAAGGATGCTATAAAGAAGAATATTAACAGACTTATACCTAAGCATATTGTTAGAGATGATATATATGCAACAATAAGTTATGAATTAGGATTACCTTATGGTATAGGAAATGTTGATGATATAGATCATTTAGGAAATAGAAGATTAAGAAGTGTTGGAGAACTTCTACAAAATCAATTTAGAATTGGTTTATCAAGAATGGAAAGAGTAGTTAAAGAAAGAATGACTATTCAAGACCAAGAAGGAATAACTCCACAAGTATTAATTAACATAAGACCAGTAGCAGCTGCTATTAAAGAATTCTTTGGTAGTTCACAGCTTTCTCAGTTCATGGATCAAACAAATCCATTATCTGAGCTTACTCACAAAAGAAGATTATCAGCTTTAGGACCTGGAGGACTTTCGAGAGAAAGAGCTGGGTTTGAAGTTAGAGACGTTCACTACTCACACTATGGGAGAATGTGTCCGATAGAAACACCAGAAGGACCTAATATAGGACTTATAAACTCTTTAGCTACTTATGCAAGAGTTAATGAATATGGTTTTATAGAAACTCCTTATAGAGTTATAGATAAAGAAACTAGTCTTGTTACAAATGAGATTAGATACTTCACAGCAGATGTTGAAGATCAATATTACGTTGCACAAGCTAAGGAACCGATAGGAGAAGATGGAAAACTATTAGATTCTAGAGTTACTGTAAGATACATGGAAGATGTTCTTGTGATTCCTAGAGAAGATGTAGATTTAATTGATATATCTCCAAGACAAATAGTTTCTGTTGCTACTGCTATGATTCCTTTCTTAGAGAACGATGATGCTTCCAGAGCACTTATGGGATCTAACATGCAACGTCAAGCAGTTCCATTATTAAAACCACAAGCACCAATTGTAGGTACTGGGATTGAATTTAAAGCGGCTGTAGATTCTGGGGTTCTACCTAAAGCAGTTAATGCAGGGGTAGTGTCCTATGTAAGTGCTAATGAAGTTAGAGTTAAAAGAGATTCTGATGGAGGAACTGACACATACAGACTTCTAAAGTTCAAGAGAAGTAACCAAGGTACTTGTATTAATCAAAGACCTATAGTTTCTAAAGGCGAATACGTATCAAATGGTACTGTATTAGCTGATGGACCATCTACTGATTTAGGAGAAATAGCATTAGGTAAAAATATCAGAATGGGATTTATAACTTGGGAAGGATATAACTACGAAGATGCTATGCTTATTTCAGAAGAACTAGTTAGAGAGGATGTGTTCACATCTATTCATATAGAAGAATATGAATGTGAAGCTAGAGACACTAAATTAGGACCAGAAGAAATAACTAGGGATATTCCAAATGTTGGTGATGATGCAATAAGAGATCTTGACGAAAGAGGAATCATCAGAATTGGTGCTGAAGTTAGATCTGGAGATATTCTTGTAGGTAAAGTAACACCTAAAGGAGAAACTGAATTAACAGCAGAAGAAAGACTATTAAGGGCTATATTCGGAGAAAAAGCTAGAGAAGTAAGAGATACTTCTTTAAGAGTTCCTCATGGAGAAGCTGGTATAATAGTTGATGTTAAAGTGTTCACTAGAGAAAATGGTGATGAACTTACTCCAGGAGTTAATGAATTAGTTAGATGTTATATAGCACAAAAGAGAAAAATATCTGTTGGAGATAAGATGGCTGGACGTCATGGAAACAAAGGGGTTATTTCTAGAGTTTTACCAGAAGAAGATATGCCATTTTTACCTGATGGAAGACCACTACAAATATGTCTAAACCCTCTAGGGGTTCCTTCACGTATGAATATTGGTCAGGTACTTGAAGTTCATTTAGGATGGGCAGCAAGTAAATTAGGTTGGCATATAGCTACACCAGTATTTGATGGAGCTACAGAAAAAGATATTGAAAACTGTCTTGAAGATGCAGGATATAATGCAAATGGAAAGACTGTACTTTATGATGGTAGAACTGGAGAACCGTTTGATAACTCTGTTACTGTTGGGATAATGTATATCTTAAAACTAGCCCATTTGGTTGATGATAAGATACATGCTAGATCTACAGGTCCATACTCACTAGTTACTCAACAACCACTTGGAGGTAAAGCTCAATTTGGTGGTCAAAGATTTGGTGAGATGGAAGTTTGGGCACTTGAAGCTTATGGTGCTGCTCATACATTACAGGAAATTTTAACAGTTAAATCAGATGATATTGTAGGTAGAGTTAAAACTTACGAATCAATTGTAAAAGGTGAAAATATACCTGAACCAGGCGTACCTGAGTCATTTAAGGTTCTTATTAAAGAACTTCAAGCTCTTTGCTTAGATGTAAGGGTTCTTAATGATGAAAATCAAGAAGTTAAACTTAAAGAATTGACAGAAGATGATGACGCGGTTGAATTAGATGTAAATATAGAGGGTAATGAAGATTTTGTACCAGCAACTCCAGATGGAGAAGATAGTTATTTAACTGGAGATGAGGAATTGGAAGAAGAGTTAGATTATGAATCATTCCAATTAGATGAATTCCAAGAAGATTTAGAACTTGATGATTTTAATGATGAACACTAATTTGAAGGGAGGATATACCCTTGATCGAATTAAATAATTTTGATGCATTGCAAATAGGTTTGGCTTCTCCACAACAGATAAGAGAATGGTCTAGAGGGGAAGTTAAAAAACCAGAAACTATTAACTATAGAACATTAAAGCCAGAAAGAGATGGTTTGTTCTGTGAAAGAATATTTGGACCACAAAAGGATTGGGAATGTCATTGTGGAAAATATAAGAGAGTAAGATATAAGGGAATTGTCTGCGATAGATGTGGAGTAGAGGTAACTAAAGCTAAGGTAAGAAGAGAGAGAATGGGGCATATAGAACTTGCTGCCCCTGTATCTCACATATGGTATTTTAAAGGGATTCCGTCAAGAATGGGGCTAATATTAGATATGTCTCCAAGGGCTCTTGAAAAAATATTGTATTTTGCTTCTTATGTAGTGATAAACCCTAAAGAAACACCATTATTAAAGAAACAGTTATTAAATGAAAAAGAATATAGAGAAGCTGTAGATAAATATGGTGAGGAAAGTTTTGTAGCTGGAATGGGTGCTGAATCTATAAAAATGTTATTAGGAGAAATAGATTTAGAGAAACATTCAGTAGAGCTTAAAGAAGAATTAAAACAAAGTACAGGTCAAAAGAAAGTTAGAATAATTAGAAGATTAGAAGTTGTTGAATCTTTCAGAAAATCAGGAAACAATCCTGAATGGATGATAGTTGATGTTATACCAGTTATACCTCCAGATTTAAGACCAATGGTTCAATTAGACGGAGGAAGATTTGCAACGTCTGACTTAAATGATCTATATAGAAGAGTTATAAACAGAAATAACAGACTTAAAAAACTTTTAGATCTTGGAGCTCCTGACATAATAGTGAGAAACGAAAAAAGAATGCTTCAAGAAGCTGTAGATGCACTAATAGATAATGGTAGAAGAGGAAGACCTGTTACAGGTCCTGGAAACAGACCACTTAAATCTTTATCTGATATGCTTAAAGGTAAGCAAGGAAGATTTAGACAAAATCTTCTTGGTAAAAGAGTTGACTACTCAGGAAGATCTGTTATAGTTGTTGGACCTGAGTTAAAGATGTACCAATGTGGGCTTCCAAAAGAAATGGCTCTAGAATTATTTAAGCCATTTGTTATGAAAAAATTAGTTCAAGATGGTGTAGCTCATAATATAAAAGCTGCTAAGAGAATGGTTGAAAGAGTTAGTGCTCAGGTGTGGGATATACTTGAAGAAGTAATAAGTGATCATCCTGTATTATTAAACCGTGCTCCTACTCTTCATAGATTAGGTATTCAAGCATTCCAACCAGTTTTAGTTGAAGGTAGAGCTATTAAACTTCATCCGTTAGTTTGTACAGCTTATAATGCTGACTTCGACGGTGACCAAATGGCTGTTCACGTTCCTTTATCAGTTGAAGCACAAGCAGAAGCTAGATTCTTAATGCTAGCTGCTGGAAATATACTAAAACCATCTGATGGTAAGCCAGTTTCTGTACCTACACAGGATATGGTTCTAGGTTCTTACTATCTAACTGTAGATAAAGATGGTGTTAAAGGAGAGGGATCTTACTTCTCTTCAGTAGATGAAGTGCTTATGGCATATTCGTTAAAGGAAATTGATATTCATG
>Ga0206117_101003_pt1 | contig 18084 bp, 15 predicted proteins | sample 3A5Ametagenome_FD_177997 | JGI IMG/M metagenome (GOLD analysis project Ga0206117, IMG submission 177997) | Enriched microbial communities from leaf-cutter ant dump, University of Wisconsin, Madison, United States - 3A5A | ecosystem: Environmental > Terrestrial > Nest > Insects nest > Nest dump... | reverse complement strand
CACCATCAGCGCGGTATTCGCCGACCGGCGCAACGGCCAGGCGGTGCTGCCCTCGGGCCGGCGGGTGGCGCTGACCCGCTTCATGTTCTGACCGGCGGCCCCACGGTTTACAGGGTACGGCGCCTGGGTTATGACCCCAGCCCATGGCCGCACCGCTTCTGACGCTTCAAGACATCCACCTGACTTTCGGCGGCACCCCGCTGCTGACCGGCGCCCAGCTGACCGTCGCCGAGGGCGAAAGACTGTGCCTGGTCGGGCGCAACGGGTCGGGCAAGTCGACCCTGCTGAAGATCGCGGCCGGCACGGTCCAGCCCGACCGGGGCGAACGCGTGGTGCAGCAGGGGGTCACCCTGCGCTACCTGCCGCAGGAACCCGACATGGCCGGTTTCGCCACCGCGCTGGCCTATGTCGAGGCGGGTTTGGGCCCGGGCGACGACAGCTATCGTGCACTGTACCTGCTGAACGAACTGGGGCTGAACGGCGACGAGGCGCCCGAGCGCCTGTCGGGCGGCGAGGCGCGGCGCGCAGCACTGGCCCGCGCCATGGCGCCCCAGCCCGACGTGCTGCTGCTGGACGAGCCGACCAACCACCTCGACCTGCCGGCCATCGAATGGCTGGAAAACGAATTGAAGGGCATGCGGTCGGCCCTGGTGCTGATCAGCCATGACCGCCGGTTCCTGGAAACGCTGTCGCGCACCACGGTGTGGCTGGACCGCGGCGCGACCCGCCAGCTGAACCGCGGCTTCGGCGAGTTCGAAGCCTGGCGCGACGAGCAGCTGGAACTGGAAGAACAGGAACGCCACAAGCTGGACCGCCGCATCGCCGCGGAAATGGAATGGCTGCATTACGGTGGCGTCACCGCCCGCCGCAAGCGCAACGAGGGGCGCAAGCGTCGGCTGGAAGGCATGCGCCTGGAACGGCGCGAACAGCGCAAGGTCGCCGGTTCGGTCAAGCTGACGGTTTCCGAGGGCGAAACCTCGTCCAAGCTGGTGATCGATGCCGAGGGCGTGTCGAAATCCTATGGCGAGCGCACGATCGTGCGCGATCTGGACCTGCGCGTGCGCCGCAACGACCGGCTGGGCATCATCGGCCCGAACGGCGCGGGCAAGACCACGCTGCTGAACCTGATGACCGGCCAGCTGGCACCCGATACCGGCACGATCAAGCTGGGCCTGAACCTGCAGATGGTGACGCTGGACCAGAAGCGCGACGCGCTGGATCCGATGACCACGCTGTCGGACGCGCTGACCGGCGGACACGGCGACAAGGTGATCGTCGGCGACGGCACCCGCCACGTCATCAGCTACATGAAGGATTTCCTGTTCCAGCCCGAACAGGCCCGCACCCCGATCGGGGTGCTGTCGGGCGGCGAGCGCGGCCGGCTGATGCTGGCCCGCGCCCTGGCCCTGCCGTCCAACATGCTGGTGCTGGACGAGCCGACCAACGACCTGGACCTGGAAACCCTGGACCTGCTGCAGGAAATGCTGTCGGACTATGCCGGCACCGTCCTCTTGGTCAGCCACGATCGCGATTTCCTCGACCGCGTCGCGACCTCGGTCCTGGCCTATGAGGGCGACGGCCAGTGGCAGGAATATCCCGGCGGCTATGCCGACATGATGTCCCAGCGCGGCCATGGCGTGCAGGCGCGCGCGGCCGCGACGGCCAAGGCGCCCAAGGCCGCCGTTGCGGCACCGGCCGAGGCCCAGCCCCCGCGCCAGAAGAAAGCCAAGCTGAGCTTCACCGAGCAGCACGCGCTGAAGACGCTGCCCGGCCGGATGGAAAAACTGCAGGGCGAGATTGCCGCGCTGCAAAAGAAACTCGACGACCCCAAGTTGTTCGCCCGCGATGCCGCCGCCTTCAACCAGACCGCCGCCAAGCTGTCCGAGGCGCAAGGCGCCCTGGCCCAGGCCGAGGAAGAGTGGCTGATGCTGGAAATGAAGCGGGAAGAACTGGAAGGCTGAAACGCCCGCATCTGTTATCCTGCCGTCTCATGCAGACGGCAGGAACACTCGACGCGATCCGCGACCTGGCCATCTGGCAGGGCCCGATCACGATCGAGCCGCTGGCCGGCGGGCTGACCAACCGCAACTATCTGGTCCGCGACAGCCACGCCCGCTATGTCGTGCGTGCCGGCGCAGACATCCCCGTCCACGGCATCATGCGGTTCAACGAACTGGCGGCCAGCCGCGCCGCCGCCACCGTCGGCGTCTCGCCGCCCGTGATCCATGCCGCCCCCGGGCTGATGGTGCTGGCCCATGTCGAAGGGCATACCTTCGCGGCCGGGGACGTCCGCGCCCGGGCCGGCGACTGCCTGGACCTGGTGCGCCGGGCCCATCGCGAGATACCCCGGGCGCTACGCGGACCGGTGCTGTCCTTCAACGTCTTCCACGTCCTGCGCGACTATGCCCATACCCTGGCCGAGGGTCGCTCGCGCCTGGCAGGCGACCTGCCCGGGCTGATGATGCAGGCCGACCGGCTGGAACAGGCGGCAGGGCCGGTCGAACTGGTGTTCGGCCACAACGACCTGCTGGCCGCGAACTTCATCGACGACGGCCGGCGGCTGTGGCTGATCGACTGGGACTACGCGGGCTTCAACACGCCGCTGTTCGACCTGGGCGGCCTGTCGTCGAATAACGGTTTCACCGCGGCCGAGTATGACGCGATGCTGGCGGCCTATTTCGGCCGGCCGGCCGATGACGGCCTGCGCCGCCGGTTCCGCGCGATCCTGTGCGCGTCGCTGCTGCGCGAAACGATGTGGAGCCTGGTGTCGGAGCTGCATTCGACACTGGCTGTCGACTATGTCGCCTATACCACCGAAAACATGGCGCGTTTTACGGCAGCCTGGGCGCATTTTACCCAGACGGACTAAGGCACCGCGCCGATTTGGCACCGATCTTGTGGGAATTTAATCAGGTTGCGGGCCTGACTTATTGATGCTTGTATATACCACAATGGACAACTGGGAGGCGGCATGCGATCCGGCAGGTGCCGGCGCGTGATCAGGGCCTTTCGTTGCCTGCATCGCGGGGGAGTTCGAGTATGACGTCGTCACTGGTCGCCTGCGCGCGGATGTATGCGGTGACACCGGTCGCGCGCGATGCCTGGCGCGCGCTGCTGGCCGAGGTGGGAAATCGCGCCGGCCTCGACCTCGACGTCATCGACCATGCCTTTCCCGCGCCGTTGAACGACCTGTGGGGCCGGCCCGACCTGGCCGCTGCTTTCATGTGCGGCTGGCCGCTGGCCCAGCGCAACTTCAGCCATCCGATCGTCACGGCGCCCGCTCCGTCGGACCCGGCCAGCGGCGGCCGCGCGGTCTATCGCACCCATTTCATCGTGGCGGGGGATGCGCCCTTCCGGACGCTGGAAGACGTCTTCGGCCACCGCATGGCCTTCACGGTCGAGGACAGCCATTCCGGCTATAACGCCCCGCGCCATCACCTGCTGCCCTGGCGCCGGTCCCGCGGCGGCGCACCGCTGTTCAAGGCGATGGTCGGACCGGTCATCACGCCGCGCCGCGTGCTGGAAACCGTCGCGGCGGGCGAGGCCGATGTCGGGCCGCTCGATTCCTATGCCTATGCGCTGATGATGCGCCACGACCCCGATCTGGGCGGCAAGTTCCGCGTCCTGGCTTCGACCGATCCGATCCCGATGCCGCCGCTGGTCGCGGCCCCCGGCACCGACCCTGGAATCATCGATCGACTGGCCCGCGCCTTCCTGTCGTTCGACGGCAGCGAGGCGCCGCTGCAGACCCTGCTGCTGGCAGGGTTCGAGCGGCCCGAGGCCGGCATCTACGCCGTGACCGAAGGCTGGGCGCGCGACGCCCGTGATGCCGGGCTGGAACATCTGCAATGACGTGGTGGAAGGAGAAGACGATGACCGATCTCGATCGCCGACAGATGCTGAAGGGCAGCGGCGCACTGCTGGCACTGGCTTATGGCATCGGCGTGCCGACGGCCGTGCTGGCCCAGAACCGCACCTCGATCACCGTGGCGATGCCGCGCGACCTGACCGGCCGCATCGATCCGGCCTACCGCGTCAGCTTTCCCGAAGGCAACATCCTGCGCACGGTGTGCCCCGGCCTGATCGCCTTCAAGCCCGGCACCTTCGACTGGGAACTGGCCTGCGCCGAGAAGATCACCCAGGTCTCGGACACGGTGATCGAATTCGAGCTGAAGAAGGGCCTGATGTTCCATGACGGCTTCGGCGAACTGACCGCCGAAGATGTCAAATATTCCTTCGAACGCTTCAACAAGCCGGGCGCCGACGGCGCGGTGCCGACCCATGCCAAGGAATGGGCGGCGCTGGACAAGGTCGAGGTCACCGGCACCCATTCGGGCCGCATCGTGCTGAAGGAACCCGCCCCGGCCCTGTGGAAGACCGTGCTGCCCGACGTGTCGGGCTGCCTGGTGTCGCAGAAGGCGGTCGAGGCCGGTGCCTATCGCCTGGATTCAAACCCGGTGCGTGTGATCGGCGTCGGCGCCTATCGTTTTGCCCAGTGGGCCGCCAACGACCGCACCGTGCTGGCCGCCAATCCCGACTACAAGGGGCCGCAGCCCGCCTTCAAGGAAATGATCCTGAAGCCGATCCGCGATCCGAAGACCGCCGAACTGGCGCTGCGGTCGGGCGAATTGCAGTTCACCGTGGTGCAGCCCGCCTCGGCCGGGTCGATCGCCAAGCTGAAGGACGTCAAGGTCCTGAAGCAGGATTCGATCAACTTCGTCTGGGTCGGCATCAACGTCGAAAAGAAGCCGTTCGACGACATCCGCGTGCGCCAGGCGATCAGCGCGGCCCTCGACCTCGATAAGGTCGTCGAAGGCGCCTATAACGGCGCGGTCGGCCGGGCCTATGCCGCGGTGGCCCCCGGGCTGTTGGGTTACTGGCCGGATGCACCGAAACCCAAGCGTGACGTTGCCCTGGCCAAAAAGCTGCTGGCCGAGGCGGGCCAGCCCAACCTGAAAGCCAGGCTGACCCTGTTGAACAACCCCGCCTATCAGTCCGCCGGCATCATCATGAAGGCAATGCTGGCCGAGGCCGGGATCACGCTGGACCTGGAAGTCCTCGATGCCGGCGCCTACTGGTCGATGGGCAAGGGTGATGCGGGCAAGAACCTGGAACTGTCGCTGCAGCGTTTCGGCGGCAAGGCCGATCCGGCCTTCCAGCTGCAATGGTTCCTGTCGGGCCAGGTCGGCAACTGGAACTGGCAACGCTGGGCCGACAAGTCCTATAACGAGACCTTCCAGAAGGCCGGGTCGACGATGGACGAGGCCGAACGCGCCCGCCTGTATATCGCCGCCCAGAAGATGATGGCCGATTCCGGCGCCTTCATCTGGCTGACCCACGAGGTCAACTACCTGGCCTATGCCAGCTTCGTCCAGCCGGCCGTGCTGCCCAACGGCGACGACCTGTTGTATCACCGCTTCACCAGCGTGTGATGGATGGCGGCGGCCTTCGGGCCGCCGCCTTTTCGATCAGGCCTTGGCCGCGTCGACGTAGCGGTTGGTCCAGAACACGTTCTCGCCCTTCGCCGGATCCAGATTGGCGCCGGGATTGGTGCCGACCTCGCCGATGAAGGCGACCAGGTCGGCAATCGACTGGGTGGTGAAGCGGCCGCCATCGGCCACGCCCGACTTCAGGCTGTCCACCGCGGCGCGCATCACCTCGGGCTTGATCTTGGGAAAGAAAGCCTGCTGCATCGCGTTCGCCGCCGCCACCGGATCGGCCAGAACCTGGGTCGAAGCCTGCTGCAGCGCGCGCACGGTCGCGACGATCGCCGGCACCTTGGCCTCGGGCACCGGGGTCTTGGCGACCAGCACCAGATAGGGCACGGCGGTGCGCTTGCCGAAATCGTCGCCGATGCGGGCCATGATGCGGCCGGTGCCGGCATCCTCGGCCATCAGCCCTTCGGGCGGGGACAGCACGAAACCGTCGACCCGCTTGTTTTCCAGCGCGGCCTGGATCGCCGGGGGCGCACCGGCCAATGCCGCCTGGATATCGGTTCGCGGATTCAGCCCGCCCTGCGCCGCCAGCCAGCGTGCCGCACTTTCCTGCGCCCCGCCCACGGCCGACACGCCGATCGTAACACCCTTCATCGCCTTCAGCCGCTGGTCCAGCGGGTCGGTCGGCTTGACCGAGGCCTTGGCGATGGCATCGTTCGACAGGACCAGTTCCAGCGAGATCTTGGACATCAGCGAATAGACCAGCTGGAACGGCTGGCCCTTGCCGATGGCACGCAGCGCGGTTTCCGACCCGACCGCGGCCAGGTCGATGTCGCCGGCATCGAGGGCGGCCAGCGTCGTCGGATCGCCGCCCGGGATCGCCGCCCATTCCAGGTCGACGTTCTGCTGCTTGAAATTGCCCAGGGCGCGCGCGGCCATGATCGGCAGGAACGAAACCGTCGGCGTGGCCTGGCCAATGCGGACCTTGAACGGTGACTGGGCGGCGGCCCCCGTCGCATAGGTGACGGCCGTACCGGCCAGCAGCATGCCGAAATCGCGTCGTGTCATGGTCATCGTGAAGATCCCTTTATCTTATATGTCGGCGTTGGGGGTCGCGGCCTGGGGCCGCCAGCGCAGCAGCCGGCGTTCGGCCCAGGCCGCGGCGAAGTTGGCGACCAGGATGAAGCCGAGCAGGATGACGATGCCGGCGAATACCCCGGCCGGGTCGTAGGTCGACGATGCCTGGTTGATGAACAGCCCCAGGCCGCGGGTCGAGGATGCGAATTCGCCGACGATGACGCCGATGACGCTGTAGGGGATGGCCATGCGCATGCCCAGCAGCACGAAGGGGGCGGCCGCCGGCAGATAGACGTGGCGGGTCAGCTGGCGCTCCTTCGCGCCCATGATCAGGGCGAGGTTGGCGTATTCCCGGTCGACGTTCCGCACGCCGGTATAGACGTTGTAGAAGGTCAGGAAGAACACCATGATCCCGGCCAGCGCGATCTTGGACCCGATGCCGATGCCGAACCAGATGATGAACAGCGGCGCCAACGCGATCTTCGGGATGCCGTAGAATGCCATCACATAAGGTTCGATGACGGCGGCGACGCGCGGCGAGCGGCCCAGCCAGTAGCCGACGATCACGCCGCTCAGCACGCCGACGATGTAGCCCAGCACCAGTTCCTGCAGCGTCACCACCAGATGGGGGATGATCTCGCCGGTCGCGAACAGTTCGTACAGCCGCACGGCGATGGCCGACGGGCGGCTGACATAGATCTCGCGGATCAGCCGGCCCGAGGCCCATTCCCAGAAGGCCAGCAGGACCAGCCCCGGCAGCAGGCCGATGGCGATGCGCTTCAGGCGTTTCATGACAGCACCTCGGCGCGGAATTTCTGCCAGACACTGGCATAGGCATCGTCGAAACCCGGCACGGCGAAGGGTTCGAAGACATTGCGCGGCCGGGCCAGATCGATCGGCACGCGGGCGATGATGCGGGCGGGGCGGCGCCCCAGCACCACCACCTCGTCGGCCAGCAGCACGGCTTCGGTGATATCGTGGGTGACCAGGATGACGGTCGCGCCCTGCGCCGCCACCAGGCCCTGCAGGTCGTCCTGCATGATCATCCGGGTCTGGGCGTCCAGCGCGCCGAAAGGCTCGTCCATCAGGATGACGTCGGGGCGGTAGACCAGCGTGCGGGCGATCGAGCCGCGCTTCTGCATGCCGCCCGACAGCTGGTGGGGATAATGGTCGCCGAACCCGTCCAGCCCGACATCGGCCAGGATGCGCGCCACACGCTCGGCACGTTCGGCCGCGGGCACGTTCTTGAACACCAGCGGCAGGCCGACGTTCTGGGCCAGGGTGTACCAGGGAAACAGTAATGATTGTTGCGGGATGAAACCGATGGTCGAATTGACCGCGGTGATGTCGCGCCCGCCCTGGCGCACCCGGCCCTTTGACGGCCGCAACAGACCGGCCAGCATCTGCAGCAAGGTCGACTTGCCGCAGCCCGATGGCCCGATGACCGCGGTGAACGTTCCCTTCGGCACCTCGAAGGAGACATCGTCGATGACCGGCATCGGGCCGGTCGGGGTCGCGAAACTGTGGGAAACGTTCTCGAACGCGATCTCAGGCGCGGCCATCAACCCTCCTAACCGGTACTAGACAATGACGGCTGCATCCTGGTCCTGCAATGCAGCAGCGAGGCGAATGAAATCGTGACCCTGCGCGCGATCCTCCTCGAGCTTGGGCACCACGTCGCGCACGAAGCGGTAGGCGGCCACAGCGCCCCTGCCCATCGGTGCATCAAGGGCGCGCAGGTCGAGGCCTTGCGCCGCGGCGATCAGTTCGATGGCGACCAGATAGCGGAAGCGATCGATGATGCCGGCGGTCTTGGCCAGCACGGCCGGGGCCATGCTGGCCTGGTCCTCGACGCCGTCGGCGGCGGGCAGCGGCGCGAACGACACCGGCAGGGCCAGATGGCGGATTTCGGCCTCCATCGCCGACACGGTCTTCTGCACGGTGGCAAACCCCGTGCGGCTTTGTCCGAGCGGGGTGAGGAAGCGCGGCAGGTCCGAGAAACCGGGCGACATGATCTTGAGGCAGCGATAGGCGGTGCCGGTCGCGGCGTGGACCAGGGCCTGGTCCAGCCGTTCCCAGGCCAGGACGAACGCCGTCAGGTCGAAATTCCCATGCGACAGGATCAACCCGTCCTGGGCCAGCACGACCGGGTTGTCGCCCGACGAGGCCAGTTCGATATCGGTCGCCTGGCGCGCCTCGGCCAGGGCATGACCCAGCGCGCCGAACACCTGGGGGATGCAGCGATAGCTGAGCGGGTCCTGGACGCGGCGGGCGGCGCCGTCCTGCCACAGGGCACTGCCCTCCAGCAGCCCGCGCAGGCGGGCGGCGGCGTCGCGCTGGCCGAATGCCGGGCGGGCAGCCAGCGCGCGGTCGTCCAGCACGCTGAGATTGGCGCGGAACGCCTCGAAGTTCAGCACGGCCGCCAGGTCCAACCAGCCCGACAGCCGGTCCAGATCGGCCAGGGCCAGACACGCCTGGCCGACCGAATAGGCATTGGCGACCAGCAGGGCATGGCCATCCTTGGGGCCGAGGTCCAGGGGTTTCAGCCCCGCGGCGGCCAGGGCGTCGGCCGCCGGCATCGTCAGCCCGCGATATTCGGCATCGCCGGCCCCCAGCAGGCCGTCGGCCATATGGGCCAGCGGCGCCAGGTCACCCGCCCCGATCGAGCCCAGCCCGGGGACGACGGGATGAACACGCGCGTTCAGCGCGGCGACCAGCCCCTGCAGCACCGGCAGCGACACGCCCGACCCGCCGGCCATCATGCCGGCGGCGCGCACCGCCATCATCGCACGGACGACCTCGGTCGGGGCCGGCTGGCCGACGGCGACGGCCCGCGCCGGCACGGTGCGGCGCTGGAACGCCACCAGGTCGTCGTTCGACAGGCGGGTATCGACCCCGGCACCCAGCGCCGTGGTCAGGCCATAGACCGGCACCTCGGACGCGGCATAACGTTCGACCACCGCGCGCGCGGCCAGGACACGCGCCTGGGCGGTGGCCGAGATGTCGAGCTTGGCGCCATCACGGGCGATGGCGACGATATCGGCTGTGGTCAACTGGTCGGTCATGATCTTCCCCTGGGGAAATTTCTTTTTTAGCTTTTCGGCATCGGCCGGCGCACGCCGCCCGACAGGCGGATGCCGCCATCGACCGACAACAATTCGCCGGTGACGTAATCGGTGCCTTCGACCAGCCACAGCACGGCGTCGGCGACATCGTCGGGCTGGGCCACGCGGCCCATCGGCGCATTCTGGGCAAAGCGCTGTTCCAGCCCGGCATAGGCATCCGGGCCCAGCACGTCGCGCATCCACCGGGTATCGATCACGCCGGGGCAGACCGCGTTGACGCGGATCTCCGGGCCCAGCGTGCGGGCCAGTGCCAGGGTCATCGAGTTCAACGCGCCCTTGGAACTGGTATAGGCGATCGACGACCCGCCGCCGGTAAAGGCCGAATTGGACGAGACATTGACGATCGCGCCCGCGCCGGCCGCGCGCATGGCCGGCACGGCCGCCCGCGTCATCTGGTAGCTGCCGACGACGTTGACGCCGAAGATGTCCTGGAAATCGCGGGCGTTCAGGGTTTCCAGGTCGAAGGGATCGGACTTGCGGGTGATCGCGGCATTGTTGACCAGCACGTCCAGCCGGCCCCAGCGATCGACCGCGGCCGCGACCAGCCGGCGGCAATCGGCATCGTCGGAGACGTCGGCCCGGACCAGTTCGACCTCGGCCCCCAGGGCACGGCAGGCGGCGGCGGTTTCCTCGGCCTCGGTCGCGCTGCGCGAGTAATTGACCACGACCCGGGCGCCGCGCCGGGCCAAGCGGCGGGCGCAGGCGGCGCCGACCCCGGTGGCCGAGCCGGTGACGATGGCGACGGCATCTTGCAGCTTCATGACGTGAAATCCCGCATGGCGGTTGGGGTGAACAGGCGCGCGTCCATCACCTTCAGGTCGTCGGCGACGCCGACGCCGTCGGGCAGGCGGTCGAGGACATGGGCGCGCAGATCGATGCCCGGCGCATGTTCGGTCAGCACCAGCCGGCCGTCGCGCCGTTCGAACACCGCGCGTTCGGTGACCACCATCTGGCGCTGGCCCGGCCGGCCGGCATCGGGGTCGGACGAGACCTGCTCGGCCCGGGGGACGATCTTGCACAGCCGGCCGTCGGTACGGATGTCGAGGCGGCCGTCGGCGACCGCGATGTCGGCCCCGCCGGTCGAGAACGTGCCGAGATAGACGATGCGCCCCGCCGCCTGGGCGATATTGGTGAAACCGCCGACGCCGACGATGTTGCGCCCGAATTTCGAGACGTTGACCGCGCCCGTCGGATCGACCTCGGCCATGCCCAGGAAGGCGATGTCGAGGCCGCCGCCATCGTAGAAATCGAACTGCGACGCCTGGGCGATGATCGCGGTCGGGTTGGTCGCGGCGCCGAACGACAGTTCCTCGGCCGGCACCCCGCCGATCACGCCGGATTCGATGGTCACGGTATAATCCCCGAAACCTTCCTCGTCGGCGATGCGGCCGATGCCGGCGGGAATGCCGATGCCGAGGTTGATGACGGGGTTGTCCAGGCTTGTCATTTCCAGATACGCGCGGCGCTGGATCACCTTGTCGGGCGACAGGGCGGCCGGGCGCAGCGCGCCGGCCGGGACACGCAGGGCGCCGGTATAGGCGGGATTTTCGGTTTCGCCGAAACTGATGCCGTGGCGCGCGGGGTCGGTGCAGACCACGACATGATCGACCAGCAGGCCGGGAATGCGCACCAGGTTCGGATTGAGGCTGCCGCGCGCCACCAGCCGCTTGACCTGGACGATGACGATGCCGCCCGAATTGCGCGCGGCCTGGGCCATGGCCAGCGCGTCCAGCGGAAACGCCTCGTCCTCCATGGTCACGTTGCCGTCCTCGTCGGCCGTGGTGCCGCGCAGGATGGCGCAATCGATCGGCAGGCTGGGATAAAGCAGCCAGTCCTGGCCGCGCAGGGTGACGCGTTCGACCAGCGGCGCCGGGGTCGACCTGTTCATGCGGCCGCCGCCGTGGCGCGGATCCATGAAGGACCCCAGGCCGACTTTCGTCACCACGCCGGGCTGGCCGGCGGCGATGGCGCGGTAAAGCTGGGCGATCACCCCTTGCGGCCAGCAATGGGCCTCGATCTTCTCGTCCAGCGCCAGCTGGCCCAGCCTGGGGGTGCCGCGCCAGCCGCCGGCGATGACGCGGGAAACCAGCCCCTCGAACCCGAAATGGCCCATGCCGCGGGTCTTGCGGTCACCGCCCGAGGCGGCAAACAGCAGGGTCAGGTTACGCGGGCTGCCCTGGGCCAGGAAACGGGTCTCGACCGCTTCGATCACCGCCTCGGCCAGGCAGCAGCCGCCGAAGGACGCCGCCGTGACGGTCATGCCGTCCTTGATGAGGGACGCCGCCTCGTCAGCCGAAACCACCTGCATGCCGCCACCCCGTCATGTCTGATCTTGTATAGACAAGCATCTTTGACGGGAGGGCGAAAGCCCCTTTCTGCAAAAAATTCAGGCTGCCTGGAAAACGATCATTCCTTAGGCGTGGTCGCCGTCAGCCCGCCTGGTCCATCATGTGGCCGAGGGGGCAGGTGAGGCCGTCCACGTCCAGTGGCACGAACCTGGCCCGCGCCTCGTCGATCGCCCAGGCCCGGCTGGCCGGCAGGAAGGTCGCCTGGTCCCGGGGCGTGCCGGTCTTGCGCAACCCTTGCGGGTTGTCGAGGATCGCCATGACGGTTCCGGGCAGGGGTTTGCCCTGCCTGACGCAGGTCCCGATCAGGTCGGGCGTGGTCCAGGACAGCGGGGGCAGCGCCACGGCGTCCCGGATGCGGCGATCGACCAGCAATGAGTAAGGCGTGCCGCAGATCCGGAAGGACGTGATGCTGAACCCGTTATCCAGCCCGAAACTGCCGATGACCTCGAGATCGATCGCGGCGTGCCGGGCCTCGAGCCGGCCGATCGGGGTGTCGGGAACGGTCTTGCCGATCAGGGCCCGGGGAATGTCCCCGCCGCAGCGCACGGCATCGAAGACATCGGCCGCCCGGGCCCGACCCACGGCCGGCAGCAGGGCGGCGACGATGCCGAGGACGATGGCCGACCGCGTCACGGCCTAATCGCCCCCGCGCGCCAGGGCCTGTTCGGCCGCGGCGATGCCGGCCTGGCGGCGGGCGATGACGTCGCCGACCGGCGGGCCGGCGAACCGCCGCCGTTCCGACAGGAACCAGCCCAGCCCCAGCAGCACGACCAGGCCGACGGCATAGCTGACCAGGATGTCGTTGGGGGGCTGCAGGCCGACGAAGGCGATCAGGATGACGCCCAGCACCGTGATCACGGCAAACGGCCGCGACCAGGCGCCCAGCCGGAACGGGCCGAAGGTCGTCCATGTCCGCCCCTCGGCCAGGATGCCCGCCGCGATCGGCATGGCGTAGGAAATGTAGAAGAACACCGCGCATCCCGCGGCCAGCGCGGCGAAGGCCGGCGAATACAGGGTAACCAGGATCGACAGCACGGCGGTGGTCCAGATCGCCGGCACGGGCGTGCGATAGCGCGGGCTGACCTGTTTCAGCCAGGTCGAGGCCGGCAGGCCGTCGTCGCGGGCGAAGGCATAGATCATGCGCGAGGTCGAGGTCATCGCCGCCAGGCCGCACAGGAAGTTGGCCGCGACGATCCCGACATACAGCAGGTCGCGCAAGACATCGGGGATGGCCAGCCCGGCCATCAGGGTGAAGAACACGTTCGCCCCGTCCCCGGCGGCCCTGGCCGGGTCGGGCATCGCCAGGACGAATGAACAGGTCATCGCATAACCGAAGACCAGCGACCACAGCACCGCGTTGATCATGCCGCGCGGCACCGCGCGGGGCGCGTCCAGGGTTTCTTCGGCGGTATGGGCCGAGGCGTCGAAGCCGGTGATCGTGTAGAGCGGCAGCAGCAGGCCGAGGCAGAAGGCCAGCAGCGTGCTGCCGGTCGGCGGGAACACGTCGCCGCCGGCCGGGCCGGTATTGTTGGCGAAGGTGAACAGCCGGCCGACATCCAGGCCCGGCGCGGCCCACAGCATCGCCGCGGTCAGCGCCACGGCGACGACCAGGATCAGGTAACCGGAAAAATCGGTCAGCAGCGTGGTGGCGCGAATTCCCAGGTGATTGAACAGCCCGTGTATGACGGCGATCACGGCGATGCCCGCCACTTGCTGGGCATAACCCCAGGCGGCGACATCCATGCCGAAGATGCCGGCCAGGATCAGGTCCCGGAACAGCAGATAGGCACCGACATTGACCGACGCCACGACGAAGACCAGCCCCAGCAGATTGACCCAGGCCGTGGCCCAGCCCCAGAACCGCCCGCCCAGGATCGAGGCCCAATGGTAAAGACCGCCCGCCGTCGGATAGGCCGAAGCGATCTGGGCCATCGAACAGGCGACGACCAGGGCGAACAGCCCGCCGACCAGCCAGCCGACGCCGATGGCGAAACCGCCCCCCGCGCTGAAACCCAGCTGGAACGAGGTGATGCCGCCGGCCAGGATGCAGATGATCGAGAACGAGATGGCGAAATTCGAGAACCCGCGCATCCGCCGCGCCAGTTCCTGGGCGTAACCCATCCGGTGCAGCACCTGGATGTCGTCCGCCATGGTCTGGTCGTCCTGCGCCTCGCTCATCCCCCGCCCCCGGTTTGGTTTCAGGCCCGTAACCTGAATTTAACACCAAAGTAGCAAGGCTGACAGCGAAGCAAGCGGGCGATTGCCTATGACCCGGCTTGCTGTTAAGCGACTTTTCCCCACCCAGTGTTGGACAAGGTTACCAGCGTCCCGTGATCCGGTTGGCACTTCTCCTTCTCGGGCACCAGCCGATGCGTCGGCAGTGGAGCCGGATGGCCGCGTTCGGCGTGATCTGGATCGTCCTGGGCGTGGCGATCATCACCGATGCGGCCGACGGCATCACGGTGGTGGCAACCGAGACCTTCGGCTGGCTGCTGGTGATCGAGGGGCTGATCGCCCTGTCGTTCCGCATCGGTGCCAGCGCGCAGGGCGCCCGGATGATCTCGATCAAGGCCCTGGCCCTGCTGGCCTTCGGCCTGCTGATCGTCGACATGCCCTGGCACAACGACCTGGCCAATTCGATCCTGTTCGGCCTGGCCCTGATCATCGACGGGATCTTCCGCATCGCATCCGCCGTGGTCATCAGGTTTTCACGCTGGCGCACCATGGTGCTGGGCGGCGCGCTGGAACTGGTGCTGGCGGGCCTGGCGCTGTTCGACTGGCCCCTTTCCTATGCGATGACCGTGCCGTTCTGCATCGCCGTCGCGCTGATCCTGACCGGCTGGGCGATCATCCGCGTCGCGCTCCTGCTGCGCCGGATGCAGCCCGGCGCGTCGCTGGCGGCGATGTCGGCCTTTGCCCTGCGCGGCGGCGATGCCTGGCAGACCTTGCCCGACCCGGCGCCGCGGCTGCAGGACGAACCGATGTGGGTGCATGTCTGGACGCCGATGGGGGCCGCGACCGATCCGCGTCGGCGGCCGCTGATCGACCGCTACATCGCCGCGGTCGACCGCAACGGCGTGATCTCGACGGGCCATGCCGCGCTGGAATTCCCGCCCGACGGCTATATCAGCCACTACCCCGCCGCCGACCTGGACCGCAACCCCGCCGAATTCGCCCGCACCCTGCGCGCCACCGGCGAGAACGACGTGCCCGGCCGTTTCCTGCCATCCTATGCCGAGGAAGTCGCCGGCTGGTGCCAGGCCGACTGCCATGTCCGCTTTCGCCGCTACGACCAACGGCGGCTGGCGGCGTTCTGGGATGTCTATCGCCGCAGCGACGTCTATAACCTGACCAACCGCAATTGTTCGGTCGCCGTGTCGCTGGCGCTGGACGTGGCGCTGGAGGGGGTTCTGGACACCCAGGGCAACTGGTTGCGTTTCGGCCAGCTGATGATCCATCCCGATCTGTGGCTGGCCATGCTGCTGCGCCAGCAGGCCGAGGCGATGACCTGGACGCCCGGCCTGCTGCTCGACTATGCCCGCGCGCTGAAGCGCATCATCGAACCCAAGCCGCGGCCCTGGATCGAAGTCCTGCGCGAATCGGTCACGCGCTATCGCCGCTTCCGGCGGCGCACCGCCTTTGCTGCCAAGGAGATGCCGCCGGCATGAGCCACGATCACACCGCCGACATGTCGGCCTCGACCCGGCTGTGGTCGCGCGCGGCCGTGGTGGTCACCGCCGCGATCTTCGGCCTGACCTACAGCCTGTCGGCGCCGCTGATCGCGCTGGACATGGCCGAGCACGGCATCACCGAATTCGTCATCGGCGCCAATGCGGCGATGCATGCGATCGGCGTGCTGGCCATGGCCGCGATCCTGCCGAAACTGGCGACGCGCTACGGCATCCGGCCGCTGATCCTGGTGGCGCTGGCCGTGGCCGCGGTGGTCATGGCGGCCTTCCCCGCCATGCCGCTGATCTGGCTGTGGTTCCCCTTGCGCCTGCTGCTGGGCGCCGCGTCCGAATTGCTGTTCGTGCTGTCGGAAACCTGGATCAACCATCTGAGCGACGAGAAATCACGGGCCAAGGCGATGGCGATCTATACCGCCGCGCTGTCGTCGGGTTTCGCGCTGGGCCCGGCGATCCTGTCCATCGTCGGCAGCGACGGGGCCACGCCCTATCTGGTCGGCGCCGGCTGCGCCATGGTCGCCATGCTGGCGGTGCTGCCGCCCCAGGTACGGGCGCCGCGCTTCGAGAAACCCACAGGCATCAAGGCCACGGCCTATCTGCGCATCGCCCCGATCGCGCTGACCACCACGCTGCTGAATGCCGGCGTCGAGACCGCCGGGCTGTCGTTCCTGGCCCTGTACGCAATGGGGGCCGGCTGGGCCGAGGCCGAGGCGACCCGGCTGGTGTCGGCCATGATGATCGGCGCCATCATCCTGCAGCTGCCGATCGGCTGGCTGGGCGACAAGATGGACCGGCGCAAGCTGATGATGTGGCTGGGTGTCGCCTCGGTGATCGGGGCGCTGATCTGGCCGCTGGTGCTGGACCAGCCGATGTTCGCCTATCCCCTGCTGTTCGTCTGGGGCGGGGTGTTCGTCGGCATCTACACGATGATGCTGACCCTGATCGGCAGCAAGTTCCAGGGTGCCGACCTGGTCGGCGTCTATGCCGTCATGAGCCTGGCCTGGGGGGCCGGCGCGCTGCTCGGCCCTTCGCTGGCCGGTCTGGGCATGGATATCACGCCGCACGGTCTGCCGATCGTCGTCGCACTCGCCTGCCTTGCCTATGTCCTGTTCCTGACCCGTACACGGTCTGAGTCCTAGACATTTGTACCGTCAAAATGGACTTTCGCTAACGAAGCGATAAATTCTTCGGAGTAGATTGCGCCGGAAGGCGCAGGGTGCGCCGCGAGGAATGACCGGTATGGGAACGGGTCGGTGACGGAGACCAAGGTCTTCAACCTGCCGAATACATTGAAGACGCGTTCGTCCAAGGCGGGCGGGCGCAGCTTCGAGGATCTGGCCAAGGCCGGTGACAATGTCGTGCGCCAGAAGGGTGCGTCATACGCCACCGTGGCGGCCGGCGACATCGCCGAACTGATGGCCGCGGTCGCCCGGCTGCGCCAGGGATCGCCGATGGCCGTCGAACTGCAGGAATGCTTCCGCATCTCCCACGACATCCGCGGCCAGGCGGGCAGTTTCGACTACCCGCTGATCACGGCTGCGGCCGGCTCGCTGTCGAAATTCATCGACAAGCTGCGCAACAACCCGCCCGACCACGCGCCCGAGGTGATCTCGCTGATCGAGGTGCATGCCGCCACGCTGCATCTGCTGCTGTCGCAGAACCGCAAGGGCACCGGCGGGCCGGCCGAGGCGCAGATCCTGGACGGGCTGACGCGCGCGGTCGAAAAGGTCCAGGCCACGCTGGGCATCGGCTGACGCCGCCATCCCCATTTCTGTCGATGCCGGCCCCGCAGCCCAGCCGCTAGCCTTGGCCGCAGGATGGCTCGGCGGAGGCAGGACGGATGACCGGTTTGCATGACCTAGACATCGGTGCGGCGGCGGCCGCGATCCGCCACGGCACGATAACGGCCGGGGCGCTGGCCGACGCGCTGATCGACCGGGCGGCCCGCGCCGCCCACCTGAACGCCTTCGTCGCCCTGGATGCCGACCGCCTGCGCCACGCCGCCCGCGCCGCCGACCGCGACCGGGCCGACAACCGCCCGCTGGGGCCGCTGCACGGCGTACCGCTGGCGATCAAGGACAATATCGACGTCGCGGGTTTCGCGACCACCGCCGGCACGCCGGCCCTGGCCGGCCATCGCCCGGCCCGCAATGCCCCCGTCATCGACCGGCTGGTCGCGGCGGGCGCGTTGGTCGCGGGCAAGACGGGGCTGCATGAACTGGCGTTCGGCGTGACCTCGAACAACGGCTGGTCGGGGGCGGTGCGCAACCCCTACGACCCCGCGCGCATCCCCGGCGGGTCCAGCGGCGGCACCGCGGCGGCGGTCGCGGCCCGCCTGGCGCCCGGCGGCATCGGCACCGATACCGGCGGGTCGACCCGCATTCCCGCCGCGTTCTGCGGCATCACCGGCTTT
>Ga0206117_101002_pt1 | contig 18089 bp, 16 predicted proteins | sample 3A5Ametagenome_FD_177997 | JGI IMG/M metagenome (GOLD analysis project Ga0206117, IMG submission 177997) | Enriched microbial communities from leaf-cutter ant dump, University of Wisconsin, Madison, United States - 3A5A | ecosystem: Environmental > Terrestrial > Nest > Insects nest > Nest dump... | reverse complement strand
TTCTGTCGCCTCAAGGACTGGCGGCGCATCGCAACCAGATACGACAAACTCGCAGCCAACTTCGCTTCAGCTTGCTACCTGGCAGCAATCGTCATCTGGTGGATCTGATTGAGTCTCGAACCTAGAGGTCTTCGAAGTCGGCGGGAATGTTCTCGCTGAACACCGGCAGGACCGGCAGCGGCGACAAGGGCGGCAGCACGTCCCCGCGCACGGCGGCGATCAGGCGCTGAACCGACAGTCGGGCCAGAGAGTCCGGATTCTGATCGATCGCCACATCCATCACCCCGGAGAGCAGAAGACGCCGCGTGTGCTCGGACAGGTCGTGTCCGACGAAGACGATCTCGCCGGCTCGGCCCGATTCGCTGAGCGCCTGTCCTATGCCGCGATTGCCGGCGCCGATGTTGTAGAGTCCCACGAGGTCGGGCAGATCCGCCAGCACCGCCTTGGCTTCGGCATAGGCGCGGGTTGGGTCGTCCTGAATCTCGCGGTGGACGGCGATGGCGAGATTGGGAAAGCGCTCCTGCAGGATATGGCGGAACCCCATCTCGCGCTCTTCATGCCCCCTGTAGGCCAATGCGCCGGCGAACAGCGCCACCGATCCCGACCTCTTGCCGACGAAACGGCCGAGCAGATGTCCGGCGAGCCGCCCCGCGGTGCGATTGTCGATCCCCACATAGCCGGCCGTCGCCACGTTGGAGATGTCGGAGACGAGCGTGAGGACCGGAACGCCCGAGCGCACCACGCTGCGAATGGCCTCCCGTACCGTGGGGTGGTCAATGCCGATGACCCCGATGCCTTCCGACTTGCCCACCAGCCCGGAAAGGACCTGGGCCAGCGCCTCGGAGTCGAATCCCTTGATGGAGCGTACGCGCGCCTCGACGCCCTCCTTCTGGGCGGCGCGGACGATGCCGGTCGCTAGCATGGTCATGAAGGTGTTGGCACCTCCGGGCAGCACGAAATCGAGCACTGCCGGGCGGGTCGATATCGCAGGCGGCGCATCGGCGGTGGCTTCGATCGCGGCGGCCGGCTTCTGCAGGCCGGCTTCCTCTTCGGTGAGGTAGCCAAGGGCGACGGCCGTTGACAGAACCTGCGTTCGCGTCCGCTCCTTGACCCCGTCCCGGCCGTTCAGCACGCGGTCGACCGTCGTCTTGGAAACCTTGGCCCTGGCGGCGATGTCGGTCAGCGTGGCTCGTCTGTTGTCCAATTCCACCCCCGAAGGTTTCGCGCGAGGCATGCCCCCGGGCGAACCTGAATGATGCCCGAAGCCTTCGCTTTGCCTGTGGGCCGCGAGCTCCGGCGGTGGCTGCCTCAGCCTTTAGGCTTAGTGGCTTTCACCGGCATTTTCCAATTCGGCAGCTTTGACAACGCGTTGCCGCTCAAGCCGACGGTTCGTGACATAGCATCAAAAAACACCATTTTGCAACACCCATGATTCCATAATTGACACCATTTAGCGTCGAATATAGACGTCTTTTCCGGAAGGATTTTGGTCCTTTCTGGAGTTTGAGTTTCAAAACGCATCATTCAGTCCAGGGGTTGCGCTTGGCGCTCCTCATTGAGGGCTGCGCAAGGAGAGCCAGATGATCGACTTCAACGATCCCAAGCAGGTCGCGAAGGCAATTCAGTTCACCAACGTCAACCCCGACCTCACCCGCGAAGGCCTGCTGAAGCATCTGGAGATCTGCCAGAAGTATGGTTTTGACGCCGCGATGATCGGCCCCTGCTGGGTGAAGCTTGCCAAGGACGTGCTGAAGGGCACCGGCGTGCGCGTTGCCACCACCTGCAACTTCCCGATCGCCAACGATACCACCGCCATGAAGGTCGCCGTCGTTCGCGAGCTGGCCAAGGAAGGCGCCGACGAGTTCGATTTCCCGCCCAACCCCGGCTTCCTGCTCGGCGGAATGGAGAAGGAATACTTTGAGGAACTGAAGGCCGTCACCGAGGCTGCCCATGAGGGCGGCATGAAGGTCAAGGCCATGCTTGAGTTCGGCTACATCACCACCGAAGAGCTGAAGATCAAGGCGGCCCGCTACGCCTTCGAGGCCGGGATCGACTGGGTGAAGCAGTCGAGCGGCTGGGGCAAGGGCGGCTGCGCCGCCACGGAAGAGGACGTGCGCATCCTCAAGGCCAACATCAAGGCGCCGTGCCGCGTCAAGGTGTCCGGCAAGGTCAACACCATCGAGAAGATGAAGGCGATGTTCGAAGCCGGTGCCGAACTGGTCGGCACCAGCTCCGGTCCGGAAATCGTCGAGAGCCGCGTCGGCGACCTGGCGAACTACTGAGTTGGCATAAGAGGCAAGGGAGGACAGCCATGTCTGTTGTCGTCATCGGCAGTTATGCCAAGGCGCTGGTCATCACCGCCGATCGTATCCCCGGAGAGGGCGAGACGCTTCTCGGCAGTGACTATCGTGAAACCTATGGCGGCAAGGGGTCGGACATGGCTGTCCAGGCTGCCCGTCTCGGTGCTTCCGTCGCTTATGTGGGTGTCGTCGGCGACGACCCCCATGGCCGCGAGTTCACCGAGCTGATGCGGTCCGAGAAGATCGACGTCACCGGTCTGCGGGTCGACCCCGGCAAGCCGACCGGCGTCGGCATCATCATCAAGGACACGCGCGGCCACAACGCCATCGTTGTCGACATGGGCGCCAACGGCCTGTTCGGCAAGGCGGACGTCGATGCGTCGGAGCCGATCCTCAAGGGCGCCAAGGTGGCGCTGGCGCAGCTCGAAATTCCCTTGGAAACGGCTCTCTATGGCCTCGCCAAAGCGAAGGCGGCGGGTGCGGTCACCATCCTCAACCCGGCACCGGCCCGCGACTTGCGCAACGCCGATCTTTCGGCCGTCGACATCGTCACGCCGAACGAGACCGAAGCGCGCATCGTCGCCGGCCTGCCGCCGGAGGCGGACGTGCCGCTGTCGGATATTGCCGCCATCCTGCTGGATCGGGGCTGCCGTGCCGTGGTGATGACGCTGGGTGACGCCGGCGCCCGGGTCTTCACCCGTGAAGGCTCGACCGCCATCGCCCCGTGTCCGGTCGACGTCGTCGACAGCAACGGCGCCGGGGACAGCTTCAACGCCGGCCTTGCCGTGGCGCTGTCGGAGGGCAAGTCCCTGCCGGATGCGGCGCGCTTTGCCAACGCCGTCGCCGGTCTTTGCTGCACGCGGTGGGAGACCGTTCCGTCCTATCACAATCGCAATGAAGTGGACGCGTTCCTGGCCGCCCAGTGAACGTGCCCGATAACAGGAGACAGGGCGCTGCGAGGCGCTCTGTCGGGAGAAAGACAAATGAGACCAGGACGCATCATCCACCCGGCCTTGGCCGAGGCGATCGCCACGCTCGGGCACACCGACATCGTGATGGTCACCGACGCCGGCTTCCCGATTCCGCCGGATGCCAACCGCATCGATCTCGGCTTCTGGGAGGGAATTCCCGATGTTCGCGACATCCTGCGGGTCATCGTCGGCGAGGCCTTCTTCGAAGAGGTCCACTTCGCCACTGAAGTCCGCGATTGCCATCCCTCGCTCTATGCCGATGTCCAGAAGATCTTCACCGGTTCCGGCGCTGCCTTCAAGGGAACGACCCACGAGACGCTGTGCGGCGATTTCGCCCACCGGGCCAAGGTCGTCATCCGCTCGGGCTCCTTCGAGCCTTGGGCCAACTTCGCCCTGGTCGCCAGCACCGACCCCTTTGCCTGGTTCACCGCGAACTCGGGTGTGAAGCCGCTGCCGGCCTATGTGGAGCGCCGCGCCCGCATGACCGCCAAGGAGGTGCCGGCTCTCGGTTGAGCCGCGCACGGACGAGACGCGGAGCCGGTAGAGGCCGGCTCCGACACTGAAAGGGAGGAGACCTGCATGACCTTGGATATCGATCTCGACTTCGGGATCACTCCGAAGATGCCGCGCGACCGTTCGATGCGGATCGGCTGCATCGGTTCCGGCTTCATCATGAACGACTGCCATCTGGAAGCTTACGGGCAGGTCGGCTTCAATCCTTACGCCATTTCCTCCCGCAATCGCTCGCATGCCGAGGCCGCGGCCACTCGCCATGGCATCGGCGTCGTCTACGATAGCTGGCAGGACCTTGTCGCCGACCCACAGGTCGAGATTCTCGACATTGCCATCCCGCCCGATCTGCAGGTGGACGTCATTCGCGCGGCGGCTCGGCAGGCCTCGCACATCCGGGGCATCCAGGCGCAGAAGCCGCTGGCCATGTCGCTCGACGATGCGCGCGAGGCGGTGAAGATCGCCGCCGATGCCGGTATCGCCCTCTCGGTCAACTCCAACATGCGTTACGACCAGTCGATGCGGGCGCTGAAGTCGGTGCTTGATCGCGGCTGGCTCGGTGAGCCGGTGTTGGCCACCATCGAAATGCGGGCCATCCCCCATTGGCAGGACTTCCTGCACAAGTATCGCCGGGTCGAGCTCATCAACATGGGCATCCACCACATCGATGCCTTCCGCTTCCTGTTCGGAGATCCCGAGAAGATCACCTGCCTCGCCCGCCGCGATCCCAGGACCAAGTTCGAGCATATCGACGGCATCACCCAGTACACGTTTCAGTATGCGAACGGTGTGATGGCGACCAGCCTGGATGACGTCTGGACCGGCCCCAAGGGCGAAAGCGACGACGACATCTACATCCGCTGGCGCGTCGAGGGGACCGAGGGACTGGCGAAGGGTAGCATCGGCTGGCCCAAATACCCGGCGCGTACGCCTTCGACCTTCGCCTTCACCACCAAGCGCACGCCCAAGGCCTGGATCGCGCCGAGCTGGGACGCCGTGTGGTTCCCGGACGCCTTTGCCGGCCCCATGGCCCAGCTGATGTGTGCCATCGAAGACGGCACCGAACCGGAACTGTCGGGACGCGACAACCTCAGGACGCTCGCTTGCGTCGAGGCCTGCTACCGGTCCATCGCCGAGGAGCGGACCGTGCGCTTCGACGAATTCGATCTCTGATCAACGACGACGCCGCCAAGTTATGGCGAAAAGGGAGGAAACCACATGATCCCCGTTGGCATTTTCACCGGCTATTTCCCCTATGCTCTCGCTGAGACCATTTCCAAGCTGAAGGGGCATGGCTTCAGCACCGTTCAGCTCGATCTGGCCTTCAAGGACATCGACTTCACGCCGGGCACGGTGACCAAGGACAAGTGCCACAAGGTGCGCGACGCCTTCCGCGACGCCAACCTGCCGATCAGCTGCATTTCCGGCTACACCAACATCATCCATCCCGATCTCGACGAGCGCCGTCGCCGGTTGGAAGCGCTGAAGGAGATCATCCGTCACGCCCGCGACCTCGGCACGCCTTACGTCATCTCCGAAACCGGCACCTACAACACGGAGAGCGACTGGGTCCACGACCCGAAAAACAAGACCGAGGAGGGCTACGAGACCTGCGTCAAGGTGATCGAGGAGCTCGCCCAGGAAGCCTATGACCACGGCGCTGTGTTCCTGGTCGAGAACTACGTCAACAACGTCATCGGTTCGGTGCGCGAACTGCAACGGCTGTTCGCCGACGTGCCGCATCCCGGTCTCGGCCTGCTGATGGATCCGACGAACTATTTCGACGATGCCCATATCGGCCACATCGACGAGACGCTGAAAGAGATCTTCGACGCGCTCGGCCCGAAGATCCGCATCGCCCATGCCAAGGATTGCAAGCGCGCCGAAAACGCCGCCGAGAAGCACGCCCACATCGACGCGTCCGAAGCCCACACGTTCCGGGGCGCCGGCGCGGTCGAACTGCCGGCTCCCGGCCTCGGCTCGCTCAACTACGAGCTCTACCTGAAGCGCCTCGCCGTCCTGCATCCCAACATGCCCCTGATCATCGAGCACCTCGATGAAGCCGACGTACCCCGCGCCAAGCGCTTCGTCGACGGGGTGCTGCGCAAGATCGGCGCCTGAGCAGGGCGAGCAAGCCGACCGGTTGAGCCAGCAGCCGGTCGGCCCGAATTCAAAAAAAGCTATCGGCCAATACGGCGGACGTCGGGAGGAGAACGACGAACGCCTGATTGCGCCCTGCTGCTCGGGAGGAGCCCGTGACCGCTATGTCCGCCTTTGTTCAATCCTTGCGAGGAAGACGCGAGACTGCCGTCTTTCTCATGTTGGTCCTCGTCTTTCTGGGCCTCTCTTTCGCCAGTGAGTTCTTTCTGACCTCGCGCAACCTCGCCAACGTCGGGCGCCAGATCTCCGTCGTCGGCATCGTTTCGCTCGGCCAGGCCTTGGTCATCATCGCCGGCGGCATCGACCTTTCGGTCGGCTCGATCATCGGATTGAGTGCCGTGCTGGCGGCGCTGGCCACGGCCACCACCGGCTCGCCGCTGCTGGGGTTGATCGCCGCGCTGGCGGTCGGAACCCTGGTTGGCGCCGTCAATGGCCTTTTGGTCACCAGGGCGCGCATCAATCCGTTCATCACCACGCTCGGCACGCTCTCGGTCGCGCGCGGCGCGGCACTCCTCGCCACCAACGGTTCGCCGGTGCGTTTCGACAACTGGGTGGCCTGGCTCGGCTATGGCCGCATTGCCGGCGTTCCGGTGCAGTTCATTCTGCTGGTCGTCCTGTTCCTGGCCGTCTGGTTCTTTGCCGCCCGTACCCGCTGGGGCCGCAACATCTACGCCGTTGGCGACAATGCCCGCGCCGCGCGTCTCGCTGGCGTCGACGTGAAGGGCACCCGCGTCGCCGTCTTCGTCATCTGCGGCGCGCTTGCAGGCCTTGGCGGCCTGCTGCTCGGCGGCATGCTGACCAACGCCAACCCCAGCCTCGGGCTCGGTTATGAGCTCGACGTGATCGCCGCGGTCATCCTGGGCGGCGTGGCCATGAGCGGCGGCCGGGGCTCGATCCCCGGCGTGGTGGTCGGCGCGGCACTGATGGGCCTGCTGCGCAACGCTTTCGTGCTGCTCAATGTCTCGGGGTACTGGCAGACGATCACCATTGGCCTGGTGGTGATCCTGGCGGTGGGCGCGGACAGCTTCACCCGGCGCAGCGCCGACGACTGAGACTGAAATCGTCTCGACATTCCAATGATATGCGGATTGGCGCTCCAGAGGGAGGAGCCCGTACGGACGCCAGTCCCAAGACGCGGCCAACGAGCCGCCGCGGGTTGCCCCGCACAACCGGAGGACCAAGGAAATGAATGCTTTTCGCAAGGGAACGCTTGTAGCCGCGCTCGCTGGCGCCATGGCACTGGGAACCGTGGCTTCGGCCTTCGCCGACGACACGGCGCTTCCCGCCGACGCCGTTGCCTTCGGCGCCTCGGTAAAGGCCGAGGGAGCCGCGCCCGAACCGCTCAGGATCGCCGTGCTCAGCTATCAGGGGACCGCCTTCTGGGAGGCGGCCGATGTCGGCATCGCCGCCGCCCAGGCCTATCTGAAGCCGCTTGGCACGACAGTCGACTACATTCAGCTCGGGACCTCGCTGACGCCGGAGATCATGGTGGCGGGCCTCGATGGCGCGCTGGCCAAGCAGTATCAGGGCATCGCCGCGCCGACCATTTTCGACGGCACCGTCTCCAAGGTCGATGAAGCGGTGAACGAGGGCGTTCCGGTGATCGCCTTCATCGCCGACTCGGCCGAACGCTCGAAGCGTACCGTCGGCATGGGGACGCTCGCCTATGATGCCGGCAAGTCTGCGGGCGAGTTCATGCTGAAGCAGTTGCAGGGCAAGGGAAAGATCGCGGTCATCACCGGCTATCTCGGTGCCGCCCAGCACAACGATCGCATGAACGGCGCGCTCGACCTCATCAAGAAGGAAGCGCCGGACGTCGCCATCATCGGTCCTTACGAGAACAAGGATGACGACGCCACTGCCTACACCATCACTTCGGATGCCATCACCTCGAACGCCGACCTGACCCTCGTCTACGTCACGGCCGGCGGATCGGAAGGAGCCGCCAAGGCCGTTCGCGATGCCGGCATGACCGGCAAGGTCGGTGTCGTCGCCTATGACGATCTGCCCTCCAAGCAGCAGTACAAGGATGGTGGCGAAATGCTCGCGCTGGTCGACCAGTCGCCGGCCCGCCAGACCTTCGACAGCCTGGTGATGCTGCACAACATGCTGGCCTTCAAGACCGAGTATCCGGCGGACGTGGTCGTGCCGTCCCGCATCGCCCTGGGCAAGGGCGCCCGTCAGTGATGGGCAGGCCGGCGGCCACCGCGGCCGCCGGCCGCTTCCGGGAGGAGTTGGGGTGATGCAACAGATCGATCAGGATACGGCGGTGCTCGCCATTCGCCATCTTGCCAAGGCGTTCGGCAGCGTTCAGGTGCTCGAGGACATCAATCTCGAGCTCAAGGGTGGCGAGATCGTCGCCTTGATGGGGGAGAACGGAGCCGGCAAGTCGACGCTTCTCAACATCGTCTCGGGATCCTTCCCGGCCGATGGCGGCGACATGGTCTTCATCGGCTCGCCTTCGTCCTGGTCGGGTCCGAAGGCGGCCCTCGATGCCGGCATCGCCGTCGTTCACCAGGAACTGTCGGTCATCCGGGCGCTGACCGTGGCCGAGAACATGTTCCTTGGCGATTATTGCAGCCGTCGCGGCATCGTCGACCGAAAGGAAATGCATCGCCGGGCAACCGCGCTGCTGGCCGAGATCGACGCATCCCACATCCGGCCCGACGCACCGATGGACAGCCTCAGGATCGCCGACCAGCAGGCCGTCGAAATCGCCAAGGCCTTGCGACGCGACCTCAAGCTGCTGTTGCTGGACGAGCCTACCAGTTCGCTGACGCCCCACGAAGTGCGCGGCCTGTTCACGCTGCTGAGGCGCCTCAGGGACCGGGGCGTCGCCATCGTCTTCATCAGCCATCGCATCGAGGAGGCCCTCGATCTCTGCGACCGCATCGTCGTGTTGCGCGACGGCCGCCTGATCAGCAACACACCGTCGACCGACACCGATCGCAGCCGCATCGTCGCCGACATGGCCGGTCGGCAAGTGCCCACCGGCGCATCCCGTCCCGATGGCGGCACCGACGAAGTCGTCTTGCGGGCATCGGAGCTGAGCGATGGAGGCCTCGTACGGGGTGCCTCCTTCGAACTCCGGCGAGGCGAGATTCTCGGCCTGTTCGGTCTCGTCGGAGCGGGGCGCACCGAGGTTCTGGAGATGATCTACGGCCTGCGGCCCATCGTCGAGGGCAGCATCGAGCGCGAAGGGGCGCCTTACCGGCCGCAGTCGCCGCAAGCCTCCATCCGGGACGGCGTGGCGCTTCTTCCCGAGGGCCGAAAGTTCAATGGCATCCTGCCGTTTCGGCCGATCCAGGAAAACGTCTCGATCTCGGCGCTGCCGCGGCTCGGCCGGTTCGGAATTCTCGATGTCGCCGCCGAAGGCGCCGTGATGGCCAAGGCCGCTCGCGAGTTCGGTATCGTCATGCACGATGCCGGGCAGCCGATCTCGACACTCTCCGGCGGCAATCAGCAGAAGTGCATCCTTGCGCGCTGTCTTTCGATCGGGCCGCGCATTCTCTTGCTCGACGAGCCGACGCATGGCGTCGACGTGCGCACCAAGGAGCAGGTCTACGAGATCATTCGCCGGCTTGCCGACGACGGGATGTCGATCATCGTCGCGTCATCCGACATGCTCGAGCTGTTCCAGATCGCCTCGCGCATCCTTGTGCTGTCCAACGGCCGCGTCGGCGGTCTGCACAAGGTGGGGGAAACCACGCCGGTCGACCTGATGCGCGATGCCTTCCGGCACCTGAACTGAGGCAGCGCCGCTCGGCGATGTCGGCTCAAAGGTGGCGGTCGGACTGCGGCTGTGTCGAACCGCGCTCGACGAGAGAGACGGGCAGGGTGATGTTGGAGATCTCGGCATCCGGCGCGTCAAGACGGCGGACCAGGAGGTCGACGGCGTCGCGGCCCAACTGGCCGAGCGGCTGCCGCACGGTCGTCAGGTTGAGAAGTGGCCAGCCCGACCATTGCATGTCGTCGAATCCCATGACCGACATGTCTTCCGGCACGCGGATGCGCATTTGCCGCAGGGCGCTGAGCGCGGTCATGGCGATCAGGTCGTTGACGCAGACGACCAGCGACACGTCGCGCCGGGCCAGGGCGTCGAAGGCGTCCGATGGAAGGCTCGGAACCAGCGGGACCTCGATGTCCCAGACGATGTCGAGGCGGCCCCGTGCCGCTTCGATGAACCCCTCGCGCCGCTCGCGGCTGCTGTAGAGGCTTTGCAGCCCCGAGAGCAGTCCGATGCGGCGGTGACCGAGACCGATGGCGTGCTCGGCGAGCAAGCGCCCGCCACCGCGATGGTCGGCATAGACCGAATCCATTCCGTCCATCGGCTGGTCGATGACGACCAGGGGCAAGGCCCGCCGGTCCGATGCGGCTCGTGGCGAAGCAAGAACGGCAATGGCACCGTCGACGCCGTGGTCGGCCAGCATGCGGATCGCCTCGGCTTCCCGGGTGGCGGTCTGCAGCCCGGAATCGATGACGAAGGTGGCAAAGCCGTGCTCCTCGGCGCGCTGCTGCACCGCCTGGGCGATTTCCGGGAACACCGGGCTGAGCAGCGAGGGCATGATGCAGCCGATGACGTTGTTGCGTCCGGTCTTGAGCGCGCGCGCCGCTCGATTGCGGCTGTAGCCGAGCTCGCGCGCCACCCGGCGCACATGCGCATCGACCTCCGGCGTCACCTTGTTGAGGTTGTTGAGAACATAGGAAACCGTCGCTTGCGACACGCCTGCCGCCTTCGCCACGTCCTTGATCGTTGGAGTTCTCTCGCCGGACTTTTCCGCCGCCATCGCGCCACTCAGAAACTAGCCAATTTGGTTTAATCGTGTAAATCCAGCCTTGACAAGATCGCCGAGATTAAGAACTCTCCGTTTACACGTTTAAATGAGGCGCTTCACTGGCGACCCGGCAACGGCACGACGGTTCGTCAGCGCAGGGGATGCGCGTGTCGTCACTAAGAAGGGGAAATCATGATCCGTTTCGAGACGAGGCGATCCGCCTTGCGCGCCGGTCTGGCGCTCGCCGCTGCCGGCTTTCTGAGCGTCGTCACCGTCGCCGAGGCCTCGGCTGCCGACAAGATTCTGCTCATCATCAACGGAGCCCTCGGCGACAAGTCGTTCTTTGACTCCGCCAACCATGGCATCGAGCTGATCAAGGCCAAGTATGCCGACAAGGTCGAAACCCGGGTTCTCGAAATCGGCGACGACGCGACCAAGTGGGAACCGGCGCTGCTCGACGCCTCCGAGCAGGACTGGAACCTGATCATCCTCGGAACCTATTCGATCTCGGAAACGCTGGCCGAGGTTGCCAAGCAGTATCCGGACAAGAAGTACATCCTGTTCGATGCCTCGGTTCCCTATGAGGACGGCGGCTACGACAACGTCTACTCGATTTCCTACAAGCAGAACGAAGGCTCGTATCTCGGTGGCGTTTACAACGCCGAGCTCTTGAAGTCGGGCAAGCTCAAGGGCGATATCGGCTCTTCGCTGGGCTTCCTCGGCGGCATGGACATCCCGGTCATCAACGATTTCCTGGTCGGTTACATCGCCGGCGCCAAGTCGGTGACGCCGGACATCAAGGTGGCCGTCTCCTACGTCGGCTCGTTCACTGACGCCGCCAAGGGCAAGGAACTCGGTCTGGCTCAATACCGCGCCGGCGTCGGCATCGGCTTCACCGCCGCGTCCCAGGCCGGTCTGGGGCAGCTGTCGGCCGCCAAGGAGACCGGCAGGTATGTGCTCGGCGTCGATTCCGACCAGGAAGCCATCTTTGCCGGCAGCGATCCGGCCATCGCCTCTCAGGTGGTCAGCTCGGTGCTGAAGAACGTCGATGTCAGCCTGTTGCAGGCCTACGACAAGTACGTTGCGGGCGAACTGAAGTTCGGGTCCGTCGAAAGCCTAGGTCTGGCGGAAGGCGCCGTCGGTCTGGTCGAAAGCGGCAACTACGAGAAGCTTGCCACGCCGGAGCTCCTTGCGGCCATCAAGACGGCAAAGGAAAAGATCGCCAGTGGCGAGATTCAGGTGCCAAGCGCCTTCGGCATGTCCAGCGACGATCTCAACGCCCTGCGCAACTCCGTGAAGCCATGACAGATCGACGCGACGATGGGGAGCGAGCCGGCGGGCCAGCGCCCGTCGTCGCGTTCGACCATATTTCAAAAACCTACGCCAACGGCACCGTGGCGCTCCGCGATGTGTCCTTCTCGATTCCCGCGCGGACCATTCATGCCATCTGCGGCGAGAACGGCGCCGGCAAGTCGACGCTGATGAAGATCCTGTTCGGCCTCGAAGGGCCGACGGCCGGGCAGGTCTTGCTCGATGGCCAGCCGGTATCGACCGCCACGCGCGATTTTGCCGGGCGCCACGGTATCGGCATGGTGCATCAGCACTTCTCGCTCATCCCGACCTTGTCGGTGACCGAGAACATCATCCTCGGTCACGAGCCCAAGAAGGGCGTCTTGATCGATCGTGCCGCCGCCCGCGCCAAAGTCGAAGCGCTGTCGCAAAGATATGGCCTCGCCGTCGATCCCGACGCCATCACTGGACGGCTGCCGGTTGCCGCTCAGCAGAAGGTGGAGATCCTGAAGGCGCTGTCGCGCGACACCCGGGTTCTCATCCTTGATGAGCCGACGGCCGTCCTGTCTCCTCCCGAGATCAACGAGCTGTTCAACAGGCTGCGGGATCTCAGGGACCATGGCATCACCATTCTGTTCATCTCGCACAAGCTCAACGAGGTGCGCAGCCTTGCCGAGTCGGTGACGGTCCTGCGGGCCGGCCAGGTGGCCGGCGCCGCTCGCCTCGCCGACGTGCCCGACAACATGATCATGCAGATGGTGATGGGGCGCCCGGTGGAGATCACGCGCCGAGAGCCGCGCCAGGTGACCGGCGAGCCGCTGCTCGTCATGTCCGGCGTGAGCCTCGCCTCGCGCGACCCGGCCGACCGGTTGCGAGACATCGACCTCGTCATTCATCCCGGCGAGATCGTCGGCGTCGCCGGTGTCGACGGCAGCGGCCAGCGCGGGTTGGTGTCGCTGGTCACCGGGGCCGCTCGACCGGGGGCGGGCTCGATCCGCTTCGATGGCGAGGACATGGCCGCCGCGTCGACCGCGCGCTGGCGGGCTCGCGGCATGGCGCATCTTCCCTCCGACCGCTTTACCCAGGGCGGCGTGCCGGCCCTGACGCTGATCGAAAACGCCATCGCCGGCACCGATGGCGACCGGCGCTTCCAGCGCGGTCCCTTTCTTCGCGGCGGGGCCATCTCCGAGGCCGTCGCGGGTATGGTCGAAGACTACTCGGTTCGGGCCCTGTCGATCGGAGAAAGGCTCGACTCGCTGTCGGGCGGCAACGTGCAGAAGCTGATCGCCGCGCGCGAGCTGGCAACCGAGCCGCGTTTCCTGATTGCCGACCAGCCGACGCGCGGTATCGACGTCGCCGCTGCCGCCTTCATCCACAAACGCATCGTCGACGCTGCCGAACGCGGCGCAGCGGTGCTGCTCGTCACGGCCGATCTCGACGAACTCCTGCGGTTGTCCGATCGGGTCGTGGTGATGTTCGGCGGCCAGATCACCGCTGTGCTCGCCAACGAAGCGCACCTGACGCCGGAACGGCTCGGTCCCTTTATGCTCGGCCTGGAGGATATGCCATGAACCGAGCCTTTCTGGCCGGCCTCGTCCGCTTTGCGATAACGCTGGCGGTCATTGGCGCTGTGCTCCTGGCGGTCTTGATTCCTTTCGCCTTGCCGCACGAACATCCCGGCACGGTGATCGCAGCCTTTCTGTTCGGGCCGCTGTCGAGTCTCCGGCATCTTGGCAACGTCGCCGAGTATGCGACACCCATTGCGTTCACCGGCCTCGCCGCCACGGTGGTGTTCCGCTCCGGTCTGTTCAATCTGGGCATCGAGAGCGGCGTCTTTCTGGGCGGCCTCGCCGCCACCACGGCGGCGCTGCTGCTGCCGTCCTTCGGACCGTTCACGCCGCTTGTCGCCATCGTCGTCGGCGCCGTCGTCGGCAGCATATCCTGCATCGTGCCCGGCGAACTTCGCCTCCGCTGGGAAGCGCCGGAAATGGTGACTTCGCTGGTGCTCAACTTTGCCATCCTTTACGCTGGCGTGTTCTTCCTCAACTACTACCTGCGCGATCCGGCCGCCGGCTCGCTGATGTCCTACCGCATCCCCGCCGACGCCAAGCTCGACCGCCTGCTGGCGGGAACGCGGCTCAACTCGGGTGCCATCGTGGCGCTGGTCGCCTGTCTCGCCGGCGGCGTCTGGCTCTATTTCACGCGCTCCGGTCTCAACCTGCGGATCGTCGGGCAAGGACCGGTCTTCGCCTCGCATCTCGGTCTGCCGTCGCGGCGGATCATCATGCAGGCGCAGATCGTCGGAGGCATGATTGCCGGCATGGCCGGCGCCATCCAGGTGCTGGGGCTCTATCCGCGCTTTTCGTGGACGCAGCTGCCCGGGCTCGGCTGGACGGGCATCATCATCGCCATCCTGGCTCGGGAAAATCCCTTCTACGTCGTACCTGCCGCCCTGTTCCTGGGCTACCTGCAGGTCGGCGGCGACTTTCTGGCCCGCGATATCGGCATCCCGAGCGAAGTGGTCGGCCTGATCACGGCCGCCATCATGCTCGCCGTCACGGCGACCGCCATTTTCCAGCATCCCGCCGTGCTTCGGCTGATCCGTCGGATACGGCAGGTGGAGGCCGCGCGATGACCGGTCTTCTCAACATCGTCGCCGATCCCGCGACCTTCGCAACGGTTCTGCGCGTCATGACGCCGCTGCTGATCGCGGCGCTCGGCATCCTGATCTCCGATCGTGCCGGGGTGTTCAACCTCGGCATGGAGGGCATGATGCTGACCGGCGCGCTTGTCGGCGTCCTGGTCAGTGCCTGGACCGGCAGCGCCTGGCTTGGCCTGCTGGCCGCGGTCGTTGCCGGGGGACTGATGGGCGCGCTGATGGCATTCGCCGTGAACACCCTTGGCGCCAATCTGATCATCACCGGCATCGCGATGAACCTCGCGGCCTCCTCGGGGACGACGCTCGGCCTGTTTTTCGCCACCGGCGACAAGGGCATGTCCGGCGCCCTCAAGAGCGGCGTCATGCCCTCCATCGACCTGCCTCTCCTGGGCAGTATCCCTGTCATCGGGCCGTTCGTGTCGGGGCATAACGTGCTCACCTACGGCGCCCTGCTGGCCGTGCCGCTGGTCAGCCTGATGATGGCGAGAACGGCGTTCGGCTTGCGCATCCGCGCCGTCGGCGTCGATCCGAAGGCGGCCGCCACCGTCGGCATCTCCGTGAAGCTCATTCAGCTCAAGGCGCTCATCCTGTCGGGCGTGCTCGGCGGCATCGCCGGTGCCTATCTGTCGATGGGCTACGTCTCCTGGTTTGCCCAGGACATGACGGCCGGGCGCGGCTTCATCGCCATCGCCATCGAAGTGATGGGCATGGGCACGGCCTGGGGCACGCTCGCCGCCACCGTCGTCATCGCCATCGCCGAGACGCTGGCCATCACCATGCAGACGCTCGGGCTGCCGAACGAACTGATGCAGATGATTCCCTACGTGGTGCCGATCGTCATTCTGACCATCTGGACCGCCCGCGGCCGCGCCAAGCGCGCCGCTCTCAAGTAAGCCACCAAGAACCGATGGGAAATGCCATGAAAGCCTGGGAAGTGACGCGCGATCTCCTGCGACAGACGATGCCGGTCGTCCGCAGCAAGGAGGAACAGACCTGGGATGCCAGCGCTGCCATGGCCGGACAGGACTTCCTGCTCTCCCTGTTCTGGAAGAGCAACGTACCGGGTTCGGCCGCGCCCGAGAACCTGATGGCGGCGGCGCTGCAGTCGCTGGAGAACAAGGGTTACGTTCTGGCTCCCTATTCGGAGCTTCTCAGCGAAGGGCTTGAGGCGCTCGCTGCCGGCGACTTCGAACGCCTCTACACCATCGACATGCGTCTACGGGTGTTGATGCGGGCGGCGCAGCCGGATCCCAACCATCCGTCGCAGAAAACGGTCCGGCACGCCTCATGGTCCGAGTTCGAGCGCACGGTCGCTTGGCCGGCCGATGTCGTGCCGACCTATGACGACGCCGAACTCCGAGACCGCCTGGCCGCCGGCTGGCTCGGCCAACTGGTGGGAGCGGCCGCCGGCACGGCTCTCGAAGGCTATTCGGCCGAGAACCTGCTCAAGGTGTTCGGGCCCATCCGCTCCTATGTCCGCGAGCCCAACACCTACAACGACGACATCACCTTCGAGATCGCCTTCCTCGAAGCCTATGGCGCCGAAGGGCCGAGCGTCACTGGCGCCGACATTTGCGAGCGCTGGACCAGCCTCATCCCGACGGCTTGGTCGGCCGAGGCGATCGCACTGTCCAGCATGCGCCGGGGGCTGTTGCCGCCTGAGACCGCGACGACCGACAACCCGTTTGACGAGTGGATCGGCGCCCAGATGCGCGGCATCATTTGCGGCATGGTCGTGCCCGGTCGGGCGCGCGAGGCTGCGCGCCTCGCCTGGATGGACGCCGAGGTTTCGCACGCCGGCAACGGCATCCTCGGCGAGGTGTTCAATGCCGTGCTGGCCGCACGCGCCTTTGTCGAACCGGACGTCCGCTCGTTGCTGACATCGACCATCGCGCTGTTCAGCACCGACACCGAGTATGGTGCCGTGCTCGACTTTGCCCTGAAGGCTTGCGAGGCGGCGTCCGACTGGCGCGATGCCTGGGCCGTCTGCGATGCCCGCTATGTCGAGTACAACTGGATTCACGCCTACCCGAATGCCGCCGCCGAGGTGATCGCCCTTTATTTCGGCAAGGGAGACTTCGACCTCACCCTGGAGATCGTCTGCGGCATCGGTCACGACGTCGACTGCAACGCGGCGCAGATTCTCGGCGTGTTGGCCATCGCCAAGGGGAGGGCGGTGATCGCCGATCGCTGGTCGGCACCGCTTCTGGCCGACGACATCGTCACCTACATGCGGCGGCCGGCCAAGATATCCTTCGATGCGTTGGTCGATCAGACCCTCGACGCCGTCGTCAAGTGGCGTAAATAGTCGCATCCCACCGGAAATCGGCGCGCGGATAGGGGGCTTCCTATCCGCGACTATCTTGGACACTGCCTCGAAAGGGGCAGTGTTTTTGTTTGCGTCGATCTCGGCCGGAGGCAGTGCCCTCGGCGATGGGCGTCGGTCCTTGCCTCGGTGCTGGCAGGCGGGACGAACTCGGCCATACGCTCTGGTCAAATACTTGTACGTGTTGTAAATCTCGTCCGTACGAACGGACCACCAGGTATCATGGAAGCCATCAACCGCACGTCCGCCGAGCCCTACTATCAGCAGCTTAGCCGCATCATCGAGCAGCGCATCCGATCCAACGAGTTGTCACCCGGCGCGCGCCTGCCGTCGGAGAGCGATCTCTGCCGTACGTTCGATCTGTCTCGGTCCACGGTTCGCGAAACGCTGCGCGCGTTGCAGGAGCAGGGGCTGATCAGGATGATCCCCCGGCGCGGGGCCTTCGTCGCGGAGAAAAGCCAGGGCGACTGGATGTTGCAGGTGACGCGCGGCTTCTTCGAGTCGGAGGTGGATGGGACCAGGACGGTCGATACCACCGTCTTCCGGAGCGGACTGGAGCCGCTGCCGCGCGAGGCGAGCGATGCCCTCGGCCTCGAGCCGGGCGCCGCAGGCTTCATTCTCGAACGGTTGCGCTGCCTCGACGGCCGACCGGCCGTCTACTCCACCAACTTCATGCCGCCGGAAGTCGGCGCGGCGCTGGCCGGCACCGATGTGCTGCGGGGCACGCAGTCGCTCAACCAGACGCTTCGGGCAGCCGGGTACCAGATCTCCAGCGCGCGCCGCGAGGTGGCCGCCGTCGGTGCGCCGGAGCTGCCCGCCCGCTTCCTCGGCCTCGATGTGCGCGCGCCTGTGCTGCTGATCCGCTCGGTGTCGCGCGGGCCGGATGGTCGCCCGTTCGATTACTACTGGTCTTATGCCCGGTCCGATGTCGTCAAGATCGCCGTCGAGGCACAGGCCATGGAAGGCGAGTGAGCCCTAGGTTCGAGACTCAATCAGATCCACCAGATGACGATTGCTGCCAGGTAGCAAGCTGAAGCGAAGTTGGCTGCGAGTTTGTCGTATCTGGTTGCGATGCGCCGCCAGTCCTTGAGGCGACAG
>Ga0206117_101001_pt1 | contig 18152 bp, 16 predicted proteins | sample 3A5Ametagenome_FD_177997 | JGI IMG/M metagenome (GOLD analysis project Ga0206117, IMG submission 177997) | Enriched microbial communities from leaf-cutter ant dump, University of Wisconsin, Madison, United States - 3A5A | ecosystem: Environmental > Terrestrial > Nest > Insects nest > Nest dump... | reverse complement strand
GGATGCATAACCGGCAGCGATAAGCGCACCTACTTTCTTTTCTTCTTCCAGTTTCCAGTTGATGAACTCCACTATTTCAGGATGGTCGAGGTCAAGACAAACCATTTTAGCGGCCCTGCGGGTAGTGCCGCCGCTTTTGATAGCGCCTGCTGCCCTGTCTCCTATTTTCAGAAAGCTCATCAATCCGCTGGAAGTGCCGCCACCGCTCAGTTTCTCACCTTCACCACGGAGGTTGGAATAGTTGGTACCAACGCCTGAACCATATTTGAATATACGTGCTTCACGCACCCAGAGGTCCATGATACCGCCTTCATTCACGAGATCATCATCCACACTCAGGATAAAGCAAGCATGTGGCTGAGGACGCTCGTAAGCATTCTTTGATTTCTTCAATTCGCCATCGGCAGGGTCTACATAATAATGTCCCTGTGGCTTGCCGGCAATGCCATAGCTTTCATACAAACCCGTATTGAACCATTGCGGGCTGTTAGGCACGCACATCTGGTCAAGGATCGAATACACGAGCTCTTCATAAAAGACCTGTGCATCTTTGGATGAAGCGAAATAACCGTATTTCTCTCCCCATACGCGCCAGCAGTTGGCCAGCCTGTGAGCGACCTGTTTGGCGGAAGTTTCCCGGCCGGTGCTGCCATCAGGTTGAGGCACACCTGCTTTGCGGAAATATTTTTGAGCAAGGATATCTGTAGCGATCTGGCTCCACTGTTTGGGCACTTCCACATTATTCATTTCAAATACTACTTCTCCGCTCGGGTTCCGGATCACCGAGGTGCGGTAATCGTACTCAAACATATCAAACACATTAACCGTATCAGACGTGAAGCGACGACGGAACTGCAGTCCGCCAGCAGCGGGTACTTGTTTTTTAGCCATAATCAAAAGAATTTAAGGGTCCTGGTTTAGAAATTCTCTCGTGGAAGGGTGATTACGAAAATATTTTTTGCTATCCTATTTTCCAGCGCTCAGATATGCACATTGTGTGGAAAAGAGCCAGTAAAATCCCCAAGTGCTTTCCAGTGCTGGGTTACGCGTTTTTTGCACATTGGAACGACCCTGGTCTGATAATTTTTTTTGGTCAGGTCGGAGGTAAACTGTAAAAGTTTTTAATCCATCTCATCTTCCCGTGAAACATCAATTCAGCAAGGATTTCAAGCCCATAAACCCGTGAAATGCCTAATCAGCAATACTTCCAGCCATTCCCATGCCGGAAACCCTTACCAGGCCGTTAATACAGGGTTCATAAAAGGATAAAAAAACGATAACCGCATTTTTTTGTTTTTTTGCATCCGAAAGAAGATCTACTCTGACTGGCTCCGGCATTATCCTGAATGGTTTATTTAAAAAATCTGGCATTAATGAAACAGTTATTGACCGTTATTACATTTTTATCCGTGTCTTCTTTATTCCCCTCACTCCATGCGCAATCGCAGTTTACCGGATGGGCAGCATTATTCAACACAGCTAAAACAGGAAAGAAAACAAGTTTGCTTACAGATATACAACTGCGCGGTACAGGACAAATAGCGCATACACAAACATTGTTGTTGCGCACAGGACTGCAATACAGTGTTACCAAAAAACTGGGCCTAACACTGGGTTATGCTTATGTCCATAACAGACGGGAAACAGGTGGGCTGAGTGGCTATCTGCCAGAACATCGCATCTGGGAGCAATTACTGTATAATCATAAAACCGGGCCGGTATTTGTTTCGCATCGCATCCGCGTGGAGCAACGTTTTATTTCCAAAACGAAGATCGAGAACAATGACCTGAAGGCAGATGGTTATGGAAATGCTTACCGTCTCCGGTATTTTATCCGGAATATTGTTCCGCTTACCGGTCAAACATCAGGCGGTTTTCCCAAAGGAGCTTTTGCTGCTTTGCAAAACGAGGTTTTTATCAATACAGGAAATAAGTCCAATGTGAATGGAAAAGCCTTTGATCAGAACAGGCTGTACTTTGCTGGTGGTTACAGGTTCAGTACAGCAGTTGACCTGGAAGCAGGATATATGTATCAGTATGTACAGGGAAGAAGTAATACATCTGCCCACAATCATATTGCACAGGTTGCAGGATACTGGCGTTTTTAAAGGGGTATCTTTTTGGCTTGTTCTTTGACACAATTGCGCAAACCCCTGCAATTCCCATGAAAATTAACTCGTTAAAAAGACAAAACTTTTTCGCATTTTTGTAGGAGTACAACCGGTACCGAATGAAACAGGATATCTACTTTTCATTAACAGAGAAGAAAAGGCAGGGGAAAAAATCCTTTGCCGTGCTGATAGACCCCGATAAGGTCAACAAAACCGTGTTGGATGAACTGATCGGATTATCCGTTTCGGCTAAAGTGGATTATCTGCTTGTCGGCGGCAGCCTCGTGATCTCCAATCACCTGGATGAATGTGTGCAGCATATCAAGCAAAACTGCTCTATACCAGTGGTTTTATTCCCTGGCAGTGCTTCCCAGATCAGCAAACATGCCGATGCACTTTTGTATCTCTCCCTTATATCGGGCCGTAATCCGGAATTACTGATCGGTCAGCATGTGGTATCAGCACCAGCCGTCCGCAAAAGCGGACTGGAGATCATGTCAACCGGCTATATCGTAATTGATGGTGGAGCGCCCACTACCGTTTCCTATATCAGCAATGCGGCTCCTGTGCCTGCCGATAAGAACGAGATTGCCATGTGTACAGCCATGGCTGGCGAAATGCTGGGTATGAAACTGATCTATATGGATGCAGGCAGCGGTGCCAAACGTCCTATTTCCGAAAGCATGATCGAAGCCGTTGCAAAAAGCATTGCCACACCTTTGATCATTGGCGGCGGTATTATCCAACCTGAAAAAGCTTATCTCAATTGCAAAGCCGGCGCAGATGTAATTGTAGTAGGTAATGCGATTGAAAAAGATGCTTCGCTTATCAAAGAAATGAGCGATGCAGTACACTCCGTAGCTGTCAAGGCTTAATCACCTCTCCTGGCGTTTCCTCGCCATTTATCAATGACCTGCTTGCAGTTGCAATAGCGCGGATGATAGCAGTAAGATTGGGGATATCTATCCGCTTTACTTCATCACAGGGCCGATGATAACAGGCGTCATCGTCATCACTTGCCATAATGGTATGAAAAGGTATGCCCTTATCCACGAAAGGATAATTGTCACTTCGCATAAAGAGCATCTTTTCTTCATCAGGCTCCCTGATCACTTTCAACCCCGCTGCCTTTAACTGTTTGCTGAGCAGATCCGGCAATGATGAATATCTTTCACCGGTTATAAACACTCTTTTCTTTCCGTATTGGGGCACGCCAAGCATTTCCAGGTTGATCCCTGCTTTTATTTTTTCCGGGTTGAGCAGTTTGGCCAGTTCAGTCGAGCCTTTTAATCCGACTTCTTCACCGGCAAAGGCACAGAAAATAAGCGTCCGCTCATTATCATTCCGCAATGCAAAATAGCGGGCCAGCATAAGCAGTGCTGTTGTACCTGAAGCGTTATCGTTCGCACCATTCATGATCGTGTCTTTTCCCTTCCGTACGGTTCCTTCATGATCGTAATGTGCAGAAAAAACAATGCACTCTGTTGGTCTTGCCCTGCCCGGTAAAATGCCAATGATATTGTACTCGACCTGGCGGAAATACGTTTCCATGGCTGTAAGCCGTAAAGAGTCAGGCGGTGTGGTTGCATATACAATAAGTCTTGCATTCTTTGATTTGCCTGGTGGCATACTTAGTTCTTCCAGTTCCAATCCATTCTTCTCCGGTGATAAACACCATATAAGAAGATCTTTGTCAGCATTGGCAAACCGGGGCAGCAGGTTTTTTGTAAATGAATCAACCTGTATTACGGTAAAATCTGTTAGTTGTCTCGGACTGTACATTCCCGGGCTGGCCGGCAGATATAAAAAATCATTTTCCCGGAGTGATTTACCATTCCATTCAAGCTTATCCCTCACATTGTTTTTAGGGCCGCCAAAAGGATGGAAGGAATGAAACAAAGAATAAAGGCCAGGTAATGATTGCAATCCTGCTTCCTGGAATTCGCGGATAATAAATTCCCCTGCTTTCAGGAGATCTGCACTGCCATTACCTCTTCCCCGCAACGAATCGCCTGCCAGTACGTTCATGATATCCCTCACCCTTGTTGCTGGGATTGAATCAGCAACCGGTTGGGCCAATAAAAACGGCCATGCCCCAAAGAGCATAGCCATTATGATGAATATTTTTTTACGTATCAATAGTTGCCAATTGATGTTAACGCAAATCCTCCACTTTTACCCTGCCCGGTGTGTCCTTTCCTGCAATAATGCTGCGTGCGCTTAAAGCGATTGATTTAATGATCATGGCCATATTGTCCATATCAAGTGTTTCCACATGATCAGTCACTTTATGGTAATTAGGTTCGTTGTCCATTTTAGAAGTGGAAATAGTATGGGCAGGAACACCAAGCCGTGCCAGTGTAGCGTTGTCTGAACGGTAAAACAGTTGCTGATCAGGATAAGGGTCCGGATGAAAGCTGAAGCCTGTCCCTTCCAGGTTCTTTTGGAGGATGGCACCCATGTCTGTTTTTTCGTAACCGGTGATATAAGCAGAGTTCTTTCCCCATTTGCTGTCTGTACCGATCATTTCAATATTCAGCATGGCCATCACTTTATTGGGATCAAACTGTTTGGAAAAATATTGTGAGCCATAACCACCGACCTCTTCTGCAGTGAAAGCAGCAAATACCAGTGTGCGTTCATTATTCTTCAAAGCCTTGAAATATTTAGCCAGCAGGATGACGGCTGTAGTGCCAGCAGCGTCATCATTCGCTCCATTATAAATAGAATCGCCATTCACGGGTTTGCCGGTACCGATATGATCATAGTGACCGGAGAAGATCACATATTCATCTTTCTTGCTTTTGCCGGGTATTATGCCTACCACATTGGCCAGTTTTTGCTCTGTGATCTCATGTTTTGATTCAATGCTGAAATCTGTAACAGCGGCAGGAGTAAGAATAAACAATACATTGCTTTCCCTTTTAAATCCGCCCCTTTTCAAACGGCTAAGACGTGGAAAATCGCGGGAAAAACTTGTATCAACAAACACCACTGTATTTTTTTCAGCTTGCAAAACGGCAAATGCTTCCTGGAAAAAAGTAGCTCCTGCTTTTATGGCCTTTGTTTCATATCCTGAAGAAGACGTGATCTTTACATCGGGCTGGGTAGTAACCAGCACAACATTTTTGGGGTCCACTTCCTTTCCGTTTACTGTACCGCTAAGACTTAATTGTTTTGGTGATACGATTGCAAAAGATTGCAGATAACTATTGCTATTATTCCAGGTCTGCAAGCCGGCTGCTTTGAATTCAGCAGCTATAAAATCGGCCGCTTTATCAATTTCAGGTGAAAAGGTCCTGCGCCCTTTCATTTCATCAGAAGCAAGCACCCGCTCAATCCTTTCTGCTTCTTTAGCGTTGATGATCTTATCTACGTTCTGGGCAAAAGAGAAAGAAGCTATCGTTGCCAACAGCGTACTGAAAATAAGTTTCTTCATGTTTAATATATGATTATTTATGATTTGGAAAGATTACAGGCTCATCATTTCTTTAAACTTCACTGTTTGCCTCCTGCTCACTTCAATCTTTTCGCCTCCTTTCAATTCAAGCAAAAGGCCCCCATTGAAATAAGGCTCTATCTTTTCAATAAGACGAAGATTGACGATATGTTTACGGTTGGCCCTGAAAAAGAATTTTTCATCCAGTCTTTCTTCCAGGGCATTCAGTGATTTTAAGATCAGCGGCTTATTGGGGCCAAAGAACACTTTGGCATAATTGCCCACGCTTTCAAACAGGCGGATCTCGCTCAGTTTTACAAACCAGCAGCGCTCACCATCTTTTACAAAAACCTGGTCGTGCTCGCCAAGAATGCTGTTGTTGACAAACTCTCCTGTTAATTTGAGTTCCTTATTCTCTCCCTGGAGCTTATGAATGGCATCAGCGAGCCGCTTGGGTTCAACGGGTTTGAGCAGATAGTCCAGTGCATTCACTTCAAAAGCTTTGAGGGCAAATTCATCATACGCAGTAGTGAAGATCACTTGTGGAGCCCGTTCCAGCTGGGCCAGCAGATCAAAACCGGTTTTGCCCGGCATCTGTATATCCAGGAATATAAGATCGGGATGCAGGCTCTCTATTTTCGTAAAGCCTTCTTCGGCATTCGCCGCTTCATCTATCACTTCTATTTCGGGAAATTCCTGTAAAAGTTTTTTCAGTTCAGCCCTTGCCAGGCGTTCATCATCGATAATAATTGCTCGCATCTGATTGTTTTTAATGATCGGCATCAAACGGTATCAGCACCCGTGCTTCTACCAGAGTAGGCGTAACCTGCCTTATTTCAAATTTAGCTTTATTTCCGTATAAAAGATTTAACCGGTTGGTGGTGCTCGACAGGCCAAAGCCGCCGCCGTTCACCTGCCCATTCAGTACGCCGGTATTCTGCACAGACAGCTCATGGAAATTATTTTTCAGCACCGACATCACACGTACCACCCCCCCTTTTATCTGCTTGCTGATGCCGTGCTTAATAGCGTTCTCTACCAGGGTTTGCAGCATCATGGGAGGCACAGGGAGGTCGAGCGTATCTTCATCCACTTCATATTCGATCTTCAGCCGGTCTTCAAACCGCATATTTTCCAGGGCCAGATAATCCTTTACGATATCCAGTTCCCTTTCCATGGGAGCCGATTCGGATTTATCCGACTGCATGCTGCTGCGGAGTATATTACTGAGCTCAGTGATGGCCCTGCGTGCCCGCTCGGGATTTTCATCCACCAGGGCACGGATACTGTTGAGCGAATTGAAAATAAAATGCGGGTTGATATGCGCTTTGATCGTTTTCAGTTCCAGTTCCTTCACCAGCGATTCCAACCGCAATGTGTCCAGCTGTTGTTTCCTGCTCTTGGTCACATAGTGATAAATGAAGTAGATCAGGTTCCAGATAACGATATTGATAAAGAAATAGAAGGCGCCGCTCAGGATAAGCAGCAAAGGCTTGTCAATGAATTTCTTCTCCCCATCATTCAGCAAGCCAAGGTGCTGGCAGGCCTGCATATAAAGCGTGGCGGTGATCAGCGAAAAGACAACGGAGATAAAGAAAAAATGGAAGATCTGTTTTTCCACCGTTTTCTGCAGGGTATTCAGGCGGATAATGGCAGCCCGCATAATATGGGTGAAAACGATGCCCAGGAGCACAAAAATCCCCAGCCTCGTCAGCACCAGCCTCCGGGATTCCGGATCGCCCATTTTCTCAAACGAAATAGCAAAAATGATATTGATCAGGGCAAAAGATCCCCAACCAGCCACCTGAAATAACCAATATAAGGAGTTACCGATCCGCATAAGTGACAAATCTAATTAATTCTGATACCCTGGGTCCCTGTAAATATATCAGTGGGCAATAACTTCTACAAATGGAGCCTTTGACAGCCGGCCTGGAACCGGAAGTCTTTTAGTCGTGACTCTCCTTTCACCACCCGGCTAAAAGTATTACTTTTGCAGACAAAACCGCCCTCCATGGAGATTATACCCGGATCGTTGTTAAAGACAATCAACTCGCCCGCCGATCTGAAAAAGCTTCCCCGCGAAAAACTACACCAGGTTTGTGATGAATTAAGACAATACATTATTGATGTGGTAAGTGTGCATGGAGGTCATTTCGGCGCCAGCCTGGGGGTGGTGGAACTGACAACGGCTCTTCATTATGTGTATAATACGCCTTATGACCAGCTGGTATGGGACGTGGGCCACCAGGCTTACGGGCACAAGATCCTGACCGGGCGCCGCGATAATTTTGTTACCAACCGCAAATACAATGGCCTGAGCGGTTTTCCAAAAAGAAGTGAAAGCGAGTACGATACATTCGGGGTAGGGCATTCCTCTACCTCCATTTCTGCTGCCCTGGGCATGGCTATAGCGGCCAAGCACAAGGGGGAAACCGACCGCAAGACCGTGGCCGTGATCGGCGATGGCTCCATGACCGCCGGGATGGCTTTTGAAGCCATGAACCATGCCGGCGTGGCAAATTCCGATATGCTGATCATCCTGAATGATAATGGTATCGGCATTGACCCCAATGTAGGCGCACTGAAAGAATACCTGACCGATATTTCCACTTCCCCAACTTATAATAAGGTAAAGGACGATGTATGGAAACTGATGGGCAAATTGCCAGTGGGCAAAAACTTCAGCCGGGCCATGGGCCATAAGCTGGTGGAAGGCCTTAAAGGCATGGTAAGCAGCAGTGCCAACCTGTTTGAAGCCCTGAAGCTTCGCTACTTCGGCCCTATTGACGGGCATAACGTGGCAAAGCTGGTAGATACACTGAAAGACCTCCGCGATATCCCCGGCCCCAAGATATTGCATATCATCACCACCAAAGGCAAAGGATACGCACTGGCAGAAAAAGACCAGACCAAGTGGCATGCGCCAGGCCTGTTTGATAAAGTGACCGGTGAGATCTTCAAAAAGAAATTTGATACCCCCCAGCCTCCCAAATACCAGGATGTATTCGGGCATACGATCATTGAACTGGCAGAAAAAAATGAAAAGATCCTGGGCATCACTCCTGCCATGCCCTCCGGCTCCTCCCTCAAATTCATGATGGAGCAAATGCCTGACCGCGCTTTTGATGTGGGCATCTGCGAGCAGCATGCCGTAACACTAAGTGCCGGCATGGCCACGCAGGGAATGCGCGTGTTCTGCAATATCTACTCTTCTTTCATGCAAAGGGCTTATGACCAGGTAGTGCATGATGTGGCCATACAGAAATTGCCCGTTGTGTTCTGTCTCGACCGTGCTGGACTGGTAGGCGATGACGGCCCTACCCACCATGGTGCTTATGATATTGCTTACATGCGTTGCATACCCAACATGGTAGTGAGCGCCCCAATGAATGAAAGCGAACTGAGAAACCTGATGTATACTTCCCAACTGGAAACGAACCAGGTGCCTTTTGTGATCCGCTATCCCCGCGGCGAAGGTGTGATGCCGGAATGGAGAACAGAAATGAAGGAAATACCGATCGGTAAAGGCCGGAAACTAAAAGATGGTAATGATATCGCTATACTCTCCTTCGGACATCCCGGCAATTTTGCCGCCAGCGCCATCCGCGATCTGAAGCAGGAAGGACTGAACCCGGCGCACTACGACATGCGTTTTGCAAAACCTCTTGATGAAGAATTATTGCATGAAGCCTGCAAGCAGTATGAAAAGATCATTACAGTGGAAGATGGCTGTGTGCAGGGAGGGTTTGGGAGTGCGGTACTGGAGTTTATGGCAAAGCACGGTTACAAGAATGAAGTAAGGATCATGGGAATTCCTGACAGGATAGTAGAGCATGGGACGCCGAAAGAATTGCAGCATGAGTGTGGGTATGATGCAGCGGCAATTAAAGCAACTGTGCTGGAAATGATGAAAGACAAAGTGCGTGTGAGCCAGCTGTTAGGGTAGTTAATATCACTTGGTATTCTTGCAGCCGGCTTGAGATGTGTTCAATTGAGTTGAATTATAAGATCAGTTATGATACTTTGGTAACGACGGCTATTGAAAAGGTGGAGAAGTTGGGGGTTGATCAGCTGAATATAGAGATTCTTGTAAGGATAAAATAACGGGAACGGGTTTTAAGCAAATATTTAGAGATATTTTCAATATTCAAATGAATAGCTTATCCAAGAATCAGGGGATTTGAGTTACCCTAGAGAATTAAAATCCGTTAATCATCTTTTTCCTTGCCGAGGAATCCAAAGGAAGTTCTTTACCGTTATGCATAATTGAAAAACTATACACTTCGCCGTTCTTATAGTAAATGGAAAGCCCATTAGAAACACCATTCAAAAACATACCTTCAAAATCAATTCTACCACTTGTGTCATAACTTCTCGCTGGCCCATCCTTAAGTTTATTTGTATAAAACACCATTGCTTGTATATTCCCGTTACTCCAATATGCTTTCGTATAAAACCGATTCGTATCTACTTTATGCCTATAAAGCTCCATTGCTTTTACACCTTCTGAATCCTTTAAAACTTCAGCAAGTGTATACTCAGATGGATCGAAATATTTATCATCAATAACCGAACTTTTGTTTGATTGACAACCGCATAGTACGATTAAACACAAACATGATACTATCAAGTAATTCATTTCTCAGACAAAAAGCTTAGGTCAAAAAATAGTTTCTATCGTTATTTTCATCGATATAAATATATGTAACTTTCTTTTTCTCGAATCTCAGTCGAAATGATTCCTGACTTTCATCAATTGGGGTGCTGACATACCTGACATTGTTTTCTACATATTTTACATAAACACCGCTACAAATGCATAGTCAATTCCGGTTAAAGGTTAAAAAATGGAGGAAAAGAAGTTAAAACGGATACATTGGTTCTCATTATAAAATCAGCCAACCTTTATTAGGACGAGGCAGGGTTATCCGGGACTATCGGGTTCATTCGCACCCACTTTTTTCACAGAAGACATCTACAAAATGGGGTTGCTTAATGTCTACATTTCTTCTTCTAAGTCGATCTATTCTGTGATCAGCTCTATTCCATATCTGACCCAAAGTATCTACGGATACATTAATATTTCTTAGTCGATCTTTATCCAATTCATACATTCCTTTCCATAAGGATATATATAAAGAATCACTCTGGAAACGGATATCTGATAAGCAGAAACTTGTAAAAAAAGGCTCCTTTTCATCATTATTAATCTGAAGATAATCTGGTCCCGTACCAGACATAGACCCATACACATACCAGTCGATCCGAATATCGTTAGGAAGCTTAATTGATTTCACAAAAGTTTTAGACCCCTTATTAAATCCATTACAGGAATACACGATTACAATTATTCCTATGATTAAATAAAACCTTTTACGCATAAAATTGATTTAATAACTAGATCGACCTGTTCCCCAGTATCCCAGGTAAATATAACTTCCAGAATAAGGATGCTCGCCATAATAATATCTATCTTTTATATGAGATCCCGGTTTAGTACCCTCATTATATGCCCCTACTGCAATGTGGGTACTATAGCAGATATCAGGCAAGCGTTTTTTCACCCAATTACAAGCGGGCGCTTTCATCTATTTGTAGTTTCACTACTTAATGACCCTTCAAAATAACAAGGCCCGGCAATTACCGGACCTTGTTATTTTGAGCTATCAATCACTCTCTACTCAAAACGCCCTCTTCTCCAAATGCTCTTCCAATGAAGTCTTCTCCACTCCTTCCTTCCACCAATCCGGAGCTGGCTTACCTTTCAGGAAGTGATCAAAGAACTCCATCATACGAACTGCATAATCCTTTCTGTTTTCCAATTTGGCAATACCGTGATTCTCCCCTTTATATGTGATCATCACGATCGGTTTCTTAAGGCGGCGAAGCGCACTGTAAAACTCAATGCCCTGTGTAAAATCAACCGCGCCATCCTTATCATTATGCAATAACAGGATCGGTGTATTCACTTTCTTCACATAATAGATCGGTGAGTTGCGGAGATAAGAATCCCAGTTTTCCCAGGGAGCGCCTTTAAAGCGGCCCTGAGATGCTTCAAAGATGGCCATATTACCACCACCACTGTTCCAGTAGATCAGGTCGTACATGCTCACCATGTTAGTAAGGGCTGCACCGGGTGCCGCAGCTTTGAACATGTTTGTTTGTGTAGCAAGGAAAGCTGTTTGATAACCACCCCAGCTATGTCCTTGTATACCGATATTTTTTTCATCGATCACACCGGTTGCGATCGCTGCTTTCACAGCAGGCAATACACACCAAACAGCACTCATGCCGGGATCATCAATTTTATAAACGATATCGGGCATGAACACAGCATAGCCATTGCTGGTGTACATTGCCGGGTTCCAACCGCCGCCAGGGAAATCGGGATTGCTGTAGCTGTTCAGCGATTGTGACATTTTTTCGTAATAATAAACAACGGTAGGGTATTTCTTTCCTTTCTCATAGCCGGCAGGGAGGAAAAGAGCACCTTGTAAACTATCTCCTTTATCAGAAACATAATTGACCAGCTGTACGCCCGGGCTCCAGGTATATTTGTTGCGGTCAGGTGCATTTTCTGTTACTTTTTTTGCATTATCGAGTGAAGGGCCGCCAACATAAAATTCAGTAGGCTGGCTGAATGTTTCTTTCGAATACATATAAGTGTCTGCATTCTTTGCTTTGGCGAAAATGTTAACAGACACATCATCCCAGATCAGTGATTTAGCTCCTGGTTGCAGGCCTTTCTTTCCTGGTTCAATACGGCTGATACCACTTTTCTTTGTCCACTCTCCATAGGTGCGGACATAGATGGGCTTTTTCAGATCAATTCCTTTTTCATCACGGTCAAGCACGTAACGTGTTTGATATCTTATCTTGTCTTTACCACCATTCACGGTAAGATTAACAGCTGCTTCCTTACCGTTAACAGGTATCTGCCAGATATCCCACAGATCACGGACCAATACATATTTATTGTCGCTGCTCCAGCCAATAGCCCCGGTCAGCGGTTTCACTACATTATGATCATCTTCCGTGTTCACAAAAGACGTGGGCACTTTTTCTGTGATATTGATATCTGTTTTTGCAGGTATATCATACACATAATAATGACCATCTTTTCCATAGAGGAACTTAGTGCCATCAGGAGATGGTTGAGGAGATGCTGTAAATGAAGGCTGGTAAAACTTCTCTGCGAAAAGCGTTTTCTTTCCTGTTTTCAGATCAACAATATAAATATCGGAATAGCTTTGACCGTCAAGATTCTGATCCAGCTCATACGCACGGTTATCAATGCCTACTGCATATTGCTGTTTGGGGAAAACACCGATCGAGCGCATGGTGCTGTCATTAAGACGTGTAAAGGAAGAAGCAGCCACATCATAAGATGCCAGGTAAGTATAGTTCTTATCCTGCATTTCCATTACCTGCTGACGGCTTTGAAGGCGTTTGTCCTGCCAGTTCCAGATGATCATATCCGGTTTGGTAGGTTCATCACCAGGCGCAACAGTTGGTTTCGCATCTGGTTTTGACTCCAGTTTCGCCAATGCTTTTTTCAGATCACCAAGCGATTTGATGCTGGTATCTGTTTTCAGTTTGTCCAGCTTCTCTGTATCGTTCTGCGCAGTGGCTTCAGGTGATTTCTTTGCTGTGTCGGCTTTTTCTTTTTTAGCGGGTTGTAAAGCAGCAATGCCAAAAAACAAGCGGGACAGGTCTTCTGACCAGTAAGGGCGGCGGTTAGCGCTGATGGTCATTCCCTTGGGGAAATGAAGTGAATCTTTAACCGGGTCATAAATAGTTACAGCAGGAGTTGCAGTAAGGTTCTTTATACCCATCACCACGCCTTTATCTGATTTATACTTTTCATCCTTGGTCATCTTCAGCAGGGCAAAAGCATTTCCTTCTTCTGTCCATGCTAATGATTTGTAAGTGGCTTTGTCATTGTCCAACACAGAAGTTTGTTTGCTGCCGATATTCAGCAGATAAACACCGTTGCCGGTTTTATTAGCTGCGTCGATGGTATAAGCAAGCAGGTTTCCTTCTTTATTAAAATCAAACTCACCCACGTTGCCGATATTCTGTGTTTTACCGGAAGCCAGTTCCACTATCAGCAGGTCTGTTCCTTTCGGATCATCAGGCTTGGCGGCAGGGCTTCTTTCTTTCACCATTGAAATAGCCAGGTGTGAAGAAAGACGGTCATTGAAAGAATAAGCGCCGGCCCTTTCAAATTCTTTTTGCTTACCGGTTGCCAGTTCCACTAAAATGAGTTTTTCAAACAATTGCTTGCCGGGAGTTTTGGCAGCTGCTTTCACTTCCTTGAATTTAGAAGATTCTTTGAATGCAAGCCATTTGCCATCCTCAGAAAAAGCAAACCCGCTAAAGCTGCCGCCTACCGGATACTTTTTCTGAATAGTATCATTCACTTTTTTGACGATCAGTTCACCATCACCTTCCCTCATCAGCAGTGGATAAGCTACCCAGTTCCCGTCGGGCGACAGCGTGACGCTGAATGTGCTGATAGATCGCCAGGAGGATACATCCTTCCAGCTCATTGGCCGCGGACTCTTTGGAGGATCGGCCTTTTCCTGGCTGCTGGCCAGCAGGGCCGGCAACAGGAGAAAAGAGAGTGCAAGTCTTTTAAACATACAGTTGGTATAATTGGTATTAAGAAGAAAAAATGGCGTGGGGAAGATAAGAGTTATCAGGGATGATTGATGCAATAGATGATAGAAAACGAATGACGGATGACAAATGGCCGCATAAGGGGATAGCGGCTCCTGTCATCCGTCATTTTTGTCTCCTGATCAGGTTACGCCAGGCTGGCGTCCATGGTAATATTGGTATTCAGCAGTTTGCTGATAGGGCAATTGGCTTTGGAGCCTGCAACCACTTCAGCAAATTTAGCCGCGTCTATACCCGGCACTTTTGCTTTTACTTCCAGATGGCTTTCTGTGATAGCGCCATTTTCAAGAGTAATAGTGCATTTGGTATCAATATTATCAGCAGTAAAACCTGCAGCATTCAGATCGAAGCTGAGCTTCATGGTAAAGCAACCTGCATGGGCAGCAGCTACCAGTTCTTCAGGATTGGTGCCGATGCCATCTTCAAAACGGCTGCTGAATGAATACTGTGTATCTTTTAAAACTCCGGATTGGGTGGTGTTGGTTCCTTTTCCTTCTTTACCAGTGCCTTTCCAGTTGGCTGTAGCGTAGCGTTTCATAATATATAAAGTTTATGGTTTCTATTCAGGCATTTGCCCGTCTTCATCTGTTGGTTCCGGATCATCAAATGATGGTTTGAAATCGGCTTCAGAAAGTCCGTTCTCTTCCAGCTCGGCCAGGCGCGCCTCTGGTTCGTTGTATTCGATGATGAAATTATTCTTTCCTTCCCCGATCATTATTTTCATGAATTTCTGCTGCACCAGTTCCAGGAGGGAGAGGAACAGGAAGATGGCATGCACCCTGTTTTCCGCCACCTCAAATATTTTTTCAAAAGACACGGTCTTTTCTGTCTGTGCCAGCGACAGCATGCTCTGGCGGCTGTTTTCCATGGTGTAGCGGTATTGCACCACGGTATGAACAGGCTTATTCACCCGGTCTGAATATTTCTGCATGGCCCGTTCAAATGCCTTCATCAGTTTGAACAGGGTAATGTTCTGTATCTCTGTACCCTCGCCAGCGTCTTCGCCGATCTGCGCCAGTTCCTTCTGGATATTTCCTCTTTTCACCATCAGCATGCGAACGGCTTCCATTTCAGCCATCTCGGCTGAAGCCTCCTTGAATTTCTTGTATTCAAGCAGCTTGTTCACCAGTTCTTCGCGGGGGTCAATTTCATTGCCCTGGGCATCCAGCTCCTTACGCGGCAAAAGCATCTTGGCCTTGATACGCATAAGGGTGGAAATAAACAGGATGAATTCGCTCGACATCTCGATATTGAGTGATTCCTGCTGGTGGATATAGTCAAGGAAATCGTTGGTAATCCGGGTGATGGGGATATTATAAATATCCAGTTCGTCCCTTTCAATAAAGAAAAGCAACAGGTCAAAAGGGCCTTCAAACTGGGGCAACTTAATCTGGTAGGATGCGGTATTAGCCATATAATAAATTAAAACCCCCGTTCTGCGTTCAGGCAGACCGGGGGTCAAAAATAAGGGAAATATCTTTTGGGCTTATTTCTTTAAAGAGTCCCGTATTTCGCGCAAAAGCAGCACTTCTTCGGAAGGGCCGGCAGGGGCAGCAGCTTCTTCTTTCTTATTAAGGCCTTTCATAGCCTTGATGATCAGGAACAGGATAAACGCAATGATGATAAACTTGATAATGGCAGCCAGGAATTTGCCATATTTTACCGATCCCCATAGTACCAGTTTATCAAGGTCCTGCGCATTAGCTGCTTTTAAGGCCGGGGTCAGTAATAAGGGAGTGATCACATCATCCACCAGGGAAGAGACGATTGCTCCGAAAGCACCGCCGATGATCACGGCAACAGCCAGGTCCACTACATTTCCTTTAAGCGCGAAATCTTTGAATTCTTTAAGTAGTCCCATAAACTAAGTTTTAGTGAGTAAAAGATTAAACAGGTCTAAAATTAACCCTCTCAAAAGTTAGGGCAAAAATGCAGTATAAAAAAAATTACTCTTTTTTGATGCCCGGGTATTGCATATTGAGCCCCTTCAGCAGATCACGAAGGGCTTTGGCGATCACATACTCCTTATACCAGTTCTGGTCTGCCGGCACAATGGTCCATTCAGGATTGTTGCAATACTCAAAACAGTCCTCATACACTTTCCGGTAATCACCCCAAAACTTAGCTTCTTTGAAATCATTTTTGTTATACTTCCACATCTTGGCCGGATCTTTCAGGCGTTCTTCCAGGCGTTGATGCTGTTCTTCAGGAGAGACATGCAGATAGAATTTCAGGATATGCGTGTTATTATGTTCTTCCAGCAAACGCTCAAAAGCATTGATGGCATTCATTCTTTTTTTAGCCAGTTCATCATCTATCCATTTATGAACACGGGTAACCAGGATATCTTCATAATGTGAACGATTGAATACCTGGATCATTCCCCTGGCTGGGGCATGACTATGGATCCGCCAGAGAAAATCATGGCTGAGCTCTTCTGCAACAGGCGCTTTATATGATTTCACCATTACTCCCTGGGGGTTCATATTGCCTAATACATTCCTGATCACACCATCTTTACCACTGGCATCCATGCCCTGGATCACGACCAGTACTGAATGCTGGTTTTCTGCAAAAAGAAGGTTTTGCAGATCGTCCAGTTCCACAAGCATTGCTTCAGTTTTTTCCTTCGTGGCTTTCTTGTCTAATTCTTCAGGGGCGCGGGTACTGATCTTATCAAGATTGATTTTACTCATAAAGCGTCATTTCGTTTTATTATGAAAGATTGCCGGTTAATAGAATAAGCATTGTCTTAATGAATGTAAGAAATAATCGTGAACCTATAATTCACGGCAAACTGGTTAGCCACTACGGAATCTTGCGAAGTTTTTAAAAAATTAGCGGGAGTCGCAGCGTTTTTAGAACTTTGCGCCTTCGCTATGAGTAATAAATTAATCAGCTGGACACTTTTTATCCTGCTATGCTTTATCTGGGGCAGTTCTTTCATCCTCATGAAAGCAAGCAAGCAAGGGCTTACTGCTCCGCAGATAGCAGCCTTACGGATATTTTCAGCCGGCGTATTCTTTATCCCCTTCGCTTTCTTTCATGCCCGCCATATCCCAAAGAGCAGGATGGGGTTGGTAGTGCTGACCGGCTTATTTGGCAACCTCCTGCCCGCTTTTCTTTTTGCAGCTGCCATTATGAAGATCGACAGTTCACTCACCGGTATTCTTAACTCGCTAACGCCGATCTGCGTCGTCATCATCGGGGCGTTGTTCTTTAAAAGCAAGACCAGCCTGCAAAAGATCATTGGAGTGATTATTGGTTTCGCAGGGCTGTGCCTGCTTACTTTCAGCCGCAAGGATGTGAATCTCCACAACCTGGGATATACCGGTCTTGTATTGCTGGCCACTATTTCTTATGGGCTGAATGTAAATATCGTTGGTAAATACCTGAAAGAAATAAAGCCTGTGTTCATGGCTTCGGTATCATTATCCATTATGTGCATAGTGGCGGGAATAGTGTTGTGGCAACAGGGGTTCCTCACGCTTGATTTTGCTGATCCGGTTGTGCAATGGTCCATCCTCAATGCTTGCCTGCTGGGAATTGTGGGCAGTGCTTTTGCCACTGTACTGTTTTATGCACTGGTACAAAAAGCAGGAGGCCTTTTCGCCTCCCTGGTCACTTATGGAATTCCTTTTGTAGCCTTATTTTGGGGATTTCTCGACGGTGAGATCATCACACTGAAAGATATCGGTTGTTTATTACTGATCTTAACAGGCGTGTTCCTGTCCAATCTGCAAATAAAAAAACCGACACCGGTTGCTGAAAGCAATCAGCCGGTTAAACAGCCATGATCTCTTTTTCTTTGGCTGCCAGGTGTTTTTCTACCAGCGCAGTGTAACGGTCAGTCAGCTGCTGCACTTCTGCCTCTGCATCTTTCGCAGCATCTTCGCTGAGACCATTTTTTTGAAGTT
>Ga0206117_101000_pt1 | contig 18167 bp, 17 predicted proteins | sample 3A5Ametagenome_FD_177997 | JGI IMG/M metagenome (GOLD analysis project Ga0206117, IMG submission 177997) | Enriched microbial communities from leaf-cutter ant dump, University of Wisconsin, Madison, United States - 3A5A | ecosystem: Environmental > Terrestrial > Nest > Insects nest > Nest dump... | reverse complement strand
TGGTTTTGCTGAATCTGTCGTCTTGTGGTGGCTTATTCCTGAAAACATAGCTTGTTCCGCTGATATTTAAAGGTTTTCATATATAAAAGTATCTGAAATCCATAATATTCATGCGGTAACAGCTATTGACTTGATATCTACTTTGCCAGGGCTTTGAGCGCCAGCTTGATGCCTTCGCTCACGCCCACGTCGGGGGGCAGGGCCTTGAGGGCGGTGTTGGCTTCCTTGTCGTTATAGCCCAGGGCCAGCAGTGCCTGCAGGATGTCGGCGCGTTCGGCGCTGGTCGCCTGGGGCTGGCTGGCCGTGGCGATGGCATCGCCGAGTTTGCCTTTCAATTCCAGCAGCAGGCGCTCGGCGGTTTTCTTGCCGATGCCCGGGACTTTGACCAGCCGTCCCACCTCCTGCAGGCTGACGGCCTGGGCCAGGTCGTCGGCGCTCAGGCCCGAGAGGATGGACAGGGCGGTGCGCGGCCCCACGCCGCTGACCTTGATCAGCGCCCGGAAAGCCTGGCGCTCCTGCGCGGTGCCAAAGCCGTAGAGCAGCTGCGCATCCTCGCGCACGATGAAATGGGTCAGCAGGCTGACCGGCTGCCCCAGGGCGGGCAGGTGGTAGAACGTGCTCATCGGCACCTGCACCTCGTAACCCACGCCGTGGCAGTCCACGATGACTTCGGGGGGGTGTTTCTCGGCCAGGGTGCCGGTTAATTTGCCTATCATGGCTGGTTCGTCCTTTTCTATCGCTTCTCTGTCCTGGAATTATCCGCGTGATCCTGCGCCACACTTTTACCCCGCATAACAACACCCGGCTGGCGCACCTGTGCGGCCCGTCCGACCAGCACCTGCGCACCATTGAAAACGGCTTGCAGGTCAAAATCGCCCACCGCCACGAGCAGTTCAAGATCGACGGTATCAAGGCCAAGGCCCATCAGGCGCTGGACGTGCTGCAGGCCTTGTACGAAATGGCGGACGATCCGATCACCGAGGACGCCGTGCAACTGCTGCTGGCCGGGGACAAGGACATGCTCCAGGCGGACCCCGATGCCCTGAGCCTGCACACCCGCCGCGGCAACCTGCGGGCGCGTACGCCGAATCAGGCGATTTACCTGGACAACATTGCCCAGCACGATATCACCCTGGGCATCGGCCCGGCGGGCACGGGCAAGACCTATCTGGCCGTGGCCTGTGCCGTCGATGCGCTGGAGAAAAGCGCCGTGCAGCGCATCGTGCTGACGCGCCCGGCGGTGGAAGCGGGCGAGCGCCTGGGCTTTCTGCCCGGCGACCTGACGCAGAAGGTCGACCCCTACCTGCGCCCGCTGTACGACGCGCTGTACGACCTGATGGGCTACGAGAAGGTGCAGAAGGCGTTCGAGCGCAATGTGCTGGAGATCGCACCGCTGGCCTTCATGCGCGGGCGTACGCTGAACAATGCCTTCGTCATCCTTGACGAGGCGCAGAACACCACGCCCGAGCAGATGAAGATGTTTCTGACGCGCATCGGCTTCGGCGCCAAGGCGGTGATTACCGGGGACGTGAGCCAGATCGACCTGCCCAAGGGCACCCCCAGCGGCCTGATCGATGCCGAGCGGGTGTTGAAGCGGGTGCGGGGCATTGCCATTTCGCGCTTCGGCAGCCAGGACGTGGTGCGCCATCCGCTGGTGGCACGGATCATCGACGCTTACGATGCCCAGGTGAGGGCATAACAGCGTGTTGCAGGTTTCCTGCCTGAGCGGGCTACAGGCGGATTCTAATAATTGATACCTTTTTACGAGATCAAAAAGCATAGCGTTTTGACCTCAAAATCCATAGCAACCCGGCAACTAGCCGGGTTTTTTGTTGCCGTAGAACAACTTCCTAACTTCGCCTTCTTTGTTGAATTTCCGGCCCGTGGCGAATGCGTGGAGGCGTCGTACAGTGCCTTCATGGACGCCGTAGGCCGCAGCGATGTCCACATTTGGGATGCCGCAGCCCACGAGCTGGATGATTTCATTCTGTTCGTCGAGGGGCAATTTCATGGGCCTGCCGATGCGTTTGCCGCGCCGGAAGGCTTCGAGCTGGCCGGCCATGCAGCGTTCACGAATGAGGCTGCGCTCAAACTCGGCGACGACGCCTAGGATCTGCAAGATCATGCGGCCCATGGGGGTGCCAACATCAATGGGTTCGGTCAGGCTTCTGAGCGTTGCGCCGACGTCCTGGACGTGTTCGGAGATTCTGATCAGATCGCGTAGGCTTCTGGCCAGGCGGTCGAGCTTGTAGACGATGAGCTCATCTCCAGGCTCCAGGCGCTTGAGCAGATCCTCCAGAGCCGGACGATTCTTTACTGCCGAGCGTTTCTCTCGTATGACCTGATCGCACCGGGCCGAAGCCAAGGCGCTATCTTGCAAGGCGGTGTCCTGGTCTACCGTGCTTACGCGGGCGTATCCGTAACGCATAAATGATCCTTTCAGGTATGTGACGAAATAACGGCCTGCGCCGAGTCGCTTTCCGGCTCTCCCTATTCGGTCGAGAACATCCTGCCAACAAGATAGGCCCGCGCCCTCGATGTCGGCCAGCGCGATGCAAAGAGGCCGCGCCCTTGGCATGGTGCCGACGCGCTGGGAACCGAAGGGGCGATAAGAAGGGCACTTTGCGCGTGACAACCGCGACTGGGCCGCTTCGCTGCGCCGCGCCCGTTGGGCAGCCCGTTCGCGTCCAGCCGTCAATGGCCATCTTTTAAGATATAAAAATACAATTTGACTTTATTTTGGACACTACATGTAGTGTTTTTATGTTTGTCAAGACGCTAGAAAATAGCCTTATGAATTAGTTTTTCCTATTTGCATTGGCAACGCCAAGGCCGACAGAGGGAATGTCGCAGACCACCGACCGGCGCTGATCATCCCAGACAAGATAGGCCGCGCAGTCGCCCAGGTGCTCAAACGTATAGCCGTAATCAACGAGATCTAGCGTGGTGATGTTAAAGATCGGATAGCCGTTTTGAGACACGGCCAGGGTGCAAAGCTTGTCTTTGCCCTGCCACACAATGCAGCCTGTAAGGTGCAGTTGGTAGCCGTCGAAAGGATCAGGCTTCTTCGGCTTGTCTGGCGCGGGCTGGTTCGTTTGCTGGGTGTAAAAGGCAGGCTGAACAGCGGACTGTGCAGGTGTTATCTCAGTTGCCATTGGCGGGACATCAGGAGCGACAACACCAGAACCAGACGGACGAGGACGAAAATCGGGAATCCTTTCCATAGTGGCAGGAACCGGTTTTTTTTCTTTTCCGAAAGAGCTGGAGAAAATATAAACCAGTCCAAAGATGCTCAAGGCAATGAAAATCCAGGATGCGCGACGCCATTTAATATGTGCCGGACTTACATCCTTTGCAGATGCTTGTTTTACCGTGCTACCTTGCGTGTGGCTTTTGTAAAGCTTGAAATATTGACTTTCATATTTGCGCTGTTCCGTACTAACTTCACCGCCACGAAAGCCCGCAAATACTTTGCGAATATAGTGGTCATCTTTTCCCAAAAAACCGGCATTGCGAACGCGGACATGGAATTCAGCCAGGCCGCAAATATCATCATCCAGGGAACCCATGCGCTGGGTTAACAATAAAACATCGGCACCGAAATGCCGAGAGATTTTGAACCATTGGATGATTTCATCGGGCGTTCTGGCTGCCCGACCGACGCGCATTTTAGGAAATGATACGTGGCATTCATCGATAACGTACAGCGGGCCGATATTCCCTTTTCCGCGCCATTCATCGTAGAAATCCCAAACCGAGCCGAAAAGACGGCATCCAGTTGGCGCAGGGATGTAAGAGCGGCCATCGTGGAGAGTGGGCAGGTCATAGCGCTCATCGAGATCAAATTCTCCAACGATAAAGGCTTGCTCTCCACGGTTTGCCGCTTCGGCATCCCAGCGGCCAAGAATGGGCAAGTTTTGCGTTCTTATGTCCAGGAGCGGCATCAGCTCAGGATAAAGAAACTCAAATGCTTCACGAATTAACGGCAGGTTCGTAACTACTTTTCGGCCAGATCGAAGTGTGGGCAGTATGTGATAAACCAGAGCTTCATAACTTTTACCGCCGCCCGGAGTACCTTCTAAAAGATTAATCATGAGCCGAGCCTTACAAATGGGATGAGCTGGAGAGCAAAGCGGATAAGAATGCCAGTAGCGATAATTGCAAGGGCAGAAGGCAAGCCGATAGCGCTCAAAATTGCTGCAACTTCAGGAGGAATAGCCGACCACAATGAACTAACTTGACTTGATATTGCATTGAAGTTAAATTTTTCTGCAATGCCTGAAAGCAATTCAGCAGCCAAAGATAAAAGACTCTCCAAAGTCCATATTATTAAATCCGTTAGCAGTGTCCACAATGCTTTAAATACTTCAATAACAATGAGTCCAATCCACTCAACAAAATCAACAATAGCGTTATAGATGCCCTTAATATAATTTAATATCGAATCCAGAAAGCCGGAATCATCGGCAAATGCGGAAGGGCTTGCAAGAAGAAAAGCAATAAAAATGAATTTTTTCATATCATCCCCCAAATACCAAAGCGCGGAAAGTAAGGATTGCTGATATTTGCATTAAGAGCCAAAGAAAAGGCCAGATAAAACACGGAGGGGAAATATCAATTCTGCCAAAATTGGCTATTCCCATATTTAAATCCAAAAAGAAGGCTTGACAAGCGCCATTAGAATCGCCGAATTTTGGAACAAAAGCATTCACAATGCCTTCAAATAATCCCGAAGATTCTTTTAATCCAGAGCTTGCAAATACGCCTGAAATCCCATCAGGATATTTAGTTTCGTAAATCGTGGGGACTTCCCATTTTTCATGAGATACAGAGCCACCAGAACCAGAACCAGAACCATCGCCTTTACCATCGCCAGAGCCGCTACCGGAACCGGAACCGGAACCGGAACCAGAACCAGAACCAGAACCAGAGCCGGAACCAGTGCCAGAGCCGGAACCAGTGCCAGAACAAACACCAGAAGCCGGGTTTTTCTGACAAAAATCTGATTCGCTATAAGAGATAGAGCCGCCAGAAACGCCAGTAACGTTACCTTGAGAATCTTTTGTTGTAGTCGTTTCAGTTACCGTGCATTTACCATCAGAGCAAGAAACAGTAGAGGTAGTTTCACTGGTGGAACCATCAGCGTTAGTCTGAGTTTTAGGACGATGTTCGGATTCTTTTGAAACAGCAGGTAAACAAACTTTTTTATCATTTACAGTGCCCGGAAACTCACCAGCTTTACAAACTTTATCAGGGTCAGGTTCACTAGCTTCATCAGAGTGAGAACAAGAAGAGCCAGTAGTAACGGCAGAACCACTAGCGATATTTTTACCATCCTGGTCTTTGTAATAAACGCTAACGCCAGTAAATTCTAAATAACAGCCCTTAGAGCAGCCAGGAAGAGGAGCGCCAGAACAAGCCCCTTTAGGAGAAGAACCGGAATAATAAACAGCGAAACTAGGGATTTTTACCCCTTTTAAATCTGAGCAAGCGGAATCGATGTTTTCACAGGAATCAGAAGAATCAGGTGATTCTGGTTCTTTTATCAATTCGCAGGAATTACCGTTTTTTTCTTCATAACCTTCGTTGCAAATACATTCAGCACCAGACAAAGAAGAATTAGCGGGGCAAAAATCCCGGTAAACATAAAAAGTAGCACGATATAAGGTTCCACCATTTAAAGATTTATAATCGATGGTCCCAGATACGGTAGACGTATAAACAGGAGAAGCGGAAACAGAAAAAACTCTAGAATCGTCAGAATTCTTATAAGACAGTTCCCCCGACTTCATGGCATCATAACTTGAATAAAAACGACCATTAACATCGAAAGTTAAAGAAGAAGCCGGAAAAGCCGCAAAAGAATTAAAACAAACCAACGACAACAACAGCGCAGCAATCAGGCGATAAATATTAATCATAGCTTGACCATTAAGCAAAAAACAAGGGCGCTAATCGCCCCAATGAAGGCCATAAAGACCTTTATCAAGACAATTAGCGCCCCTGTGAGCATGGCGCGGCCTTATGCCTTATTAACGCCGCGCTTGCCCAGGTCGATGCCCTTGAACGCCATGGAAATGCCAATGATGCCAACGCCCAAGGCGATCACAGCAGAGGCAACGGTGCCAATGTCGATAGCAGCAAAAATTTCAGACATTTTGATACTCCTAAAAGTTAAGAAACGATAGCGAAAATGCTACCCATAAGGGGACAATATCCCCTTAAAGCTAGATTTTCTTAATTGCTTTTATCGCTGCTGATATAACAAAACCCATATACCACCAGGATAAAACAGAACCCGCGCCGAAGGCATAAGCCAAAGCCATTTCACTAGAATCTATTTGGGCGATAGATTCAGCGATAACATCAGCCAATGAATACAATTCCTGTGCGTTTTGAGGACAGGGGATCATATTAACGGTGCAAGTAATGAAATTCATTTAATCAGGCATCAAGCTCAGATTGCAAATAATAACGTTCAATAAAAAGAACATCGGTGCTAAAGCATTGAGGGCAGATTACCCCGCCGTTGTCAGATTCGTGATTTTCAGGGTCAAGAATGAGATGCCCGCAATTTTCACAGCTACCGACATATTCATCATCAGATTCATTCATTGGGCAGCCTTTTGTTTCAAATAAGATGTTTTATATCATCAGGCGTATAAAAAGTAAGATCCTGAGAACCGCATTCAGGGCAGCCATCATCATCAATAGATGCTTCATCAGGAATAGTTACCGCTTGACAGTTTTCACAAAAGCAAAAAAAATCAGGCATTTGTTCTGGAATATCAATCATGATGCCTTTTGTTTCAATGAGTTTTCATGAGGACGAGCAGAGAGGACAACTTCTTTAGTTTCCTTGCCGTTAGAAACCCGCTCCACTTCCAGTACAGCAAGAAAAGGCAATGGAATGCGCTGCATAGCAAAAACTGCATCGGCATTGGGCATTTTCCATTCTTCGGTGGTGATACCCGCTTTCAGGTTTTCACCGGGTTTGTTGAAGCGCTCATCCAGTTTGACGCGAGAGTAAAGAACGCCGGAATTAATACCTTCGCCCTGAACAAAGCCTTTAAAAGCTTTGAAGCCAACAACTTCAATGGTAAGTTCCATTTTTTAACTCCTCTATTTTTGGCAGCTCGTACCAATCAGGGATAGATACAGGGCCGAGCTGAATTACCCTGACTTTCGGTTGAAATTGAATTACGTTACTTTTGACGGCAATATCAACGCCAAAGGGAAGTAAAGATTTACGATGCTTGTAAAAAGTAGCGCGAGACATTTTTGAATAAAGATCATCCCCAGCCATCCACATTCTGTAAGTAGACAAAAGGTGTTTCGGCAGGGAAGTCATATCATCGACTTTCGCAGATTCGCCCCGAGTGAAAACCTCGAAGCGCTCTTTAAACTCATTTTCCAGAAGTTTCATATCAAAACCCCCTAAATAATGGCAACCCATATCATGTAATTTTGTTGCCTTGAATGTGAACTCCACACGAACCAACCCCACAGAATCGCACCAGTCAGCCAAATGCAATACAAAAGGATTTACGGGGCCTTTTTCAAAGCTTTCAGATTGAAGGCGTTTTATGTGTCGCCTTAACTCCGGGCCTTTGGTATACGCTTTGATGTAGAGGCGACGAGAGCCGCGACCGAAATCAACTGTTTCAGCATCGCCATAAGTCCCGGTTTTAAGTCTGCTGGCCTGCTGGTTTTGCAAGTGACGCATATATACAGATGCGTTTTCCTTGCTGCCTGTTGAGAAATTCATGGTCATATCGACGCGAGTGACGATTGCACCTGTCCAACATGAGCGCGGTTCACCTTTGAAATTAGTAATGAATTTATTTCCTTCGGTGAAAGGCGGCAATCCGAAACGCGCCAAAATAGAATTAATTATTTTCAAGCATTCAGAAAATGTATATCCAAATACATTATCCGGGCGTCCAAATTTAGAAACGTTGCCATCAAACCAAACGGTTTCACCATCGCAACGAATAAAAATGGCGGTTTCGTGGCTGCCCTCGACCCTTTCCTTTTTGAGCGTGACTGTTTCGACTTCGCCCTCTCGATCAATCCGCATGACAGCCCCGCCAGCGACTTTTGGAAGGCCGCCGCATTCATGCCGCTGATAGATGCTCAACCAGTCACAAAAGCCGATGCGCTGCACTTTCGTGGGTGCTGATGGCCACCATTCCGGGCGTGGGGGATGAGGGGGGCAAGGGGGCGCGGCAGGGGCTTCATGCACCCCGGAAAAGGTGCTTAAATTTTGAGCAAAAGTCTCGCCGGTGAGACTAAAGTGACGTGTTACTAGCACGTCACGCCCTCCCGGCCCAGCTCCAGCGCCTGCGCGGCGGGCCCCACCAGAGGTCCCCCCGCCGCGCTCGCACAGGCGCAACGGACACAAAGGCGCGTGTTCTTGCAGGACACGACGAAACGAACAACTTCCGGCGACGTTGCCTGAACAATCCAGCAGTCGGGGCCGTTTGCGGGGCTGTACGGGCCGATCAGCTCGGCACAGTAGTGAACCCCTTGCTTAAGCACTTGAACGCGCTGGCGGTGCGGAATAACGCCCTGCTGGGCCTGTTCGCGGCAGTAGAGAGCGTGGGCGGCGTGAGTGTAGGGCTTGCCGGTCATGATTGGCCTCCCGCGTAAATACTGGATTTACCGCGCCGTGTGCCTGGCAAATCAACCCAGCATGTAAGTGTTTTCGGGAAAGTATGGCAAAGGCGGCGATATTGGCCATCAGGCTCCTCAAACATAAAAAGAGCTTGGCCCTCGGTAGGCCTAGGAACCCTTCGAAAGAGATACTGGCCAGTCATTCTGCTGGCTCCAATTGAGAAGAGCCGCACAAAGGGCAGACAAAAACATTTTCATCGAAGCGCTCAATAGCTTCGTCAATATCACCAGTCCAACCGCAATCAAGGCATTGAGCAGTTAATCCCTCTCGATATTCATAATCAAGAATGCTCATTTGGTGCCCTCCACCTGGTCGGCCTGGGCGGGAGCTGCCAGGCTATCGCCCAGCTCGTCTTGACCAGGCAGAGGACATGGGGAAATAGCCGGATGGATGTACCGAACCCAAAGGGCCAAAGACAGGATGTTGAGAGCCAGAATCAAAAGAGAGGCAGCTACTATCAGCAAACCAATCTGGAGATAAACCGTGGAAGAAATACTCTCATTCACCATCAAAGGCGTGTTTGCGATGTTCATCGCCGTAGCCGTGTTCGCCGTCGTCGTCGTCAGGAAAGCGCACAAAGACGAAAAAGCAAAGCGAGACAGAAAGCGCCAAGGCCGGGGGCGGCGGTAGGCTGAACTTGTAAGAAGGGTGGTCATGCTGGCAGCTCCTTGGGTTATGGAGCCGCCCGCTTTGCTGTTTCAGCCGCCCCGATCAGGCAGCAGCGGCGGTCTTGCGACTTCCCCCTAAAAGCGCTCTATGCAGAACTCGGGGGGCAGCTCCTGATTCGATGACTCGTGAAAAATCATCGGAGCCGAAGCTATCAGTTTTCATGACTCGTCGAACAAATATTTCATGAGTCGTGGAAAATACAGGCAGCTATTGACAAGAAAGGGGAAGTAATGACTAGCACAATTGAACTGCTACAGAGAGCACTAGAAAAGAAGAGTGCATCAGACTGGAGCAGGGACTACAACATAACCCCCGGAACATTCACGAACGCAAAAAAGATAGGCCGCCTAAGTCCTATGCTTGCTGGGAATCTTGCTATTGATTTAGGAGAAAATGCAGGGGAATGGATGGCAATTGCAGCCATCGAAGCCGAGCGGGAAAGCCCCTTACGCGACCGGCTCAGGGCTTCCCTGACTCGTCTTAAGTCATAGCTTTTTCCGCCATTAAAACAAAGGTTTCAGCGATAAAAGTCTATGAAATCTAGTGTTTTCATGTGGAAGAAGCTATTTATTAAGGAGCGTGCTTAGAAATCCAGCAGGCTCAGGCCGACGCTGAGCACGGTGCGCTTGTAGTTGTAGTCCAGCAGGCTGTCGCCATAGCCGCTGAACAGCTGTACGTGCAGGCGCAGGTTGCTCTTGTCGCCGTTCCAGCCCTCGCCCAGGGTGCGCAGCCATTCCAGCCGGCCCGATCCCCGGCCCCGGCCGGGCGTGCCACGCACGGTCAGGCCCAGGGTGTGGCGGTCATTGACGTTCCAGAACAGCCGGGCCTCGCCCCGGCCCAGGGAGTCCTGGATGCCCGGGTTGTCGTCGTTCCCGGCTTTTTCGGCCACGCGTTTCCAGGCTTTCAGGTGCAGCTGCCAGCCGCTGCGCCATTCGGCGCCGGTCATCAGGTACCAGCGGTTCCAGCTGCGCGACAGGGGGTTGCTTTCCCCGTTGGACTGGTGCACCAGTCCGATGCCGCTGTAGCGCCAGCGCCCGCCCCAGGGCAGGGGCGCGTCGGTGGGGTAGACGTAGAACACCTCCGGCTCGTGGTCGGTGGAGCGGAAGGGCCGCGACAGCCCTCCGTTGAACAACTGCCAGTACGACTGCTGGGTGTAGCCGAACCACAGCGAATCCTTGCCGCTGGAGCGCGGGCCGGTGAGCAGGCCCTGGGCGATTTTGGTGCGGGCCGAGACCTGGATGCGCATTTCGTGGCGCTGGTAGTCCTGCGCCGCAGCGGCGCCCCGGCTGGGCGAGAAAGGCTGCCGATTGATGCGGTTGCCCTGCACCACCGAGACGGTCAGGGGCCGGTAGCCACGCAGGCTGAAGGTGCCGCAGTCCGAGCCCGGCTCCAGTTCGAAATAGCGGGAGATTTCGCTATAGCGGGCATCGCGGCAGCCGCCGTTGGTAGGCATGGCCGGCAGGGGCAGCGCCGGGGCCATGGCCGTGCCGGTGTCGGCATCGCTGTTGGCATTCGCACTGGCCGCCTGCGCTGTGGCGTCAGGCCGGCTCCATTGGGTGGCAGGCGGGGGCGTGAGCGGTTGCTGTTGCTGTGCCCAGTCATCGAAACAGGCCAGGCGGGCCTGGTTGTCCGTGGTGGCGGCGCACAGGCGCCAGGTGTCCGGCTCCAGGGGCGGCGGCGTGGTGATGGCTGCGGCGGCATGGGCACAGGGCAAGGCCGTCAGGCTGGTGGCACACGCCAGGGTGTGAAGAAGAAAGCGGGAAGAAGTCATAAAAGGTTCCAGGTGCGCACAGGTCAGGAAGGGTCTGCCTGGCGGGCGGCAAACTCGGCCCGCAACTGGCGCAGTTTGTCGCGGGGATTTTCCCGGCTGGTGGCCGGGTCGAGCTGCATTTCGGCAATGAAGCGGCTGGGCTGGCAGGGCACCGTGTCGCGCCCCTTCTTGCGGCGCTTGGTCCAGCTCACCACCAGGGTGCGCTGGGCGCGGGTGATGCCGACGTACATCAGGCGGCGCTCTTCCTGCAGGCGGGCGGCGGTGTCCTCGGTGATTTTTTCCTGGCGGCCCTCGTCGTCATCGAGTTTGAAGGGCAGCATTCCTTCGGTCACGCCCACCAGCTGCACGTGCGGCCATTCCAGCCCCTTGCTGGCGTGCAGGGTGGACAGCACGACCTGGTCCTGCTCACTCTCGCGCTCGGAGATGGTCGAGAGCAAGGCGATGTTCTGCGCCACTTCCAGCAGGCTTTTGACTTCGGTCTGCGTGGTGGTGCCTGCCGCATCCTCGATCTGCCCGCCGGCGCGTTGCGCCATCCAGTCGCAGAACTCCAGCACGTTGTTCCAGCGGGCGGCGGCGACGCTTTCGCTGTCCTCGCTGTCGTACAGGTATTGCTCGTAGCCGATGTCGGTGAGCCAATCCATCAGAAAGCGGCGGCTGGCCTCGTGCCCCAGGCAGTGGCGGGCGCGGTATTCCAGGTCGTTCATGCTGCGGCCAAATTCCAGCAGCCCTTCCAGCGCCTTCTTGCTCAAGAGCGCGGGCAGCATGGCATTGAACAGGGCGCCGAACATGCTCACCTTGTGCAATGCGGCAAATTCGCCCAGCTTGCCCAGGGTGGTGTGGCCGATGCCCCGGCGCGGCGTGGTGATGGAGCGCAGGAAGGCGGGGTCGTCGTCGTTGTTGCTCCACAGGCGGAACCAGGCGCACAAATCCTTGATTTCCGCCCGGTCGAAAAAGCTGGTGCCGCCCGAAACCTTGTATGGAATATTGGCCTTGCGCAGCGCCTTCTCGAATGGCTTGGCCTGGTGGTTGGCGCGGTAGAGGATGGCAAAGTCCTTCCATGCCGGCGGCGGGTTGCTGGCCGAGCGCTGGGTCTGTATGCGGGCCACGGCGCGTTCGGCCTCGTGTTCCTCGTTGTCGCAGGCTTGCACGCGCACGGGCTCGCCCTCGCCCAGTTCGGAGAACAGGGTTTTGGGAAACAGTTTGGGGTTGGGGCCGATGACGTGGTTCGCAGCCCGCAGGATGGCGCTGGTGGAGCGGTAGTTCTGCTCCAGCTTGATGACTTGCAGTTGCGGATAGTCCTGCGGCAGCCGCTTGAGGTTGTCCAGCGTGGCGCCGCGCCAGCCGTAGATGCTCTGGTCATCGTCCCCCACGGCGGTGAAGCGGGCGGCATCGCCCACCAGCAGCTTGAGCAGGGCGTACTGCGTGGCGTTGGTGTCCTGGTACTCGTCGACCAGCACGTGGCCCAGCAGCTTCTGCCACTTCTCCCGCACTTCCGGGTGGTTTTTCAGCAGGCGCATGGGCATACCGATCAGGTCGTCGAAGTCGACGCTCTGGTAGGCGGTCAGCCGCTCCTCATAGCGCTGCATGATGATGGCCAGGCTGCGCTCGTGGTCGTCCTTGGCCAGGGCCAGCGCCTGGCGGGCGTTGAGGCCCTGGTTCTTCCAGGCGCTGATGCCCCATTGCCATTGCCGGGCGGTGGCTGCGTCGGTGGTGCCGCCCGCGCAGTCCTTCAGGATGCTGGTCACGTCGTCGGCGTCCAGAATGCTGAAATTGGGTTTGAGCCCCAGCGCATGTCCGTCTTCGCGCACCATGCGCACGCCCAGGGCGTGGAAGGTGCAGACCAGCACGTCCCTGGCGCGGCGGCCAATCAGCCCGGCGGCGCGTTCGCGCATCTCGGCAGCGGCCTTGTTGGTGAACGTGATGGCTGCAATGCGCCGGGGGGCGAGGCCAGAGTCGATCAGATGGGCGATCTTGTGCGTAATCACCCGCGTCTTGCCCGAACCGGCCCCGGCCAGCACCAGGCAGGGGCCATCGATGAAATGCACGGCTTGGAGTTGGGCGCGGTTCAGACCAGACATGGGGGCAAGAGGCAGCAGGGGGCAAGGACCAAACCGCGCATGTTAGCGAAAACCATCATCGCCCCATTCATCGCCCTCCATCAAAAGGCAATCGCGCTTGCCAATAATGCAGCATGGCAACCACCGGGGAGAAACCATGGCTATGAATCACGTCGATGCACTTTTGCTGCGAGAAGACAAAGAGGGGGTCGTCACCCTGCACCTGAACCGGCCCTTGCAGTTCAACGCCTTGTCCGAGGAACTGCTGGCGGCGCTGCAAGCCCAGCTCGATGCCATGCAGGCGGAAAAGCACATTCGCTGTGTCGTGCTGTCCGGCGCTGGCAAGGCTTTTTGTGCTGGCCACGATCTGCGCGAAATGCGCAGCCAGCCCCGCCTGGACTATTACCGGGCGCTGTTTGCCCGTTGCAGCCGGGTCATGCAAGGCATTCAAGCGCTGCCGGTGCCGGTCATCGCGCGGATCCACGGCGTGGCTACGGCCGCCGGCTGCCAGCTGGTGGCCAGTTGCGACCTGGCCATCGCTGCGGAATCTGCACGCTTTGCCGTCTCGGGCATCAATGTCGGGCTGTTTTGCTCGACGCCCGCAGTGGCCTTGTCGCGCAATGTCTCGGCCAAGCGGGCTTTTGACATGCTGATGACGGGCCGCTTTATCGATGCTGCCACGGCGGCAGACTGGGGGCTGATCAACGAAGCCGTCCCCGATGGCGAACTGGACGCTGCCGTGCAGCGCAAGACGGCGGAGATTCTCGCCAAAAGCCCCGCTGCCGTGCGCTACGGCAAGGCCATGTTCTACCAACAGCGGCAAATGGCCCTGGGCGATGCCTATGCCTATGCCGGTGACGTCATGGCACGCAACATGATGGAGTCCGATGCGGGCGAAGGCATCGATGCCTTCCTGGAAAAGCGCCAGCCGCATTGGCGCTCCTGATTCGTTATCTACGCTGGTCTGCGGGCTGCCACAGTACCTCGGGGCCGATGGCCTGCAGCGTGGCGCAGCCCAGTTGCGCCATGGCCAGTTCCAGCTCGCCGCGCAGCAGGTGCAGCATGTGCGCCACGCCCAGCCACCCGGCGCAGGCCAGGGCGTGCAGCTGCGGGCGGCCCACCAGCACCGCGCTGGCGCCCAGGGCCAGGGCTTTGGCCACGTCGGTGCCCCAGCGCACGCCGCTGTCCAGCAAGAGCGGCACCTGGACGGCAGCGGCAATGGCGGGCAGCGCCTCGATGGGGCTGACCACGCCGTCCAGCACCCGTCCGCCGTGGTTGGAGACGATGAGTGCATCCACCCCGCAATCCACTGCCTGCCGCGCCTGCTGCGGGTGCAGCACGCCCTTGAGGATGAAGGGCAGGCGCGTGTGCGCCCGCAGCCAGCGCAGCTCTTCCCATGTGGGCGCTTGCTGCGCCAGGGGTGTGCCGAACAGCGGCGGGCCGTCGATGCTGCTGGCCTGTTGGCGGCTGGGCACGTGGCGCAGATTGGCAGCGGCCACGCCCGGCGGCAGGGCAAAGCCGGAGCGCTTGATGCTGGCATCCACCGTCCAGACGATGGCTTCGTAGCCCGCGTTCTCGGCCCGCTGCACCAGTTCCAGCGTGTGCGCACGCTCGGCCTGGGAATAAAGCTGAAACCACAGCGGGCCGCGCCGCTGCAAGGCGCTGCGGGCGTGCTGCGCTTCCTGGGCGATGGCCTCCAGCGTGTGGCTGCTCAAGGTGCTGACCAGCATCCCTGCCTGCAAGGCCGTGGCGGCACGTACGCTGGCCAGTTCGCCTTCCGGGTGCGCCAGGGTCTGGTAGGCCACGGGGGCCAGCAGGATTGGGTGCTCCAGCGGCTGGCCCAGCAGCATCTGGCGCGTGTGGGCGCCACTCAAATCGGCCAAGGGTCGGGGCACCAGGCGCAGCGCATCGAAGGCGGCGCGGTTGTGCGCCAGGGTGAGCTGCTGGTCGGCCCCGCCCTGGATGTGCTGCCAGGCGCTGGCTTCGATGTGGTGGCGGGCCTGTTGCTCGTAGTCGGGCAGGCTGGCGATGCACGCCGGAATCTGGCTGGCCGCAGGCTGCACCGGCTGGCCCAGGATGTTCAAGGCTGCGCTCATGTCTGCGACCACATGCGCAGCAGGTTGTGGTAGGTGCCGGAGAGGGCGGAGATTTTCGGATGCTCCGGGCAATCGGCGCTCAGGGACTGGATGCTTTGATCCAGATCGAACAGCAGGCGGCGCTTTTCCGCCGAGGCAATCAGGCTTTGCGCCCAGAAAAACGAGCCGTAGCGCGTGCCTTTGGTGACGGGATTCACCCGGTGCAGGCTGGTGCCGGGGTAGACGATGGCATCGCCCGCCGCCAGCTTCACGCTTTGCTGGCCGAAGGTGTCTTCCACGATCAGCTCGCCGCCCTCGTATTCGTCGGGGTTGCTGAAAAACACGGTGGTCGAGACATCGGTGCGCAGCTTGGTGGCCGTGCCGGGAATGACGAACAGGGCGTTGTCGATGTGATTGCCATAGGTGCCGCCGCCTTCGTAGCGGTTGAAGCGCGGAGGCAGCACCTTCAGCGGCAGGGCCGCCGACAGGTACAGAGGGTTGTGCGCGAGCTTGTCCAGAATAAATTCGCCCAACGTTTGGGCGGCATTGCTGGCCAGCGGCAATTGCAAATTCTTTTTCACCTGTGCGGCCAGATGACCGGCGGTGGCGCGGCCATCCTCCCACTGGGCTTGTTCCAGGGTCTGGCGGCAGGTGGCGACTTCTTCGGGAGTGAGCAGGGCAGGGATACGCAGCAGCATGGCGATGGTTGAAAGAGCTAGAAGGATGGGAACGATTATTATTTTTGTAAAAAACCCCGCCGCCCTGAAAGGACTGCGGGGTTTGTGCGCAGGGGCTGATGCAGATCAGCTTAGTAGGTGATCTTCAGCGTGGCCACTGCCGAACGGCCTGCGCCGATATTCGCGTAGTGAGAGGAACGGACGCCGGTGTAGTACACCTTGTCGCCCAGGTTGTAGATGTTCAGCTGCAGCGCCATGTTCGGCGTGAACTGGTAGCTGGCCATGGCGTCGTAGCGGGCGTAGCCGCTGGCACCCTTGGTCACGATTCCGCCATCGATCGTACTTTGGGCGTATGCGGCATTCACGCTGCTTTGGGCGTACACACCCAGGCCCAGGGTCAGTTTGGACATGGGCTTGTAGCTGGTCCACAGGCTGAAGCTGTGCTTGGGCGTGTTCTGGAAGGGCTGGCCGTTGGCGATGTTGCCGGCGCCCATGTCCTTTTGCTCGCTATCCATATAGGTGTAGCCGCCGAACACGTCCAGGCCCGGCAGCACGCTGCCGGTAAAGCCCAGTTCGATGCCGTTCACCACCTTGTTGCCGCCCATGTAGGTGATGTTGTTTTCCGTGATGCGGACATTGGTCACTTCATTGCGGAAGATTGCGGCGGTCAGGCCCAGATGGTTGTTCAGCACATCCCACTTGGTGCCCAGCTCGATGGAGCGGGTTTTTTCCGGTTCCAGATCGGCCAGGGCGTCCGTGGTGATGCCTAGGTCTTCGTTGCCATTGCCCAGCGAGGAACCGCCAGGGCGTGAGGATGTGCCCAGGCTGGCGTAGACGCTGCCGTTGCTGGCCGGCTTGTAGACCACACCCAACTGGTAGTTGAACAGCGTGTCGCTGCGGCTGAGGTCGTATGGCACGACGCTGCCGCGCGGTGGCGGGCCGGAAGCGTCAATCTTGTAATGATCGACGCGCAAGCCCCCGTTGATCAGCCACTGCTCGCTTAGCTTGATCGTGTCAAAGCCGTACAGCGCGGTGGTGGTGATCTTGTTGTTGGCAGGATCGCCGGGCGTCCAGGCGAAGTTCCATGCGTCGTTGGGATTCGGGTTGTCCAGTGAGGTGCACCACGGCCCAGCCACGGCGACGCAGATGCCGTTACCGGTTTGCACGGCCCCCGTGCGTGACTCGGATTTCTCCTGCGACAGTTCCAGCCCCACGGCGTAGGTGTGCCCGATGCTGCCGGTTTGCGCCTGGCCGGTGAACTCGGTGACGTTTTGCAGTGTTTTTACGTCAGAGATACGGTAGTTTCCGCGCCGCCAGACAAAGCCGTTGATGGCGTTCCCTTTGCTGTCATCGGGTTGTGTCCACACATAGTCCTGGCTGGATTTGCTCCAGCGCAGGGTGTTGCGCAGCTTATTGGTGTCGCTGAACCTGTGCTCGATGCTGGCGGTGAGAAGGTCGCTCTTTTCCTTTTCGTAATCCCGTTCGTACAGGCCGTACCAGTTCTTGCGGCTGCTGCCGTAGGTGGGGCGTACAGTGCTGCCTCCGGGCAGTGCTGCTGCCCCGGGGGTGTTGTAGAGGTAGGGCACGCCACCATCGGGGATGTTGTCGGTTTGCAGGTGCTGCCAGCCCAGGGTGACTTCGGTGGGGGTGCCCATGCCGAAGGTCACGGTGGGGGCAATACCCCAGCGTTTGTTTTCGGGGCCGTTGCGGCCCGGCACGTCGGCGTCGTGGGCCATGGCGTTCAGGCGTAGGCCGACGGTGTCGGAGAGCTTGCGGTTCAAGTCCAGCGTGGCGCGTTTGTAGTTGTCGGTGCCCAGGCCGACGTCTGCGTTGATGAAGTTATCGTCCTTGGCCTTCTTGGTGCTCAGATTGATTGAGCCGCCTGCGCCGCCCCGACCGGCATAGGCCGAATCGGCGCCTTTGATGACTTCAATGGCTTCGAGGTTGAACACTTCGCGGGAGCCGGCAGCGATGTCGCGCATCCCATCGACGAAGGTGCTGGCCTGCGCGTCCATGCCCCGGATGAAGGCCTGGTCGCCGGTGGGGTTGCCGCCTTCACCATTGCCAAAGGTAATGCCAGGGGTGGCTTTCAAGGCGTCTTGCAGGGTAGTTGCGCCCGTCTGGCGGATGACTTCTTCATTGATGACCTGCACCGTCTTGGGCGTATCGATCAACGGTGCGGTGAATTTGCTCGACGGTGCAGTGTCGGTTTTCATCGCACTGGCTTCGCCTGTGACGGTG
>Ga0206117_100999_pt1 | contig 18168 bp, 16 predicted proteins | sample 3A5Ametagenome_FD_177997 | JGI IMG/M metagenome (GOLD analysis project Ga0206117, IMG submission 177997) | Enriched microbial communities from leaf-cutter ant dump, University of Wisconsin, Madison, United States - 3A5A | ecosystem: Environmental > Terrestrial > Nest > Insects nest > Nest dump... | reverse complement strand
GAGGTCGGCTCGTCGAACAGCATCAGCGACGGCTGCATCGCCAGGGCGCGGGCGATCGCCACGCGCTGGCGCTGGCCGCCCGACAGCTGGAAGGGATAGCTGCCGGCCTTGTCGGGCATGCCGACCTGGTCCAGCAATGCCCGCCCCTCGGCCTCGGCCCGGGCCTTGGGCACGCCGCGGATCTTCATCGGCGCGATGGTGATGTTCTGCAGCGCCGTCATGTGCGGGAACAGGTTGAAGTTCTGGAACACGAACCCGGTCGACAGCCGCACCTGCTGCAGGGTGGCGGGCGTCGCGCCGTCGACGCGCACGCCGCCCACCGTGATCGAGCCGCCCTCGATGGTTTCCAGCCCGTTGATGCAGCGCAGCAGCGTGGACTTGCCGCAGCCCGACGGGCCGCACAGCACCAGCACCTCGCCCTGGGCGACGTCGAGCGAGATTTCGTTCAGGACGGGCGCGGCACCGTATGTCTTGACGACCGCGTCGACGCGGATGAAAGGATCGGTCCCGGACATCAGATCGGCTGCCACTTCTGCAATTTCTCGAGCGAACGCATGAACACCGCATACCCCCAGATCAGCGCGACATAGAGGATGGCGGCGCCGGTATAGAATTCCAGCGGCCGGAAGAACTGGATGGTCAGTTCCTGGGCGCGGAACATGACTTCGGGCACCGCGATCAGCACGGTCACGGTCACGTTCTTGATGACGGTGATATGGACGTTGGTCAGCGACGGCAGGGTGGCGAAGGCCGCCTGCGGCAGCGTGACGTAACGGAACACCTGCCAGCGCGAGAAGCCCAGCGACTGCGCCGCCTGGGCCTGCGTCGGCGGGATCGCGGCCAGGCCGCCGCGGAAGGCTTCGCAGGCCAGGGCCGCGCCGTTCAGCGACAGGGCCAGGATCGACGACACCGTCGGCGAGGTCGACCAGCCGGTCAGGATCGGCATCACATAGTGGATCCAGATCAGCAGCACGACCACGGGCAGCGTGCGGAACAGGTCGACGAAGACCACGGCGATGCCGCGCAGCACCGTCGACCGGGTCAGGTGCATCGCCGCCAGCACGACGCCCAGCACCGTGGTCAGGATGATCGACGGCAGGCTGGTCCACCAGGCATGCCACAGGCCGCCGGCAAGATAGGGGCCGTATTCGGCCAGCACGCCGAACTGGAAGGTATAATTCATCGCGGTTCCTCGGAAGGTCCGGGGGATCGCGCCTGGCGATCCCCCTTGTCCGTCAGCTTATTTCGGCCCGGTCGCCAGTTCCGGCGGCAGGCCCCATTTCTCGGCCAGGCCACGATACCAGCCGCGCAGCTGCATCGCCCGGACATAGGTGTCGAGGAACACCATCAGGTCGAGGTCGGCATAACGCACCGCATGGTTCATCGTCGTCCATTCGGTCTGGTCGGGCGCGAATACCAGGTTGCGCAGTTCGGTCGGGCGTTCCTGGGCTCGCATGGCGTTCGACACGGAATCGCCGATATAGGCGACCGCGCGGCCCTGCATGACTTCCAGCACCGCGGCGCCGGTGTCGTTCAGCCCGTTGACCTTGGCCTGCTTGAACGCGCGCTGGGCGAACTGGAAGGCCGAGGTGCCGGCGACGGCGGTGATGATGTTGCCGGGCTTGTCGAGGTCGTCGCGGGTCTGGGCCTTGTTGTCGGCCTTCAGCATCGCGGTCGACGACAGATAGCCGAACGGCGCGCCGAAGGCGACGGCGGTGGCGCGTTCAGGCGTCGCCCCCATGCCCGACATGATCACGTCCCACTTGCCGGCCTGCAGCCCGGCGATCAGCCCGCTCCAGGTCGTGTTGACCAGCTCGACCTTGATGCCGGTCATCGCTTCGAAATTCCTGATGTCGTCGACGATCAGGCCTTCGAACTGCTGGGTCTTGGGGTTCTGGGCGACGAACTTGTTCCACGGCGCCACACCGACCACGAGTTTCTTTTCGGCGATGACGCGATCGAGCGTCGCACCGGCCAGCGCGGTGCCGGCCCCCCAAACTACCGCCGCCGCGACCATCAGCGGCGCCACCAACTTCTTCAACATCATGCTCTCCCTTCTTCTTGGATTTCGTGCCCCCAACCGACGGCCAGGCCCCTCAATGGGCTTCGCCGGCGGCAATTTCCCGTTCCATGCCCACGATGGGCGCGGCCGCGTTCGGATCGATGACGACGTCGATGACGTAGGGTCCCTTGGTCGCCATGCCGCGGGCCAGCGCCGCGGCGATCGCGCCGGGTTCGCGCACCCGCTCGCCGCCGCATTTCAGCGCCCGCCCGACCTCGGAATAATCGACGTCGAGGAAGTCGCATTCGAGGTAGCTGCCCATCACCTTCTCTTCCCAATGGCGCTGGAAACCCAGCGTGCCGTTGTTGAAGACGACGACCAGCACCTCGACGCCGTAACGCGCCGCTGTCTCCAGCTCGTTCATCACGTAACCGAAGGCGCCGTCGCCGGTCAGGCAGACCACCTTGCGCGCCGGATCGCCCAGCTTGGCGCCGATGGCGGCCGGCAGGCTCCAGCCGATGCCGCCCGTGCCGCGCGGCGACAGGATGAAGCGGCCGGGGGCGACCACGTCGATATGGCTCATCGCCCAGCCGGTGATGTAGCTGGCATCGGTGACCACCAGCGTTTCGGGGGCCACCGTCGCCGAAATCTCGCGCAGCAGCCGTTCGGGCCGGATCGGCGTCTGGGCCGACGTGCCGACCGGCGAGAAATCCTCCTGCCATTCTTCGCGCAGCGTGGCGATGCGGCCTTCCGGCCGGCGGGGCGCGGCGACCTGGCACAGGGCCAGGATGTCTTTCAGCGTTTCGCGCACGTCGCCGACCAGGGCCACGTCGGTCGCGAAGTTGCGGCCGATCTCGGCCGGGTCGATGTCGAGATGGATGACCCGGGTGTTCGGGCCGGGCAGCGTCCATTCGCTGTAGCAGATCTGGCCGGTCCGCGTGCCCATCATCAGCACCACGTCGGCCTCGGCCAGCACGGTGTTGGCGATGCGGCCGCGGCCCAGCCGCCCGCCGGTGGTCGAGCCCAGCGGCCCGGCGGCCAGCGGATGGCTGTCCGGGATCGCGCCACGGCCGGTCATCGTGGTGACGACCGGCGCCCCCAGCCGTTCGGCCAGCGTGACGATCTCGGCCGTCGCGCCTGAGATGATCGAACCGCCGCCGGCCACCAGCACGGGCCGCTCGGCCTGGGCCAGCAGCGCCGCGGCCGCCGCGGTGGCGTCGGCACCGGCGCGCACGCGGTTGGCCGGGAAGGTCAGATAGGCCGCCTCGGCATGGGTCGACGCCTCGATCTCGGTCGCCAGCACGTCGGACGGGCAGATCACCGCGACCGGGCCGGGGCGGCCGGTCGTGGCCAGGCGGAACGCCTTGCGGATCACGTCGCCCGCCTGTTCGGGCAGGTCGATGCGGATCGCCTGCTTCACATAGGGCGCCATCGCCGCGACATGGTCCAGCGCCGACGACGCGTGCCGGTCCTTCATCTTCAGCGCGTGGTCCTGCACCAGCGCGATGACCGGCACCGACGACCGCTGCGCTTCCAAGAGGCCGGTGATCAGGTTGGTGGCGCCGGGACCGAAGGTCGAGGTGCAGACGCCGGGACGGCCGGTTGCCTGGGCATAGCCATGGGCCATGATCGCGGCGTGCTTCTCATCCCGGGCGGTGACGATGCGGGTAAAGCTGCGGTCGACGGCATGGAAGATGTGGATCGGGTCTTCCATCCCGAACAGGGCGGTGACGCCATAGGACTTCAAGGTTTCGTAGACGATCTTGCCGGCCGTGCCGCGCATGGGGTTCCCCGCCTCTTTCCGCGATCAAACTCTGATTTTTACGTGTTGCATGATACGCAACGTGATGCATAATAGGTTACACACCTGTGTCATCGCGGGTCAAGCCGTCTGTTGGGATCCCAATGAAATCGATTGAAAAGGCCGTCGAGGCGTTGCGGCTGATGGCAATGTCGGGCCGCGAGATCAGCGTGGCCGAAACCGGCCGCCACCTGAACGTCACCCGCTCGACCGCGTCGCGCCTGCTGGCCACGATGGGGCGCGGGGGGTTGATCGAACAGAATCCGTCCACCCAGCGCTATCGCCCCGGCATCCTGGCGGTGCAACTGGCGGCGGGCTTCCACCGGCATTTCGACCTGGTCGACCAGGTCGGCCAGGAAATGGCCGAATTGTCGGCCCAGACCGGCCATACCGCCTGGGCCGGCATCCTGTCGGGCACCGAGGTGGTGGTGCTGAAGACCGTGCGCGGCACGCACCCGATCCAGTTCACGGTCGAACCCGGCCGCCGCCTGCCCGCCCACGCCGCGGCGATGGGCAAGGCGCTGCTGGCCCTGAAATCGGATGGCGATGTGCGGGCGCTGTTTCCGCTGGGGCTGCCCACCACGGCCGGGGCCGCGCTGGGTTCGGTCGACGATCTGATCGCCGAACTCGGCCTGACCCGGCTGCGCCGCTATGCGGTGTCGAACCAGGAACTGTTCAACGGCGTCCGCGCGATCTCGGTCGCCTTCCAGGACACCGACAAGGAAAAGGCCGTGGCGCTGTCGGTGTCCTATCCGCTGTTCTCGGTCCAGGACGGCGGCGATCAGGCAATCGTCGACACCCTGCTGCTGACCGCCAGCCGGATCGGCGCCAAGATCGGCGACGCCCGCTGGGGCGGCTAGCGCAGATAGGGTTTGGCAAACACCCGGGCCAGCGCGGTCGCGGACAATAATCCCAGCCAGCCGACCGGACCCAGCCGCCAGCCCCAGGCAACGACGCTGACGGCGAAGGCCGCCGCCAATGCGGCGGCACCCAGGATCCGCAATGTCAGCTGGTGCTGCCTGGCCGTCATCGCCCGGTCCAGCGCCAGCCATGCGGCCAGCGCCAGCAAGGCGCCCAGCGCGATCATTGCCGGACCTTCCATGCCGCCCCCGCGAAACACAGCGCCACCAGACCCAGTCCGAGGTTAAACGCCCCGGGCATGCCGTCAACCACGACCAGCCCGGCAAAAGCGGCCGCGGTCAGCCATAGCGCCGGCCGCCAGCGGGGGATCAGCAGGGTCAGGGCCCAGGCGGCGAAGAACAGCCGGATTTCCCAGTTGGCGCGATCGGTCAGGTCGGCGGGCAGCAGGCGGTTGGCCCAGAAGAAGGCCCCGACCGCCAAGGGCAGCCCGACGATCGCGGCAATGTTCAGGCGATGCGCCAGCCAGCGCCCGCGGCCCGGCGCGCGCTTGGCCGTCCACAGCAGCAGGCCGGTTGCCACCATCGCCGAGCCGGCCAGGCCGACGACAAAGAACAGGAACCGCATGACCCCGTCGGCGAACCGGCCGAGATGCAGGCCATAGGACACGCCCCAGATCGCGCCCGCCACCGACGACGGCAACGGCGCCCGCAGCAGCGCCCCGGTCGTCGCGTCGAATATCGCGTTGCCGGGATTGACCGACAGCATGCCGGTCTGCGCCGCATACAGGATGACGGTCGAATCGGCCCGGCCGGGGCGCTGCACGTCGATGCGGCGCACGGGCCAGGGCACGGCCGCCAGCATCGGCCCGATCGGGGCCAGGGCAGCTGCCTCGGTCGCGGCTGGCCGGGTCGGGATATCCGACATGTCGGCGAACATCTTGTTGGTATCGAAGCGATAGCCCGCCGATCCTGCCGGCAGATACAGGAACATCAGCGTCAGCAACCCAGTATAGGTGATCATGACGTGATAGGGCAGCGCCAGCACCGCCAGCGCGTTATGCGCGTCCAGCCACGATCGTGCCGCCTTGGCTGGCCGGAAGGTGAAGAAGTCCCGGAAGATCTTCTTGTGGGTGATCACGCCCGAGATGATGGCGACCAGCATGATCATCGCCGCCGCGCCGACGATCCAGCGGCCCCAGATCGGCTGCATCCATAGTTCGAAGTGAAACCGATAGAAGAAATCGCCGCCGCGGCTGTCGGTCGCGACCAGGCGGTTGCCGGTGGCCGGGTCGATCAGCACGCTCTGCGCCCGCCGCTCGGCCGGCTTGCGCCACGAGGCGCGCATCCAGGCTTCGCGGTCGCCGGGCAAGGTCACGACCCATTGCGGCGCCCCCGCCGCCTCGACCGCAAGCCAGTCCAGCACGCGGGCGGCCGCCGTCGCCGGATCGACGATTTCGGCCGTCACCGGCGGGCGCAGCATCCAGTCGGAAATCTCGAAGCGGTAGTACGAGATCGTGCCGGTCAGGAATATGGCAAACAACAGCCAGCCGACGACCAGCCCGGTCCAGCCGTGCAGCCAGGCCATCGTCTGGCGAAAACCCGCCTTCACCATTGCAGCCACACGGCAAGGCCCAGCACCGCGGCCGGCGCGGTCATGCCGATCCAGGCGCGCAGGGCCGATCGCGCGACGAAGGCCCACAGGGCCGCGACGGCAAAGACCACCAGCCCCAGCATCGTGCCGGCCAGCGCCGCGTCCAGCCGGCTGCCCGGCATGAAGACGGCGGTGGCCGCAGCCACCGCCGATGCCAGCAGATAGGCGCCGACGATTGCCGCGCCGGTTCGCGCGGCGATGTTCAGCATGACATCGATCTCACCATCTGTAGCGCAGGGTCGCCAGGACGGTGCGCCCCGCCCCCCAATAGCAGCCGGTCGCCGAGGCGCAGGCCGTGACGAATTCCTTGTTGAACAGGTTCGACGCGTTCAGCTGGATCTGCGCACCCTCCAGCGCGGGGCTGGCCCGGCCCAGGTCATAGCGCAGGGCCGCGTCGAACAGCGTGACCCCGGGGGTCTTGTAGACGTTGTTGGCATCGCCGAAATAGGTGCCGACGTAACGCACGCCGCCGCCCGGCACCAGCCCGGCCAACCAGCCGTCGGGAATGTTGTAGTCGGCCCACAGCGCGGCCTGCTGCCGGGGTACCAGCGGCAGGTCCTTGCCGACGAGGGACGCGCCGGCGGCATTGCGATTGGCGCTCAGCACCTTGCTCTGCGCGTAGCTGTAGGACGCGACCAGGTCGACGCCGAAACCCAGGCTGGCCTTGCCCTCGACCTCGACGCCGCGCACGCGCGCCTCGCCGGTCTGGACGCTGAAGCGTGTGTCGACGGGATCGGGGGTCAGGACATTCTTCTGCGTCAGGTTGTAGGCCGACAGGGTGACGAAGCTGTTGAAGCCGGTCGGCTGGTATTTGACGCCCACCTCGTATTGCTGGCCCGTCTGCGGGTCGAACGGCGTGCCGGCGCGCGACACGCCCGAGGTCGGCACGAACGACGTGGCATAGGAGACATAGGGCGCCAGGCCGTTGCCGAAGCGATAGACCAGGCCGGCGCGGCCGGTGAAGGCGGTGTCATCCTGGTTGACCACGGCCCTGGCGCCCGTCACCGCGTTCAGGGTCGAGGTCCGGGTGTCGGCCCAGTCCTGCCGGCCCGACAGCATCAGCGCCCAGGGGCCCAGCTCGATCTCGTCCTGGACATAGACGCCGTACTGATTGCGCAACTGGTCGACCTGGGTGCCCAGCGGCGGCTGGACCACGTTGTTGGCATAGACCGGGTTGTAGACATTCAGCGGCGCGATCAGCGCCAGCTGCGATTCCTGATAGCGGCCGTCCTCGTTCTGGTAGTCGAAGCCGAACAGCACCGTATGGCGCAGCGGGCCGGTGGCGAACCGTGCCTGGGCCTGGGTGTCGACGCCGAACACGCCGGCCTTTTCCGGGAAGGCCCAGGCATAACGCGACACCGTGCTATAATCGGCGGTCGAGAACGCGGCTGCCTGAACACGCCGGCTGAAGGTGTCGACATTGGTGTAGCGCAGGTTCTGACGCACGGTCCAGGCGTCGTCGAACCGGTGTTCGAAGGCGTAGCCCACCGAATACTGGGTGTTGGAGAACTTGTCGTAACCCGGTTCGCCGATGAAGCGGTTCTTCGGGATCTTGCCGTTCGGGTTGGCCCACAGCGTGCCGTAGACCGGCATGCCCTGGGGGGCGCCGCCGCCCTTGGCATTGACGCTCAGATACTGCCCCATCAGGGTCAGCGTGGTGTCGATCGTCGGCCGCCAGGTCAGGGCCGGGGCGATGAAGATCCGCCGCTCGTCCAGGTAGTCGACCTGGCTGCCGACATCGCGGGCCAGGCCCGTCAGGCGATATGAAAACTTGCCTTGCGCATCGAGCGGCCCGCCGATGTCGAAGGCGCCTTGCGCCCGGCCATGGGAGCCGGTCTGCAACTCGACCTCGCGCAGCGTTTCCGACGGCGGACGCTTGGAAACCAGGTTGATCAGGCCGCCGGGATTGTTCTGGCCGTACAGGACCGACGATGGCCCCTTCAGCACCTCGACGCTTTCCAGGCCATAGGGGTCGATCATCGCCTGCGAATAACCGCGCGCGCCGTAAGGCAGGCGCAGGCCGTCCAGATAGCGGCGGGCGACGAAACCACGGGTCGCGACCCAGTCATAGCGCGCGTCGGTCGTGCCGCCGTAATACCCGGCGTTGACGCCGGGCGTGTATTCCAGGGCCTGGGTGATGGTCTGTGCCCCACGCGTGGCGATTTCGTCGCGGGTGACGACGTTGACGGTCTGCGGCGTGTCGATCAGCGGCGTGTCGGTCTTGGTCCCCGTGGTCGAGCGGGTGGCGACGAAACCGGGCGGCGCTTCCCACGCGTTCTGGCGTGCAGCCCCCTGGACCTGGACGGGATCCAGCGTGGTCACGCCCGGCACCTGGCCGGCCGGCGCCGGCTGCAGCGTCACGGTGTCGCGATCGACGAACCGGGCTGCCAGCCCCGTGCCGGCCAGCAGGCCGCGCAGCGCATCGGCCGGTGTCAGGCTGCCGCTGATGCCCGGCGAGACGATGCCGCGCACCAAATCGCCCGAGACCAGCACCTGCAGCCGGGTCGCCGCCGAGAACGCGGTCAGCGCGGACTCGAGCGGCTGGCGCGGAATGGCGAAATCGGTGGGCGCGGCCAAGACTGGCGTGCTGCTGGCCGGCGTGCTGCTGGCCGGTGTATTGCTGGCCTGGGCCCTGGCAGCGCCAGGATCGATCGCCAGGACAAGCGACAGCCAGGCCGCCTGCGTCGCGCGGCGCACGAGTTTCCGGGATGTGGACACGGTATTCCCCCAAAGAACGTCACGATGGCGCGACTGCGAATTAATCGCGCCGCAACCCCATTGACGTCCCACCGCGGAGAAACCCTGGACCATCGGCAAAATTTCTTAGCGCAGCAGGGTCAGATACGGCGTCAGCGTGGTGGCCGCCACGCCCAGCGTGCGTTCGAAGGCTGCGGGCGCCGCCCCCAGCCGGTCCAGTTCGAACACCCCCGTCACCCGCTTGCCGGCCAGGTCGCGGTCCAGGATGACGATCCGGCCGGGGCGATACCGGTTCAATTCCGCCACGACCTGGGCCAGCGGCTGGTCCAGGAACACCAGTTGCCCGCGGCGCCAGGCAAAGACCGTCGTCCCATCCACCGCATGCACCGGCCCCGGTCCGGCGGCGGTCAGTTCGATCCCCTGCCCCGCCGCCAGCCGCAACCGCGCCGGGCGGGGCCGGCCAGCGCCCACCTCGACCACGCCGCGGGCGACGTCGACCCTGACATCGGGGCCGCGCCGGGCGACGCTGAAGGCGGTGCCCAGCACCACGACCTCGTCGTTGCCGGCGGCGACGACGAAGGGCCTTGCGGCGTCGGGCGCCACGTCGAACCACGCTTCGCCCCGCCACAGCGTGATGCGCCGGCCGGCATCGGTCATTGCGACCGACAGGGCGGTATCGGTGTTCAGTTCAATCCGGCTGCCATCGGCCAGGATCACCGACTGCCGTTCGCCGACGGCGGTGGCATGGTCGGCCCGCAGGCGGTCGATCTGGGCCGGCCCGAAGTTTGCCCCCAGCGCCATCGCGACCATCAGGCAGCAGGCCGCCGCGATCAGCCCGACCCGGCGGCGGGTGCGATGGCCGCGCCCCGCCGCCTGGGGATAACGCCCCCGGGCCACCAGGGCGGCGCGCGCCTGCGCCGCCGGGCGGCGCAGATCGTCCATCAGCGCCTCGACCTCGGCCCAGGCCCGCGCCCGGTCGGGGCCCGCGGCCAGCCAGGCCTGGAAATCGGCCCGCTCGGCGGCCGACACGTCGGGGGCGCGCAAACGGAAGAACCAGGCGCTGGCCTGGTCGAACAGGGTATCGCCGGCGGCGGGGTGGATCGGATCGGTCGTCACCGCGGCCCCTCTTTCCCGCCGTCGCGGGCCAGTCGGCGTCGGCACAGGATCAGCGCCTGGCGCAGGTGGTGTTCGACACTGCGCGGCGACAGCCCGACGCGGTCGGCGATGTCGCGATAGGACAGCCCGTCGACATGATACAGCAGGAACACCACCCGCGTGCGTTCGGGCAGCGCATCGATCGCCTGGCGCAGCAGCCCCAGTTCCTGGCGCCCGGCCACCGCCGCCAGCGCATCGGGCGCGGCCTCTGCCAGATCCCCGGCCGGCGGACCCGCGAACATCCCTGCCCGGCGCCGCGCACCGCGGTTGTGGTCGCGGGCCAGGTTGCCGGCGACCGTGTACATGAAGCGCAGGATGTCGTCGACCTTGTCGCCCCGCTCCATCCGCAGCAAGCGCAGGAAGGTTTCCTGGGTCAGGTCGGCCGCGGCCTCGGGGTCGCCGGTGCGGCGGGCCACGAACGCCTCGACCCGCAGGCGATAGGCCTGGAAAACATCCGTCAGTCTGGCCGGCCAGGATGCCATCGCCGCTCGGGCACTCCCTGCCGCAGATCCGATTGAGACGGGCGGGTGTTATCACGACTGCGAAGCAGTCGCAACACCGCTTCCATGATGCAATGCAGCATCCGGTCTGCCGAGAGCCGCATTTCGCGCCGAATGCGACAGCAATACTGTCGCAGTTCGTGCAGAAACCCGCCGATCCGTGCGATTTCCGGCCGGCCGGTGCAGGCCGCGTTGATTGTGCGCCGCACCGATTTCCATCCTCGATTCCCTAAGGCGGCCGTCACCAGAAGCGGCGGCAAACGCGAGGAGGAGGCGCCCTTGATACCAGGATCATTCGTCTATCACCGGCCCGGCACCGTCCAGGAGGCGGTGGCCCTGCTGGCCGATCACGGCGACGATGCCCGGCCGCTGGCCGGCGGCCACAGCCTGATCCCGCTGATGAAGCTGCGCATGGCGGCGCCCGAACATCTGGTCGACCTGCGCGGCATCGGTGCGCTGAAGACCATCGCCGAGGACGGCGACAGCATCGTCATCGGCGCCGGGGTGACCCAGGCCCAGGCGATCGCGTCCGACCTGCTGGCCCGCCGCCTGCCGATCATCCGCGCCACGTCGCTGCTGATCGCCGATCCGCAGATCCGTTACCTCGGCACGCTGGGCGGCAACGTCGCCAACGGCGATCCCGGTAACGACATGCCGGCGGTGATGCAATGCCTGGGGGCCAGCTACGTCCTGCAGGGCGCCGACGGCACGCGCGAAATCGCCGCCGCCGATTTCTACCATGGTCCCTATGACACCGGGCTGGAAACCGGCGAATTGCTGACCGCGATCCGCATCCCCGCCCCGCCCGCCGGTCACGGCTGGGCCTATGAGAAGCTGAAGCGCAAGGTCGGCGACTATGCCACCGCCGCCGCCGCCGTCATCCTGACCATGGCCGGCGGCAAGGTCGCGACCTGTGCCATCGCCCTGACCAACCTGGCCCCGACCCCGCTGCTGGCCGCTGACGCCGCGGCGCTGGTCGTGGGCACGACCCTGGATCCGGCCACCGTCAAGGCGGCGGCCGATGCCGCCAAGGCGATCACCGACCCGGCCGGGGACGGCCGCGGCCCGCCCGCCTATCGCCGCGAGATGGCCGGGGTGATGGTCGCCCGCGCGCTGGCCCGCGCCGCCGACCGCGCCAGCAAGGGAGCCTGAACCATGACCGACCAGATCCCGGTCACCATGACCGTCAACGGCAAGCAGGTCAGGCGCTTCGTCGACCCGCGCCTGCTGCTGATCCATTTCCTGCGCGAGGATTTGAGCCTGACCGGCGCCCATATCGGCTGCGAGACCAGCCATTGCGGCGCCTGCACCGTCGATCTCGACGGCATGTCGGTCAAGTCCTGCACGATGTTCGCAGCCCAGGCCGACGGCGCCGCGATCACTACGATCGAAGGCATGGCCAATGCGGATGGCACGCTGTCGGTGCTGCAGGAAAGCTTCCGCCAGATGCACGGCCTGCAATGCGGGTACTGTACGCCCGGGATGATCATGCGGGCCAGCGTCCTGCTGCGCGAAAACCCCGATCCCAGCGACGACGAGGTGCGGGCCGGCATATCGGGCAATCTGTGCCGCTGTACCGGTTACCAGAACATCGTCAAGGCCGTGCGCCACGCCGCCGCCACCATCAATGGCCGGCCCCATCAGGAGGCAGCGGAATGAACGAGATGGCACCGACGCGCGAACAGCGCGAAGCCCGGCTGGAAGGCATGGGCTGCAAACGCAAGCGGGTCGAGGATGTCCGCTTCACCCAGGGCAAGGGCAACTACGTCGACGACCTGAAACTGCCCAACATGCTGCACGGCGATTTCGTGCGCTCGCAATACGGCCATGCCCGCATCAAGCGCATCGACACGACGGCCGCGCGCGCCCTGCCCGGCGTCATCGCGGTCTTGACCGCCGACGACCTGAAGCCGCTGGGGCTGCACTGGATGCCGACCCTGGCCGGCGACGTCCAGGCGGTGCTGGCCGACGGCAAGGTGCATTTCCAGAACCAGGAAATCGCCTTCGTCGTGGCCGAGAACCGCTACATCACCGACGACGCCATCCAGTTGGTCGAGGTCGAGTACGAGGAACTGCCCGTCCTGGTCGACCCGTTCAAGGCCATGGATGCCGACGCCCCCGAACTGCGGCCCGACCTGGCCGGCAAGACGGTCGGGGCGCACGGGCCGCGCAAGCACCACAACCACATCTTCGAATGGACGGTCGGCGACAAGTCCGCGACCGATGAAGCCTTCGCACGCGCCGACGTCACCATCAAGGAGATGATCTCCTATCACCGCGTCCATCCGTCGCCGCTGGAAACCTGCCAGTCCGTCGCCAGCTTCGACAAGATCAAGGGCGAGCTGACCGTTTACGGCACCTTCCAGGCGCCGCATGTCATCCGCACCGTCGCCTCGCTGTTGTCCAAGATCCCCGAACACAAGATCCACGTCGTCGCCCCCGATATCGGCGGCGGGTTCGGCAACAAGGTCGGCGCCTATTCGGGTTACATCTGCGCCATCGTCGCCACCATCGTCACCGGCCAGCCGGTGAAATGGGTCGAGGATCGCATCGAGAACCTGTCGACCACGTCGTTTGCCCGCGACTACCACATGACCACCGAGATCGCGGCCACGAAAGACGGCAAGGTCACCGGCCTGCGGGTCCATGTGCTGGCCGATCACGGTGCCTTCGATGCCTGCGCCGATCCGTCGAAATGGCCGGCCGGGTTCTTCAACATCGTCACCGGCTCCTATGACTTTCCCGTCGCCCATCTCGCGGTCGACGGCGTCTATACCAACAAGGCGCCTGGCGGCGTCGCCTATCGCTGTTCGTTCCGGGTGACCGAGGCGGCCTATTGCATCGAACGGGCGATGGACATCCTGGCCCAGAAACTGAACCTGGATCCGGCCGAGCTGCGCCTGCGCAATTTCGTCCGCCGCGAGCAGTTCCCCTACCAGTCGGCGCTGGGCTGGGAATACGATTCCGGCGATTACGACACGGCGATGCGCAAGGCGATGGCCGCGGTCGACTATGCCGGCCTGCGGGCCGAGCAGGCGCGCAAGCGCGAGGCGTTCCGCCGCGGCGAAACCCGCGAGATCATGGGCATCGGTGTCTCGTTCTTCACCGAGATCGTCGGGGCCGGGCCATCGAAGAATTGCGACATCCTGGGCGTCGCCATGTTCGATTCGGCCGAGATCCGCATTCACCCGACCGGATCGATCATCGCCCGCATGGGATCGAAGAGCCAGGGCCAGGGCCACGAAACCACCTGGGCCCAGATCATCGCGACCGAGCTGGGCATCCCCGCCGACGACATCATGATCGAGGAAGGCAACACCGACACCGCGCCCTATGGTCTGGGCACCTACGGCTCGCGCTCGACGCCCGTGACGGGTGCGGCGATCGCCATGGCCGCCCGCAAGATCAAGGCCAAGGCGCAGATGATCGCGGCCCATCTGCTGGAAGTGTCGGAATACGACCTGGAATGGGACATCGACGGCTTCCGCGTCAAGGGCAACCCGGAACGGTCCAAGACGATGAAGGAGATCGCCTGGACCGCCTACAACCGCCCGCCGCCGGGGCTGGAACCCGGGCTGGAAGCGGTGAACTACTACGACCCGCCCAACATGACCTATCCGTTCGGCGCCTATATCTGCGTGATGGACATCGATGTCGATACCGGCGTGGCCAAGACCCGGCGCTTCTACGCGCTGGACGATTGCGGCACCCGCATCAACCCGATGATCATCGAGGGCCAGGTGCATGGCGGGCTGACCGAGGCCTTTGCCATCGCCATGGGCCAGGAGATCCATTACGACGAACTGGGCAACGTCCACGGCGCCTCGTTCATGGATTTCTTCCTGCCGACGGCGGTCGAAACCCCGGTCTGGGAGACCGACTTCACCGTCACCCCGTCGCCCCATCACCCGATCGGGGCCAAGGGTGTCGGCGAAAGCCCGAATGTCGGCGGCGTGCCCGCGTTCTCGAACGCGGTCAACGACGCCTTCTCGTTCCTGGGGGCCACGCATATCCAGATGCCGCATGACGCCTGGCGTCTGTGGCAGGCGGCGCAAAACCTGGGGGCATGATGGCCGGCCCGGATCGCGCCGGGCTGACGCGTCGCCTTGCCGCCGTCGGTTATATCGCCGACGGCGGCTTAGGCACCGCGCTGGCCCTGATGGACATGCTGGGCCGCCCCCTGCTGCTGGAAGGCGAGGCAGGGGTCGGCAAGACCGAGGTGGCCAAGGCCCTGGCGGCCGTGCATGGGGCCGAACTGATCCGGCTGCAATGCCACGAGGGGCTGGACCGCGCCGACGCGCTGTACGAATGGAATTACCAGCGCCAGTTGCTGGCCATAAAGGCCCGCGAAGGCGCCGACGCCGACGCCGACGCGGTCGAGGCCCATGTCTTCTCGGAACGTTATCTGCTGGAACGGCCGCTGCTGGCCGCGATCCGGCGCGAGACCAGCCCCGTGCTGCTGATCGACGAGGTCGACCGGGCCGATGCCGAATTCGAAGCCTTCCTGCTCGAGGTGCTGTCGGACTTCCAGGTTTCGATCCCCGAGCTTGGCACGATCAAGGCGCGGTCGATCCCGCGGGTCGTGCTGACCTCGAACGGCACGCGCGAATTGTCCGACGCCTTGCGCCGGCGCTGCCTTTATCACGCGCTGGACTTTCCCGATGTCGACCGCGAGGCCGCGATCCTGCGCGCCCGCCTGCCCGACATCGACATCGCCCTGGCCCAGCAGGTGGCGGGGCTGGTCGCCGCCATCCGCAAGGAGGACCTGGCCAAGCTGCCCGGGGTCGCCGAAACGCTGGACTGGGCCGCGGCGCTGATGGGGCTGGGCGTCGGGCGACTGGATGCCGATCGCGAGGCGGTGTTCGAGACGCTGTCCTGCATCGTCAAGACGCGCCAGGATCGGGGGCGCCTGCCGCGCGAGGTGCTGGACCGCCTGATCGGCGGGGTGGCCTGAGATGGACGAGGCCGCCGCCGCGATCCGCCCCCGCCTGGCCGGTTTCCTGCGCACGCTGCGGATCAATGGTTTCCGCGTCGGCCTGGCCGAGAGCCGCGATGCGCTGCGCATCCTGGCCGCGCCCTCGTTCCGCCGGGCCGTAACGGTCAAGCCGGCGCTGCGCGCGCTGTGCTGCGGCGGGGCCGACGACTGGCGCGCCTTCGACGACCTGTTCGATGCGTTCTGGACCGGCCGCGGGGTCAAGACCCGCGTCGCGGTCAGCCGCGCCGGGACACAGGCCAACCAGCGCACGATCCGCACGATGGCCGAGGCCGGCGGGGCGCCGGGCCTGGCCGAGGCGACGGGGGGCACGGCCGAGGCCGCCCCCCAGGGGCGCCGCGCCGGCGCCAGCCGGTTCGAAAACCTGACCCATACCGATTTCCGCCACATCGCCGACCCCGAGGCGCTGGCGCGTGCCCACGACCTGGCCGAACGCCTGGCGCGGTCGATGCGCGCCCGGCTGTCCCGCCGCCGACGCAACAGCCGGCATGGTCGCCAGCTCGACCTGCGCCGCACGATCCGCGCCAGCCTGGGCACCGGCGGCCTGCCGCTGGACCTGGTGCATCGCCGGCGCCGCCGGCCGCCCTTGCGGCTGGTCGTGCTGCTCGACGCCTCGGGCTCGATGAGCCTTTACACCTCGGTCTTCGTGCGGTTCGTGCATGGCATCCTCGACCATTTCGGCGAGGCCGAGGCATTCCTGTTCCACACCCGACTGGTCCATGTCTCGGCCGCATTGCGCGAAAAGGATGCGGGCCGCGCGCTGGACCGGCTGGGGCTGATGGCCGAGGGGGTCGGCGGCGGCACCCGCATCGGCGACGCCCTGGCCGATTTCAACCGCCACCATGCCGCCCGCGTGATCAATTCGCGGACCTGCGTGATGATCCTGTCCGATGGCTACGACACCGGCACGCCGGAACGGCTCGGCGCCGAGATGGCGGCATTGCGCCGCCGCTGTCGCCGCATCGTCTGGCTGAACCCGCTGCTGGGCTGGGAAGGGTACGAGCCGCTGGCCCGCGGAATGGCCGCCGCCCTGCCCCATGTCGACCTGTTCGCCGCGGCCCATGACCTGGACAGTCTCGGCGCCCTCGAACCCTATCTCGCCCGTCTTTAGAAGGGGATGGCGATGCACGCGTTACCCGACATGCTCGACCTGATCGCCCGGCTGAAGGCCGGCGGCGAGGCCTTCGCGCTGGCCACCGTCGTCCGCACCGTGTCGGTCACCGCGGCCAAGGCCGGGGCCAAGGCGGTGATCCGCCCCGACGGCACGATCACCGAGGGCTGGATCGGCGGCGGCTGCGCCCGATCGGCGGTGCTGCGCGCCGCCCGCGATGCCCTGGCCGACGGTCAGCCGCGGCTGGTGTCGATCCAGCCCCAGGACCTGCTGGCCGAAAAAGGCATCCGTCCGGGCGACGAGCGCGAGGGCGTGCGGTTCGCACGCAACATGTGCCCGAGCCAGGGCAGCATGGACGTCTTCGTCGAACCGATGCTGCCCCGCCCGCGCCTGGTGGTGCTGGGCGCCAGCCCGGTGGCCGTGGCCCTGGCCGAGCTGGGGCCCAGGTTCGGGTATCACGTCACGGTCTGCGCCACGGCCGAGGAACAGCCCCGTTTCGCCGAGCCCGACCGGCGGATCGAGGGTTATGCCCTGCCCGTCGCGGCCGATGGCGCGCGCTTCCTGGTCGTCGCCACCCAGGGGCGCGGGGACGAGGCGGCATTGAAGGCCGCGGTGTCGGTGGATGCCGAACATATTGCTTTCGTCGGCAGCCGGCGCAAGATGGCGGCGCTGCGCGCGGCCCTGACCGAGGACGGGATCGGGGCCGAGCGTATCGATCGCGTCAAGGGGCCCGCCGGCCTCGACCTCGGCGCGATCACGCCGGACGAGATCGCCCTTTCCATCCTGGCCGAGATCCTGCAGATCCGCCGCCGGGACCAACGCCTGCCCGCCAACACCTGATTTCAAGGACAGCCAGCAATGCAGATGTCGGATAGCCGCCTGATTCCCGCACCCCGCGACGTGGTCTGGGCGGCCCTGAACGACCCGGAAATCCTCAAGCGTGCCATTCCCGGCTGCGAATCCCTTGACATGGCGTCGCCGACCGAGATGACGGCGACCATCAAGCTGAAGATCGGCCCGATCAAGGCGACCTTCACCGGCAAGGTCACGCTGTCCGACCTGGACCCGCCGAACGGCTATCGCATTTCCGGCGAGGGGTCGGGCGGTGTGGCCGGTTTCGCCAAGGGCGGCGCCTCGGTCAAGCTGACCGACGAGGACGAGGGCACGCGGCTGGCCTATGAGGTCGATGCCCAGATCGGCGGCAAGCTGGCCCAGCTCGGCGCCCGGTTGATCGATTCGACGGCGACCAAGCTGGCCGGCGAATTCTTCGACAATTTTGCCGCCGCCCTGTCGCCGCCGGCCGAAGAAGGCGCCGAGGCCGCGACGCCGGAAGAAAAGAAAAGCTGGTACAAGGGCCTGTTCTCGAAGGGCGCCACGACGGCCGTGCTGGCGCTGGCC
>Ga0206117_100996_pt1 | contig 18194 bp, 16 predicted proteins | sample 3A5Ametagenome_FD_177997 | JGI IMG/M metagenome (GOLD analysis project Ga0206117, IMG submission 177997) | Enriched microbial communities from leaf-cutter ant dump, University of Wisconsin, Madison, United States - 3A5A | ecosystem: Environmental > Terrestrial > Nest > Insects nest > Nest dump... | reverse complement strand
GTCCAGCTTCTGCACGCGGCTGCCGGCCTTGCCCACTTCCCAGGCGATCTTGTCGACGCCGTTCTCGGTCCACAGGCCGGTCCTGAAGCCGTACTTCGCCAGGCCCTGCACGGTTTCGGGCAGCTGCTTGTAGCCGCAGCCGTAGCCGTCGTTGGGCAGGATCCAGCCACCGGGCATGTCGTGTTCGCGGTACTGGCGGGCGACGCTGTCGATCACGTCCGGCGTGGTGCCGGTGGGGCCGTCGCTCCAGCCTTCGGGCACGCTGCCGGGCTTCTTGACGTTGTCGCCGTCGTTGTAGCAATCGGCATCGCCGTAGGACAGCGCCCAGCGCGCGACCATGTTCGGGCGGCCGGTCAGCTGCGTATAGCGCTCGATCAGCTTCGGCAGGTCGGCACCGACGAAGTAGTAGGCATCGAAGCGGTCCTCGCGGTGCAGCAGCGTGGCCTGGTCGGGCTGGCGCAGGTCGTAGCTGCCGTCGCTCCACGTATTGCGCAGCATGCCCCAGCCGCGCGAGCTGAGCAGCATCGGCGCCGGGCTCGGGCGGTCGCCCTCCTCCCAGCCGCCGGAATAGGAAATCTCCAGCTCGCGGCCCTTGAACTGGTAGCGGCCGTTCTGCTGGCCGCCACCGAAGAAGGCCTCGTCGGCCTGCGAGGACAGCACCTGCACGCTCTGCGCCGCATCCAGGTCCAGTGGCTGCAGTTCCTGCCACAGCGCGGTGGGCTGGCCACCTTCCATGCGTTCCAGGCGCAGGCGCAGCGGCTGGCGCTGCACGTGCAGCACCAGCGCGTCGGTGCGCACGCGGATCTCCTGCGCGTCCTCTTCCAGCTGCGCCTGCACGTCGGCCCGCGGTTGCGGCAGCACGATGGGCGCGGCCTTGTCGCCGGCACCGCTCAGCCGGCCCTTGCGCCCGGCCTGCACGCGCACGATGTCGGCGGCGGGCAGTTCGATGCGGATGCGCGCGCCGGTGTCGGTGAGCAGGTCCCAGCCGCGCACGCCATCGCGGCCGTCGCCGGCGCTGACCGAGCGCAGGTTGCCCACCGGCTCGGCATGCAGCGGCAGCGCCGGCAGCAGCAGGACGGAAAGCAGCGCCACCGGCAGTGGCAGACGACGTACGCGGTTGTGCACCTTGCTCCCCAGGCCCAGGCGGGCATTCGATGGCGGTTGCGCCGACTCTAGGGCAGCATTTCGAAAGATGTCAACAAAATGAAAGCAAAAGACAAGAATTTTTAGATGAATCGAAAGTTTGTGCAAAGCACCACTTTCCTTATCGCCTCCCGCAGCGTGAATGCGCCATGCGAAAGCAACCACCCGCCGACCTTTCGATTCGCCATGACGCGCCTGCGGATACGGAGTCACGAAAGATTTCTTTCTTTTTTCTTTCGATGTTTGACATTTCGAAAGAAAAAGCAGATCGTGCGCAGGCCCAACAGGAACCAAGAATGGACGCCACCCCGCTTACCGATCCGTCCGCCTGGCAGCGCCTGGGCGGAGCCGATACCGCCGCCGAAATCGCCCAGCAGCCGGCGTTGTGGGAAACCCTGGCCGCCGGCCTGGAGCGCGACCAGGAACGCCTGCAGGCCTTCCTCGGCCAGCGCCTGTCCGATCCGGCGCAGCGGGTGCTGTTCACCGGCGCCGGCAGCTCCGGTTTCATCGCCGAGATGGTCGCCGACCACATCAATGCGCAGTGGCCCGCCGAAGTGCGCGCGGTGCACACCACCAGCCTGCTGACCCACCCGGCGCTGTACCTGCAGCGCGAGCGCCCGACCCTGCTGGTGTCCTTCGGCCGCAGCGGCTCGAGCCCGGAAAGCGTGGCCGCGGTCGAGCGCGTGCGCGCCGACGTGGACGACGCGCGTTTCCTGGACATCACCTGCAACGCCGACGGCGAGCTGGCGCGCCGCGGCGCAGGCCGCGAGGACACCTGCACCCTGCTGATGCCGGCGGCCAGCTGCGACCGCGCCTTCGCCATGACCAGCAGCCTGAGCTGCATGCTGCTCGCTGCGCTGGCGTTGTTCGACCGCGCGCCGTGGAGCGAACGCGGCGCGCGCATCGGCCAGGTCGCCGCGCTGGCGCGGCAGGGACTGGAGCGCTGGGACGCGCCGGTGGCCGCGCTGGCCGCGCAGCCGTTCGACCGGGTGATCTACCTGGCCAGCGGCCCGCTGGAAGCGCTGGCGCGCGAAGCCGCGCTGAAGGTGCTGGAACTCACCGCCGGCCGCGTACTGGCGATGGCCAACACGCCGCTGGGCTTCCGCCACGGTCCCAAGTCCACGCTCGACCCGCGCACCCTGGTGGTGATGCTGCGCAGCGTGCAGCCGCTGGCGCGCCGCTACGAACAGGACCTGCTGGACGAACTGCGCGGCGACGGCGTGGCCGGCAAGGTGCTGTCGCTCGGCCCGCATTCGGACATCGGCGCCGGCAACGATTTCACCCTGCCGGTGCCGGCCCTGCCCGACGCCTGGCTGGCGCCGGCCTGGCTGCCCTTCGCCCAGCTCTACGCGCTGCGCCGCTCGGCCGCGCTGGGGCTGACGCCGGACAATCCGTTCCCCGACGGCACCGTCAACCGCGTGGTCAAGGGCGTCACCATCCACCATGGCTGAGTCCACCGCCACCTGCTACGGCATCGACATCGGCGGCACCAAGATCGAACTGGTGGCCTGCAACGCGGCCCTGCAGGTGACCTGGCGCAAACGCATCGCCACGCCGCAGGGCGACTACGCCGGCTTCCTGCAGGCGGTCGAAACCCTGGTCGCCGACGCCGATGCATCGCTGGGACAGACCGCGCACGCCGTCGGCATCGCCCTGCCCGGCGTGCGCGACCGCCGCAGCGGCCGCCAGCTCAGCGCCAACGTGCCGGCGCTCACCGGCCAGTGCGTGGCGCAGGACCTGCAGGCGCGCCTGCAGCGGCCGCTGCATTTCGGCAACGACCTGCAGTGCTTCGCCCTGTCCGAAGCGCACGGCGGCGCCGCCGACGGCTACGCCAGCATGTTCGGCGCGATCCTCGGCACCGGCGCCGGTGGCGGCTACTGCGTGCAGGGCCGGCTGATCGGCGGCTTCAACGGCCTGGCCGGCGAATGGGGCCACTGGAGCGTGCCGGCCAACCTGCTGCAGCGCCACGGCCTGCCGCTGCTGGACTGCGGCTGCGGCCTGTGCGGCTGCGTGGAGCGCTATGTCTCCGGCAGCGGCGTGGCGATGATCGAACGCCACCTGGGCGGCAGCGCCGCCAACGCCAGCGACGTGATTGCCCTGGCCGAGGCCGGCGATGCGCGCGCGCGGCAGGCGCTGGACATCCACCGCGACCTGCTTGGCCACAGCTTCGCGGCGCTGATCCTGGCGCTGGACCCGCACGTGATCGTGCTCGGTGGCGGCCTGTCGCAGCATGCGCCGCTGTACGAACAGCTGCCGGCAGCGATCGCCACGCATCTGTTCGCCGGCGTGCAGGTACCGCCGATCGTGCCGCCCCGCTTCGGCGATGCCGGCGGCGCGCGCGGCGCCGCCCTGCTCGCCTGCCAACCCGCCTTTTCCTGATCCCGGGAGTCCGTCCATGTCCCCGCTGCAATCCATGCTCGCCGAGCATCGCGCCGGCCACAACGTCGGCCTGTACAGCGTCTGCTGCAGCAACGAACAGGTGCTGCGCGCGGCCATGCACGTGGCCGCGCGCCACGGCACCGTGCTGCTGGTCGAAGCCACCTCCAACCAGGTCGACCAGTTCGGCGGCTACACCGGCATGACCCCGCCGCAGTACCGCGACTACGTAAATACGCTGGCCGACGAGGAAGGCTTCCCGCGCGGACGGCTGGTGCTCGGCGGCGACCACCTCGGCCCCAATGCCTGGCAGAAGCAGCCGGCCGCCGAGGCGATGGCGCACGCGCGCGTGCTGATCGAAGCCTATGTCGCCGCCGGTTTCCACAAGATCCACCTGGACTGCAGCATGTCCTGCGCCGACGACCCGGTGCCGCTGCCCGATGCCATCGTCGCCGCGCGTTCGGCCGAGCTGGCCGAAATCGCCGAGCGCACCGCCGCCGCGAACGGCCTGCCGCCGCCGGTCTACGTGATCGGCACCGAAGTGCCGGTGCCCGGCGGCGAAGCCTCGCTGGAGGCCGGGCTGGCGGTGACCACGCCGGCCGCGGCCGCGCAGACGCTGGAGATCCACCGCCAGGCCTTCGACACGCCGCAGTTGCACGATGCGTGGCAGCGCGTGATCGCCATGGTGGTGCAGCCGGGCGTGGATTTCGACCACAGCAGCGTGCACGACTACGACCCGGCCGCCGCCGGCGAGCTGGCCGATTTCCTCGAGCGGCAGCCGCGCATCGTGTTCGAGGCGCACTCCACCGACTACCAGCGCGAGAGCGGCCTGCACGCGCTGGTGCGCGACCACTTCGCCATCCTCAAGGTCGGCCCGGCGGCGACTTTCGCCTACCGCGAGGCGCTGTTCGCGCTGGCCGCGATCGAAGCCGAACTGCTGCCGGCCGCGCAGTGCTCGCGCCTGCCGCAGGTGCTGGAAGAGGTGATGCTGGCGCAGCCGAAATACTGGCAGGCGCACTACCACGGCGACGAAGCCACGCTGCGCCTGCTGCGCGCCTTCGCCTTCAGCGACCGCTGCCGCTACTACTGGGGCGAGCCGGCGCTGCTGGACGCGGTGCGCACGCTGTTCGCCAACCTGGAAACGCACGCGCCGCCGCTGGTGCTGCTCAGCCAGTACCTGCCGGAGCAGTTCCGCGCCGTGCGCGAAGGCACGCTGGCGAACACGCCCGGCGCGCTGGTGCGGCACCGCATCGGCCTGTGCCTGGACGAATACGCGCGCGCCTGTTCGGCCAATACCGCCGGCATACGCAAGCACAACGAAAGTTCCGCCCACCCGGACCTTGCGAACGGCTAAGCTCGACCTTTCACGGAGCAAGCACGAGATGGCCATGCGCAACACCCGTTCCCGCCGGCAGCAGATCCTGCAGCAGCTGATCGAGCAGGGCTCGGTGCAGGTCGCCGAACTGGTCGGGCGTTACGGCGTGTCGGCGGTGACCATCCGCACCGACCTGGGCCATTTCGAGGAACAGGGCCTGGCCACGCGCACCCACGGCGGCGCCACCCTGGTGCGCACGCCGCCGCAGGAACAGGACATCCACGAAAAGGACGCGCTGAACCTGCCGCTGAAGGAGTCCATCGGCGCGCGCGCCGCACAGCTGGTGCAGCCCGGCGACAACATCATCATCGACTCCGGCTCGACCACGATGACCCTGGCCCGCCACCTGCGCGGGCACCGCGACGTGACGGTGATGACCAACGGCCTGAACATCGCCTGGGAGCTGGCCAACGCGCCGGGCGTGAACGTGCTGCTCACCGGCGGACAGCTGCGCAAGCAGTCGCTGTCGCTGCAGGGCAGCCAGGCCGAGGCCAGCCTCAACCCCTACAGCTTCGACACCCTGTTCCTGGGCGTGGACGGCCTGGACCTGCAGTTCGGCCTGACCACCCACGACGAGGCCGAGGCGCGCCTGAACCATCGCATGGTCGAACGCGCGCGGCGCATCGTGGTACTGACCGACACCTCCAAGTTCGGCCGCGTCAGCCTGCACCGCATCGCCTACCTGGACCAGATCCACGCGGTGATCACCGATGCCGGCATCGACGAGGCCACGCGCGAGGGACTGCAGCGCCGCGGCATCGAAGTGGTCGTCGCCGAACCAACGGCCTGAGCCGTACGCAAAGCCCCTCTCCCCACGGGAGAGGGGTTGGGGTGAGGGCCGCCTCATCGCCCCTGCGGGACGCCTGCCTCCTGCACGTCCCGCACCTCGCCCTCCGGCGGCTTCGCCATGCGGTCTGGCAGCCCCTGCCAGGGGGCAGGCGGGCGGCGTGATGTGCCGCTCCTTTCCTCCGGGAGCAATGGCGATGGCAGCGTGGGCGGGCACGCACCAGGAACAGGCATTGATCGCCAGCCCGCTGCGGCGAAGAGCCAAAACGCAAACGGCCGCCCGAAGGCGGCCGTTGCTGCGACAGGCGCGAAGCCTGCGGCGGGATTACTCGGCGGACTTGGCGGCCTGGCGGGCAGCCTTGGCCTGCGCAGCGGCGGCCAGGTCTTCCTTGATGCGGGCAGCCTTGCCTTCCAGGCCACGCAGGTAGTACAGCTTGCCGGCGCGGACCTTGCCGCGGCGCTTGACTTCGACCGAGTCGATCAGCGCGCTGTGGGTCTGGAACACGCGCTCCACGCCGTAGCCATGCGAGATCTTGCGCACGGTGAACGAGGAGTTCAGGCCGGCGTTCTTGGTGCCGATCACGACGCCTTCGTAGGCCTGCACACGCTCGCGGTTGCCTTCCTTGACCTTGACGTTGACGACGACGGTGTCGCCCTGGCTGAACTTCGGCAGTTCGCGGGTGATCTGGGCGGATTCGAAGTCCGCGACGATGGATTTGTTCAGCTTGCTCATGATTGCACCGATGTATTCGGGGTGGGCGTGTCGATTCGACAGCGGGGTCTCATGCAGTCACCGGATTGCGCTGCACGTTTGTTGTAGTTGAAACCGCGGCCGCCGGTCAGGCAGCAGCAAGCCGCGCATTATAGATGAGCTTCCGGCGATGCGCCAGCCGCATCTGCTGCGGGGGCCGGGCTGGCCTGCGCCGGCCTTGGCCGGGAAAGCCTCATGCGGGGCGAGCCCCACGCCTACGCCAGTTTCCCGCGGGCCTCGTCCAGCAGCCGGCGGTCGGCCTTGTCCAGGCTGGCTTCGTCCAGCAGGTCGGGCCGGCGCAGGGCCGTGCGCAGCAGCGACTGCTGCCGGCGCCAGCGCGCGATCGCGGCATGGTTGCCCGAGCGCAGCACTTCCGGCACCTCGCCCAGCGTGTGGCTGGCCGGCTGGCTGTAGTGCGGGCAGTCGAGCAGGCCGTCGCCTTCGAAACTGTCCTGCACCGCCGATTCGGCGTCGTTGAGCGCGCCTTCCTGCAGGCGGGTGACCGCGTCGACGATCACCGCCGCGCCCAGCTCGCCGCCGGACAGCACGTAATCGCCGATGGAGATTTCCTCGTCCACCTCGGCGGCGAGGAAACGCTCGTCCACGCCCTCGTAGCGGCCGCACAGCAGGATCATGCGCGGCAGCGCGGCCAGCTCGCGCACCCTGGCCTGGGTCAGCGGCCGGCCCTGCGGGCTGAGGTAGATCAGCGGCGCCGGGGTCGGGTCGGCGGCGCGCGCGGCGGCCAGCGCCGCGCGCAGCGGCTCGATCAGCATCACCATGCCCGGGCCGCCGCCGAACGGGCGGTCGTCCACGCGGCGGTAGTTGCCCTCGGCGTGGTCGCGCGGGTTCCAGCCGTGCAGCTCGAGCAGGCCGCGCTCCTGCGCGCGGCCCACCACGCCCAGCGCGGCGGACTGCGCGATGAACTCGGGGAACAGGGTGATGACGTCGATGCGCATCGGGATCAGAACTCCGGATCCCAGTCGACCACGATCAGGTTGGCGTCGAAATCGACCGACTTGACGAAGTCGCCCATCACGAACGGCACCATGCGCTCGCGGTCGCCGCGCACCACCAGCACGTCGTTGGCGCCGGTATTGAACAGGTGCGAGGCGCGGCCCAGCTTCACCCCGTCCACGGTCTGCACGTCCAGGCCTTCCAGGTCGACCCAGTAGTACTCGTCCGGCTTCGGCGGCGGCAGCGCGCTGCGCGCGATGTAGATCTCGGTACCGCGCATGGCCTCGACCACGTTGCGGTCGTCCACGCCGGGGAAGGTCGCCACCAGCGTCTTGCCGGCCTCGCGGCCGCGCACGCCGCTGATCTGCGACTCCTGCCCGGACGGGCTGCGCAGGATCCAGGGTTGATAGTTGAAGATGGCCAGCCGCGGCTCGGTCCAGGACTCGAGCTTGAGCTCGCCGCGCACACCAAAAGCGCCGGTCACCCTGCCCAGCAGGATCCGGCGCTCGGAATCTTTCTTCATGAAGCAGTCGGGCCGCGCTTGCGCGCGGCCCGCCAGGATCAGGCCGCTGCGGCCTGGGCCTTGGTCGCTTCCTTGTACAGGTTGCGAACCTTGTCGGTCAGCTGGGCGCCGTTGGCGACCCACTTGTCGACCGCGGCGATGTCCAGCACCACGCGCTGCTCGGCGCCCTGGGCGACCGGGTTGTAGTAGCCGACGCGCTCGATGTTGCGGCCGTCGCGGGCGCTGCGGACGTCGGTGACGATGATGTGGTAGAACGGACGCTTCTTGGCGCCGCCGCGGGTCAGTCGGATCTTGACCATGGTGGTTTTTCCTTTGTTGCCCAGTCGCCAGGATGGCGCGGTAAGCCGGCGATTATAGCCGCGCCCCTGCCCCATTCCAAGCCCGCCCCCTGCCCTGCCTGAACAGGCCGCGTCAGAGCGGCTGCCAGGGCTCCTGCGCCAGCGCCTGCCGCAAGCGTTCCAGCAGCGCCTGCGAGTCGGCGAACCGGCAGTCGCCGATGCGCGCCAGCGGCCACAGCCCGGTGGCATTGCAGGCCACCGCCCCGGAGCAGCCCGGCAGGACATCCAGCGGAACTTCCCGCCACGCCTGCGCCCGCCCCAGCCGCTCCAGCCCGGCGATGAGCAGTTGTTCGGCGGTGCCGCGCAGCGCCTGCGCCTGCGGCCACAGCACCTCGTCTCCGGCCAGGAAGGCGAGGTTCCAGGTACTGCCCTCGCTCACCCGCCCGGCCGCATCGACGAACACGGCATCGTCGAAGCCCTGGCGCAGGGCCAGGCGCCGGTGCTGGAACAGCGGGAAGGTGCCGACATGCTTGAGCTGCGGCAGCTCGCGCTGGTAGCGCACCGGCAATACCGCCCGGGCGTCGGCGGGCGCCGTGGCCGGCGCGGCGACGGCCACCAGCACGTCCACCGGCACCGCGCGCAGCGGCTGGCGGAAGTCGAAGGCGCGCGAGAACACGGTGATGCGCAGCGAGGCGTCCGTCATGCCGCTGCGTTCCAGCGCCCGCCGCAGCCAGCCCAGCAATTGCGCTTCGTCCAGTTCCGCGTCGAACAGTTCGCGCGTGCCCTGCTGCAGGCGCCGCATGTGCAGCGCCCAGCCCTGCACCGTGCCGCCGCGCACCTGCAGCGAGGTGAAATGTCCGTAATTGACCAGGGCCGCGCCCACCAGCGCCGCCTCGACCGGCTCGCCGTTGCAGGACAGCAGGTTCACAGCAGCGCCTGCGCCTGCCGCCATAACGCCCGCACCACGGCGGCGGCGGGGCCGCGCCGCGCCATCCAGGCCGATTGCCCGGCCCAGGCCTGCATCGCGTCCAGGCGGTTGTCGGCCTGCGCCTGCCGGCGCATCGCGGCGGTGAGGCCACGCTGCACCGGATACGGTTGCGGACGCGGCGCATCGGCGGCCTCGGCGGCGCGCACGTAGGCGGTGTCCAGCGCGCGGCCCAGGCGGCCGCTGAAAGCGCGGGTGGCGCGGGTCTGTTCCGGCTCCGTCGCAGGCAGCGCCTGCTTCCAGGCGTCGGGGATCGTGGATTCGTCGGTGGCCAGGAAGGCCGTGCCCACCTGCACCGCGCTGGCGCCCAGCACCAGCGCCGCGGCCACGCCACGGCCGTCGCCGATGCCGCCGGCGGCGATCACCGGCACCTCGAGCCGGTCGGCCAGGCGCGGCAGCAGGGCGAACAGGCCGCTCATCTGCGCTTCGGCGCGCCCGGCCTCGAACGCGCCGCGATGGCCGCCGGCCTCCATGCCCTGCGCGACCACCGCGTCGGCACCGGCCGCCTGCGCCCGCAGCGCCTCGTCCAGCGTGGTGGCGCAGGCGAACCAGGCGATGCCGGCGGCCTTCAGGCGTTGTGCCTGCGCCGCGGAAAACACGCCCATGATGGTCGAGGCCACCGCCGGCCGCGCCGCGACCAGGGCATCGAACTGCGCGTCGAAATCGGCCGGCCCGGCATCGCCGGCGCTGGCCGGTACCGCCGGCCCCCAGCGTTCGAGGAAGGCGCGGCTCGCCGCTTCGGCCACGGCATCGCGCGCCGGCGCCGGGTCGGGCACCCACACGTTGACCTGGGCCGGGCCGTGCGACTGCCGGCGGAAGTCGTCCATCCACTGCCCGATCTGTTCCGGCGTGGACAGCACCGCGCCCATCGCGCCCATGCCGCCGGCATTGGCGACGGCCGCCGACAGGGCCACCGGGCAGGCGCCGGCCATCGGCGCCAGCAGGAGCGGAAGTTCGATGCCGAACCGCTGGCAGAAGCGGTCCGCGCGTTGCCGGATGTCCGGGTTCATGCCGCACTCCAATCGGGAGCCGCCATCATCGCCGAGCCGTCCGGCGGCGCCAATGCCGGTCGCCGCTCACCCCAGGTCCCGCGGCACGGGCATCGGCATCCGGTACCAGTCCTCGACCCGGCCATCGCGCAGGTCGAAATCGCGCAGCGCCTGCGGGCGCTGCAGGAAGGCGCCCCACAGCCGCAGGTCGACGAAATCCGTGGCCGGGCGGCCGCGCCATTCGGGCGGGCCGTGCAGTTCCAGTTCCAGGCAGTGGAAGCCGTCGGCGCCACAGGTGAGCGCATCGCGGCCATCCACCGCGCCGCCGTCATGCAGGGATGGCCCGCGCACGAAGGCGTACAGACGCAGGCGGGCGTCGGTGAAGCCGGTCGCGCCGTCGTCGCGCGGCAGCGGACGGTCGAGTTCGCCGGCCCGCCAGGCCTGTTCCAGCACCAGCACGTCGCCCTGGCTCAGCTGCAGGTACCAGCGGTGCAGGTGCCGGTACTGCGCCAGCCAGTCGCTGGCAGGGTCGCCCACGCCCGACACGTCCCACGCATCGGCGGCGCTGGCGAACAGCAGGCAGGCGCCGTGCGGCACCTCGCGGACCGTGTGCGATGGCAGGCGCGCATGCGTCTGCAGCGGGCGCTCGCCTTCGATCCGTACCACCACGGCGCCATCTGCATCGTGCCCGTAACGACAGCCCGCGCCGTGCGCCGGCTCCAGCGGCAGCGAGAGCGCATCCGGCGTGGGCACCGCCAGCCAGATGCCGATGCTGCCGGCGGCCGCGGGCGCGCCCGGCGCGTCCTGGCCGATGCCCAGCGAATGCACGCCGGTACGCTCGATGGCAATACGGGTCTCGTCCACGCCGCCCACGTCGAACCAGCGCCGTGCGCCCTGTTCCGGCGCGCACAGGTCGCAGGGCCAGCGCGCCGGCGCACGGCCCTCGTCAGGTGTATCGGGATGGAAGCGCAGCAGCAGCACGTCGCCCGCGCGCAGGAACATCTCGTGCGTGGCGCAGATGTCCGCGCGCGGGTAGCGCTCGGTGTGGAACGGCGCCAGATCGACGACATGGCGGCGCCATTCGCGCCCGGCCGGAGCCGACGCCGGCATCGCGGTGGCGCGCGGCACCGGGCTATGCAGGGGCGCCAATGTGGCGCTCGTGGTGATGGAGGACTCGTGCCCTACCTGTGCCGCGGCCGGGCCGGTACGCCGCCGCCGGAACAGGGCATCGACCAGCCCTGCGGCCAGCACCAGCGCGACCCACAGCACCAGCGTGGCCGGCAGCACCGCCCAGCCCGACGCCAGCCGCAGGGCCAGCACCAGCGCCAGGCCCAGGAGGACGGCATGCTGGCCCGGCGACCAGGACACGGGTTGGTTTCCCCGGTCGCTCGAAGGGCTCAGCGGAACGGCAGACCGCCCTTGCCGCCCATGGCGCCGAGCATGCCCTTCATGTTGCGCATCATGCCCTTCATGCCGCCGCCGGACAGCTTGCCCATCATCTTTTCCATCTGCATGTACTGCTTCATCAGCTTGTTGACGTCGGCCGGCTGGGTACCCGAGCCGCGCGCGATGCGGGCGCGGCGCGAGCCGTTGAGCAGGCCCGGATTGCGGCGTTCCTTTTTGGTCATCGAATTGATGATGGCGATCATGCGCGGCACTTCCCTGCTCTGCTGCACCTGCTGCTTGAGGTGCTCGGGGATCTGCCCCAGGCCCGGCAGCTTGTCCATCAGGCCGCCGATGCCGCCCATGTTCTGCATCTGCTCGAGCTGGTCGCGCATGTCGTTGAGGTCGAACTTCTTGCCCTTGGCGACCTTCTCGGCCAGCTTCTGCGCCTTGTCCTTGTCGACCTGCTGCTCGACCTGCTCCACCAGCGACAGCACGTCGCCCATGTCCAGGATGCGGCTGGCCACGCGCTCGGGATGGAACACGTCCAGGCCGTCGACCTTCTCGCCGGTACCGGTGAACTTGATCGGCTTGCCGGTGACGTAGCGCACGCTCAGCGCGGCGCCGCCGCGGGCGTCGCCGTCGGTCTTGGTCAGCACCACGCCGGTCAGCGGCAGCGCCTCGCCGAAGGCCCTGGCGGTGTTGGCCGCGTCCTGGCCGGTCATCGAATCGACCACGAACAGGGTTTCGGCCGGGTTGACCGCCGTGTGCAGGGCCTTGATCTCGGCCATCATCGCTTCGTCGATGGCCAGGCGGCCGGCGGTATCGACGATCAGCACGTCGGCGAACGATTTGCGCGCGTCGTCGATGGCGGCGCGCACGATGTCCACCGGCTTCTGCTCGGCGGCGGACGGGAAGAACAGCACGCCGACCTGTTCGGCCAAGGTCTTCAGCTGCTCGATCGCGGCCGGGCGGTAGACGTCGGCGCTGACCACCATCACCTTCTTCTTGCGCTTTTCCTTCAGGTGCTTGGCCAGCTTGCCGACCGTGGTGGTCTTGCCGGCGCCCTGCAGGCCCGCCATCAGGATGATCGCCGGCGCCGGCACGTTGAGGTTCAGGTCGGTGGCCTGCGAACCCATCACCGCGGTCAGCTCGTCGCGCACCACCTTGATCAGCGCCTGGCCCGGGGTCAGCGACTTGAGTACTTCCTGGCCGACCGCGCGCACCTTGATCTTCTCGATCAGCGCCTGCACCACCGGCAGCGCGACGTCGGCCTCCAGCAGCGCGATGCGCACCTCGCGGGTCGCCTCGCGGATGTTCTCCTCGGTCAGGCGGCCGCGGCCGCGCAGGCGCTCGATGGTGCCGGAAAGGCGCTGGGTCAGGGACTCGAACATGCGGTGCAACCTGCGGGAACGTTGGCAAAGAGGCCAAATTATAGCGGCCGCCGGCGCGCGCCGCCGCCTTGGCGCCACGCGCATCGCCAGCGACGGGCGCGTGTGCGAAACTGTGGCGATGACAATCGTTCTCATCGCCGTCGCGCTCTACCTGCTGTCCACCGGGCTGCTCGTCCATGGCCTGGCGGCCGAGCGCGCCGCGGGCGCACGCCGATGGCTGTGGCCGGCTGCCGGCGCGGTCGTGCTGCACGGCAGCTACCACCTGATGGTGGCGATGCGCACCAGCGGCGGGCCGGACATGCATTTCTTCGCGGCCCTGTCGCTGGTGGGCCTGGGCATGGCCCTGCTCACCACCCTGGTGGGCGCGCGCGGACGCATGGCGGCGCTGGGCGTGCTGGTGTTCCCGATGGCCGCGCTGTTGCTGCTGGCCTACCACGGCTACGGCCACGAACCGAGCCGCGCGCTGGGCTGGCAGCTGGCCACCCACGCCTGGCTGGCGCTGCTGGCCTACGCCACGCTGAGTATCGCCGCGCTGCTGGCGATCATGCTGTGGCTGCAGGAACGCGCGCTGCGCCGGCGCGATTTCCGCCCCTGGCTGCGCGCCCTGCCGCCGCTGACCGACCTGGAAACGCTGCTGTTCCGCACCATCACGGTCGGCTTCTGCCTGCTGACCCTGACTCTGGTCACCGGCGTGCTGTTCGTGGACGACCTGCTGGCGCAGAAGCTGGTGCACAAGACCGTGCTCAGCGTGCTGTCGTGGCTGGTGTTCGGCACGCTGATGATCGGCCGGCGCCGCCATGGCTGGCGCGGGGTGAAGGCCGTGCACTGGACGCTGAGCGCGATGGTGCTGCTGTTGCTGGCCTTCTTCGGCAGCCAGTTCGTGATCGAACTGGTGTTCGGCCACGCGCGCTGACCAGCCGGTTCCGGCCCGGCAAGGCCCTCCTCAGGGAAGCGGCTGCTCCAGTATCCCGCGCAGGGACAGGCCGCGGTCGGTGACGAGATCGTCGACCCGCCAGCAGCCGTCGTCCTGGCGGCGCATCTCCAACCGCGTGCGCCGCGGCTCGCCCCATACCGAATAACGCACTTCCACGGTGCCGACCGCCGCAGAGCGCGCCAGCCACCGGTAGGCGGCTTCGCTGTCGATCTCGCCGTCCTGGCCGTCCAGCCACGGGTCGTGGTCCAGCCGGCAGATGCCCTGCTCGCGCTCCTCGCATTTGCGTTCGTCCGCCATCGCCCGGGCGAACCCGACGCTCAACAGGGCGTCGGGCGCATCCAGGAAACGCGCCGCCGTCCCCGCTTCGAAGAGCGCGCGCGCCACCGCCAGCGGCTCCGCGCAGGGGGTCGCGGCATGCGACGCCGGCGCCAGCAGCAGTCCCAGCATTCCGATCCCGGTCCATGTGCTGCGCATCGTTGCGTTCCTTCGGCGGCAAACCGCGAGTGTACGGTTCAGGCGGCCTCGATCGCTTCGGCCAGCCGCTCGACCGCGATCACTTCCATGCCCTTGACCGAGCCGGCCTTGGGCGCATTGGCCTTGGGCACGATGGCGCGCTTGAAGCCGTGCGTGGCCGCCTCGCGCAGGCGCTCCTCGCCGTTGGGCACGGGGCGGATCTCGCCGGACAGGCCGACCTCGCCAAAGGCGATCGTCTTTTCCGCCAGCGGCTGGTCGCGCAGCGAGGACAGCACCGCCAGCAGCACCGGCAGGTCGACGGCGGTTTCCTGCACGCGGATGCCGCCGACCACGTTGATGAACACGTCCTGGTCGCCGACCATCACCCCGCCATGGCGGTGCAGCACCGCCAGCAGCATCGCCAGCCGGTTCTGCTCCAGCCCCACCGCGACCCGGCGCGGGTTGGACAGCGGCGAGGAATCGACCAGCGCCTGCACTTCCACCAGCAGCGGCCGGGTGCCCTCGCGGGTGACCATCACGCAGCTGCCGGGCTGGCGCGTGCTGCCGCCGGACAGGAAGATCGCCGAGGGGTTGGGCACTTCCTTCAGGCCCTTCTCGCCCATGGCGAACACGCCCAGCTCGTTGACCGCGCCGAAGCGGTTCTTGAACGCGCGCAGCACGCGGAAGCGGCTGCCGCTCTCGCCCTCGAAGTACAGCACCGCATCGACCATGTGCTCGAGCACGCGCGGACCGGCGATGCCGCCCTCCTTGGTGACGTGGCCGACCAGGAACACGGCGGTGCCGGTTTCCTTGGCGAAGCGCACCAGCCGCGCCGCGCTCTCGCGCACCTGGCTGACCGAGCCGGGCGCGGCGGTGAGCGTCTCGGTCCACAGCGTCTGCACCGAGTCGGCGACGATCAGCTTCGGCCGCGCCGCGGCGGCATGCTGCAGGATCAGCTCGATGCCGGTCTCGGCCAGGGCGTTCAGCCCGTCCAGCGGCAGATCCAGGCGCACCGCGCGTCCGGCCACCTGCGCCAGCGATTCCTCGCCGGTGACGTAGAGCACCGGCAGCGTGCCGGCCATCCTCGCCAGCGCCTGCAGCAGCAGGGTCGACTTGCCGATGCCCGGGTCGCCGCCGACCAGCACCACCGCGCCCTCGACTAGGCCACCGCCCAGCACCCGGTCGAACTCGCCGATGCCCGTGGACACGCGCGCATGCTCGCTCTGCTGCACGTCCTTGAGCGCTGTGATTTTCGGTGATTCAACCTTGCCGGCCCAGCCGCCGCGCCGCGCCGCCGGCGCCCTGGCCGCCGCCGCGCTCTCCAGCACGACCTCGCCGAGCACGTTCCAGACGCCGCATTCGGTGCACTGGCCCTGCCATTTGCTGTACTCGGCGCCGCATTCGCTGCAGACATAGGCGGTGCGGTTCTTCGCCATCGGGGTTCCTTCGGTGGGTGCGCGCACAGGATACCCGCGGGCCGTCGCAACCGATGCGACCCCCGCGACTAAAGAAGCAGGGCCGCCAGCCGTTAGCTGATGCACTCTTTCACCCACGAAACATCGGATTTCCCCCATGGTCGGTACCTACGACCCGACGCTGGTCGCGGTTTCCCTGCTGGTCGCCATCCTCGCCTCGTACACGGCCCTGGACATGGCCGGGCGCCTGGCCACGGCTCACGGGCGCGGCGTCTACGGCTGGATGGCCGGCGGCGCCCTGGCGATGGGCCTGGGCATCTGGTCGATGCACTTCATCGCCATGCTGGCCTTCCACCTGCCGATCCCGGTCGGCTACGACCTGGCCATCACCCTGTACTCGCTGGCCGCCTCGGTCGGCGCCTCGGCCTATGCCCTGTGGCTGGTCTCGCGCCCGCGGCTGCCGCTGCTGCGCCTGCTGGCCGGCGCCGTGCTGATGGGCAGCGGCATCGCGGCCATGCACTACCTGGGCATGGCCGCGATGCGCATGCAGCCGGGCATCGACTACGACCCGTTCTGGTTCGCCGCCTCGATCCTCGTCGCCATCGGCGCGTCGGGCGCGGCGCTGTGGATCGCCCTGCGCCTGCGCCGCGAAGGCCGCCATACCCGGCTGCTGCGCCTGGCCGCCTCGCTGGTGATGGGCCTGGCGATCGTGGGCATGCACTACACCGGCATGGCCGCGGCGCGCTTCCCGGCGGGCAGCTTCTGCGGCGCGGTGGTCGATGGCGGGCTGCAGAGCCACTGGCTGGCGGTGCTGGTGATCGTCACCACCCTGGGCATCATCGGCATCACCCTGATCGCGTCGCTGTTCGACAAGCGCCTGCACAGCCGCACCGGGCGCCTGGTCGATTCGCTGGCGCGCGCCAACCAGGAACTGGTGGAGGCCGCGCTGCACGACCCGCTCACGCGCCTGCCCAACCGCATGCTGCTGCAGGACCGCATCGAACAGGCCATCGAGAAAGCCAAGCGCCACGACGCCTCGGTGGCGGTGATGTTCTGCGACCTGGACGGCTTCAAGCTGGTCAACGACGCCTACGGCCACCAGTTCGGCGACCGCCTGCTGATGCGCATGGCCGAACGCGTGCGCGACCTGCTGCGCCCGCAGGACACCCTCGCCCGCCTCGGCGGCGACGAATTCGTGGTGGTGCTGGGGGTGGAATCGACCGACGACGCGGTGGTGGTTGCCGAACGCATCACCGCGGCGGTGGCCGAACCGTTCCTGATCGACGCGGCCGAACTGCAGCTCAGCGCCAGCCTCGGCATCGCCCTGTACCCGGACGACGCCACCAGCGAGCGCGAACTGATGGCGCACGCCGACGCGGCGATGTACCACACCAAGCAGAGTGGCCGGAACGGCTACACCTTCTTCACCCCGGCCATGCAGGCCAGCGCCAGCCGCCGCCTGCGCCTGCTGCAGGATCTGCGCCGCGCGATCGCCCGCGACGAACTGCTGCTGCACTACCAGCCCAAGTTCCCGGCCAGCGGCCAGCCGGTGATCGGCGCCGAGGCGCTGCTGCGCTGGCAGCATCCCGAGCTCGGCCTGCTGGGCCCGGACACCTTCATCCCCATCGCCGAACGCAGCGGTCTGATCCTGCCCATCGGCGACTGGGTGCTGGACCGCGCCTGCGCCCAGCTGCGCGCCTGGCACGACGCCGGCCATCCCGACTGGACGATGGCGGTGAACCTGTCGCCGCTGCAGTTCACCTCGCCCTCGCTGCTGGACACGGTGCGCGACACGCTCCAGCGCCACGCGCTCGACCCGGCGCACCTGACGCTGGAGATCACCGAGACCACGGCGATGAAGAACGTGGAGAACAGCCTGCAGCTGCTCAATGCGCTGACCGCGATGGGCGTGAAGATCGCCATCGACGATTTCGGCACCGGCTATTCCAGCCTGCTCTACCTCAAGCGCATGCCGGCCTCGGAACTGAAGATCGACCGCGCCTTCGTGCGCGACCTGGAAAGCAATACCGAGGACGCCGCCATCGTTTCCTCGATCGTCGCGCTCGGCCGCTCGCTGCAGCTGCAGGTGGTGGCCGAGGGCGTGGAAACCGAGGCCCAGCGCGATTTCCTCGACCAGCTCGGCTGCGACCTGCTGCAGGGCTACCACCTCGGCAAGCCGGTGGACCCGGAAACATTCCTGGGCCAGGCGGGCTGAGCGGTGGCGGCGCGCCTCTCCTGCGCGCCCTCCAGCACCCTGCCCGGGCTCCCTCGACACGGCAACGGGGCCTTGCCCGCCAACCGCCGGAGATCGCGGGAGTCGCTGCACATAAAGGTAATTCCCCTCACTTCTGGACCAAAAGTGGGGTGATTGTGGAGATCGGAGTATCGCGCAGGAGCTTGTATAGCAGGGTTTGCAGGTCTTCGTTGCGGTGGTTGAAGCGGTAGCAAACCTCGC
>Ga0206117_100995_pt1 | contig 18211 bp, 19 predicted proteins | sample 3A5Ametagenome_FD_177997 | JGI IMG/M metagenome (GOLD analysis project Ga0206117, IMG submission 177997) | Enriched microbial communities from leaf-cutter ant dump, University of Wisconsin, Madison, United States - 3A5A | ecosystem: Environmental > Terrestrial > Nest > Insects nest > Nest dump... | reverse complement strand
CGATGTCTGGCAGGCATCGCCGGTCGGGCTGTACGAAAACCAGGATGCCGAACAGGCCGACATGAACCTGCGCGGCTGCCTGACGACCGACGGCGAGGGCCGCTTCTGGTTTCGCAGCGTGCTGCCGGCGGGTTATCCGGTGCCGACCCACGGCCCGGTCGGCGGCCTGCTGCGCGCCCAGATCCGCAAGCCGATGCGGCCCGCACATCTGCATTTCCTGCTGCATCGCGAAGGGTTCGAGACGCTGATCTCGCAGGTCTTCGTGGCCGACGATCCCGACCTTGAAACCGACGTGGTGTTCGGCGTCACCGCGGCCCTGGTCGGCGATTACCAGCGCCACGACGGCCCGGCGCCCGAAAGCGACGTGTCGGGCCCCTGGTACAGCCTGGAAACCCGCTTCGTCCTGAAACCCGGCGCGGCCGACCTGCCGCAGCCCCCGATCGATTGACCGGCATGGCACAGGATCTTTCAGGCAAGGTCGCGGTGATCGTCGGCGGTTCGGGCGGCATCGGCGCCGCCACCGCCCGCAGCCTGGCGGACGCCGGCGCCCGTGTCGTCGTCACCTATCGATCGGATCGCGATGGGGCCGAAACACTGGTTTCCGGCCTGGCCGGATCGGGCCATCTGGCGCTGCCGGCCGATGTCGCGGACAGCGCCACCCTGAACGCGCTGGCCGGGATTGTCGCCGAACGCTGCGGGCGGGCCGATATCCTGGTCAATGCCGCGGGGTTCACGGCGGCGGTGCCGGCCCAGGACCTCGACGCGCTCGACGACGACCTGATCGACCGGCTGTTTCAGGTCAACTGGCGGGGCTGCTTTGCCACGATCCGCGCTTTCCGCCCGCTGCTGAGGGCTCATGGCGACGGGCTGATCGTCAACATCTCTTCGATCGCCGGGATGACGGGCGCGGGCTCGAACCTGGCCTATGCCGCGGCCAAGGCGGGGATCGATGCGCTGACCAAGGGGCTGGCGCGCAGCCTGGCCCCCGATATCCGCGTCGTCGCGGTTTCGCCCGGCATGGTCGACACGGGCTTCGTGCCCGGGCGCGATGCCGCCGCCAATGCCAAGGCCGGCCAGACCATCCCGCTGCGGCGCGTGGCCGACCCGGCCGACGTGGCCGACGCCGTCCTGGCCTGTGCCACGCTGCTGCGTTATTCCACCGGCACCATCGTCGTCACCGACGGCGGCCGGTCGCTCTAGGAACCTGCCATGCTCGACCGCGTCGTCATCACCTGTGCCGTGACCGGCAACCTGACCACCCGAGCCCAGCATCCGGGCCTGCCGGTCACGCCCGAGGAAATCGCCGATGCCTCGCTGGCCGCGGCCGAGGCGGGCGCGGCCGTCGTTCATATCCACGTCCGCGATCCGGAAACCGGCAAACCGTCGATGGCGCTGGAATATTACCGCGACGTCGTCGAACGTATCCGCGCCCGCAACACCCAGCTGATCCTGAACCTGACCACCGGTCCCGGCGGGCGCTTCGTGCCGTCGGACGAAGACCCCAGGGTCGCCGGCCCTGGCACGACGCTGACCCAGCCCGAAATCCGCGTCGCCCATATCCCGGTGCTGAAACCCGATATCTGCACCCTGGACCTGAACACGATGAATTCGGGCCAGGAAGTGGTGATCAACACGCCCAAGACGGTGCGGCGCATGGCGGCGGTGATCCGCGAGGCCGGCGTGCTGCCCGAAATCGAGCTGTTCGATTCCGGCGACATCGCCTTTGCCCGCGACCTGCTGGCCGACGGCACGCTGGCCGGGCCGATGCTGTGTTCGATCGTGATGGGCGTGCGCTATGGCTTTCAGCCCGGCCCCGAAACCGTTTTGTATGCCCGCAGCCAGTTGCCGCCGGGCGCGACCTGGACGGCGTTCGGCACCGGGCGGTCTGCCTTCCCGATGGTTGCGCAATCCTGCCTGGCCGGCGGCCATGTCCGCATCGGGCTGGAGGATGCCGTGTTCATCGATCGCGGCGTGCTGGCCCCGTCCAATGCCGCGATGGTCGACAAGGCCCGGGGGATCGTGCAGGCGCTGGGCGCCGAGATCGCCAGCCCCCGCCAGGCCCGCGAGTTGCTGGGGCTGGCCACCCGGCTGGCCGCCTGAGATGCCCGTTATTTGCAGCAGGAAGCAGTACCCATGACCCTTCTGGTCGATCCCACCCTCGGCGTCGCGACGGGCGTCGGCGTCAGCGCCCGCCGGCTGCGGCTGACCGCCAAGGCCGCCGACCTCGCCGCGCTCGACTTCGCCATCGAGACCACGACGTTGCGGCGCGATCATGCCGACCAGGTTCTGGTCGAGATCCATGCAGCCGGCGTCAATCCGTCCGACGTCAAGGCGGCGCTGGGCCAGATGCCCTATGCCGTCTGGCCGCGCACCCCCGGCCGCGATTTCGCGGGCGTGGTGGTGGACGGGCCGACCGCCCTGGTCGGGCAGGAAGTCTGGGGGTCGGGTGGCGAACTCGGCATCCGCCGCGATGGCACCCATGCCAGCCATATCGTGGTCGGCGCGGCATCGGTGCGGCCCAAGCCCCGCGGCATCGGCATGGCCGAGGCCGCCGGGATCGGCGTGCCCTTCGTCACCGCGATCGACGGTTATCGCCGGGCCGGCGCGCCCGAACCGGGCGAAACCGTGCTGATCTGCGGCCTGAACGGCAAGGTCGGCCAGGCCGCCGCCCAGCTGGCCAGCTTGCGCGGCGCGCGCGTGATCGGCGCCGTACGGCGCGACGAACCCTATGTCGGCCATGCGTCGGGACCGGTCGAGGTGGTCGACGTTTCGACCGGCGATGCGGCCCAGCGCATCCGCGACCTGACCGGCGGGCGCGGCGTCGACCTGGTGTTCAACACCGTCGGCAGCCCCTATTTCGAACTGGCGCATAGATCGCTGGCGCTGCAGGGGCGGCAGATCATCATCGCGACGATCGAAAAGATCGTGCCGTTCAACCTGTTCGAATTCTTCCGCGGACGGCATTCCTATGTCGGGGTCGATACGCTGGCCCTGGATTCGACCGTCTGCGCCGACCTGCTCGATACCCTGCGGCCGGATTTCGAGAATGGGCGCCTGAAACCGTTCACGGTGGAACAGGGCTTGCATGGTTTTGCCGACGCCGCCCGTGCCTATGCCGCGGTGCTGGGATCGACCCGGCCGCGCGTGGTGCTGGTGCCCGGGCAGTAACAGGAAAGCCTGACCGATGCACGTTACCCGCCACGCCGAAGCACCGCCCTACGATGCGCCGGGTCATGACCGGATGGCGATGCGGCGCCTGCAGGGCCGCGATGCCGGGCCCAGTTCGACCATGTGGCTGGGTCTGTCGGTGCTGGAACCGGGCGGCGGGACCACGCTGGACGCGTCCGATCAGGAAAAGATGTACGTCGTGCTGGAAGGGGAGGTGACGATGATTTCCGATACCGGCCAAGCCGTGCTCGGCCCCCTCGATTCCTGCCGTTTCGCCCCAGGCGAGGGGCGGCAGCTGGCCAACCGGTCCGACCGTCCGGCGACCGTGCTGCTGGCGATGTCGATGGTGCGTGTGCCATGACCCCCGTCATGCCGGGGCTGCGTCTGCACCGATCTTTGCAAACGATTGCAGTTCTTTCAACCTATTCGCGCCCGAAGAATAAGCGGCAAAGCCGCATTTCCAGGCTTCACCGGATCACCGCCGGCACGACCCCGGCACCGATCATCCAGACAGGAGACCACAAATGAGCAGAGTTTCCCGCCGCACCATGCTGGCCGCCGCCGGCGCAGGCATCGCCGCCGCCGCGACCTTCCCCGCGCCGCGCATCTGGGCGCAGGGCGATTTCATGGCGCCGGCCAAGCTGCGCGCGGGGCTCACCCCCTATATCTCGTCGGGGCCGGCGATGATCGCCGAGGCGAAGGGGTATTTCGCCAAGATGAACCTGACGGTCGAGACCACGTCCTATGTCGACGGCAGCCTGTCGATGCCGTCGCTGGCGGCGGGCGAGCTGGACATCGCCGGCGCCACGATCTCGGCCGGGCTGTTCAACCTGGTCGCCAAGGGCACCGGCATCAAGCTGTTCATGGAACGCGGGCGCGAGGCGCCGGGCTGGGGGTCGAACGCCATCATGGTGTCGAACGCCCTGTACGAGAAGGGCTTCACCGACCTGGCCGGCTACAAGCATGCCAAGGGCCAGAAGATCGGTATTTCGTCGCGCGGCTCGGTCGCCCATTACCTGCACACCATCGCCCTGCAGAAGGCCGGGCTGACGGTCGACGACGTCGACTGGCAGTGGGGCATGGATCCGCGTGTCAGCCTGCCGCTGATGAAGCAGAATTCGATCGGCATCATCAACCTGCCGCTGCCCGGCGCCTATGCCGCCCAGAAGCAGGGCATCGGCCGCGTGGTCACCTGGTCGGACGAGATCGACCCGAATTTCGTGCTGGCCTGCTCGGCCGCGTCGACCAAGCTGCTGACCGAGCGCAACGACGCCGTGGTCCGCTTCATCATGGCGATCATGCAGGCCAACAAGGATTACATGGACTGCGCCAAGAACGGCGATCCGGAAATCCTGAAGATCATGGCCGAGGGCACCAAGCTGCCGGTCCCTGTCATCGACGAGACCCGGCCGCGCTGGACCTACATGGTGCTGGACGGCCAGCCCAACATTCCGTCGATCATGGCTCAGCAGAAATACTGGCATGAAAAGACCGACCTGCTGGCCAAGGCCGTGACCGAGGAACAGCTGTTCGACCTGAAGGCGATCGCCGAGGCCCGCAAGCGCCTGGACGACAAGAACCCGTTCATTTGATGGTGGCCGCGTCCATGCAGTTCGAACAGATCGCCGTCGACAAGGTCTCGCATCGCTGGTTGTCCAAGACCCGCAAGCCGACGACCGCCCTGGCCCAGACCACCTGCGAGTTCGCCGCGGGCAAGATCACGGCGCTGGTCGGGCCGTCGGGCTGCGGCAAATCCACCCTGCTGCTGATCATGCGCGGCCTGTTGCAGCCGTCGTCGGGTGCGGTGAAGTTCATGTACGGCGACGGGTCGGGCAAATTGCAGCCCGGCCCGGCGCCGGGCATGGCCACCGTGTGGCAATCCTTCAACCTGCTGCCCTGGCGCACGGTCATCGACAATGTCGCCTTCGGCCTGGAACTGGCCGGTGTCGCCAAGGAGGAACGCCACGCGCGCGCCGCCGAGGCGATCCGGTCGGTCGAACTGGGCGGGTTCGAGAAGCACTACCCGTCGCAACTGTCGGGCGGCATGCGCCAGCGCGTGGGCCTGGCCCGCGGGCTGGTGATGATGCCCGACATCCTGTTCCTGGACGAACCGTTCGGCGCGCTGGATGCCCAGACCCGCCTGTACCTGCAGGAGCAGCTGGCCGCGGTGGTCGAGAAGTCGGGCAAGACCGTCATCCTGGTCACCCATTCGATCGAGGAAGCGATCTTCCTGTCCGACACGGTCCTGGTGATGACCGCGCGGCCGGGCCGGGTCGCCGCCCGCCTCGACATCGACCTGCCGCGCCCGCGCGGCTTCGACATGCAGAACGATCCGCGTTTCGGCGAACTGTTCAACGAGATTTACGGCCTGCTGCGCGACGAGGTCCGCAAGTCGATGCTGACGGCCTGAGGATTACGAAGATGAGCGATCAATCCCTACGGGCGGCGGCCGACCAGGCCCAGGCCGATAACGCCCACGACGACGAGCGGCTGCGCGACGATACCTGGTGGTACGGCCCGGTGGCGATGGTCGCCTTCCTGGCATTCTGGGAGGTGGCGGTCTATCTGGCCGACATCCCCGAATTGTACCTGCCGCGACCCTCGGTCATCGCCGTGACCCTGTACGACCTGTTCGCACATAAGGGCCTGCTCTATGACATGATGCTGACCCTGTACCGCATCTTCGGCGGGTTCTTCCTGGCGGCCTTCGTCGGCATAGCGCTGGGCATCGCCATGGGCACGTCCAAACGTATCCATGCGACCTTCGACATCTTCATCTCGGCGATCTATCCGGTGCCCAAGATCTCGCTGGTACCGCTCTTGGTGATCTGGCTCGGCTCGGGCAACATCTTCCAGATCGTGCTCAGCGCGCTGGGCTGCGTGTTCCCGATCCTGGTCAATACCATCATCGGCGTGAAGCAGTGCGACGAGGGGTTGATCCTGGCCGCCCGCGACCTTGGCGCCACCCGGTCCCAGATCCAGCGCAAGATCGTCCTGCCCGCGGCGGTGCCCGCGATCTTCGGCGGGCTGCGCCTGGCGCTGGGCATCTCGATCATCCTGATCGTGGCAGCCGAGATGCAGACCGCGAAATACGGCCTTGGCGCCCGGCTGCAGCTGGCCGGCCAGATCCTGGAAACCGGCCAGGTCTTCGCCATTCTGCTGCTGCTGGCCATCATCGGCATCCTGCTGACCAAGGGGCAGAACCAGCTTGACCGGCTGATCAGCCGCTGGCGCACCAACTGACGCCCGAACCGGCACATATTCTGGAGACAGACATGACCCGCACGTTGATCAAGGCCGGCTGGGCCGTCACGATGGACGACAAGATCGGCGATCTGAAGGACGCCGAGATTCTGGTCGAGGGCGAAAAGATCCTGGCCGTCGGCCAGAACCTGAACGCCACCGCCGACGAGGTGGTCGACGCCTCCGACAAGATCGTGATGCCCGGCCTGGTCAACGCCCATATCCACGTCTGGCAATGCGGCCTGCGCGGCATCGGCTCGGAATGGATGGGGCCGGACTATCACACCCATATCCACGGCAACATCGCCACCCACTACCGGCCCGAGGACAACTATCTCGGAAACCTGATCGGGTCGCTGACCCAGATCGACGGCGGCGTCACGACGGTGCTGGACTGGAGCCACAACCTCACCTCGCTCGAACAGGCGGAACGTTCGATCGACGCGCTGGAGGAAACCGGCATCCGGGCGGTGTTCGCCCACGGCACGGCCAAGCCGCCGACCGCACCGGGCGAACTGCCCTATACCCATATCCCGCATCCACGCGACCGGATCGAGGCGCTGCGCCGTGGCCGGCTGGCGTCCGACGATGCCCGCGTCACCCTGGCCATGGCGATCCTGGGCCCGCATTATTCGATCTACGAGGTGTGCCAGGCAGACTTGCGGCTGGCCCGTGAGCTGGACCTGCTGTCGACGTCGCATGCCACGCGCAAGCCGGCCGACTGCATCACGGCCGAAGGGTATCTGCGCCTGGCGCGCGAAGGGCTGATGGGCCCCGACCACAACATCGTCCACGCCAACTATATCTCGGACGAGGAATTGAAGGCTGTCATCGAGGCCGGCGCCTCGATCTCGGCCACCGTGCTGACCGAATTGCACGGCATGACCGCCGATCCGCTGACCCTGCGCGTTCGCGCGCTGGGCGCGCTGCCCTCGATCGGCATCGACGTCGAACCGATCGTGACCGGCGAGATGATGCGCGAGATGCAGGCGGCCCTGGTGCACGCCCGCGTCGCCCTGCATCGCGATAATTTCCTGGCCGGCAACCCACCCTACAAGACCATGCCGATCCGGTCGCGCGAAGCCCTGGCCTGGGCAACGATCGGCGGGGCCCGCGCCCTGCAGCTGGAAGACCGCATCGGGTCGCTGGTGCCCGGCAAGCAGGCCGATATCACCATGTTGCGTGCCACCGACCTGAACCTGTTCCCGGTGCACGACCCCGTGTTCTCGATCACCGAGCAGGCCCATGCCGGCAATGTCGACAGCGTGATGATCGCCGGCACCTTCCGCAAGCGCGACGGTCGCCTGCTGTTCCCGCAGGATGTGCTGCGCCGGCGTCAGATCGAGCTGGCCCAGTCGGTCGAACGCATCATCCGCGATGCCAAGTTCGTGCTGCAGGCGGCCTGAGCATGGCCCGGACGCTGATCAAATGCGGCTGGCTGATCACGATGGACGATCGGCTGGGCGACGGCATGCGCAATGCGGAAATCCTGGTCGAGGATGACCGCATCGCGGCCATCGGCCACGGCCTGCAGGCCCAGGCCGACGAAACGATCGATGCCTCGGACATGATCGTCATGCCCGGCCTGGTCAATGCCCATCTGCATACCTGGCAGGCCGGCCTGCGCGGCATCGGCTCGGAATGGATCTACAACGACTATTTCAAGTACGTCTACGCCAACATGGCGACGCTGTACGGGCCTGAGGATAACTACCTCGGCAACCTGATCGGCGCGCTGAACCAGATCGACAGCGGCGTGACCACGCTGTTCGATTACTGCCACAACATCACTTCGCTGGAACAGGCCGAACGTTCGATCGACGCGCTGGAGGAAACCGGCATCCGCGCGCTGTTCGGCCTGGGCGCGGGCAAGCTGCGGCCCGAGCAGGAGGCGCTGACGCCGTTCGAGCAGCGCTCGCATCCCGTGGACCGGATCGAACATCTGCGCAAGGGCCGGCTGGCATCGGACGACCGGCTGGTCACCATGGCGCTGGCGGCCGCCGGGCCCCATTGGGCCAGCCTCGAGGTGTCGCTGGCCAATTTCCGGCTGGCGCGCGAATACGGCCTGGTGTCGTCGTCGCACGCCACCAAGCGCCCGGCCGATGCCGTCGCGCCCGACGGGTACTGGCGGCTGGCCGAGGCCGGTCTGCTGGGGCCCTGGCATTCGATCGTGCACGGTAATTACCTGGGCGACGACGAACTGAAGATGATGGTCGACCATGGGGTCGCCGTCATCGCGACCGTGCAGACCGAATTCCGCGGCTATGGCGCCGATCCGCTGGTCGCCCGCACCCGGGCGCTGGGCGGCCTGCCGGCGCTGGGCGCCGATGTCGAACCCAAGGTATCGGGCGAGATGTTCCGCGAGATGCAGGCGGCGCTGATCAACGTGCTGTCGATCGCGGTGCGCGAAAACAAGAAGGCCGGGCTGCCGCCGCTGGAAGTGGCGCCGGTACGCACCCGCGAGGTGCTGGCCTGGGCGACGCTGGGCGGCGCGCGCGCCATGGGGCTGGAAGACCGCATCGGTTCGCTCACGCCGGGCAAGCAGGCCGACATCATCATGCTGCGGGCCGACGACCTGAACCTGTTCCCGGTCCACGACCCGGTCTACAGCGTGGTCGAGATGGCCAATGGCGGCAATGTCGACACCGTCATGATCGCCGGCCGCATCGCCAAGCGGGCAGGGCGGCTGACCTATCCGCGCCCGTTGCTGCAGCAGAAGATGGCGCTGATGCGGGAATCGGTCGACCGGGTCATGACCGAGGGGAAATACCCCCGACACGCCGCCTGAGGGGTTCCACGATCCGCCCGGCCGGCGCGTCCGGCCGGGCGATCGCGTTCCAGCACATTTCGGCGATCCGCTCGCGATCGGCCGCGGTCAGTTCCGCCCCCGTCGCCCGGCGCCATTTCAGCGTGTTCCTGATTCCGCCGCCGATGAAACCGCCCATATCCTCGATCGACGTGCCGCGCAGCAGGCCGGCATTCATCGCGCCTTCGATGATGGCGTTAGTGAAATCGGTCACCGGGCTGAACGCCTGGCGCAACCCCTGCGTCGGGATCAGGGGCACGTTCGACAGATATTCGAACAGAACCGCCCGGTCCGGGTCGCTCCAGATGAAGGTGATGTAGTCGTCGATATAGGCGCGGATGCGCGCTTCGGGCGGCACATCGGGGCCGTGGTGGCGAATCAGCGCCGCGGCGGCCTGGTCGCGCAGGCGTTCGTAGACGCCCAGGATCATTTCGTCCTTCGACCGGAAATACAGATAGATCGTGCCGGCTGCCACCCCGGCCAGGTCGGCGATCTTGGACATCGGACATTGCAGCCCGTTCTGCACGATCAGGACCGATGCGGCCTGCAGGATACGCTCGCGCTTGTCACCGGTGACTGCAGCCACGCTTTTTCCCCCAAACACCGAATGAACGTTCATTCAGCTGTCATCTAACTCAGGTACTCCTTGTCCGACGCCGGTGCAAGCCCCATCGCCTCGGCCACCAGGACAGGACACGATCGATGACCCAGCCAGTGACCTTCGTTCACATTACCGACCTGCATGTCGGCAACCCGGCCGTTGCCGACGATCACCTTTATTCCGACACGACCACGACCCTGCGCGCCATCCTGGCGGACGTGAAGCGGGTCGAACCGCGGCCCAGCTTCATCCTGGCGACCGGCGACCTGACCAACCGCGGCGATCCCGGCAGCTTCATGCAGCTGAAGGCATTGATGGCCGAGGCCGATCTGGGCGTGCCTGTCATCTATACGTTGGGCAATCACGACACCCGCCCCGGATTCTATTCCGTCATGCTGGAGCAGGCCGAGGATCTCGACCGGCCCTACGACCATGCGACAGTGATCGACGGCATACACATCGTCGCGATCGACACCTCGACGCCGTTCCGCGTCGGCGGGCATTTCGAGCCCGGCCAGCTCGACTGGCTCGAAGCCGAACTGAACCGCCATCCCGACCTGCCCAAGCTGATCGCGATGCACCACCCGCCGGCGCTGGACCGCGGGCATCCGGAACTGGAATGGGAATCGCTGTCCTTTGCCGATACCGACCGGCTGCAGGCGCTCCTGGCCGGGCGCAACGTCATCGGCATCATGTGCGGCCATATGCATCTCGACCGGGTCAGCCAGTGGCACGGCATCCCCGTGGTCGTCGGCATCGGCCACCATGCCGCGACCGACGTGTTGAACCTGCATGACAGCTTTCGCATGCTGGCCGGTGCATCCTTCGCCGTCGGCACGATCCGCCCGTCTGGCCTGACCGTTTGCTTCGTGCAGCAGCCGGCCGACCGGCGCGAAATCAAATCCTACGGCAGCCTGACCGAGATGGCCGCCCTGATCCGGCAGTACGAGGCGACCGCCGCGATCAACGGCGCCGCCGCCGAATAAGCCCCGATCGAGGAACAGACCGATGAACCGCAAGACCTTCCTTCTGGGCACCCTGGCCTGCCTGGCCGCCGGCCTTGCCCTGCCGGCCCTGGCCCAGCCGATCCCGGCGACCGTCGACCAGAAGGTGACGATCACCTATTACAATTACAATCTCGCGTCGGCCGGCAACGGCGCCGAGGCGACCAAGCGCCTGATCGCCCAGTTCGAACAAGCCAATCCCAACATCAAGGTCGACGGCGTCGGTGCCGCCCCTAACGACCTGACCGCGCGGGTCCAGGCCGACCTGGCCGCCAACCGCGTGCCGGACGTCGTGCAGATGGTGTTCTCGGACTTCAACTTCGCCGTGAGCAACCTGGGCGCGGTGGCGCTGGAAAGCATCGTGCCGCCGGCCGAGCTGGCGGCGCATTTCGAGGGCATCGCCCCCAACGGACGCAAGCTGGGCGTCGTCGACGACAAGACCTATGGCCTGGCCTATACCTTCTCGACGCCGGTGCTGTTCTACAACGCCGACCTGTTCAAGGCGGCCGGCCTCGACCCGGACAAGCCGCCCAGGACCTGGGCCGAGGTCAAGACCGCCGCGCTGGCGATCACCAGGAAGACCAAGGCCGATGGCATCGTCACCGGCATCTTCGGTCCCTCGGCCGGCGACTGGCTGTTCCAGGGCGTGGTGCGCTCGAACGGCGGGGCGACCATCTCGGCCGACCGCAAGCGCCTGACCTTCGCCGAGCCCGCCGCGGTCGAGGCGGTGGCGATGCTGCGCGACCTCTATGACAGCGGTGCCTACACCAATCTCGACGTGACCGCGGCGATGGAGACCATGGCCTCGGGCAAGGCCGGCATGTACCTGCAGACCTCGGCCATCCAGGGGTTCCTGGTCAAGGGTGCGACCGACAGGTTCGACCTGCGTGCCTCGACCATGCCGCGTTTCGGCGACAAGCCGCAGCGCCCGAACAATTCTGGCAGCGCGCTGGTCATCCTGGCCCGCGATCCGCTGAAACGCCGGGCGGCGTGGGAATTGATGAAGTTCATGTCGTCCAAGGAAGCCTACACGGTGATCACCCGCGACATCGGCTATCTGCCGCTGCGCACCGACATCGTCGACGATCCGAAATATCTGGGCGATTGGGTCACGAAACATCCGCTGATCCGCCCGAACCTGGAACAGCTGGCGATCCTGGAGCCCTGGGATTCCTATCCCGGCCAGAATTACAAGCAGATCCAGAAGATCATGATGGAAGGTGCCGAACAGGCCGTGTTCGGCGGCACCGATCCGGCCAAGGCGATGAAGGCGGCCCAGGACGCGGCCCAAGCCCTGATGCCGCGCTGATCCGGCGGGGGAGGTGCCGACGATGTCCGATGTGGCGGTCAATCCATCCGTGCCGGCGACACGCCGGCACCTCCTGCCCTGGCTGTACCTGGCGCCGGCGGTGCTGACCCTGGGCCTGTGGATCTACTGGCCGCTGATCGATGCGTTCAGGCTGTCGTTCTATGAATGGAACATGCTGCCGACTTCCGAACCCCGGTTCGTCGGCTGGCAGAATTACGAAAACATCTTCGCCCTGCAGAAATTCTGGCAGGCGCTGGGCAACACGGTGGTCTATGTCGTGGGGCTGTGGCCGCTGGCGGTCGCCCTGCCGCTGGCCATCGCGATCTATACCCACGACCTGCCCAAACGGTCGCGCAACGTCTATCGCGCCATCATCTTCGTGCCGCTGATCATCGCGCCGGTGGTTGCCGCCGCGGTGTGGCGCTGGCTGCTGGACCCACGCTACGGCCTGGTCAACGAGGCGATCGGATCGCTGGGCTATCGCGCCGTGCGGTTCCTGCAGGATCCCAAGATCGCGATCTGGACCATCATCGTCCTGACCGGCTGGAAGCTGATCGGGTTCTCGACGCTGATCCTGGCGGCGGCCAATGCCAACATCAACCCGTCGCTGGTCGAGGCGGCACGGATGGACGGCGCCAGCCGCTGGGCCGTCATCCGCGACGTGCGCCTGCCGCTGCTGCGCTCGACCGTGCTGTTCCTGACCCTGATGACCATCCTGCTCGGCGCGCAATGGTCGTTTTCCTATATCCAGGTGCTGACCGGGGGCGGGCCGCTCGGCTCGACCACCAACATCTTCTACATCCTGTGGGATTTCGGCTTCTCCAGCCTGTCGGTGGGCTGGAGTTCGGCGGCGGCCGTCATCCTGTTCCTGGGTTTCGGCCTTGTCGCCTTCGTCCTGTTCCGGCTGATCGACAGGTATTCGTTCCATGACAATTGACAGCGCCCTCCAGGCCCCGGTGCAGGCCATGCCCGCAGCGACGCCGCGTCCCCGCCCGCGCCGCCGGGGGCAGGGCAGGGTCGTCACCGCCACGGCCCATCTGGTCATGGTCGTCCTGTCGATCTTCTGCCTGTTTCCGGTCTACTGGATGGTCGTGACCTCGTTGCGACCGGCCAATGAGATCTACGACACGGCGTTGTGGCCGACGGCCGCCTCGCTCGACAACTATGCCTATGCGCTGAAGGCCATTCCGATCGTCGCGATGCTGGGCAATACCCTGATCGTCGCGACCGTCGTCACCATCGCCCAGCTGGCCACCGGCCTGCTGGCGGCCTATGCCTTCGCCCGCTGGCGGTTTCGGGGCGACAAGCTGGTCTATACGCTGATCGCCCTGACCTGGCTGGTGCCGTTCCAGGTGGTGATGATCCCCGACTACCTGCTGGTGTCCAGCCTGGGCCTGCTGGACAGCCTGGGCGCGCTGATCCTGCCGCATGTGGCCGGCGCGCTGGCGATCCTGATGCTGGCCCAGGCGATGCGGTCATTCCCGCGCGAGGTGATCGAGGCGGCAAGGATGGACGGCGCCAGAAGCTGGCGCATCCTGTGGGAAGTGATCATGCCCAATCTGCGCGGCACCATCGCCTCGCTCGCCATCCTCGTTTTCATCTCGACCTGGAACGAGTATTTCTGGCCGCTGCTGCTGTCGCGCAGCCCGGAGAACAGCGTTATCCAGATCGGCATCCAGATGTTCATGACGGCCGAGGGCACCGCCTGGGGCCCACTGATGGCCGCCTCGACCATGGCCAGCCTGCCGATCCTGCTGATCTACGTCGTGCTGCAGCGGCAGGTCGTCCAGTCGTTCATGAAGTCGGGAATCCGCTGATGCACACCGCCCCAATCCGCCTGCTGCCCATCGACGGCGCCTTCAACATCCGCGACCTCGGCGGGTATGCCCATGCCGGCGGCGAAACCCGCTGGCGGCGCATCCTGCGCGGCGACGGCCTGCACCGCCTGACGCCGCAGGGCATCGAGGACTTGGTCGCCGCCGGCGTCGTCATGGTGGTCGACCTGCGCCACGACGACGAACTGGCCAGCCACCCTAACCCGTTCCGCGACCACGATATCGTCACCTATCGCCACCTGTCGCTGTTCGAGGACCTGGCGCCGGCGGCGATGACCGGCGGCGACGTGCTACTGGACCTGTATATCGAAGCGCTGGAGCGGCGCGGCGCGGCGATCGCCGGCATCCTGGCCGCGCTGGCCGACGGCCCTGCCGGTACGGTGCTGTTCCACTGCACCGCCGGCAAGGACCGCACCGGGCTGATCGCGGCGCTGATCCTGGCGGTGGCCGGGGTCGATGCCGCAACCATCGTCGAGGATTACGCCCGCACCGGCACCCATATCGCGCCGCTGCTGGCCACCATCCTGGCCGAGGCCGAGGCGCGCGGCATGGACCCGGAAGGACTGCGGCCGCTGCTGGCCTGCGAACCGCTGACCATGGCCCGCACCCTTGAACACATCGAACGCCGCTGGGGTTCGGCCGACGGCTACCTGGCCGCGATCGGCCTGGATGCCGCCACCGCAACCCGCCTGCGTGCCCGCCTGCTGGAGGATGTCTAGATGGCCTATCTGTCGCTGAAGCACCTGAAGAAGCGCTACGAGGGCAAGCAGGTCCTGCACGGTGTCGACATCGACATCGCCCACCGGGCTTTTGTCGTCATCGTCGGCCCGTCGGGCTGCGGCAAATCCACGCTGCTGCGCATGATCGCGGGGCTGGAAGAGGTGACCGAGGGGACGATCGCCCTGGACGGCCGCGAGATCGCCGATCTCGATCCGGCCGACCGCGGCTGCGCCATGGTGTTCCAGAACTATGCGCTGTATCCGCATATGACGGTGCGCGAAAATATCGGCTATCCGCTGAAGCTGGCCGGTATCCCTAAGGACCGGCGGGCCGCCAAGGTCGAGGAAGCCGCGCGCATCCTGGACCTGGGCGATTATCTCGACCGCCGCCCCGCCCAGTTGTCGGGCGGCCAGCGCCAGCGCGTGGCGATGGGCCGCGCCATCGTGCGCGAACCCAAGCTGTTCCTGTTCGATGAACCCCTGTCGAACCTGGATGCCAAATTGCGCGTGACCATGCGCATCGAGATCAAGCGGCTGCACCGCCGGCTGGACGCCACCTCGATCTTCGTGACCCACGACCAGGTCGAGGCGATGACCCTGGCCGACATGCTGGTGGTGATGAACGGCGGCCGGGTCGAACAGGTCGGCACGCCGACCGAGATCTACAATGAACCGGCCTCGACCTTCGTGGCAGGTTTCCTGGGCGCCCCGGCGATGAACCTGATGCCGGCCCAGGCCGGCGGGGACGGCCGCATCCGCCTGGATGCCGCGCCCGACATCGCGGTCGATCTGGCCGTGGCCGCCCGCGGCGCCGTTACGCTGGGCATCCGGCCCGAGGATATCGAGCTGTCGGCCCAGGGCATTCCGGTCAAGGTCGACCTGATCGAGGAACTGGGCGGCAGCCGCATTGCCTACGCCGTGCTGGCCGGTCAGGAAATCTCGATCGTCCTGCCCCGTGGGGCAACGGCCGCGGTCGGCGACATGCTGCGTATCGATCTGCCCGCGGCGGCCCTGCACGTCTTCGACGGCGCCACCGGCCTGCGGGTCGACCGCGCGCCGCCTCAGGCCCTGGTGGCCTGACGACCGGGCAGCCTGGCGAAGATGATCAGGTTGCCGACCAGGATCAGCGGCAGGCCGATCAGCGCCGGCGTGGTCCAGACGTAACCCTCGGCCATCGTCGACACGCTGAGCGCGACCAGCGGGAACAGCACGGTGACATAGGCGGCGCGCGCCGGGCCGGCGCGCCCGACCAGCGCCAGATAGGCCAGAAAGGCCAGGATCGAGCCGGGAATCGCGAGATAGGCGAGACCGCCGAGATAACGCCACGACATCTCGACGGCGAAGCTTTTGCCCTGGACCAGCGCGAACAGCCCCAGGAAGGCCGACCCCCAGCACATGCCGCGCAGGGTGACGTTGGGCAGGTCGGTGCCGCCGGCCGCGGCGCGGACCGAAACGAGATTGCCGAGCGAGAAGGCATAGGTCCCGCCCAGCGCCAGCAGAATGCCCATCGCCGCCTCGGGCCGGCCCGTCACTCCGGCCCATTCACTGGCGAACAACAGGGCGATGCCGGTCATGCCGCAGGCCGCGCCGGCCAGGACGCGGGCCTGCGGTCGCACGCGGAAGAACAGCCACTGGTTGAAGGCGTTGAAAATGGTCGCGGCGGTGAACACGACCGAGACGACGCCGCTGGCGATATGCAGCGTGGCGCCATAGATCAGCAGGAAGTTCAGCCCGAACAATGTGCCGCCGAGCACCGCGAACCAGCGATGCTGGGCCCAGGTGGCAGGGCGGAACCGCCCGGTGACCAGCAGGCCCAGCCACAACAGCACGGCCGCCAGCACGAACCGGTGAAAGATCGCGACTTCGGGCGGCACGCCGAGTTGCAGCTTGATCGCAAACCAGGAAAAACCCCAGGCGAGGGTGACGATGGCAAAAAGCAGGGCGGTCATGGGTGCGATATTGCCCCAGACAAGGTGGTTTGCCTGTCACGATCTTGCGGCGAAGGTGCGGCTTGCCCCTTGCGCCCGCCCCCGCCTTTGGGCTGTGCTGGCGCCATGGTTTCAGGCTTGCGCGGCTTCACGATTTTCGACCATCTGCACGGCGAGGGCGTGCCGCTGCGCGCGGCCACGACCTTCGGCGAGCGCATCTCGGCGGCACTGTGGGGACGGCACGACCATACCGAAACCTGCTATCTGGCGCCCAGCCATCATACGCTCAGCCTGTATCTTGAAGGCGGCGAGGGGATCCGGCGCCGGGGGCCGCGCGGCCTGATCGGCGGTGGCGGCTCGGGGCGGTTCTGCCTGATGCCGGCGGGACTGTCGACCGACTGGGAAGTGACCAGTTCGGTGCTGATGTTGCACCTGTATATCCCGACATCGGCCCTCGACCGTGCGGTGACCGAGATGCTGGGCGCCGATCCCGGCGCAGTCGATTTGCAGGACCGCACCTTCTTCGTCGATCCCGGGCTGGAGGATCTGATCCGGGGCGCGCTTTTGCCGCTTGATTGGGATCAGCCCGGCGATCGCCTGGCCGCGTCGCAGGCCGCGCAGACCGTTCTGGCCCGGCTGGTCGCCGCCTATACCGACCGGGAGCCGCGGGCGCTGGTCGCGCGCGGCGGTCTCAGCCCCCACGTTCTGCGCCGCACGGTCGAACGGATCGAGGCGGGGCTGGACGGTCCGCTGGGCCTGGACGACCTGGCCGGGGCCGCCGGGCTGTCAACTTTCCATTTCGCGCGGATGTTCAAGCGGTCGACGGGGCAGACGCCGCAGGGTTACGTGCTGCACCGCCGCGTCGAACGGGCGCGGACATTGCTGGCCGATCCGGCGTTGGGCCTGGCCGAGATCGCCGCCGCTTGCGGCTTCTGCGGGCAAAGCCACTTCACCGCCCGCTTTCGTGCCGTCACCGGCCTGACGCCAGGCCAATACAGAAGGTCATGACACTGAAGGCCAGCGCGGTGATTTTGCCGCGGCGGCGCCACGATCCCGCCATCTCGTTCAGGAATTGTTAGGGCACTGTCCTTAGCGTTGATGATGAGGAGATCGAGAAAAATGAGCCGTCAGCGCCGTCCCGCCTATATCGCCACGCTCCCCGTGCCGCTGCCCCCGGCCGCGACGGCGAGCATGCGCAATGGCGGCAGCGTCGTCAGCTACAACGTCGCCTCGGCCATGGAAGGCCTGCGCGACGATCCCCGCATGTACCAGGCGGTTGCAGCCATGCTCGGCGCGTCGCTGCGCTACAACGACGATTAGAGCGCGGCGCGCAGCACCAGCTGCACCCCCAGCCCCGCCAGGCAGACCAGGAACCAGCGCCGGAACGTCACGGCCGAGATCATGCCCCTGATGCGCTGGCCCAGCACCATGCCGACGACCGCCGGTGCCAGCGCCATGGCGCTGGCGAGCAGGCTGCCGGTGGCCAGCGCATCGCCCTGGGCCAGGCCGAGCGCCAGCGCCACGGTCGAAACGGTGAAGGACAGGCCCAGCGCCTGGATCAGGTCGTCGCGGCCCAGGCCCAGTGCCTGCAGGTAGGG
>Ga0206117_100994_pt1 | contig 18296 bp, 15 predicted proteins | sample 3A5Ametagenome_FD_177997 | JGI IMG/M metagenome (GOLD analysis project Ga0206117, IMG submission 177997) | Enriched microbial communities from leaf-cutter ant dump, University of Wisconsin, Madison, United States - 3A5A | ecosystem: Environmental > Terrestrial > Nest > Insects nest > Nest dump... | reverse complement strand
GGCCATTAATTCTTCCTTATTAAAAGGCTTTGTTATATAATCACTCCCCCCTAATCTAAATCCCTTGACAATACTGTCAACATCATTCATCGCAGTTAAAAATATGACAGGAATCTCTCTATATAATGAATATTTTTTCACCTCTCTTATCACTTCAAAACCATCCATATTAGGCATATTGATATCCAAAAGTATAAGATCTGGCGCATCATTCCGAATTATTTCAATGGCTGCTTGTCCCTCATTTGCTGTAACAACGTTGAATCCCTCCTTATCCAATAACACTTGAAGGAGTAATACATTCGTCATCACATCATCTACCACTAATATTGTATAATCGGAATGATTTATTTTCATTTTAAATAATTAGGTGTTAGTTTTAATAAAAATTTTTTATTGGATATTAGATACAACAAACAAGTGCCTATGAAGTTCACGAAACGGGACATTTTTAAAAGAAAAAGGCGTGTTCACATAAGATAGACATTGAAGACATTACAAACTGAATTATTCAAGAGAATCATAATGTGTTAATTTTTTCTCTTAATGAACTTGAGCGTATTTATTTTTGTTATAGCTATGACCTTAAGATATTTCAATAATATTTTTTGGAAATAAATGACTAATAATAAAGAAAATATATATACTTTTACTCAGTTTTTTATAAAACCATTTATACTATATATAGTTTATATTGAGGACAATCAGAAAACCCCATTTTTATTTAATTATGAAAATCAAATTTGCGTATACAGCATTGCTGTTCATAGCTTTACTAACTAGTTGCAGTGAACAAGATTATTATGACCCTAATTCTCAGGTAATACCTGATGAATTATCAGACTTAACCGTTCCTTCCGGTTTTGACTGGACTACAAGTTCCAATATTAGTCTCAATTTGGATGTGGATGACCAATTCAATGGTTCATATTATTACAAATTACAAGTTTTTAATCAGAACCCTATCATTTCACCAAATGCATCACTATTGGCAGAAGGCCTAGCTAAGAAAAATGAACCATTTAAAGCTAAGGTTACATATGCTAAGTCTGATAGTATCTTGTATGTCCAAGAAACTGACCCAACAGGAAAAAGATCAGTAAGAGCGATTTATACCTCTAACGCATTAAAGTCTGCAAGCATAGCAACACTGAAATCAGGATCAACTAAAAGTTTAGACATAAATTATACTGCACCAACAAGAACATATACAACACCATCTAATGCAACCGTTATATCCGGATCATCATATAGCATCAGCTACTCAAGCAATCAATATGTGATACCGGCAGGGCAAACATTTGAAGGGCAAATAAACAATAGCTCCTGGTACGATGCATACGTATATGTGGAAGGAACATGGAAAAACACTTCAACTAATACAGAATTGAATAATTTAAAAATAATTATTCAAGATGGAGGAAAATATATTCCAACACAAACTTCTTCAAACATAAAAGCAAATGGTTCTGCTAAAATTGTTGTAGCTACAACAGGGCAATTCAATCCGGATAAGAAAGAGGTTAATGTGGATATGAATAATGAAAATGGACAAATAGTAAACAACAGTACTGTATTCAACATCAATAACATTTCGAATATAAGAAGTTTGTTTAATTATGGTACAATGTCTGCATCCGGCACATTATCTGCAAATACGAGTAATGTACAGGTTATAAATGAAAGTTCCTTGACTGCTCAGAACTTGTCTATTAACAACAATGCGAATTTTATCAATAAAGGTCAATTTACAGTTAATGGCAATACATTCTTACAGAACTCAATCATCAACAACAATGCTGCATTTACAACTCAGAATATAACTGTTAATGATGCTACAATTGAAAATGGATGTAAATTTATCATTAATGATAAAGGAACTTTCCAGGGCACAACATTAAATACAGCTGCTGAAACATTGTTAAAATGTAACATTTTAGACCTTCAGGGTAATAATAAAATAAATCTTGGATCTTATGCTATAATGAACGTTACCAATGAACTTAAATTCAGTAACTCAGGAACTAGTATAAATGGTCCTACTTCCGACAATAAAGCCTTAGTAAAATTAGAGAAATTTTCAATCACAGAATGGAGACACCCGGCATTTACCGGTTATTTAGAGATAGAGTCATCAAACTATCCTGCAAACTCAGGATCAACAGGGTATGACGTTCCTTCAGATACTAAATATGTTAACTTTGTAAGAAAAGGAGAGTCTACTGTTGACATTGAAGCAACAAGCTGCAACGAGGGTGGAAATATTATTCAAAGAGGAGGTCCCGTTATTATAACATATCCACTAAGCACTACATTAGGAACAACTTATACTTATGCTTTTGAAGATAATTACCCAAGTATTGGTGATTATGACATGAATGACTTTGTTCTGGATATAAATTTAGGATATACATTATCGGCCGCTAATAAAGTTTCAAAAATAGACATTCAAAGTAAAGTAAGAGCTGTTGGTGCTACAAAAAGACTTGCTGCAGCTATTCAGCTAGACGGCGTATTGAAAGGTAATATTAAAAGTATAACAAATTCAAATACAAGCTTCAGTGGTGACGTTTTCTCTATGAGTAATGGTTTGGAAAACGATCAGGATTATGCAGTTATTCCGCTTACAGATAATGCTCATGCATTGTTTGGAGCTAATACTTCTCAGATAATAAATACTAAAGCAGGGGAAACTCATTTTCCGGCTAAAGCTATCACAATCAGTATATCATTCAACGAGCCTATAGATATTTCTAATGTTTCTTTGATCGATATACTAAACGTATTCATTGTCAACGGTGGCTACAATACATCTAATAGGAAGGAAATTCACTTAAGGAATTTTGCAGCAACAAAAAAATCGACAGATGTATCTTCTGGAAGAAACTATAGTACATCAGACTTAGTATATGGCATAAGAGTTCCACTATCTTTGAAATATCCATTAGAGTGGGTTCGAATTATCGATGCATATCCTCAATTTAAATCATGGGTATCCTCAAATGGGCAAAATTATCCTAATTGGTATGAAACTTACGAAACAAATAAAGTATATTTATTAGAACAATAGAAAATAATACGAATATCTCAAATTATTTTATTAAATTGAGATATTCGTGAATTTTGGAACAAACTATTTCTATTTTCATATTTATTTGTTTATCCGAAGAATCCCTGATAAAAAAAGGAAATAATGCAAAGAATATTAATTATTGATGATAAAGAAGCTATAGCTAAAGTTATAGCTAACTATTTTAGAGAGGACTATGAATGTATTTATTTTGAGAATCCATTAAAAGCAATTCAATGGTTAGAGCAAAATTCGATACCGGATTTGATTATCCTGGATTTGAGAATGCCTTTCATGACCGGTGAAGAGTTTTTGGCATATATCAAAAAAAATGAGCTCTTTAAATCTATCCCCGTGGTTATCCTTTCTAGTGAAGATAACAGTATCAATCGAATTCGATTATTAGAAAATGGAGCGGAAGATTTTATATTGAAACCCTTTAACCCGATGGAGTTAAAAGTTAGACTAAAAAAAATCCTTAAATGACTTTTATTATATATATAGGTAGTAATAAAGAATATATCAATCATTTTCAAGAGTTATTACAAGAAAATATAGTTATAGTCAAAAATAAAGAAGAGGCTGGTATTATATTGAAAGAATTACCCTCAAATAAAATCCAGCCTCTTTTATATGAAAAAATTAATCCTGATGTAGATAAGGTTAATATTGCATACCTGAAAAAGAAATTCAAAAATCTATATATAATTCTCGTTACAAAAAAAATAGGAAAAGAAGAAACTAGTATATATATAGAGGCAGGAGCAAATAATACTATTTCTCCGTATGCCGATTCAGATGTATTTAAAGCAATCACTAATTTTATATCTAAAAATGAAATTCTAAATAAAAAAGAAAGAAAAGAAAAGAATAAGGTTGATGAAGTATTTACAATACCTAAAGGCAAACGTATATTTGACATAATTATTTCACTTTCAGCTCTTATCGTTCTATCTCCCTTTTTGATTTTAATAATGGTCTTAATCAAGCTTGAAAGTAGAGGACCTATTTTATATAAGTCTAAAAGAGTTGGGAGCAACTTCTATATTTTCAATTTCTTGAAATTCCGATCTATGTATATAGATGCAGAGGAGCGCCTCTCTAGTTATCTATCAATGAATCAGTACACCAAAGAATCGAAAGAAAAAACATCGGAAGTAAGCACAACAAACTCTGATATTATCAATGATGATACGGTACTAGTTTCAGACGATTACGAAATATCAGAACATGAATATCTAAATAAGAAAAAAGAGAAAAAAGATACAACCTTTTTTAAAATAGCACACGACCCCAGAGTCACAAAAATGGGTAGATTTATGAGAAAATATAGTATCGATGAAATCCCCCAATTGATAAATATATTAAAAGGAGATATGTCAATAGTAGGCAATAGACCTTTACCTCTTTATGAAGCAGAATTATTGACCGGAGATGAATATATTGAACGCTTTATAGCTCCGGCAGGATTAACCGGGCTATGGCAAGTAGAAAGGCGCGGAGGAGAGGGCAAGATGTCAGCAGAAGAAAGAAAACAGCTGGATATATATTATGCTCACAATTACTCCATATGGCTTGATTGCAAGATTATTTTTAAAACATTTTTCTCATTTATACAAAAAGAAGATGCTTAACATCTATTAAGCATTTACAAGTTTTTACATTTATGAAACTAAAACTAGTCATCATTACATTTTTCCTATTCTCTTGTAGTATCTCTCTGCTAGCTCAAGATATAACAGAGTTAAAGCCTAAAGATTATCTAGACTTTCAGCTACCACCGATATCTGTTCTATACGAAAACGCCAAAGCTAGTCCTATTCTCAGCTATTATGAGAAAAAAAAGCAGGGATATAAAAGTTTGATAGATTCCGAGAAAAAAAGATGGTTGAGTTTCATCAAATTAGTTACCAACTATCAATATGGGGTAGTAGGTAACAATACAACTTTTTCAGATACAAACACCCCAATATTTTATCAATATTCAGGAAATAAACAGAGTTGGTACAACTTTGGAGCTTCAGTATCTATACCATTAGATGACATTTTTGATAGAAAGAATAGGGTAAAAAAACAAAGGTTGGATATGGAAGCAACTGAGTTTGAACAAGAGAAATGGTATGATGAACAAAAAATCCGTATAGCAGCAATGTATAGTCTCGCAATGAAAGACTTAGCATTAATAAAAATTAAATCAGAAGCCTTACTCTTTGCAGAGGCTCAGTTAAATCTAAGCGAAACAGACTTTATTAATGGTAATATCACTATCCAAGAACTGGGGAAACAAAAATCTGTGTATACAACAGCTGTATCCGACTATGAAGAGACTAAAGCAAGTTTAAACTCCTCTCTACTTCAGCTTGAGATATTGGCAAAAACTCAAATTATATCTAAATAAAATAATATGCAACAAATAAGGTGTATATATACGTTTATCAATAAAATAAAATGGTGGTTATTGATTGTACCGTTGCTAATATCAGGTTTAGTTATCTTATCTACAAGACATCTTAACCTCGAATATACTGTAGAAACTACAGTTTTCACTGGTGTTGTCTCCAGCTATGGATTAGATCCCGAACAGCCGACGTCCCAAAACTGGAATATATTAAATAACACTTTGGAAAATATTATAAATATTGTAACCTCTAAAGAGACATTGAAAGATGTTGCACTCCGGCTATATGTGCAAGATATGATATATGGTGATTCGGAAAAAGATAATATTTACATCAAAGCATCCAATTACAGGAAACTCTTAAATATAACACCGAAAGAAGTTCAGGCTCTTATAGATAAGAAATCAGAGGAGAAAACACTCGAGAATATTCTGGCTTATGAAAAGTCCGATCCTAAGAATTTTATATATGGATTATTAAATTGGCATCATCCACACTATAGCTATGAGGCCTTAAGCAAAATCTCTGTAAAGAAACTAGGCAATAGTGATATGCTAGAAATAACATATACAGCTAATGATCCGGGCATAGCATACAATACTTTGGTAATACTCAATCAATCATATGAAAAAAAGTATCAAGATATCCAGTTCGGAACAACCAATAATGTCATTCATCACCTTGAGAAAGAGCTAGTTCAAGTGAGTTCAGAGCTTAGAAATGGAGAAGATTCTTTAACAAACTATAATATTGAAAATCGCGTTATCAACTACGACGAACAAACAAAACAGGTAGCAGCATACGATAAGGATGTCCAATTGATATATCAGGATGCATTGCTTAGATATAGTAGTTCTAAGGCATTAATTACTCATCTAGAAAGTAAGATATCGGAAAACTTAGCATCAATAAAAAACAACTCTGAGTTTATTTCCAAACTCAATACTATATCTCAATTACGCAGTAAAATTGCCGAGATAGAACCATTCTACAAAGACTCTCTAGTTAGTCCCGCAAATCAAAGACAAATTAATAGGTACAAAGCCGATCTTAAGACTGCAGAGGGTGATCTTCATGTAATTATGAATACATTGAGTAATCAAAAATATACCAAGGATGGTTACCCGACATCCAATTTCGTATCCCAATGGCTTGATGAAGTATTAAAAAATGAAAAAGCTTCCGCAGAACTTGCTGTTTTAGATAGAAGACGAGCCGAATTGGATCAGGAATACCTTCACTTCTCGCCAATAGGTTCTACAATAAAACGGAAAGAAAGAAGTATTGACTTTCTTGAACGTTCTTATTTATCAATTTTATCAAGCCTTAATACGGCCCGATTAAGATTAAAAAGCTTAGAAATGAACTCCGCTTCATTGAAAGTACTCAATGAGCCTACATTTCCACTATTATCAAAACCTACAAAAAGAAAAGCTATAGTTTTAGGTTCTTATGTAGCTAGTGTTATATTTATAATCAGTTTATTCTTATTAAAAGAATTATTTGATAGAAGGTTATTAGATAAAATGCGAACTGAACACATTACTTTAGGTAAAGTTTTAGGAGTATTTCCAGAAGAAGGTAAATTGGGTAAAAGAATTTTTAGAAAATCTTATGAAGAAACCTGTATACTACTATTAGGCAATAACTTATTAAATTACTTTGCATCTGAAAAACCTAGTATAATAAACTTCTTCAGTATTTCAAATGGAGTTCAAAAAACATATATAGCAAATGCTTTATCGGATTATTGGAAAAGCATAGGTTTATCTGTAAAAAATATTGATTGGACGAAAGATTTCTCGAACTCTTCAAAAAGCTATCTGTTGATCAACAAATTATCAGATATCAATATAGATATAATTAACAATGATGTTGTGATTGTTGAATATCCTTCAATAAAAGAGAATCCAATACCTAAAAACTTATTACAAACCGCTTCTTTTAATTTGATATTACTCGACGCAAAAAAACAATGGAAAGGTAGCGATCAGTTAATTTTTGATGAGATAACAAGACTTTCAAAAGATGTTCCGATTATGATTCTATTAACAAATGTAAGCCATGCTGTAGTAGAAAATATAACAGGAATAAAACCGCTAAAAAAGGATATCGAAGCCAATAATTAATACATTAGCCAGAAATGAGCAAACCCTCAGACATATATTCCAAATTTTATGATAAATATTTTTATCTAGGGCTCTTTCTTGGACTACTGATTATATTAGGAACAACTATATATACACGGAACTTTATTAGCGGGATATTATTCGCCTGTATACCAACAACATGCCTTATCTTATTCTGTTTTTTCAAATTTCCTCAATCGCTTCTGATGATTCTATTCATAGTTAATTACATAATTATGGGTATCAGCCGGTACGTACCAAGTATTCCCGGAGGAATGGTAATAGATGCTTTATTGGCATTCATATTATTTATTCTATTTTTCCGTACGGTATTCTTTTCTGTCGATTATTGGAAAAGATTTAATAATCCATTGACATATATCTCTCTTTTTTGGCTTATTTATTGTATTATGGAAATCTTGAATCCATATACAACGATTGAGCTTTGGATGACTTCTGTCAGGGGACTGGGATTTTATTTATTCTTATTTATAGTTGTTACCACGGCTTTATTCAAACGCTATAAAGATCTGAAAAAGGTGCTCCTTCTATGGGGAATACTTACAATTTTTGCTGTATTAAAAGCTATCATTCAAAAATTTATAGGATTTGATTCGGCTGAAAACCATTGGCTGTATGTTGAAGACGGAGCTAGAACACATGTTATTTATTCGGGTATTCGATATTTTTCATTTTTCACTGATGCTGCTAACTTTGGTTGTAGCATGGCTTTATCCATGGTTGTATTCTCGATAAGTGCATTATATATCAAAAGTAAAAAGGTTAAAGTGTTTTTCTTTATTGTAGCTATTTTGGCTGGTTATGGTATGCTTATATCGGGAACTAGAACAGTTTTAGCGATATTATTTGTGGGATATGCAACCTTTATTCTAATATCAAAGCTCGAAAAAGTTATTATTGGAGGCACATTTCTTATATTATCCTTATTTATTTTCCTAAATTTCACCAACATTGGGCAAAGTAACGCAGATATACGTCGTATGAGAACTGCTTTTCATGGAGCCGAAGATGCGTCTTTCAATGTAAGGATTGAAAATCAGAAAAAGATGCGGGAGTTCATGCCTAACCATCCTTTTGGAATTGGTATAGGAAAAGCGAAACACACGGATTCAAACGATCACATGTATGGATTAGCTACAGATTCTTCCCTTATTTATGTATGGATAGAAACAGGTATTGTTGGCCTCATTCTTTTTATTTCTATTTTTCTATTTGTACTAGCAAGAGGAATATATGATATATTGTTTCGTATCAAGAATAAAGAACTTAAAGGCATAATGAGTGCTCTAATAGCAGGTCTATCAGGGATTTTAATTGCATCTTATGGAAATGAGGTTCTACAACAGTTTCCTACCGGACCGATTTTATATATGTGTATGGCATTCATCATGATGGGACGGTATTTTGATAAAGAGATCGAAAATAAAGAAGCCGAAAATAACAAGTTGTCCTCTAAGAATGAATATACCTCTATCTAATTAAGGTTTAGCATAAGGATATGAATGATGTATATATATCTATAGTAAGCGTTAACTACAATGGGATGAATGATACATGCCATATGATAGATAGCTTAATGCAAAATTTGTCAGACGTATCCTATGAAATCATTATAGTGGATAATGCTTCTCTAAAAGATGAAATTACTGAGATACAAGCAAAATATAGGAACATACATTGTATAAGCAGTAATTCAAACTTAGGTTTTGCAGGAGGCAATAATTTAGGTATAATCGAGGCTAAAGGAAAATATGTCTTATTATTGAATAATGATACATATATTAAAGATGATTCATTATTAAGTCTCGCAGAATTTTTAGATTCAAACGCAACAGTAGGAGCAGTTTCTCCTAAAATAAAATTTGCAGACTCCAATACTATTCAGTTTGCAGGCTATACAGATTTATCTCAAGTCACATTGAGAAATAGCCTTATAGGTTTTGGTGAGCCTGATCTTGGGCAATACGATACACCAGCCAAATCTCCATTCCTGCATGGAGCTGCGATGATGCTTAGGCGAGATATTATAAAAAAAGTAGGTCTAATGCCGGAAATATATTTTTTGTATTACGAAGAGTTAGACTGGTGCGAACAAATAAAAAAAAATGGATTTGAATTGTGGTATAATCCTCAAGCTGTAGTATTTCATAAAGAAAGTCGGAGCGTAGGACAAAATAGTCCTTTGCGATGTTATTATATGACACGCAACAGATTACTGTATGCATGGAGGAACAGAAGAGGAATAATTCGATTAGTGGCTATACTATATCAATTTCTTATCGCTAATCCTAAAGGTATATTTACCTACACATTGAATGGACGTCTCGATCTAGTTAGAGCTTCTATAAGGGGAATGATTAATTTTACTAATATGAAAAAAACTTTATGATCCTCATTAATATAGTTGATTCAATATTATTTGTATTGATGTTATTTTCTGTTTTGTATCTTCTTATTTTTGCAATAGCTTCGCTAAATAAGAAAAAGATACAATACCCTGAAACAGACAATAAACTCAAATATGTTATTCTTTTTCCGGCGTACAAAGAAGATAAGGTTATAGTATCATCCGTAAAATCCTTCCTTGCGCAAGATTATCCTAAAAGTTATTTCGATGTTGTTGTTATTTCGGATCAGCTAAAAGATGAAACAAACGAAGAACTTTCACAATTACCTATTAAGCTGCTTATTGCAAATTACGAAGACAGTACAAAAGCAAAAGCTTTAATTTTTGCTCTTGACAATTTAAGTAAAGATAATTATGATGTTGTAGCAATAATAGATGCGGACAATACGGTAAGTGCTAATTTTTTGAATGAAATAAATAAAGTATTTTTCTTTGGTATAAGAGCCCTACAGGTTCACCGCATAGCAAAAAATCCGGAGACAGACATGGCTATCTTAGATGCCGCGAGCGAAGAGATAAACAATTCTTTTTTCAGGAGCGGGCATATACGGTTAGGCTTATCGTCTGCTCTTAGTGGATCAGGAATGGCATTCGAATACAAATGGTTTAAAAAGAATATTAAAAACATATCTTCTGTAGGAGAAGACAAAGAATTGGAGCTACAATTATTACGACAGGGTATATATATTGATTATCTGGAAGATGTATTTGTATATGATCAGAAAGTACAGAATCAACAAGTCTTTTATAATCAACGACGACGATGGATGGCTTCTCAATACGAAAATTTGGCAAAAGGAATAAAATATATTTCAGAAGCATTGAGTACAGGAAATATCGATTTATTTAATAAACTTATACAATGGGCTATGCTCCCTCGATTGATTTTATTGGGATTAATATTCGTTCTTGCAGTTCTATTTTTGTTTATTAATATATTTTGGTCTATAAAATGGTGGATATTGCTAATGTTTATGTGCTTATCTCTAGCCATTGCTATCCCGGATGAAATGGTTAATGAGCGTTTGATTAAAATACTCAGAAAATTGCCTAAGCTTTTTATTTTAATGGTTATTAATCTATTCAGAATGAAAGGCGCAAAAAAGAAATTTATACACACAGAACATTGACATTAAGAATAGTAAATGAAGATTGCGATTGAAGCACAACGTATATTTCGAAAGAAGAAACATGGAATGGATATTGTCATTCTAGAAGCTTTGAAGGAAATACAAAGACAAGATACCTCTAATGAGTATTATATATTCGTTGCACCGGGACCAGACAAGTGTTTAGAAAAAACCTCAAATTTTCATATAATAGAAGTAAAATGTCCGTCCTATATATTATGGGAGCAAATAGGACTGCCTCGTGCTATATCTAAAATAAAACCCGATGTGCTGCACTGTACAAGTAATACTGCACCTCTGTTTGTAAATGTACCGTTGATAGTAACATTACATGATATAATATTTTTAGAAAAGAAACAAAGTTCTAATAAGTCTCTATACCAAAACCTAGGACGCATATATAGAAAACTTGTTGTGCCTCAAATTTTATCGAAAAGCAAGAAAATTATTACCGTATCAGATTTTGAACGTGAGAATATTTGCAAAAAGACAAATATACCACCATCTCAAGTAGTCACTATTCACAATGGATACAACAAGCGGTTTCATTATATACCAAACTATCATAATGTTACAAAAAAATATATAGAAGAGGATAATTACATTTTATTCTTCGGAAACACTGATCCTAAAAAAAATACGTTGCGAACAATAAAAGCTTATGCCTTATATCTCGAGAAATCCGATTATAAAAGACCTCTTTTAATTTTAGATATTAATAAATCTATCATTGAGGAAATCCTGAAGGAAGAAAACATAGAGCACATAAAACCTTTTGTACATTGTCCCGGATATATAAATAATTCAGATCTGCCATATATATACAATGGCGCATTTGTTTTTATTTACCCATCTTTGAGAGAAAGCTTTGGTCTTCCAATTTTGGAGTCGATGGGCTGTGGAACCCCTGTTATTGTATCCAATACATCTGCTATTCCCGAAGTAGCAGGCGAAGGAGCTTTATATACAGATCCATATAACGAACAAGATATTGCCAATAAGCTGCTACTTATTGAAAATGACGAAGAAAAATATCAAAATTTAGTTGAATACGGAAGATTAAGAGTAAATTCGTTTTCGTGGGAAAATACAGCTAGAGAATTATTAAATGAATATAAATCATAAAAATGAATATATCTCTTTTAAAAGAAAAATTAAAAAAAAATAGAACGATCAAGAGTTTTATTATAAAATTAATATCTCCATCATTGAATCCCAGACCTCGATTATGGGTTCGTTTATTAGTAAACCCTTGGGTTCACAAAAAAGGTAAGGGGTGTAAAATAAGACAAAGGAGGTCTAGAATAGATGTATTCCCTTGGAATAAATTCAATCTAGGCGACAATGTGTTAATCGAAGACTTCACAACGATTAATAATGGAGCTGGAGATGTAATAATAGGTAATAACTCGCGTATAGGAATTGGTTCTGTAATCATTGGACCTGTAACTCTTGGAAATAAAGTCGGATTGGGACAACATGTTTTTATTGCCGGATTTAATCATGGATATGCCGATGCCTCTATAGACTCTAATGAACAAGATTTAGTTAAGAGTACAGTAATTATCGAAGACGAATCTCATATCGGTTCAAATTCTGTAATATTAGCTGGAGTTCATATTGGTACACGTGCACAAATCGGAGCAGGAAGCGTTGTAACAAAAGATATACCGTCATACTGTGTAGCCGTAGGAAATCCCGCACGAGTTATAAAAAAATTTGATTTTCAAAAAAAAGAATGGGTAAGGATGTAATTAAGCCAAAAGTAAGTGTTATCATACCTGTTTATAATACAGGAAAATATGTAGAAGAATCGGTTCGTTCAATTATAAATCAGACGCTACCTGAATTAGAAATTATAATTATTAATGATGGATCTACGGATAACAGTTTGCAAGTAATAACTCTATTGCAAGACATTGACAAGCGTATATTTATTCATTCTCAAGAGAATCAAGGGCTGTCATCTGCTCGAAATCAAGGACTAAATTATGCCAATGGAGAATACATCTATTTTATGGATAGTGATGATATACTGGATACAAACGCATTAAAAGTCTGTTATGAAAGATGTGTATCAGAACAACTTGATTTCGTTTTTTTTGATGCAATAACATTTACAGATAGCAATATACAAGCACCAATATCTTATAATAGAAAAGAGAAGATTACAAGTGAAATTAAAACGGGATTACAAAGTTTAAACACATTGCTCGAGACTTCAGGCTATAGATCTTCGGTCTGTCTTCTATTTATAAAGCATAATTATATAACTTCTTTATCCTTAAATTTCCTACCAGGAATAATACATGAGGATCAACTATTTACAGCAAAGTTATACACTCAGGCACAAAGAGTAGCGTATATCCCTGAAGCATTCTTTCACAGACGATTTCGCCCCGATTCAATTATGACTAAACAATATACGATCTTTAATGTTAGGAACTATTTTATAGTCGTAGATGAACTTATAAAATTTGCATCCGGGCAAAATGAAATTATAAAAAAAACAATAAATAAAACTATTCGGTCCTTTTTTGATCCTGCTATATATATGGCCAATATATTTAGATGGTACGAACGCTTTAGTATTGCCAAGACTTGCTTTCTTCACTATCGTAAATATATATCAGTTAAGTCATGGCTCGTCCTTCTTTTTCCTTGGCTAATAAAATTAAAATCATATACAAAATAATAATTAATCCAAGTGTCATTAAAAAAAGATTTATTTACAGGTGTCACATATAATGCAATATCTAAATACAGTGGTATTATTGTATCATTAATTGTTTCTGCTGTATTAGCTAGACTTATTACCCCTCAAGATTTTGGTCTAATAGCGATAGCTATGGTTATCATTACTTTTTTTAGTGTTTTTAGCGATTTAGGATTAGCGCCTGCAATAATCCAGAATAAAAGTTTAACTAAAGAAAATTTATCCGATATCTTCTCCTTTACTGTTTGGTTGGGGATAATTATTTCTCTTGGGTTCTTTTTTTCATCGTGGGCTATAGCGTCTTATTATGAAAAAAACGATCTTATCAACATATGTCAGATATTGTCTGTAAATTTATTCTTTGTTACAGTTAATATTGTTCCGAGCGCATTACTGTACAGAAATAAGGAATTTAAATTCATTGCCTTTCGAACATTTGTAGTTCAATTTCTAGGTGGATTTATATCTATAATTGCGGCCTTAAATGGAGCTGGATTATATGCTTTGCTTATTAATCCGATCTTTTCAAGTGCAACTCTATTTATTGTTAACATATTGCGTTATCCTCAAAAGATGAAGATTATATTTAATATTTCTTCATTGAAGATTATACTTTCTTACTCCTCTTATCAGTTTCTGTTCAATCTAATAAATTACTTTAGTAGGAATCTTGACAAATTACTTATCGGGAAATATATGGGAATGTCTTTGCTCGGATATTATGAAAAATCATATCGTCTAATGATGTTACCATTACAAAATATAACCTATGCCATAACACCTGTTATGCATCCTATTTTTTCAGACTTTCAGAATGACCTTAAAAAATTATCATTCTCTTATCTCAAAGTTGTCCGTCTTTTAGCTTTCATTGGGTTTCCTTTGTCTATACTACTTTGGTTCACAGCAAGAGAGGCTGTATTAATAGTATTTGGCGATCAATGGATAAACTCTATACCTGTATTTCAGATTCTATCCTTATCTGTCGGAATACAAATTATATTATCTACATCCGGTGCTATTTTTCAAGCAGCTAATGCAACAAAATTATTATTCATAAGTGGACTGTTATCTTCTATATTAAATGTTTCAGGAATATTAATCGGAATATTTATATTTAATTCGCTTATTGCAGTTGCATGGTGCATCACAATTACATTTACTATGAATTTTATTCAATGTTACTATATCATGTACCGATACACTTTAAAGACAAGTATTATTAATTTTGTGAAACAATTCATATCTCCAATAATTCTTAGTATCATTCTATTTTCAATTCTACTATTTATATCTCAGTTAATAACAATATCAAACATATTTATAAGTGCTTTGTTTAAAAGTTTAATATTTATGCTTATATACAGCCTTTATATACAGCTAACAAAAGAAATTGATATTTGTGGTAAATTAAAAAATAAAATGAGATGAAACTATTATACCTGATTTTTCATGGGTTTGAGGCATATAACGGCATCAGTAAAAAAATACACTATCAGGTTAGTGCTTTGAAAAAGTGTGATGTAGAGACACGTCTATGCTATATTCATATTGAGAATGATGGTTATCAGAGACGAATGATAGATGATCAGGTTCTTGAAAATATTGGGCATGGAATTAAAGCCAAAATAAAGAAAAGAGTTGACTATTCTGCGATATTAAATTATATAGAAAAGAACAACATCAACTTGATTTATATTAGATCATATCACAATGCAAATCCGTTTTTAATTTCCTTTGTTAAGCAAGCGGCTAAAGTAGGGGTGAAAACATTACTCGAAATCCCTACCTATCCATACGACAACGAATACATCAACAGTTCTTTGCCGACTCGCCTACAGCTACTTACAGATAAACTCTTTCGCCGCAAACTAGCTCATAATATATTCAGAATTGTGACATTTTCAAACGAAACAAATATATTTGGAGCAAAAACAATTAATATATCGAATGGTACAGACTTCGATGCTATAAAAATAAAAGAGCCGACAAATAGTAATCCGAATATAATTACTCTGATAAGCGTAGCTGAAATTCATGTTTGGCATGGATTCGACCGTTTACTAAAAGGATTAACCGAATATTATAAAGTGAAACAAGATGTCGAAGTTCGGTATGAAATTGTTGGGTACGGAGATGAACGAGAAATCTCGAAATTGAAAAATTACATAATCCAGAATAAATTGGAGAACTATGTCACCTTTCACGGTCCACAATATGGAGATAGCTTAGATAGCTTGTTTAATCAAGCATCAATAGGAATTGCCAGCCTGGGACGTCATCGAAGTGGAATCACCAATATAAAGACTCTAAAAAACCGAGAATACGCAGCAAGAGGCATTCCATTTATCTACTCCGAAGTAGACAATGATTTTGAAGAAAAACCTTATATTATGAAAGTAAGTGCTGACGAATCACCAATAAATATCCTTGACGTGATTGCATTTTATGAAAAAGTAAAAACAATACCTGCTATAGAAATACGCAACTCTATCAATAATCTTTCATGGAAGAATCAGATGGAAAAGGTTATTTTAGCTTGTAAATAAACGATTTGAATTGTTGTTTCTATGATTTTAATTATTGTATTCTGCCTATTTGCATTCATTATTTTCTATACTTACTTAGGGTATGGCATCTTAATTTGGTTTCTGGTAAAAATCAAAGAAATTTTTAAACCCCAAAGCAAAAATAAGTTGCAAGAAGTAGAGTTACTCGATGTTACCTTACTGATCGCAGCTTATAATGAAGAAAACGTTGTGGTCGAAAAAATGGCCAATATAGAGTCTTTAAATTATCCAGAGGAAAAGCTCCATGTTGTCTGGGTTACTGATGGTAGTACAGACAGTACAGTAGAAATGCTAAAGTCGTATCCTAATATAAAAATCTTACATGAATCTGAACGTGAAGGCAAAACTGCAGCCTTAAACAGAAGCATGTCTTACATAGATACTCCTATTGTTATATTTACAGATGCAAATGCTATACTAAACACTCAAAGTATAAATGAGATAGTATCACTATTTGCAGACAGTAAAGTCGGTTGTGTAACAGGAGAAAAAAGGGTAAATATAGAATCAAAGGATAACGCATCGTCTAGTGGCGAAGGATTTTATTGGCGCTACGAATCTGTATTAAAAAGCTTAGACTCTCGTTTATACTCTGTAGTTGGTGCTGCGGGTGAGTTATTTGCCATAAGACGTGATTTGTTTGAATATATTCCAAAAGATACAATTCTTGATGATTTCGTCTTGTCTCTAAGAATAGCACAAAAAGGTTATCGCATAGCATATTGTTCCGAAGCATATGCAATGGAATATAGCTCCGATTCGATGATAGAAGAAGAAAAAAGAAAAGTAAGAATTGCAGCAGGAGGACTACAAGCTGTATGGAGATTACGTCCATTACTTAATATTTTCAGATACGGGCTACTAAGCTTTCAGTACATATCCCATCGCGTGTTGAGATGGACCATAACACCTCTGGCTCTTTTTGCTCTATTGCCTCTTAATGTATTACTTTGTATACAAACCTACCCTACTTGTACATTGCCTGCTATATTATTAATATTACAAGTTATTTTCTACTTATTAGGTTTTGTAGGATATACACTTGCTAAAAAGGAGATAAAAAATAAAGTGCTGTTTATTCCATATTATTTTCTTTTTATGAACTTAAATGTCATAAAGGCATATTCTTATTTAAAGAAAAGAAGTAATAGCGGAATATGGGAGAAAGTTAAAAGAAAATCTACTCAAAATAGTTAAATTGGAAAAATCAAGATACCAAGAAAGAACCTAATTATAGAGGCTCACTACATTTATTACAACTCCCTTTTATTAATATCTCACATTCGTCAGATTTAAATCCTTCCGGTAAGTTATACTTTTTTAAAGATATATTGTCGAGACAAGTTATTGAATGACAACTTTTACAATAAAAATGAGCATGATCTTTTTTATTGCCTGAAAGATGAATATCATTCAGTACATATTTTGTTATGTTATCAACTGTAATTTTATGTATGATTTCAGTTTCCAATAATGTTTGAACAGTGCGATAAAAAGTTATACGATCGTAAAGATCTCCCATCTCCATCTTTATATCACCCTCGGTTAAAGAAATACTCCTCTTTTGCAAAATATTAATCAGCATAACTCGCTGAGCTGTTTTCTTTAAACCCTTATTTCTGAGTATATCTATTGCATTCATAATATCAATATTTATAGGTAAACAAAAGTACCACAAAATCACAGACCACACAAATTGATTATATATTAATATTGAAACAATGTTGCATTTAAATAAAATTTATATCTTTGCTGTCTCCTAGTCAAAATTCATATTCGGTGTGAGGCAATATAAAGTAAATAAAATTATCTTGGCGTGGTTATTAGCGGCTATATTCATAACCCCGCTTATAG